>Ga0082335_1002845_pt1 | contig 30575 bp, 18 predicted proteins | sample Subgrocontami58m_FD_72375 | JGI IMG/M metagenome (GOLD analysis project Ga0082335, IMG submission 72375) | Subsurface groundwater microbial communities from S. Glens Falls, New York, USA - GMW37 contaminated, 5.8 m (SPADES assembly) (version 2) ...
CGTATGGCAGTCTGAGTTGATTTCCAATTCTCCTTTTTGCCAATCTCTCCATCTTCCAATGGATCATCTATGAAGTCGGTTCGATGGCTATCGATTTTGTTGTGTCTTCTCGTTTGGGTAAGCAGCTCGCCACTGGTTCACGGAAGAACGCACACAGTCATCTATTTGACACTGTCGCATCAGATCACGGCAGAAGACTCTGCCGTGATAGCGTGGCTGAGAACTCTACCAACCATTCGCACGCAAGTAATCACACTTGCAGAGCTACGCCGGTCGCGTCCTCCCGACATCCTCTGGTGTCATATTCCCGATAGCGCGACGTACGAAGTCTGGTCAAAGCAGATTGAGCGACTCCGAAGTTTGCGGGAATACTACAGGCGTGGTGGAAGGATCCTCTTCACTGATTACGCGGCACTGTTGCCGTATGAACTCAAACTGGAATCCGTGAAACCTAAAGTCCAGACGGTTGAGGTAAAAGACGATTGGCTGTTCGATCAAAAGGGGCTGCAGAGTTTTCGCGGGCATCCGGTCTTCGATGGGTTATTCGGCGGCACGTTCATCTGGGATCCAGATTTCGATCAACAGCTCAAACTCATTGGTTACTTCGGCAAGGACTTCCCCAAAGAGGGGAGAGTCGTCGCGGTAGGCAAGTCGTATGTGTTCCTGCACAGCGACCAAAAACTGATGATCGAGTATCAGGCGGGAAAAGGACGGGCGCTTTCAATTGGCTCGCCGGTGTATTTCGGAAAACAGAACAACCGAAAAGCCAATCTGGAGAGGTTTGTTGAAAATTGCTTCCGCTATCTCGCTGGTGAACTGTCAAACGACAAGATTACGTACTGGGAACGCGCAGAGAATGCGCCCAAGCAGTTCAGTGTGGTCTCTATGCCGCTGCAACTTCCATTGCGGCAACAGCTCGACCAACTGCCATCAACGGAGTTAGTTCTTGCACGCCGCAATCCTCACAACGAATTTTTTGATGTCGCTGGACGGCGCTGTCTGATTATGGGTAAGGAGAACGGGGGGATTGATGAGGTGTGGGTGCATCCGTTCAGAGTGTTGAGAGATTATCGCGCAGGTCTCGTTGTCGGGGACTCGGTTGCATGGCTGAGCGATTTTCCGGTGAGGGTGGAGACGAGACCAGAGTCGTTTACGAGAATCTATCAGACACCGTTTGGTGAGATGAAGGAAATCATCTTCCCTTCATTGGAGAAGGCCGGCGGAGTTCTTCAGTACACCCTCAAGGCAAAGACAGCAGCGCGACTAGTGCTGAAATACCGCTGCGACTTACGATTGATGTGGCCGTACGATGAGTTCGCACTCGGCGACGTGTACTATGGCTACGATGAACGGTTGAACGCGCTTCATGTGAAGGACGTGCGAGGGGAGTTTTATTCCTTGGTCGGTGGAGACCGCAAGCCGCTCAAACATCTTTCGGGACCGTTCGGCGATATTGTTTGGAGGGATGATCAATTCACTGGCATACCAACGGATCTCAATCAAGTGTGTAATGCCTCGGTGTATGAGTTAGATCCCGCGAACGGTGGCGATCTCATCATTGCCATTGTTGGTACCGATGCAGGCAAAGCAAAAGCCTTGCGCGATTACCGATTTCTCGTGAGCAAGCCGCAAACGACGTACGAAGAGCTTGTCCGACATTACACCCATTTGCTTGATACGAAACTGACCATTCATTCGCCAGATGCTGAATTCAATTCTCTGTTCAAGTGGGCGTTGGTTGGAACGGATAGGTTTGTCACAACTACGCCGAAGGTGGGTACAGCCCTCGTCGCAGGTTTTTCTACGACGGCACGAGGTTGGGACGGTGGCCACAAGAACAGTGGTCGTCCGGGCTACGCGTGGTATTTCGGTCGCGACTCCGAATGGTCGGGCTTTGCGATTGATGATTACGGCGATTTCGAAACGGTAAAGCAACAACTAGAATTCTTGCAGAAGTATCAAGACCTGTCGGGCAAAATCTTTCACGAGATTTCGACAAGTGGCGTGGTTCATTATGATGCATCTGATGCGACACCGCTTTACGTTGTCCTTGCTGCTCACTACTTGCGAGCCTCGGGGGATGTCACGTTCATACGAAAAAGTTGGCCGCACTTGAAGAAGGCGATGGAGTTCCTTTATTCAACTGACACCGATGGTGATGGCCTCATCGAGAACACGAATGTTGGTCATGGTTGGGTGGAAGGCGGAAAACTTTGGCCTGTGCATACCGAGTTTTATCTCGCAGGTTTGTGGGCACAAGCGCTCAAGGATGCATCGTACATATCTCGATACTTAGACAAGATGGATCTGAGTGCGAAGTATGAGAGTGACGCGAAGCGAGTTCAAACGATTCTCAACAGTGACTTCTGGAACGACTCGACCAAATTCTTCAACTATGGAAAACGTGAAGACGGCTCATACAATCCCGAGCGGACAGTCCTCCCTGCAGTAGTGATGTATTACGGCTTGCTCGACAATGATAAAGTCAGGTCCGCTCTTGAGCAATACGCAGGCAACGGCTTCACCGCTAATTGGGGCGTTCGCATACTCAGTTCGGAATCGCCGTTATTCAACCCTCAAGGTTATCACTACGGCAGTGTGTGGCCGTTGTTTACCGGTTGGACTGCGCTCGCTGAATATCAATACGGCAACTCAACGCAAGCATTCACACACATCATCAATAATCTTTACATAAAGAATCACTGGGCACATGGATTTGTGGAGGAAGTGATGAACGGTGCAGTGTACAAACCGTCGGGTGTGTGCCCGCATCAGTGCTGGTCGGAAACGAACATTCTTCATCCTGCAATTACGGGAATGATTGGCTGGAAGCCAAACGCGCCGGAGAAATCCGCGACGCTCAGTCCGCGTTTCCCGCTCCATTGGGATTCGGTGACCGTACGCAACCTGCGCGTCGGCAAGTCGGTTTTGCAGCTCACGATGAAACGAGAGAAGTGGACGACAAAGTATCACCTCGTGCTTGCTAAAGGTTCGGCGGTGACAGTCAACTTCTCGCCTGAGATTCCCGATGGGATGATCATCAGACAGGCGAAGGTCAATGGAAGAGACGTGAACGTTTCATCCGATCGTGCGCTCGGCCTGTTGGCGAGGCCGATAACGTTCACGGTGAGTAAGCAGACAGAGGTCGAGCTGAACCACAGTAAAGGCATCGGCATGATTCCTTTGATGCCCAAGCCGCAGCCTGGCGATTCCTCCATTGGACTTCGCATCATTAAGACTACACTGCAAGGCGACACCTATGCGCTTGAGGTCGAAGGCAAAGGCGGTGCGACCGGCGTGTTCGAGATGATGATGTTCGATCAAGAGCTGAAATCTGTTGAAGGCGGGAACATCGAGAAGATTACTGGTGACGGGCGAGTGACTCTCACAGTGAGCTTTGATGGATCGCAAAGTGGATTTACAAGAAAAACAATAATAGTTCGGCTAAGAAAATAATCTCATGAGAAAAAAAAGGCTCCGCTCAGAACGGATTACGGCGAAAGATGTGGCGAATGAGCTTGGTATCTCCGCTATGACTGTCTCACGCGCTCTGAACAATCGTCCGTATGTCGATGAGGAAACCCGGACGAGAGTACAACAGGTTGCTAAGGGTCTCGGCTATAGCCCCGACCATATCGCCAGGAGTTTGGCCACGCGGAAGACCCACACGATAGGTGTTGTTCTACCAGAAATTGCGCACTCATTTTTTCCGGAAGCAATTCGTGGGATTGAAGAGGTCACATATCAGCGGGGGTATCATCTCATTCTCACGCACTCGGCAGAGGATGCTGAACGAGAGAAGGACGCCATCCGCACTCTTGAATCGAAGCGTGTGGACGGCATATTGATTTCGACGGCGCAAACTATGGAGGACTACCGTATCTACAAACAACTTGTAAAGAGCGGCGTGCAGCTGGTTTTCTTCGACCGGTGTGTGTGGGGGATCGGCGCGAGTTGCGTGAGTATTGATGACGAGGAGAGTGCCAAACAGATAACGGAACACCTGATCGGTCACGGCTACACCAAGATTGCCCACTTGAGCGGACCACAGCGTGTCTCGATCGGGAAGGCGCGTCTGCGCGGGTACCGTCGTGCAATTGAGGGGAACGGACTATTGTATCGGGAGGACTTCGTGATTGAGTCCGGTTTCCATGAGCGCGGCGGCTATGAAGCGATGAACAGATTACTCGACTTATCCCCGAGCCGAAGGCCTCAAGCAGTCGTGGCAATAAACGACCCCTCGGCATTTGGCGCGATGAAGGCTATCGCTGAGCGGGGTCTTCGAATTCCGCAAGACGTCGCCATCGTCGGTTTTTCCGACGACATACGGTCGGAGCTGATGCCGACGCCTCTCACCACCGTACGCCAGCCCGCATATGAGCTTGGAAAACGAGCTGCGCAACAACTCCTCGCGCAAATCGAGGGGAAATCCAAACCTCTGACACAGAGCGTCGTGAAGGCAGACCTTGTCATCCGACGATCCTGTGGCTGTAATTCTTAAAAAAACTCTTGACTTTCTCCTGAATGCGTCGTAAAATGGTCGTGGAAATGTTAGCGCTAACATTTCTTTGTCCTTGTAAACTGCCAGGGTGCGCACTGTACCGCTTCTGTACGGAGTATTGGAATTGTCCTTTTTTCAGCTTCTCCAGGTTTTTCTTTCGTCAACAATCACAAGAGGGAGGTATGTATCTCTTCGCCATTGCTCTTTCTCTATTCCTGATGTTCTTCACGTGTGGATGCACGCAGCCACGAGTGGATTCGACCAGAAGCGATATCTGGAAGGGAAAACCTCATCAGGTGCCCTCGCAAGCTGAGGTGAATTCCGAGACAACTGAGAAGATGGAACGCGTCCAAAAATTTCTCAACGACGAATCACTCGATGGGATTCTGTTGACGCAAGTGAGAAATGTGAGCTGGATTACCGCCGGCGTGGCCAACACCCAGATTGTCCTGAACAAGGACGTTGGGGCTGCGTCGTTGCTGATCAAACGAGATGGGACAAAGTTTCTGATATGCAACGGCAGTGAGGCGTATCGCCTGTTGGATGAATCGTTACGCGGATGGGGGTATCAGCTCAAGATGTACAACTGGTTCGAGGCAAACCCGGTGAAAGACACTCGCGGCGATATCATCAAAGAGCTACGTGGAAAGATCGGGAGCGATGTGAGCTTTCCCGGTACCATAGTAGTGGCTGACAAGTTCAAGCGGCTTCGGTTCAGCCTCACCGATCCCGAGATCAACAGGTACCGATGGCTTGGGAAAGAGGTGACTGAAGCGGTTTCGGATGTCTGCCGCAAGGTGGAGGTTGGGATGGATGAATTCGAGATTGAGGCACTGACCGCTGCCGCATTGCGCTCACGCGGAATACTTCCAACTGTTCTGCTGATTGCAGTTGATGAAAGAATCGCGAAGTACCGCCATGCGCTGCCGGCGGGCGCGCAGTTGAAGAAGTACGCTATGATCAATGTGGTAGCCGAGAAATGGGGAATGCCAATTGCGGTGACTCGCTTCGCGCACTTCGGGCCGTTGCCGCCGGAGCTGGAAAGCAAACTGCAGAAGACGGCAAAAGTGAACGCACACTTCGAAGCTGCGACTGTTCCCGGCAAATCGTGCGCAGAGATATTTGAGGAATGCAAACAATGGTATGCCGAGGCCGGCTATCCCGATGAGTGGATGAAACATCACCAGGGGGGCGCAACCGGTTATGACGATCGGGAATATGTTATTTATCCCGGCATTCAAGAGATTGTGCAGGAACGACAAGCCTTCGCGTGGAATCCGACAATCACCGGGGCGAAGGTTGAGGACACCATGATCGCCTACAAGGATCATTGTGAAATCGTAACTCGGGCTGACAACTGGCCGATGATCAACGTTGAGCTGAATGGAAAGACGTACGAACAACCCGGAATCCTGATTCGATAACTCGATGGTTCCAAACTCCGTCATTCAAAAATCTGTCGTCAGTGAGTTTGAATGTCTCACGTTAGAAAGCGAGCAGTTAAAGGTGGCGCTCTTGCCAGAACTGGGAAGCAAGATGATCGAATTGAGAAGCAAGAAATCCGGCAAGCAGTTTCTCCTCGAGCCTCATGGCCGCACCTACAGGCGCGCATCGTATGGCGATGATTTTGCTGTGTACGACACGAGCGGGCTGGATGAGTGCTTCCCTAACATTGCCGCATCGTTTTTCCCCGACCATGGAGAGTTGTGGTCGCGGGCGTGGGATTGGCGGCTTGACGCGGAGGGATTGCTGCTCACCATCGGCGGCGTGAAAGCTGAGTATAGGTTTGAAAAGAAGCTGCGGGTGGAAGGAAACAAGGTGCGACTGAACTACAGGGTACACAATCTGTCCAGCAAGCCGCTGCACTTTCTGTGGTCTGCGCATCCGCTTCTGAATGTCAGTCCCGGAGCCAAGTTGCTGCTGCCGTGTCACGTGCATCAAGTGTTCATTGATTGGGCGTCGGATCCAAAGATCGGAAAGCATGGCGACGTTTTGCCATGGCCTTCTCTGTCGTCAAACAATGGACTCATTAGCTACTCGGTGGTACAAGAGAAGAGTCTTGGTCAGGCTGTGAAATGTTACACCGATGTACTGAGTGAAGGATGGGCTGCCGCGTATTTTGCAGACGTTGATGAGTCGTTCGTACTCGAGTTCGATCCGGGAGAGAACCCCTACCTGGGCATTTGGTTGTGCTATGGCGGCTGGCCGCGTGTTGGCAACAACGGGCATTTGACTGTTGCGCTTGAGCCATGCAGCGGTCGGCCGGATTCGCTGGAGGAAGCCCTCCAACGAGGGGAGTGTGCTCAGGTGGAACCGAATGGAGTGAAGAGCTGGTCCCTGACGTTGAGTGTTGTTCAAGGCCTGCCTGAAAGGAAGACGCTGTAACTAGAGTTCCATGACGAAACACACATGCTCAAAACCTGAAGAGACTGCATGACAACCATTGAACTTACATTCATCGACTGGCTCATCATCGCCATCTACTTTGCCTTCGTGATTAGCGTGGGCTTCTATCTGAAGAAGTACACAAAGAGCGAGAACGACTTCTTCCTTGCCGGCAGGAAGAACAGCTCGTGGGTGGCGGGACTTGCGTTTCTATCTGCAAACCTCGGCGCTCTTGAATTGCTTGGCATGACGGGGAATACCTTCAAGTACGGAATGTACGTCGCCCATTTCTATTGGGTCGGCGCTATCCCTGCGATGCTGTTCCTTGGAATTTACATGATGCCATTCTACTACAGCAGTCGTGTGAAATCCGTGCCGGGCTACTTGAAGCTTCGCTTCGACGAAAAGACGCGCGTGTTGAACGGCATCGCGTTCGCTGTTATGACGCTCCTTGTTTCTGGCATCAACCTGTATGCAATGGCGCTTGTGCTGCACACATTTCTCGGCTGGCAATGGGACGTAAGCATGTGGGCGTCTGCAACCACTGTGGCGGTGTACGTTACGCTCAGCGGCTTGATGTCGGCGATCTTTACTGAGATCATGCAGTTCTTCTTGATTTGGTTCGGCCTGTTCCTCGTTTCGGTATTGGGCATCATCGAAATCGGCAGCCTCGATGAAGTCTTCAGGCGAATCCCACCTGCTTACGGAACGCTCTGGTCAACATCCGCCGATCCATCGCAAAACGGCATGATGGTGTCCTGGGCAGGCATTGCGTTGGGTCTTGGCTTCGTGCTGTCATTCGGATATTGGACTACAGACTTCCTCGTCGTACAGCGAGCATTCTCGGCAAAGGATTTGCGCTCCGCGCGCATGACGCCCGTGCTGGCGTCGTTCTTCAAGATGGCGGTACCGTTTATCGTTATCGTGGCAGGATTGATTGCACTGGTTCTTGCGAACGATCCGAAAAGCGGTTTCGCGTTGTTGCAAGACGGCGGGCAAGTGAACTATGACTCCGCATTGCCGATGCTGATTGCTCGCTATTACCCCAGCGGCCTCATCGGCCTGGGGGTGACAGCGTTGCTCGCCGGCTTCATGGCCGGACAAGCGGGCAACATCAGCGCATTCAATACCGTCTGGACGTACGACATCTATCAGTCAGTGATCAACAAGAAAGCTTCTGGGACTCATTTGCTGTGGATGGGAAGGGTAGCCACCATCGCCGGCATTCTGATCAGTATTGTCACAGCGTACTGGGCAAAGAGCTTTCCGAGCATCATGGACTACATGCAGGCGATCTTCTCGTGGGTAAACGCCCCGCTGTTTGCAACGATGCTGCTTGGCATGTTCGTCCGGTGGATTACGCCCAACGGCGCGTTTTGGGGCTTGGTGGTGGGGATGTTCTCCTCCGTCGCGATGTTTCTTGCAGTGAAGTTCAACTGGATCGACCCGAGCATTATCACCTTGTCCTCTGTCAGCAGCGACATGGCGGCAAACTTCTGGCGCGCATGGTGGGCGTGGTTGATTTGTTTTGCGGTGACGATCATCGTCAGTCTATTAACTGTGAAAAAACCCGACGAAGAATTGGCAGGCTTGGTGAAGGGACTCACGCCTGAGACAGCAGGCACCGGCACGCACGTCTACTCAAAGCCGGAGTTCTACGCAATTCTGTCGCTCATTGTCTTTGTCATTCTCAACATCTACTTCTGGTAAGAACGGAGCCGCAACCATGTCGCACGAAGAAAAGAAGATGAAACCAATTTGGTATTTGGTTGGATGGATGCTGCTGATCAACGGTGTGCTCATCTTTGCATCGGGCATCTACTACTTCTTCAACCCGAGTCACTATCGCACGGTGCTGGCTGAGCTGCACCCGAGCATCTGGTGGGGTGCGATGATGCTGGTGGTTGGAGGAATTATGTTGATTGCAAGCAGAAAGGCAACGGTGGACTGAAGGGTGATGACTCAGACGATTCGTTCGATCTTCCACCAGCGGTTTGGCGGTGAGCCGCTCATGGTTCGCTCGCCTGGCCGCGTAAACCTGATCGGCGAACACACGGACTACAACGAAGGGTATGTTCTGCCGGCATCCATCGACAAGGCGGTGATCTTCGCAATTGCTCCGCGCAACGACGACCTATGCAGGATGTATTCGGTAGACTTCAATGAGTTTTTCGAGACGAAGCTTGGCTTGCTAGAAAAAACGGGGATGAGATGGGACTATCTGCTGGGCGTGGTTGAACAACTGTTGAAGGGCGGCGCAGCGCTCAAGGGGTTCGACGTCGTGTTCGGCGGCGATATCCCGATTGCAGCGGGACTTTCCTCCTCGGCGGCAATCGAAGGGGGGCTTGCCTTCGCTCTCAATGAGATATTCCATCTCCACATCGACAAGCTGACGCTTGTGAAGCTTGCGCAGAAGGCTGAGAATCAATTCGTCGGAGTTCGTTGCGGGATTATGGATCAGTTCATCAATCTGTTTGGAAAGAAGAATAGGGTGGTGAAGCTTGATTGCCGTTCGTTAGAGTATGAGTATGTGCCGTTTGAGCGCAGCGATATCCGCATCGTTCTCTGCGACACGCACGTGAAGCGCGAGCTTGCCTTCTCCGAGTACAACGTGCGTCGGCAGCAATGTGAAGAAGGTGTGCGGTTGTTGCAAAAGCACGAGAATGGAATTCGCTCGTTGCGGGATGTTGATCTTTCATTTCTTGAACGGCATCGCAGTGAGCTTAGCCCCGTGGTGTACAGGCGATGCGAGTTTGTTGTTCGTGAGAACGCCCGGGTAGTTGCAGCATGCGACGATCTGCGCCGAAGTGATTTCCAGACATTTGGAAAACGAATGTATGAATCCCATCAGGGCTTGCGGCATGATTATGAAGTGAGCAGCCCCGAGCTCGATTCGTTGGTTGACATTGCAACAAGAACAGAGGGGGTTCTTGGTGCACGAATGATGGGGGCAGGGTTCGGAGGCTGCACGATCAACCTCGTTGATGCATCACACCTGCAGGAGTTTTCCATCGCCGTGCAGCAGCAATATCAGCAGAGGCTTGGGAAAGAAGTTAGAATCCATGTCAGCAAAATTGTGTCGGGGACCTCGAAGCTCTCAGCCGAGGAAGTGCTTGTCTAAACAGTTTGTCAAGAAACCAAGAAAGGAGGTGGGAGAATTGTCATGTGACGCTTTATAGAAGCTCGGTCGAATACTCATCATAGAACAATGAACCACAGGCCTGCCCGCCACCGATGTGCTGAGAAGGCAGGCGGGGAACACGGAGATCCCAGCGGAGACAAGAGAAAAAGACTAGGGAACGGTTCGCTCCGTGCTGTTTTTCTCTCCGCGAACTCTGTGTCCTCTGTGGTTGAGCTTTTCGACTGCGCTCCTAGCAGTATCCCAATCAGTCCCATAATCAAAAGGAGGTACCATAATGAATGCTTCAATAGTTTTGCGATATGCTGTGCTTACAATCCTGGTGGTGCTCACAGGTGCCGGTGCAGCATACGCACAGTATGACTCATTGGGGGGGCCATACGTGCCGGATGCCAATACCATGTTGCTCATGCACTTTGATGGCAACTTGAACAACGCGGGAAGATCGGCAAACGGTGTAGGTCACGGCAGACCCGGGTCTCTTGCGTATCTGTCCAATGCAGGTCTCGGTCTCGGTCAATGCTTACGATTGGCAAACGACGCAACATCTGATTCGGCGTACGTTACCGTTGCAGACTCGGCGACACTCGATCTTGTCGGGAGCTGGACGATCGAAGGCTGGATCAACATATTTACATTTGGCAGCGGTTCGGGCGATCACCGCTGGGTGCCGCGCCTTGTAATCAAAACGGGTGATGCCGTATTCTGGAGACCCAATTACTTTGTGGAAATGTGGGGAAGTTGGCGGGGCTTCTCGTGCGGCTACAATGTTGCCGGCGCGGACCGTTGGCCTCAAGCGAACTCTCCCACAAACTCAATGACGCCGGGGTCATGGTATCATCTGACATTTATTCGCGATACGACGAGAAACATCATCATCACGATGGTGCATAACGCGCAGCGACAGTTGACCGCGTTTGCGACGAGCGCGTATGATCCGATTCTGGACAATCCTCCGATTACGACCAACCAGGCTGTGCACATTGGTTTCGCGGGCGGCGGCAACGACTCGTGGTTGGATGGATTTGTAGATGAAATCCGGATCAGTAACAAGGTTCGTAACTTCCGTGTTCCACCCATCATCACGCAGGTGACGCAGTTACCGAACCAGCCGTCCTCAGCAACCTCGTATCCGGTGAGTGCAAAAATTCGCGCGTTCTCGGTGGGCGGTTCAATTACAAGTGCAAGGATCAGGTACAACGCAGGCACCGGATGGAACGAGGCCACGATGACGCTTGGCGTGAACGATATCTACTCGGGCAGCATTCCCCAACGACCCGTAGGGTCGGTCATCAACTACTACGTCTATGCGGTAGACAATGGCGGACTGCGTGCAACCTTTCCCGCGACCGCCGAGCTTGACTCGACGTACTTCACGTTTGGCATCTACACACCGAACACCCAGACTATCCACCTTGCGTTCGAGCAGACATCCGGCGCACCGTTCGATAGCTCCATCTATCATAATGTCGGTACGTTCCCCAACAACACTCCCACGTACTCGACCGATGCAAAGGTGGGGGCACGCTCTATCTATTTCGACCGTGACTCGACACACGTGCAATTCAATTCGCCGTTCCTTGCCGCCGAACAGTTTGCAGTTGATTTCTGGGTCAAGCCCGATACGCTGATTCACGCGACCCGTATCCTTAATAAGGAAGCTGGAAATCAAGACGGCACACCCGCCGATGACTGGTACCACAACAACTACGAGTTGGGCATTCGCAACGTCAGCGGTACGTTTCGGCCGAGTGCACGCTATTGGCTCGATTCTGCCGACACACAGTTTGAGCTGAGGCTCGACAGCGTTACGCTACAGCCCCGGACGTGGTTCCGCTACATGTTTGAGCGGAATGCCACGACCGCAGCATTCGAGGTACGTAATACGAACAACCAGCCGTTGCAACGGCTCATCGCGCCTGCGGACAGACCGAGACGAGGCGCTGGGCTGCTGCGAATTGGAAAGGCTTCAAGCGACGGACAGGCGTGGGACTATATTCCTCATTTCCGTGGTAAGATCGACAACGTGAAAATCTACAACTACGCGGCGCTTGGCATTGTCTCCGATGTTGGCGACAACGACAGCGAAGTGCCGACGCAGTTCGCGTTGGAACAGAACTATCCTAACCCATTCAATCCGACTACGGAGATCCGGTTTGCATTGCCGAACGCAACAAAAGTCTCGCTCGTTGTGTACGACTTGCTTGGTCGAACGATCAAGACGTTGGTAAGAGACGACATGCACGCCGGCGAGTACCGCGTGGTGTGGAATGGGACGAACGAGTCAGGCAAGAACGTAGCAAGCGGTGTGTACTTCTACCGGCTGGAGTCAGAGAAGTTCACAGCCGTGCGAAAGATGATGTTCTTGAAGTAATGCTCGATAGGCAACGTAGGGGTGTTCAATTCCGGTGAACCTGCAGGGAACGCCCCTGCTCCGTAAGGCCATAATGAAAGAAGGGTGCGCGCGATCAGCAATCCAAATGCACGTATCATGACACGAAAATGTTTTTCCATACTACTCAGCATTGCGCTTGCTGCCGGTGTTGTCTCCTGTAACACCGGCGTCGAAGAATCTCCTCAGCCCGGCATTGTCCGCGTCACGCTGCAAGCAAATCCTGCCGACACGACAATACTCATTCTGACCGATACGGTGAGAGTGACTGATCGGGATAGCATGGGGGTGACGATCTTTCAAGGGAAGATTTTCAGCGGAGTGAAGTTTGCGACCCTCTTTCGAAGCTTGACAAGTTATCGGCAGGAAGACGCGGCGTACAACGTATTGAGGAGAGAAAGTGGAACCTACAAAACGTACCCCGTTTATGAATCGTACGTTCCGCCGGGGAACTACACAAAACTCCAGATCGGCGTCACCGCAACGCTTCTCAAGCTCCGGGATGTGGCACCGATCCAGCTTCAGCTCCGGCCCGATGATCCTCTGCTCCTTGATTTCGATGTCGGGTTTCAAGTGTCCGAAAATAAAATCACCGAAATAATGCTGCAGATCGATCCGCTCCGGTCTCTCACGCGGTATCGCGATCTGTATTACTTTGAACGCAAGATGAGAGTGCTTGGCGTTCGTCAGTTCTGAAATTTGTACGAGGTCTGCACATGAAGAGGCTCTTCGCTGTTGTAGGCGTTCTCGTAGGTGGTCTTGCAGTGCTCTTCTTGCCATCCTGTGAGAAGCCGACGTCACCGCCGCATCCGAATACACCTCCCAACACTACTGTCGCCAACATCCCCAAAAGCGGCGACACACTGTTCGCGTTGGTGACGCTTCATTGGGATGGTGAAGACAACGATGGCTACATCGCCAGTTATCAATACCGCTATGTCACGTACCACGTCCATACCGGTGATTCCGTAGTGCATGATTGGAAGAGCACGACGGAAACAAGCTTGACGATTGCGTTTGAGTCGAGCGATCTCTTGAACTCCCAGGTGTTTCAGGTACGAGCGGTTGATAATGATGGTGCTGTTGATCCTACCCCTGCCGAGAAGCGTTTCTATACGGATCAAGCAATTCCTCCACGGACGCAGCTTCTCTCACCGAGGAACAACACCGAGCTTTTCGTTATCGAGCAAATCACTGATTGGTGGAAGGGAATTGAGCTTACCTACACCGGGCGCGATCAGGACGGGGAGCTGGTGGAATTCGGATGGTCGGTAGACGGCTTGGCGATAACGTGGACAACAGACACAACCGTCTCCATCCCTCCGTCTGCGTTCAAGCCGCCGCTTACCGGTGCTCATCTACTCAAAGTGACTTCCCGCGACAACACGAATCTTGTTGATCCTGTCGGTGATTCGGTAACGATACGATTAGTGAGGCCGACGTTCACAAACCGCATTCTCATCATCGATGAAACGCAAGAACAGAACTTTCCCTACGAGCTGCGAAATTACACCGATGCAAGAGTGGACAGCTTCTATGCAAGTTTGTTTGGAACGAATGATTCGTGGGATTACTACGGGCGCAACCGGACCCTGCCATCGAGGGAGGTCATGGGACAATACAAGCTCATCATCTGGCATGCCGATGATAGGCCGATAAGTGACGCGACTGTCCACCGGCTCCCCAATCATACCGACGTCATCAAGGATTATTTGAATGTCGGCGGGAAGTTCGTCATGAGCGGTTGGAGGATTCTCAAGTCGTTTGCGTGGACGCAACGATTCCCTGTGGGGTTCGAGCCGGGCTCATTCGTCTATGACTACCTCCACATCACGCGGGCTGACGAGACAGTGCTCGATGGGGACTTCATTGGTGGCGAGGGCTTCAGCGGCTTCAGCAGCATCCGCGTGGATTCACTGAAACTGCTGGACATCTTCCCATACAATGGCAAGCTGGCGCAAATCAATTTCATGTCCGAACAAGCCATCGGCGGATTTGCGAGGAAGATGTACATCTACCAAAACGCGCCGAACAGCACGTACTTTCAATACCGGGGTCAAACCTGCGGGATCATCTACTACGGGACCAGCTTCGATGTCGCGGTGCTCGGCTTCCCGATTTTCTTTATTAACGGCAATGATGCACGAACGCTGGCACGGGAAATCCTCCAGCGTATGGGAGTATAGGTATGAAACGACTTGCAAATACCGTCAGACTCTGTGCGACCGTTTGTGTTGTGTTCCTTCTCTTCAACGACTTGCTTCATGCCGGCAACACTGGAAAGATCGCCGGGGTCATCAAGGACAAGCAGACGGGTGAGTTGCTGCTCGGAGTGAATGTGAGGGTGAGCAGAACACAGCTTGGTGCGGCTTCCGACATCGAGGGTCGGTACTACATCTTGCAGGTTCTACCTGGAACGTATGATCTCGAGGTCTCTTCGGTGGGTCATCATCCGATACGCATCAAAGACGTGAAGGTGCAGGTGGACCTGACGACGACAATCAACATCCAGCTTGAGTCGAAAGTCATCGAGGCGCCGGTTGTGGAAGTCACGGCAGAGCGCAAGATGGTGCAGAAAGATGTCACGTCGACTCGTCGCACAGTGACGCGTGAGAACATGGCGGAGACACCAGGCGTTGAATCGACAAATGACATATTTAGTCTCCAAGGGGGCACATTTGTAAGCTCATCGCCGCAAACTCTCCAGCTTGCAGATGGGACTCAATTACAGGTGCGCGACGAAAGCTTAAAGGATATCCACGTGCGGGGTGGAAGAGGGGGAGAGTTGCTCTACATGGTGGATGGCGTTCCAGTTACGCATCCAATATACGGGGGGCGTAGTGTTCTGGAGCTTAATCGTGTTGATGTCGAACAAGTCGAGCTGCTCACCGGCGCCTTCAACGCAGAATACGGTCAAGCGCAGTCCGGCGTCGTGAATATCACCACCCGTAGCGGGAGCGAGAAGTCCACTGGCGGTATTGAGTACAAAGCCGACCGCCTGAAGTTCTTAGGTGAATCATACGAAACGGACTACGCTTCACTATACCTGGGCGGACGCGAACCGCTGACGCACTACCTCCTGCCTGAGCTTGGCGTCAATCTGCCGGGATCGCTGTACTACTTCCTGTCGGTCAACGGAAGTCTCTCAAACACTACCTACAACAACCGCCGCAACCGTGACGAGTTTTCGCTCTTTGGCATAAAGATCAACGAACGACAGGACAACAGCGGAAACGTCAATGCAAAACTGAACTGGGATCTTTCGGGGGAATTCCGATTGACCATGAGCTATCAGGGATCGTGGAAAAGCTGGAGTGATTTCGATTGGCTCTGGAAGAATAATCCGAACAACACAGCGTCGTTCGGACGCAACACGCACAACCTGATGTTGCAAGCGAATCACTTTCTCTCGAAAGCGACTTTCTACAATCTCAGCCTCGGCTATCTCTCGGTGGACTATCGCGGCTCGCTCTACAACAAGACACCCGCGGATTACTGGACAATTACAAAGACGGCTGATGGCCGGCGGGATTCTGCGTACTCCAACATTACTGCTCCAGCCACTGATCCGCTCACGGGCTTCTATGACAATAAAGGCTTCCAAAACATCTGGCGCGACGATCTTTCCCACATCTACACCATCAAAGGAGACATCACCTCGCAGATTCATCCTGAGCATCTCATCAAATCCGGATTGGAATTGAAAGTGAATGACATCAGATATGTTGACATTCAGGACGGTGGCACCAAACTCTCCAACTATGGCGAATGGCTGTACAGAGGACGATACATTGATACAACCTCATCGCCACCACCGATTCCTCCCGGACCGTTCAGAGAGTTCGGACAAAACCGCTGGGTATTCTTGGTCAAGCCGCTCATCGGGAGCTGGTACATCCAGGACAAGTTTGAATTGGAGATGTTGATCATCAACGCCGGACTGCGAGTGGACTTTCTCGACATCGGCGGCACAGTGATGGATCCGGCTTGGAAGAAACAGTGGGAAGATGCAACCGGCAAGAAAGCTGATTGGAAGAGATTCAAGTTCAAGTTCAGTCCGAGGTTTGGAATTTCGTTCCCCATCTCCGAGCGAACGGTTACATTCTTCTCGTACGGTCACTTCGTACAACTGCCTGAATTGCAATACTACTATCGAGATCCGTACAGCGGCGGATTCACAGGGAACCCGAAGCTTGACTATGAGCAGACAATCCTGTACGAGTTCGGTCTCACACACCAACTTGCCGACTTTTGGGCGATTGATGTGAAGAGCTACGCCAAGGACATTTCGAAGTACGTCGGCACAACGCGTCTACGCGCTGCACTCGGTCTTCCGGTGGAATTGTATGATAACAACGGCTATGCCCGCGCTCGAGGCGTGGAATTCATACTCACGAAAGCCTATTCGGATTTCACGTCGGGCACTCTCACCTACACCGTCCAGTGGGCGAACGGTTACTCATCCTCAGCATTTGACGACTACATCCGGTCCATCAATGATTTTCCGAACCCTATCCGAGAGCGAAGCCTCAGGTGGGATGTCAGACAGCAGATCATTTTGCAGGGTACGGTTTCCACGCCTCCAAACGAACACATAAACCTCTTTGGACTCGATCTCCCTGACGACTGGAACCTGACGGTCTTGTCTCGGTTCTCAACCGGTCAACCGTACACCCCTTTCACTCTTGATCCTGCCGAGGCTCAGGTGAAAGAAAACACCGAGCGGGGACCGATTACTTCTTCGACAGATCTGAGGTTCATCAAAGGGTTCAAGTTCGGCGGGGTACGACTTTCGTTGGTTGTGGACATTTTCAATCTGTTCAATCAGAAGAATATTCAGATTGACTTCGGCTTTAATTCTGCGACCGGGAAGCCGTTCCGATACGGCAATACGGTTCCCCCCACGAACAAATTTTATGATTGGTACGAAATGTACCGGATCATGGATCCACGGCAACGCTCGACTGGCCGGACGGCAAAAGTGGGATTCAGAGTTGATTGGTGATGATATGAAGAGCGTGTGTGAAAATTGTCTGTCAAGGAGTTTCGAGATTCGTTTTTGCCATGGAATTGAATCTCTTCAATCGGAAATCTCGAATCTCACACACGCTCTGAAGTTGTGGATCAACAAGAGTTTCCTCCTTGCTGTTATCGTCAATGCTATGGGCTTACATGCCATCTATGCACAGCAGGCCACTCTGAGCTGGAAGCTGCACAACGTCGGCAAGGTTCGCCAGGTCGTCACGAACGTGGGCGCGCTCAATGCTGTGAACGATGGAATGTTCTCCTACCCCGGCTTGATCAACTGCGAATACCCAGCCGGCAGTTTCGAAGAGCATATTGCCAGCGGAGGGATTTGGATTGGGGCTGTCGTCGGTCGCGATACACTTGTTTCGGTTACGGAGGGTGAAGGTTCCTCGCGGGAATTCTTTCCATCAAGTGCGCCCTGGGATTCAACGTGGGTTGTTGCCAGAGGAGACGCCGTCCAGATTCCTTACTGGCGGAACTATGTTGGTGTGTCTGATCAGGATTTTGTCTGCCGCTATACCGACTATGGGCCGACGAGTCTCAGGGTCGCCAACCACATTCCGCTTTATCTCGGCGTCATCCAGACCAGCTACGTGTGGGGCTCACCGCCGCTCGATGAGATCATCGTCTTCAATTACTACATCATGCCCACGAGGATCAGTCTCGAGAAGGTGTATCTCACTTGTTGGATAAATGGCAACGTAGGAAATGCCACGATAGGCGACTATGCGCTTGATGATGAGTCGTTCTTCCGCAGAGATCGCATGATTGCAATGAGTGTGGATCTTCCCGGCGGCGTGGACGGTGATGCTTACGGTCCGCTCGGCGACAAGGTGTTTCCACCAACTGCACACAGAGCGTCGGATTCGCTCCGGCTCACGTATCAATGGTACAACGGTCGCCAGCAAGGCCTGCCGAGCAGAGACAACGAGCGCTACCAGCAGATGACGAACGGCGTCATTATGCAAGATCAGCAGAGCACAGGTGATGGGACGAAAGCGCAAGTGTCGTTTGGGCCATATCGGTTGCAGATTGGTGATACGCTGCATTTGGTGAGGGTGCTCGTCCTTGGACGCGGTCTGCAGGGCGTGTACAGGAATGCAGACTACGTTGACATCTTGATCCGAAAGAACTTTAGAGTTCCATCGCCGCCTCCGCCGCCGCCATTGCGCGTCGAAACACTGAATCACCAAGTCCGCCTCCGCTGGGAACCGCGCCCCGGCGACGTGAACCCTGAGAATTACTACGACCCCTACAGAGCCGATAGTATCACAAAACCATTCGAAGGATATCGCGTGTACAAGAGCACGCGAAGCGCAACGGGACCGTGGACCCTTCTTGCAGAGTTCGACGACTCCACGAATACCTTCGGACAAAACACAGGCCTCGCATACGAGTACACCGACGTTGGGCTGCTCAACAATCTTGATTACTTCTACACCGTGACGACGTTTTCAAAGCCTGATACTGTCACAGGTTTCCCGTCGCAGGAATCCAGCCGGAATGCCGCTGCGCATCTCGCCGTGCCGGGTCCCAAGCCGCCGCAGAACGTCGGACAAGTTGCCGCTGTTCCCAATCCGTACCGCGGCGACATGGCATACTATTCATACAATCCGCCGTGGGAGAAACCCGCGGGCCAACGTGAGCGATGGATGGAACAAGACCGTCGAATACAGTTTATCAATCTCCCCGAACTATGTGAGATCAAGATTTACTCGATTGCAGGCGACCTTGTCGCAACGATTCAACACGACGATCCAACAAAGGGATACGAAGATTGGAATCTCACGTCATCAGTCGGACAAGCGATCTCGAGCGGGTTGTATCTGTTTACTGCTGAAGATCAGCGGACGAGCCAAGTACAGGTGGGAAAGTTTGTGATAATAAAATGAGTCAGTTCATTCCTGAAACTAATGGATTTGTGCAAAAGGCTCATGAGCCTTCGGCTCAAGCCTGTTCCACAACTCGGGAGTCAAGCTTGCACGTGAAAACTCGAATCTTGATTGCACTTGTGTTGGTCTTTACCGCGCCGCTCCTCGCCCAACAAGCCCGCTTAGACTACAAAGTCCACGATGTTGGCCGCGTACGCCAACTGGTAACGAATATCGGTACGCTCTGGTCTGCAGTAACGGATTATCCCGGATTGATCTATGCTGAGTATCCACCCAACAGTCGCGAAGAGCATGTTGGCGAAGGGGGCATTTGGGTTGGCGGGATCACGCCGGGCAACGATACGCTCGTTTCCGTGACAACAAGCTGGGCGTCGTCGTTCGAATTCTTTCCGAGTGCTGCACGGTGGGATTCAATTTGGGTGATCGGCAAGGGCGATACGGTCAACATTCCGTACCGGCAAAGGTATGTTGGCGTTTCCGATCAGGATTTTGTCTGCCGGTACAGTGATTACAACATAACCAATATCGCGAATCATACTCCCCTGTATCTTGACGTGATTCAGACAAGCTATGCGTGGAGCTCGTCCCCGCTCAACGAAATAATCGTGTACACGTTCTACGTCATTCCGAAGCGAACGGCGATCAGGAAAACATGGATCGCATACTGGCTGGATGGAAACGTCGGCTATCGCGGGCAAGGCTGGGACTTCGCTCTCGATGATTACACCACGTACTATCCCGACAAACACTTCGGCATGTCCACCGATCAAGCGGGTGGGTCCGACGGCACTGCGTATGGTCCGATTGGTGTGAAGATCATTCCGCCGAAGAATGTTCACCCCGACTCGCTGCGTTGGACGTTCAACTGGTATGAAGGCGGCGGCATTGTCACTCCACCTTCACGCGATGCTGCACGCTATGCCGAGATGGCGTCAGGCAACATCATGCAGAATCAACAGCAGGCAATCGGCTCGCAGTTCATTATTGCCTTTGGTCCGGTTGATCTGAATGTTGGCGACACGCTTACGTTTCAGGTAGCGGAGATTTTAGGACATGGTATTGCAGGCGCGCTTGCGAACGAAAAGACGGTGACGTGGCTGATCGGGCAGAACTTCAGAGTGCCTTCTCCCCCACCGCTTCCACCGTTGCGAGCGATTATGAGCAACCATCAAGTGAAATTGATTTGGGAGCCGCTTCCCGGAGGTGTGAACCCGGAAACATATCAAGACCCGTACAGAGCGGATAGCTCCAGACAACCCTTCGAAGGGTACCGCGTGTACAAGAGCACGCAAAGTGCGACGGGTCCGTGGGCGCTGCTTGGTGAGTATGATATTCCCGGCAACTCATACGGGTACAATACTGGACTTGTCCGCGAGTACACCGACGTAGGCCTCCTCAACAATCTGACGTACTACTACACGGTGACGGCATTCTCGAAGCCTGATACGGCAGCAAATTTCCCGTCACAGGAATCGAGCCTGTTTAAGAACTCAAAGACAACTGTTCCCGGCACAGCACCGCCGCAATCGGTCGGAGACGTCGCGGTTGTTCCCAATCCGTATCGCGGTGACCTTGCATATTACTCCTACGACCCGCAGTGGGAAAAGCCTGCGGGTACACGTGATCGATGGATGGAACAGGATCGTCGGCTGCAGTTCATCAATCTTCCACCCCGATGCGAGATCAAGGTGTACACGATTGCCGGCGACTTGGTAACAACGATCTCACACAGCGATCCTGCCAGAGGATATGAGGATTGGAATCTGACCTCGTCAGTCGGTCAGGCAGTCTCGAGCGGTATCTATATGTTCACTGCGGAAGATAAGACGAATGGAAAAGTTCAGGCGGGGAAGTTTGTGGTGATAAAGTGACGTTGTCATTCCGAGTGGCGCCTTTGGCGCTACGAAGAATCTGTCGCTGTTTGATTGGGTAGTCTGTTGAATGTTTCATGGTTCATTCTTTTAGCAAGCTGCTGGAAAGTTTTTGTTGACTGGTTATTGCCACGACCTTTAGGTCGTGGTTAGATGGCAAAGAGAATTGTTTCGGGCTTTAGCCCACGAGTACACGAGTATTTGGGCTAAAGCCCCAAGAAGTTTTCTTGTTTTGTTTTCCACGAGCTAAAGCTCGTGGCAATAAGCGGAGTTTTTCATCAGCCTGTTAGGGGCTTCTCCTCCCGAAGGTCCGAAGGACTCCTTCGAAGGATGGCTTCGCCAGTAGGAGTAGGTATTTTCTAAAACATTTTTGAATCTCTTCTTGGCGTCTCTGCGTCTTGGCGGTTCAAGAATTATTTTCGTGAGGGGTTTTCAACAACCTGCTATGGGAAAAGAAATGGAAAAAGATTTTCGGCAAACAACTCTGAGGTATAATGCCATGATGCGACGACTAATGATTGCAACCGTGGTTCTCACCGAACTGGCGCACGCGCAATATGAGCGACCCGGCAGCACCGGCGCACAGTTCCTGAAAATCGGCGTGAGTCCCCGCGGCTCGGCTATGGCGAACGCTTACATTGCCTCTGTGCAAGGTGCGGAGGCGACGTACTACAACTCGGCTGCGCTGGCGTGGATCAAAGGGAGTGACATCGTCTTCAACCACAACGAATGGTTCGCCGGCGTCAAGCATGAGTTCGGCGCGGCGGCGCACACGTTCGAGGACTTCGGCACCATCGGCGTGTCCCTCATCGCACTGTACACCGACTTGATGCCCGTCCGTACTCCGCTGCAACCCGATGGGACGGGCGAAACGTTCTCGGCAGGCAGCTACAAAGGCGCAATCAGCTACTCCCGTTTCCTCACCGACCACGTGACTATCGGAGCGACCGTGGGATACATCCACGAGAAGCTCTATGAAGGCTTCGCGGCAAACGCTGTCTCGGCAGACATCGCCGCCATGTATGTTTCCGATTGGCGTGCCTTCAGGTTCGGCATGCAGATTTCCAACTTTGGGTCCGACATCAAGTTTGTGAACGAGGCGTACCCGATTCCCACAAACTTCACGTTCGGTCTGGCGATGAATGCAATTGACGGCGAAGACCAGAAGGTGCTGGTGAGCTTCTCCGCCACAAAGCCGAACGACGGCAAACCGCTTGGCGCCGTCGGTGGAGAATGGAGCTACGATAACACGCTCTTCCTGCGCGCCGGTTATCAGCTCTATCATGATGTTGCACGCTACTCATTCGGCGCGGGCGTTCAGACCGACATCGTCGGCTGGAATCTCCGCTTTGACTATTCGTACAGCGACTGGCAACTGCTCGGTGCGGCGCACAGGTTTGGAATTGGAGTGGGGTTTTGATGCTAAGGTTGGAATAAACGCAAGGTTTCGTGATTTGTACCGCAATGGAATAAAAAAATGACATTGAAGTACGTATAGTTTTGTAATTACAGATGTTAGTTGCAATTGCCCTATCATTATGAGAGCCAGTTTTCAATTTCTCGTATTGCTCCACTTAGGGTTGAGCACGTTCACTCCATTGATTGCACAGTGGGCGCCAACTAACGGCCCTTATGGCGGTTACGTTTGGGCGGTTGCAGTCTCTGAAACAACCCTTTTTGCAGGAACGCTTGGTAGCGGTGTCTTTCGCTCGACCAACAGCGGCTCGAATTGGATGCCAGTCAATAACGGCTTAACAAGCATGACTGTTTTTACTTTTGCTGTCTCCGGCACGAATCTGTTTGCCGGCACTTATGGTGGTGGAGTCTTTCTCTCTACTAACAATGGTACATCATGGACTCCAGTCAACACAGGCTTAACTGACCGCATTGTCAACTCGCTCGCCATCTCCGGCACAAATCTCTTTGCAGGGACTTATGAGGGCGGCGTGTTTCTCTCCACCAACAACGGCACAAATTGGACTCAAGTCAGTACAGGCTTGACGAACGGTCAAGTTCGTGCCCTTGCCGTGAGTGGCACGAATCTCTTTGCTGGGACATATGGCAGCGGTGTTTTTCTCTCTACCAACAACGGTTCAAGCTGGACTCCTGTCTATGCTGGCCTAACGAATGGCTATATCCAAACTCTTGCCGTCTCTGACAACAATCTCTTCGCGGGGACTCAGGGCGGCGGCGCCTTTCTGTCAACTAACAATGGCAATAACTGGACAGCAATCAATTCCGGCATGACGCATAATAATGTTATTGCGCTTACCTCTTCCGGCACGAATCTGTTTGCCGGGACCGGTGGCGGCGCCTTTCTCTCCACGAACAACGGCACAAGCTGGAGTCCAATCAGTGCGGGCCTGACGAATACAACTATTCTTGATTTCGCCATCTTGGGTACACAGATTTTTGCCGGTACATACGGTGGTGGTGTTTTTGTCTCACCCAATAACGGCACAAACTGGACTCCTGTCATCAACGGTTTGACGAACATTGATATCCTCTCGCTGGCCGTCTCTGGTACGAGTCTCTTTGCTGGCACTGATGCTGTCGGCATCCTTGTCTCTAATGATGGTCTGAGTTGGACCTCAGTCAATACGGGGCTGACAAACAGTACTGTTTTTGCTATTGTGGCCTCCAGCGGAAGGATCTTTGCCGGGACGTGGGGCGGTGTCTTTCTCACTACCAATAATGGCACAAGCTGGAGTCCAGTCAACACTGGTTTGCCGAACACTTATGTTCGGTCCCTCGCCGTCTCTGGTAGCAGTGTTTTCGCTGGAACCGGTAACGGGGTTTTTCGCTCCACCAACAATGGGACAAACTGGACTCCAGCGAATACCGGCTTGACCAATACTGTCTATGCGTTAATCGCCTCAGGCATGAATCTCTTTGCTGGATCTTTTGGTACCGTTTACCGCTCTACAAATAGTGGCTACAGCTGGTCTCCACTCAATATCGGGCCATCTGCTCATGTCCAGTGCTTCGCGATTTCCGGCTCGAACCTCTTTGCTGGGACGTTGGGTGCCGGCATCTTTCTCTCAAGCAATAGCGGTGACAATTGGATAGCAGTGAACACTGGGTTGACGGATAGTCATGTCTATGCTCTTGCTGTCTCCGGCACGAATCTCTTTGCCGCTACTGATCCCGGCGGCGTCTTTTTTTCCACCAACAACGGCACAAGCTGGACGTCAGCTAATACGGGATTAACAGCTACTGATGTGCATGCCCTCTCCGTGTCCGGCACAAATCTCTTTGCGGGGACTGGGGGCGACGGAGTATGGCGACGACCTTTGTCTGAGTTCATAACGGCGGTTGAAATGTGTTCGAATATCACTCCTTCTTATTTCAATCTGGATCAAAACTTCCCCAATCCGTTTAACCCAACGACGACTATTTCATTTGATCTTCCATCAAAGTCAACTGTCTCACTGAAAGTCTTTGATGCTTTGGGAAGAGAAGTGTCCAGTCTGCTCGCAGAGGAGTTGACTGCTGGAACGTATTCGCAGCGGTGGAACGCCACAGGTTTGTCAAGCGGTGTGTATTTCTACCGCTTGCGGGCTGGCTCATTCACTGAGACTAAGAAACTTATTTTGCTCAGATAGGGCAGCTGCAACTAACAAATGTGGCCACGTCACTCACATCATTTGGTAAGCAAGGTTGAATCTCGGTTTGCGCGACATAAAGTGTTCGTTCCATGCCCGCCTCATTCATGCCAAAAAAGAAAAGGCATTGAGGCGGGCACGACGTGGCCACTGAACATTATCACTCCAAGAATCATCATTGGTATGACATCATGAAACTGCTGAAAACCAACTCTTGCTCGCTCCTTGAGATGTGGACGAGAACCCCTCTACGAGGTCGTAGACCTGATTCTGTGTTGAACAGGTTTGGATCATTGTCATTATCTTTCAGAAAACGAAACGCAGTCAACTTTTCGTCCACGTCTCTTGTAGTCTTCGTTGTGCTTTTGCTCTGCTGTGCAATTCAAGCAGCGGGTCTACGACCTCGTAGAGGCAAAGACACGCCCTACACCATCCCCGTCGTCGTCATCAAATACTTTCCTGTTAAGGGTGACAGCATTGACATCGCCGTAACGGGCGATTGGGGCAAGAGCCTTGCGTTCACGCGCGCAAAGACGGATAGCATCACTCGAGGTTTAGTGGATTCACTCCGAGATGCGTCACGATTCCGGCAATACAAGAATCCCAACGAGGAGCCGAGCGTCGAGTACGAAGTGATAAAGACATACGAATTCCTTGAGCCTCTTCCCACATACAAAAAGCCCGGCGATGAAGTGCCGATGACGGACTACAAGGCAATTATGGAGCGGATCAATGTCAGAGAGTGGGTCGAAGAAAATGGTCTACGACCTCGTAGAGGAGTGAGGGAGTTTTGGCTATGGGGCTATCATGGTGGAAAAGTGGGATTATGGGAATCCAACATGGCCGGACCGTTTGGCGACATCAGCAACAGCGATCGGGACACTACGGACTTGCCTGTCTTGAAATACACTTATACATTGTATCATTACAACTACCAGCGAGGATTATCAGAAGCGATGGAAGACCACATGCATCAGATCGAAGCGTTGTTGAACTTCGTTGATGGGCGTGATTCGCTTCCTGAGCGCGAGTGGGACAAGCTTCTCTTCTGGGGGAAGTTCGTCGGCTGGTTCCCCGGCGGCAACTGGGCACAGGCGGTGCAGAACATTTCGAAGGAGCGACGCTGCGGCTGGGCGCATTTCGCACCCAACTCAGAGAAGGATTACGACTGGGCGAACAAGAGGTACGTCCTCACCGACATCGAAGACTGGAAGCCTGATAGTAGTGGTGAGAAACAGAAAATCAATTGCGAGAAGTGGGGCTGTAACAGTTTGAAGTGGTTCATGTACTGGATGCGGAGTCTGCCCGGCAACGATAACGGCCTCACGTATGAGGGTAAGCCTCTCACAAACTGGTGGATGTTTGTCGGTGATTTTGATGGGGCGATGACAAGAAAAGCAAAGCTGACTAACTGATGTTACGCAGGGATTTGATTTCTCCTAAAGCCCTCATCCCCCGGCCGAGGTTGTCCAAAAAGAAATCGTCCTGTCATTCTGAACGGAGTCCCGATGTTTTTCAATCGGGACGGAGTGAAGAATCCAGAGCATAGCCTGTTTCTGGATTCTTCGACCCTGTGAAGCGGGTCTCAGAATGACAAGTAGAAACTTTTTGGACAGCGCCGGAGGTTTGAGCTTAGGATTCAACAAAGTGAGGTTGTCCAAAAAGGAACTTCGGCGTTCGAAATTCCTTGTTCAATATTCGATATTCGATGGAAATCTCGAATATCGAACACCGAATCTCAAATGTCGAAGTGCTTTTTGGTCAGCCCCATTGAGGGTGAGGGGCGGTCAGTAACCAAGAAAACTCTCTCTTGCGTAACATCAGTGATTAAGTAAGGGGCAACGCTATGCGAGCTGCAATACTCTGTTCCGTCGGATCGTGCGTACTCATTGCGAGCTTGCTGCTCGTAGGCCGGACATACGCTCAAAGCCGCGATTCCATTTACTTCAAAAACTTCGTCCGCCACGCGAACGGCTCTACGTGCACTCACACTCCATCCGACGCGTCGTATCTGGTGTTCCTCAATCGAGATCGAAGTCGCACTTTGCTGGAGACATCGCCACGCTGGAATCTGATGGGCGAACCGAACATCCCCGGCAACGGCACCTTCGGCGTCGAGCTGGCGAACTTCGTCAATCCGAATGTCCAGGTCGGCGACAGCGTGTTTGCGACGTTCACCTGCGCAGCAACACAACAACAAGGAACGCTTGCGGACGTTGTGACCGACATTCCGTGGATCCGCTTTCCACTGACGCTTACACTCTCGTCTGCAAGCATTCCCGACGTACCGCAAAACGTATTGCTCACCGTCGACAGCATAACTCACCGCCGAACGGTGCAATGGACATCTGTCGCCGGTATCATCTATTCGGTCTACCGCCGTTTTACCGGCGACACTGTCGCGGGCGGACTAAGTCGAATGCTCTACACACGAGTGGCATCAGGAATTAGCGGAGGCGGTTTCGTTGATAGCACCGGTTTGCCGGCCATACGGTACGGGTACGTTGTGTTTGCCGTCTCGGCTCAGGATGTGTACAGCATCCATTCACGCGAGGTGAATGAGGATCCGGTGTTCGCAACGGGTGATGATCTGACCATAGGCTACATCGGTCGTATCCCACGACTCGATTTTGTGTGGGGAAGTCCAGACCCCGACACCGAAGGCTGGCCTGCTGCCGGACAACTTGTGCGCTGGCAAGCGAACGTCAAGAACTGGACGACAAGAAACTTACAGGGTGTTACATACAAGTGGATCATGGATGGAATTGCAGCAGACTCCGGTGCGGTCAACCTGCCCGCAGGTGATACAGTCTCAGTGTACTATCCTTGGCTATGGTCGTTCACCCGGCACGTGCTCACGTTCGAGATCGATCCGAACAACCGGGTTCCGGAAGAAGAGGAGCAGAACAATTCTCTCACGATCTCCACAAACGCCATCGGTGTTGGGTTGTATGTTGAGCAGAGTGTTTACAACTACTTCCGACAGTACCAAAAGCTGTTGCCGAATGTTCACTCCAACTGCTGGGAAGATTGGGCGCAGCGTCAAGTCCGTAGATGGAATCAGATGTTCGCCAGCGCCATTTACCCCGACTCTCCCGCCGGCGTTCTCGACAGGATTCGACTCGACAAGATTACGATTGTGCCTGACAGTGCGCTGCCACTGGCAGGCGGGCTTCCCACCAACAATCCCAATCTGAACGACCGGACGATTGACATGCAGTGGGGGTTTCCTGCGACGCTGCTCAGCGGCGGATTCTATTCCAACCACACGAGCACGTCGGACAACAATCCATTCTATTATGAAGGCTCACTTATGCACGAGTTGGGCCACGCAAGATACCTCGTTGATGTCTACGGTTTCAATGTTGATGGTGGAACGAACACTGTTGCTATTCAAGAGAACGGACAGTACATCGCAGGCACTCAATACATGCCCTATGTCGGAGGCTCGAGTTTGTATGCCACGCCAATCACCGGGTTGATGAACAGCCAGTACACGTTTGTTGATCGCTACAGCGCCGTCGCTCTGAATCTCATCGCGGGTCATAGAGCTGTACAAGGCAACTGCAATGCACCGGACAACATCGGTGTCTTCATGCAAGATCTGCCGGCACAAAACCAGCTCACGGTCAAGGATCAAACCGGGACTGCACTTGCCGGCGCTATTGTGAATGTCTATCAAGCCACGGCTCGCCCCGGCGTGTGGTACGGGAAGTACTTCGATAACGTGCCCGACATTCAGCTCACTGCTGATGCCAACGGTCGAGTGCTGCTGGGCAGGTGTCCGTTCACGCCGACGGGCGTTATCCGTCATACGTACGGCGAGTCCAATGAGGTTATGATTCTTCGTGTGCAGCATAGTCAGCGGATTGGGTATGCATTCTTTGAGTCGTCCTCGTTCAACTTTGAGTATTGGCGAGGCAACAGAACGCTGGGTTCGTATGAAGTCAGAGTCAACATGATTGGTCCGCAAGCAGTTGAGCCGATAGCGGGCGAAATACCGAAGGAGTTTGAGTTGAGCCGGAATTATCCGAACCCGTTCAATCCAGCGACCACAATCCGCTATGCGATCCCCGTAGGGGCAGGACATATCCTGTCCACAAGCCTGAAGGTCTTTGACCTGACCGGCAGCGAAGTCGCAACGCTTGTGGAAGAAGATCAGGTGCCGGGTACGTACCAGGTTCAATGGAATGGAAAGAACAGAACGGGGATGGATGTGGCATCCGGTGTGTACTTCTATAGATTAGAAAGCGGAAGTTTCCGCAAGACAAATCGGATGATGCTGGTGAGATGAATGTTGCTCGATGGGAATCGTATTGATGATGGAGTGTGTGTCAGAGTCAACGAAACGGGGGACCACAAATGGCCGGAATCAAGTTGAGCTTTGGCATTTGATCTCATCCAGTTAATTGACTCAAGTTGACCGTTCATCTTGAGCCATACAAAAAACCATTGAAACGGTTGAGAAAGCAATTGTTTTGCCGTTTAGCCCACGACTTAAGTCGTGGGCTATGAGACGAAACAAACTAATCTTTAACCGCTTCAGCGGTTTCTTAAGCTCGGCGGTCAACTTGAGTAATTGATGTTACGCAAAGCATGTGTTATTCATAGATATAAGAGAATAGGAGGAGAGAATATGCGTGGTGCATCCTTTAAGCGGCAGCGTGTGTGGGTAACTCTTGGTGTTCTTCTGTTGCTTATATCGAAAGGCCTTCAAGCACAGGTCACAGTCACCAAGAACATTGACATCAGTGCGGGACTTCGTGATAGCTCGATCCGGGCAACTGTTGTTCCGGCAGTTGATCCACGACGAGCGTTTGACGGTAATCCTTTCACGGAATTGTATGTGCAGAACAGCGACACGCTCATTCTCACGCTGCAATTTCTCACGCCGCCGCGGGTGGTGAAATCCAGAGTGTTTTTCTGGAATAATGGCAAGTGGCTGCTTGAGGCTGCAGATTCGCTGGATGATCTGAACCGGAAGCGCGGGTCATACGTTCTGCTGGTTGATAGTACAAACTTCACTGCCTTCACGTGGGATTCGGTGGCGTTCGCACAGCGATCATTTCGGTTCATACGTCTCCGTGCGAGGAATCCTCAAGGTAACTCCATAACGCTTGGTGAATGGGAGCTGCAACAGACCCGTACGTTTATCTCCTATGTGATCTTCCCAAATCCACCAAGAGTCCTGCCGGGCACGAGCTTGCAGTTGACCACAAAAATGCGTGACTCGGATGGCTTTTTCGAGCCTGTGCCTTACAACGCTCCGTTGGAGTGGACAACAACCAACCCAGCTATTGCAACTGTGACCGTGAGTGGTCGGCTCACCGGAGCTGCACCGGGAGTGACGGAGGTTCAGGTTGCCAACGAAGGGCGCACCTTGACCGGTAGGGCCCCTGTTACTGTCGGCTCGGATTTCCGCGCGACGAAAGTAGCACCGATGATTGCGAGGGTGGCATTAGTGCTTCCTGATCCGATTCTTCCGAGCGGACAACGCCTGCATCAACGCTACGGTTGGCGAGACCCGGTTGCACTCACGAACAGCCTCATAACGCACTTCCGCGAATCGAGCGATAGCGTAGTCAACTTTCAGATCGTGGACACCATCTGGACAGACAGCATGTACACACGCTACAACGACACGCTGCTCAACGTGACGAGATACATGGATCTCTATGATCGTGGTTTGTTGCAGCAACCGCCGTATGCTCGCTTCGATTACATTGAGCTTGTTCTTCATTACAATTTCGATTTGCGGAGAA
>Ga0082335_1002849_pt1 | contig 30529 bp, 34 predicted proteins | sample Subgrocontami58m_FD_72375 | JGI IMG/M metagenome (GOLD analysis project Ga0082335, IMG submission 72375) | Subsurface groundwater microbial communities from S. Glens Falls, New York, USA - GMW37 contaminated, 5.8 m (SPADES assembly) (version 2) ...
CAAAAAACGCCCCGACATTCGGCACATCCCAGACCCAGCGGTAGTGCTGCTTGGGGATGATCTGGGTATGCCCCGGGGTTTCCGGGTGAATGTCGAGAAAGGCGAGGAAGTGCTCATCCTCGTACACCTTGTGTGCGGGAATAGTACCAGCGACGATCTGACAAAAGATGCAGTCTTTCATTGCAGAACAGTATACAATGCTCTGCACATGTTCCCGCTCCACGATCCCTTGCACGAATCGCTGCGTGAAGAACTCGCTGCCTATGACGACCTCACCGCCGCGCTGCTCGCGCGCCGCGGCATCATGACAAAAGAAGACGCGGAGAAATTTCTCAATCCTTCATACGACGAACATCTCCACGACCCGTTCCTGATGACGGATATGGAGAAGGCCGCGCGGCGATTCGCCGACGCGATTTTGTCGGGAGAGAGAGTTGCTATATGGAGCGACTACGACTGCGACGGCATCCCGGGCGCCGTGCTCATGCACGACTTCCTGAAAAAAGCGGGGGCGAACTTCGAGAACTATATTCCGCATCGCCACGAAGAAGGGTACGGGATGAATGTCGCGGGTATAGAAAAACTAGCAAAAAATGGAGTGAGATTAATTGTCACCGTGGATTCCGGCATCACTGATGTCGGGCCAGTCGCGCGCGCGAACGAACTCGGGATGGAAGTTATCGTCACCGACCACCATTTACCGGGTGAAAAATTGCCGACGGCTTTTGCAATCCTGAACCCGAACGCCCGGCCGGATGAAACGTACCCATTCAGGAGCCTGTGCGGCTCCGGTGTCGCATGGAAACTGGTCTGTGCCACCTTGAGCGTACTGCGAAATCGAAATTCAGCCGAGCTACCGCTCGGTTGGGAGAAGTGGCTCCTGGATATGGTCGGGCTCGCGACTGTCGCCGATATGGTCCCGCTCACGGGCGAGAACCGGCTCCTCGCCACCTATGGGCTGCGGGTACTGCGTAAGTCGCCGCGCGTGGGGCTCCAGAAACTCCTACGTGGTATGCGGGTGGAGCAGCGCGCGCTCACTGAAGACGATATCGGCTTTATGCTCGCCCCGCGGGTGAACGCCGCGAGCCGGATGGGGGAGGCGAGGGACGCCTTCCACCTCTTCACTACGTCCGACGAGAGCGAGGCGGACCTTCTCGCGAAGAAATTAGAGAAAGCCAACAGGCAGCGTAAGGCCGAGGCGGGCGCCATCACGCGCGCGGTGCACGCGCGATTGAAAGAACGTGGAGAACTACGGAGTGTGATAGCGCTCGGAGACCCCGAGTGGCGGCCGGGCCTCCTCGGTCTCGTCGCGAATGTCATCGCGGAGGAGTATGAGCGCCCTGTCTTCCTCTGGGGACGCGAGGGCAACAATTCACTCAAAGGTTCATTTCGAAGCGGCGGCGCCACACACGGTTTAGAACTGATGCGCGCTGCAGAAAATACATTCGTCGAATTCGGCGGGCACGCAGCCGCTGGGGGTTTCACAGCGCGTGATACCGAAATATTTTTTCTCGAAGACCGGTTGGTACGCGCCCTTCGTAGCCTTGGCGAAGAAGGGGAGGCGGACACGTTCATACAGCGCGCAGATGCCGAAGTGACACCAGAAGAAGCAACTGCCTCATTCCTCCTGAAAATCGAGCACCTCTCCCCCTTCGGCATACAGAATCCTAAACCAGTGTTCCTGATGCGCGAGGTGGTCGTGCGCGAGGTGTCACGCTTCGGGAAAGGGGAGGAACATTTGAAATTAAAAATAAGTTCGGATGAGAGTGTCGACACGCTCGATGCGGTCACCTTCTTCGTCAAAGGCGCAGTCGCGCGTACTGCCGACGCTCTCTCGCGCGGCAGCCGCGCCAACCTCCTCGCGCACCTCGAGCGCGACACCTTCTCTCGCGGCAATCCGGTACGTTTACGACTTCTTGATATCCGGTCGGTATAGAAAAGAAGGCCCGCCAAGACTTGCCTGGCGGGCGCATGAGGGGAAGAAAGAGCCGCGGTCGGTTACACGCCGAAACCCGGTTCGTCCCAGACCCCGAAGATGATTTGGCTGACGTCGAGGGCCGTCATCATGATGAAGGGGTCCGGATCCGGAACGGCGTAATCGCTCACAAAGAACTTGACCTGGTCGCCGAACTTGTCCTGGATGTTCTTCACATGCCTGAGGATGTGAATGGGAACCGCCTTGTTATAGGGCCGGTAATTCCATTCGTCACGGTAGCTACCGTGCCCGCGGTACTGGTCGATGCCTTTTTCGGGGTTTGCCCGGCCGCGATACCCGAAATCGGGTTTGTCCTTCTCGCGCAGCGGCCGCCAAATCCACGCCTTTCCTTCCTTCTCGGCAAGCGCAGCCAGATAGGCGTCGACCTCCGCGTAGGAATAGATCTGTACCTCCTTCTCCGCCAGAAATCGGCGGAGTTGTTCCTCGAGGAGTTGGGCCGGAAGGAAGCCAAGCTCCTTGGCGAGATCTTCGTAGGCCCCGAGGGGTACGCCCCCAACGGCCACTAGACGGGGCGTCGGGCGAGCGGGCGGGAGTTGTACGACAGGGGGGGCTATTGCCTTCTTGCGTGCGAACAACATGGTAGTCTCCTTTGCCAAAATCAGGGGTAGGAATATAGAGGAATTAACGGACCTCCGGGATAGAGAGTAGCACATTACTTATATTATTGTCAATATTTGCTACGTAGCCCTCATAAGCGAAGGTGTATACTGCGCGCAATGCAATTCACCATCCATGCCGATGGGGGCGCGCGGGGGAACCCGGGGCCGAGCGGGGCAGGGGCGATGGTCCGCGACCACCTCGGCAACTCGGTCGCGACACCTTCTCCCGTTCCTCTCCCGTCCGCCTGCGACTTCTGGACATTCGCCCGGTGTAGGATATTCTCGACTCAGGTTCGTGAAAGGAGAGGCCGATGGAACAGTGCGACTACTTGGTTCCTCGCGATTCTGGTCTTGGAGTCCCTGTCGAGGACGGCGAAGATGGCGAGTGCCTCTTGAAGAAGGGGCACGAAGGAGAGCATCTCGTCGAAACCTCAGAGGGCTTCTATCTCTGGTATCCCCAGGAATGGTTCTGCGAGGAAGACGGTAAGGTCTGCGATTGTGACTTCACTGAGTGCTACATCTATCAGCACATACCTGATGCGCAGGCCAAACAGATACTTGCCAAGGATGGCGCCGGCGCCGACTGAGAAGTCGGCGCCGTTTTATTTCAGACGGGCGGTGTATGATAGGCGAGACATGAGTCATTTCACCATCCATGCTGACGTGGATATTCACTTGGTGTAGAAACAAAAAGCCCACGACGAGCGTGAGCGGATCTCTGGTGGGCAGTGGAGGCCGGTGTTCTCAGCGTCTCTGTTTCGGTTTCGGTCTGGGGCGATCGGCCCTTTCCTTCAATTCCGCCGCAATGAGCCGGACAATCACGTTGCTTTCCAGATTCTGGAGTCTACATCCCAACTTGTAGAGGCGTGCCGAGGCCTTCTCGTCCTTCAGTGCGTTGATACGTTTCCAGAACTTCGAGGAACGCTCCCCCGAGTACTGGAGCTGTTTTTCCGTCATGGTGCCCTCCACCCAGGTGATTCTGTCGACTGCGGGCCTGCAAAATGCGCAGGGATTAATTTCCGGTGCGAAGAATACTCCGCCAATAAAGTCTGTCAAGCTTTGCTCTGGGATGAACGACGAACAGGTGTATAGTAGGCGAGACATGAGCCATTTCACCATTCATGCCGACGGGGGAGCGCGGGGGAACCCGGGCCCCGCGGGCGCGGGCGCGATGATCCGCGACCATCTGGGGAACTCGGTCGCGAGCGTCTCGGAGTATCTGGGACATCGCACCAACAATTACGCCGAGTACGAAGCGGTGATTCTCGCGTTCGAGACGCTTGCCAAGCTCGTGCCGAAGGGGAAGCTCGCCAAGACCGAGGTGGTAGTGAAAATGGACAGCGAGCTCGTAGTGAAGCAGATGAAGGGGCTCTATAAAGTGAAGCATCCGGTCTTGAAAGGGCAGTATGCCCGCCTCACGCACGCCGCCGGCGCCTTCGGCCAGGTCTCCTTCACCCACGTCCCCCGGGCGCAAAATAGTGACGCCGACGCCCTCGCCAACGCCGCGATGGATAGGGGTGCATAAATACCGATGAAAGAATACAGAAAAGAATCTTGGATTGACCCGCGGATTGAGGTCAGAGAATCCCGAACGGGGAAGGGTATGTATGCCCGCGAGAAGATAAACACGGGCGAGGTCGTGACAATTTGGGGAGGAAAAGTGTTCACCGACGAAGAAAAGAGGGCTGGCCTGGTGAAGAAATACTCCGCCTCTCGCATCGATGAGAATCACTGGCTCGGCATCGACGTCGATGAGCCCGAAGTTGAGGATATGTACCTTAACCATTCTTGCGACCCTAATATCTGGCTAACTGACGAAGTCACCTTCGTCGCACGCAGAGACATCGATCCCGGTGAACAGATCACGGCCGACTATGCAACGTGGTCAATAGACGAGAACTGGGTGATGGACGAGCCCTGCCGATGCGGTTCTCCGCTCTGTCGGCACACAATCACCGGCAATGATTGGAAGCTACCCGAACTACAGGAGCGCTATCGCGGCCATTTTGTCCCGTACATAAATGAACGAATCGGAAAGAGGAGAATCGAGCTTGACATCTGACTTCATTAAGAGTTAATCTGGATTCTATATATGGCTACTAAAGACGGAAAAGACGATCTTGAGGCAGTGCGTGCAGTAGTGGATGCTCTCACTTCTTTTGAAAGCGCTGACCAGGAGCGAATAATTAGATGGGCACGAGAAAAACTTGGCCTTACAACTTCCTCGGCACCAGGAGTTCCCACTTTGCTTCCTCCTAAACCAACAATGATTACCGACTTATTGCCTGACATGGAGATTGGTAAAAGAGCTGGACGCGATATTAAATCTTTTATAGAGGAAAAAAATCCGAAGAACGACAGGCAGCTTGCTGCCGTGGTTGCTTACTACTATGCGTTTGAAGCGCCCGAGGCTAAGCGCAAAAGTTCGATTAATTCACAAGATATTGTCGAAGCCTGTCGGCTTGCTCAAAAACACAGACCGAAAAAACCCGGACAAACTTTAATCAATGCAGCACAGTCTGGTTTCTTGGATAAAGCCGAGGAGACGGGGGCCTATAAGTTAAATGCGGTTGGCGAAAACCTTGTGGCAATGGCTCTGCCAGGAGACGCCGTAGGCCGCAGAGTTATTAAGCGACCCGGAGCGGTGAAGAAGATCAAAAAGAAAACTACTGCCAAGAAAGGTAAGTAGTACTAAATAAATGCAGGCAGGCACTCCATTGGATGTTTTTCAGGAGGCGGTCGAGGGAGTTGAACGACTTTTGAAGCTACTCAAGAAAAGCAAAACTGCTCAAGTTAAATCAAAGGAGGAGCAACAAATCATCAAGGCTACAGCACTAGCTTGGTTTAATAATTACCGCAATAGTCTGGGAGGTGTAGACCCCAATCTTTTTAAAGCTGTCGAGGTGGAGTACACGGCGCTGTTTGCGGCCACTGCACACGCCACCACGCGAGAGAGGTATCAGGATGCATTAAAGAGATTGCGGGCAGCAATAATCGCTTTACAAACGCAAACTCTTGCGAATCCTCAGCCGGGAGGCAAGATCACCGCAAGACCCGATTTTTCACCGCTCGTGCCTGACGTTAAAATGCAGCGGATATTGGAAAACAGGTGGGATGAAATTATTAAGTGTTTGGAGTGCAGTGCGCCCCTGGCTGCAACAATAATGATGGGAGGATTGTTAGAAGCTTTGTTCTTGGCGCTGGTAAATAAAGCGAAAGACAAGGGACCGATATTTAAAGCGAGGGCCGCTCCTAAAGATCCGAGGACAGGTAAAACATTGCCGTTGAATGATTGGACGCTCAGTTCCTACATTGATGTTGGGGCGGAGTTGGGTTGGATTACTAAGCCCGCAAAGGATATCGGGGTGGTGTTGCGTAACTATCGTAACTTTATCCATCCGGAAAGAGAACTCAGTACAGGGATTACACTAAGTCCCGAGGATTCAGCGATGTTTTGGTCCGTTTGTACCCAGCTTATACAGCAAATAATCACTAGGGTAGTGTAGCCCGTATATGGGTACACTCGTCGCCATTGTATCTGGATTTGCGAGTGGGGTGGGGGTGCGGTCGCTTTTTTAGGAAAACTCGACAAGTTTTGAATGGTGTGGTAGCGTCCTTCTGGATTTCTAGTTCGTTATGGACTGGTCCATTCAGCGCAAGCTGAAAGGCAGTAGTCTCTCCTGCCTATTAGGGAGACACGTTGTGGGAGATCGTTATGGTCACCAGATACAAACTGTTTCATCCGCGAGTCGTCCGAGCCCTTCTGGACCTGTCGAATCCGCAGAAGGCCGTCTGCAGGCCCTTGGAGAAGGACTGCGCAGCTGGGAAGTTGGATATTATTTACCAGCTGTTTCCTCCTCGCGGAGTCCACCGCAACAGCATCCCCGCGAGATACAGATTCATCCTGGAGGATTGGGTCACCCACAAGATCGACCTGATGGTGAGCATGGTCGACACGGCGGACCAGGGTGAAGGACTCATCTTCGGCTTTATCGCCCACGATCACTGGCAGGAAATATCCGGGGGGTATGGGATGGAAATCGACCCTCAACATCACTTCGTCGCGGTGAAATACAACCCCGTCATTCGCGAAGGCGAAATCTACCTCTACAAGGAAGCTTACGCTGTCATCGAGGAATGGAACAAGAAGAATCTCGACCTCGCACAGGAGATAAGACGGCACAAAGAAGCGATGAAGCAAGCGTAATCATCCGATTCGAGTAAGACGTCTCCAGTTAGGCCCCGCGATTGCATCAAGGGGCCTTTTGTTTTGCTACGATAGACTTCCATGAGTGTCCTCGTCGCCATCGTTTCGGGATTTGCGGGTGGGGTGGGGAGTATACTTGAGACATGATGCGTAAGACATGGAGAATTGCCCTGAACGCGCTGCCGATTGCGCTGATGATTGGACTGATTCCGTTCGTGCTTAATGACTACATCCTCGCGTTGGTATATATCCTCATCGCCGTCGCTACCTTCACACTCAAGCGAGAAGACCACGATTATCTCGCTTACTTCTTCGGACTCGTCGTTATCACCATTTCTGAATACTTCTTCGTCCAGACCGGCGTAGAGACCTTCGTCCGCAATAGTCTCTGGGGTGTTATGCCGATTTGGCTGCCGTTCTTATGGGCGTATGCCTTCGCGATTATTAAACGGTCGCTGCGGATTCTCGACCAGTGACGATAGGATACGCGGATGAGTGTTCTTATGTTATAATGCCGATATGACCACCGCGCAGTTGAATAAACAAATAGGAGCAATCGTCGAGCAGAAATTGCTCGAGTTTTTGGGCGACCCTGATGAGGGGCTTCAACTCAAAAGAAGCTTCGTGCTGAAACTGCGCAAGCGGATGAGCGGCAAACAAAAATATGTTTCGCACGCGGAGGTGATGAAAAAATATGGCCTCCGTTAGATGGAGTGCTGCCGCTCTCGCGAATCTACATAAGCTCGACCCTGTCATTGCAGAGAGGGTAGTAGAAAAAGTAACGTGGCTTAAGGAAAATCTTGAGCATCTCGCTCATGAGAAATTACACAGAGAATTGAGGAGTCTCTATAAGCTCCGCGTTGGTAATTATCGTGCAATCTATACGGTTAGTAATGGTCTAATAAGTATTGAAGACGTCGGCCACCGACGAGATGTTTATAAATGAACGTGCTTATCGTTATCGTTGCGGGGTTTGCGGGTGGGGTGGGGGTGCGGTCGATTTTTAGTTTTGGGTGGCCGGTGATTATTTTTGTACTCTTACTCGCGGCGCTGTTTGTCGGAGCAGTGCTTTTTGCGGAATCGCGGCGAGCATATGTGCTCGCCGCGCTGTTTTTAGTGTGCCTGGCGCTCGGGATGGGGAGGGCGATGGTGGCTGATACACCCGCGCCGGAGGCGTTTATGCGCGACGTGAAGCATCGCGTCTCATACGAGGGAGTCGTTGTGGGTGACCCGGACGTGCGCGAGAAGAATCAGCGTATCGCTATTGAGGTAAGGAATGTGGGAATGCTCGCCGTGATGCCGCTCTCGGCGAGGGTGGCGGTCGGCGACCACGTGCGCGTCTACGGGACGCTCTCGCTCCCGCAGGCCTTCGAGACCGACCCCACTCCGCCAAATGGCTCCGGCGGGGCAAGTGGGGGCCGCACCTTCCGCTACGATAAATATCTGCAGGCGCGCGGTATCCGCTTCCTTATCCAATATGGCTCCATCTATACCGTGGAGCCGGCGCCCTGGTATTCGCTCCCTGCTGCACTCGCACGTATAAAACATTCGTTCCTCGACGGGCTCGCTCGCGCGCTGCCGAAGCCCGCCTCGGCGCTCGCGGGCGGCATCGTCATCGGCGGGAAGGAGGGGCTCGGCACCGAACTCAAAGATGCGTTCACGCGCTCGGGGCTCGTGCAGATAATAGTCCTCTCCGGATACAACGTGATGATAGTGGCCGAGTGGGTGATGGCCTTCTTCGCCCTCCTCCTCTTGCCGCGGCGGCTCCAGTTCTTCGCGGGCGGAGCGGCGCTGCTGCTCTTCGTCGGCATCGCCGGCATCTCTGCCACGGCCGTACGTGCTGCGATTATGGCCGTCATCGCGCTCTACGCGCGCGCCACGGGTAAGAGTTATGCCGCGAGCCGGGCGCTTCTTGTCGCCGTCCTCTTGATGCTCCTGTGGAACCCACTCTATCTCGTCTTCGACCCCGGCTTCGGTCTCTCGGTCGCTGCGACCGCGGGTATCATCTGGCTCGCCCCGTTAGAAATCAGATTTCTAACGGGGCTCGCCCCTTTTTGGAAAGAAACAATTATGACGACTTTGGCGGCGCAGGTCGCCGTACTCCCATTATTGCTCTACGACATCGGACTCTTCTCGCTCGTCGCCCTGCCGGCGAACCTCCTCGTGAACCCGCTCGTGCCGCTCGCGATGGCCGCTGCGGCCATCGCGGGTGTCGTCGGTATGACACTTGGGCCGCTCGTGCCGATTATCGCCACCATCGTAGGGTATCCCGCGCTTATCCTGATGCGCTATTTCATCTTCATCGCAGAAAAAAGCTCCGCGCTTCCCTACGCCGCGTTCACACTCGAACGCTTCCCGTTCATCCTCGTCATCGCCGCATACGCAGCTCTCATTTATATTGCTTTGTCGAAACGCTTCTCGACGACCGACCAATTCAAGTTCGCGAAGAAGGCGTCGATATAATTCTTCTTCTCGGCCGGCACATAGTCCACCATATACGCGTGCTCCCAAAGGTCGAGCGCGAGGAGAATGGGGCAGCCCGCGAGTTGGCCGACTTCGTGGTCGGCGACGAAAGTCGTGTGGATGGTATTCGCAACCGTATCTTTATAGACCACGACCCAACCGATGCCGCGCGTCCCCGCGACTTCGCGGATGTGCGCTTCAAGGCCCTTCTCTCCGTATTTTTCAACAACAGCGGCTCCAAGCGCTGCGCTTGTGGTGAGCGAAGTCGAACCACCCTCAAATTGCGAGAAGTAATACTCGTGCATCCGCATCCCGTCGAACTCGAAGGCGAAGCGGCGACGCAACTCCGCGATCGCAAGCTTGTCACCTTCGCTTGCCTTATCTCCGTAGGCCGCATAGCCCTTCAGCGTTTCCATAATAAGATTCACATTCTTCACATAGCCCTCATACAGCCCGAGGTGCACTTTTAATTGCTTTTCCGACAATCCCGTGAGGGCAGGGAGGTCGAACGTTTTCGCGGTGTACGTCATAGACCTAAAATGTACCATGCGCAGCTGGTCGGGGGTACGGAGAAAAAGGAAGCTCCTCAAAAGGAGCTTGAACGAGGTCCCATTATTTCCCCCAACTAACTTCCACGTATCGTTCCCAATCACTATAACTATTCTCGTATACTAGTTTGATACCGCGGAATCCCATTTTCTTCAATTTGGGGCGGAGCAGCCGACAGAGTTCTTTTCCAAATACTTCAGAATCGTCATCCCAGTAATCAGACCCGCAAATCGGTTCGTAGCCGGGATGTCTGGGTAACGAGAGGTGTAAATCCTTCTTACGACCACTAGAAGCAATTCTCTTGGCTTCATGAGTTATTTTCTCAATCATTGATTCGCAGGTGCTGCCAGCGTCTTTCATGAGTTTAATACGGTCCGCGCGGCATTTTTTCTTCAATTCTGCGTCTTCTCGTTTAGTTTTCACAATTCTTATAGCTTCGGCTTCTTTTGCGAGCCTTTTAAGCTCATCGGTAAGTTTCATAGTGCCCCCTTTCAGGCGAAGATGGCGGAGTCCGAATAGTGTTCGTAGTCCTTCGGGTACTTCGTCTTGATGTTTGAGACATTAAAGATCTTGATATTATTCTTGAATAACTTTAAGAGAGCTTCGTCTTGAGTGAGGCCGGACCCTTTCAGCGAATCCGGCCAACCTGAAATCGTTGCCGTCCAGAGCACCTCTTGTGGGTGACCGTAGCGACTCTCGGAGCGTATCCTCCCCGTCAGTACGATCTCCAGTTTATTCAGTCGAGTCTTTTTTGCGGGCATAACCTTCTCCTTCGTAGACAGATTTGATCGGAACTTCTGGTATGAATCTTAGTCGTTATGCGCAGTTTGTAAAAATAGTTGAGTCTTTACTATGAATCGGCTATAAATAGCCAGATTTAGCAACGTATTTTAGATACAGAATATGACGTTCTAGACGTCATTTTGTTGACAAAGACCCCGCAGAAGACTAGTGTGGTCCCATGAATGACCAATCGGCCCAAAAGCTTGCTTCGGTGTTCAGCTTGAGCGAATACGAGGCGAAGCTCTACATTTCAGCGCTCGATATGTCCGAGGCGACGGTGAGCGACCTATCCTCGCGAGCGGGAATTCCGCGGACAGCGGTGTATCCACCGCTGAAGCAGCTTGTAGCAAAAGGGTTCATCTCTCCGCTCAAGTCAAAGGGGAAGCGGATACTTTATCGCGCCATCGAACCGAAATTTCTCGAGCACATCTTTGACCGTAAGCGTCTCGACCTCACCGAACTCATCGGCCAATTCGCGGGGAGCATCACGAGCGGCTCCGGGGAAGTGTGGGTGCGCTACTTCGAGGGACGCGACGGGCTGCAGATGGCCGGAGATATCTTCTTGTCGGAATCGAAAAGTAAATTGTGGAAGACGTTCGAGAATATTGTGAACGTAGAAAAAGTAATTGGGACAAGCAGATTCGATGATTATGTAAAAAGGAGGGTGGCGAAGGGCATCGTGGGACGCGTGATACTCCCCGCGAGAGAACATACGGCGTGGGTGAAGGATTTTCTTGCGAGCAGCGAGAAAAATCTCAATGAGTATTGTCTCGTCTCTCCCGAAACGTATCCACTCGAAGCGACTCTCGCTGTGGCAGGCGAGTGGGTGTTCGTCGAATCAGCAACAAAGAAACCTTTCGCGCTATTAATCAAAAACGGCTCTCTTGCTCGTACCGTCGAGAGCATTCACGATATGGTCTGGGACCGCTTCAAGCGTTAGTTAGGAACAAAAATGTTCATAAAAAGTAACGGGCACTTCGTTGAGAGAAGTGCCCGCTGTGTCACGCCCGGAGACGAGCAAGCGACCTGGCGATATTCCGCCGCGCTTGACTTTCGTACTCGCTGCGGAAAAACGACGTTGAGTAGACGGCCGGGCGGTCGAGAAACGACTTCAAAATTGTTGCCCTCCCGCTGATAAATTCTTTCTCCGGAACCCAGCTGTACTCCTGGCGGATCTGTCGCTCGTATTCGTCGAACTTGTCTTCGGGCTGACCGAGGATCGAGAGGTCGATGTCAACGAGAAGCCGGGCATCCTTCCCGGTTGGGGTGACGATGTGTTTTGTCGCCAAAATGAGACCTGTTACCGCATGCCCGAGGGTGCCGGGTAAAGATGCTTTCCTTACCATCTCCGACGCGAGGACTGCACTTTTCCCTTCGTTGTCCTTGGTTCTTGTGTCGTAGACCACGTCGTGATACCAGATGGCAAGTTCGACGGCATGATGGTCCACGGCGAGGTGCCAACTGCGATCGAACTCGTCGAGACAGTGCGCGATGTGCTCGAGAGTATGATACACGCGATGCGGTTCGGCATAACGCATCGCCAGATCGTCGTAAGTCTTGCGGGGATTACCGCGTGCGCCGAGACGACTCCAAAAGCCAACCCATCGTTGTCTGAGATTGCGCCTCATCGTTCCTCTCCCTGTCAAAATTCAACTTGTCCAAAAGAGAATCTGTGATCCGTCACAAACAATGCCGCACCTTTACACAAAAGTCAACTGCGTACTAAATAGCCCCCGCTTTCTTGAGGGCGGCGAAGGCGCCGTTCTTTTTTATCGTTTTGAGCCCTTTCACCGAGACGTCCACGATAATAGTCTTGCCGAGTTCGGCGACGTAGATGCGGCGCTTCTGGAGATTCGCCTTGCGGCGGACCTTGCCGGTGGGGTTGAACTGCGTCGCGCGGGTACGGTTACTGTACCGCCCGCCGATCTGCGTGCTCTTACCCGTTATTTCACATTGTCTCGCCATAGTCGCTGCATGGTAGCATAGGATACGAATCCAGCAAACATGCCCGGTAGGACTAAACGGCATCATGCCTTCTGCTCCGCCGCCGGTTGCCCATTGACCACAAAACATGCACTATGCCCATATGAAACAAAAGCGTCTGTTTGACATGCGGAGTAATGCCGTTTTGTCCTAACCGGGTATGGCCATTATTCTCTCCCTCGTCATCCTTATTCTCTCCATCATCGCGCACGAGGTGGCCCACGGCTACGCCGCCAACTCCTTGGGTGACCCGACCGCCCGGCTCGCCGGGCGCCTCACCCTCAATCCGCTCCCGCACATCGACCTGATGGGCTCCATCGTTATCCCTGCGCTGCTCGTCTTCACGGGGTCGCCCATCATGTTCGGCTGGGCCAAGCCGGTCCCCTACAACCCTTACAACCTGCGTAACCAGCGCTTCGGCGAGGCGCTCGTCGCGGTCGCGGGGAGCGCGACGAACATCCTGCTCGCGGTCATCTTCGGCCTTCTGGTGCGCTACGGAGCGACGCTCGGCTTCGACGCGACCGCGCTCTCGCTCGCGGCGACTATCGCCTTCGTGAACCTCTTCCTCGGCCTTTTCAATCTTATCCCGTTCCCCCCGCTCGACGGCTTTACCGTATTACGTTCTGTGCTCCCTTGGCACGCCGCCGCCGGCCTCCTGCGCTTCGAGAACCGTATCCGCAATGCGGGCGCGGTCTCGCTCATCCTCTTCCTCCTCGTCTTCTCCTACCTCTTCGCCGGGCCGTTCTTCAACCTCGTCATCCGGCTCTTCGGGCTCATTACGGGCGCATAAAAAAGAGAGGTTGGGGAGACCTCTCTCAGGAGACGAACGAGATAACGCGATACTGCCGAATTTTTCCTCCGCGCTCTTTGTATGCTCTCAGGAACTTGGAGAGGCAGTTCGGCGCTCCGGGAGCATACTGGGTGGGGCAGAAGTAGTGAAATGCCCCGTTGATCTGCACCTCGTGATACTTGTCCCCGAGCTGGGAACCACACTGTTCGCATTTCAGAGACACAATGAACTCCTTCCGAAAGGGGGCGTGCGACCTATAAAAAGTATACGTCATTAATAAGAGGCGATGGACGCTTCTCCCCTGTTGTATACTACAAGAGATGGAGTATCAGGTACCACAGTTCATTGAGGTCGAGGATAAGCTGGTCGGTCCTCTCTCCCTGAAACAATTCATCTATGTCGCCGGTGCAGGCGGGCTCTGCGTCGTTTTCTTTTTCTATCTCAATATCATCTTCGCCATCCTTCTCTCGATACCGGTGATATCTCTCGCCGGCGCCCTGGCCTTCTACAAAGTGAACGGTAAGCCGTTTGTCGAGGTACTTGAGGCCGGCTTCAGTTATTACACCGGCGCGAAGCTCTTCCTCTGGAAACGGAAAGAGCCGCAGGCGGGAGAGGTGAGCGCGGCCGCCGCTGCGGCGGCCGCGGCCGAGGAGGCGGCCCGCACCCCCGTGCGCGGCACGCCGAAGCTTACCCGCGGGAAGCTCTCCGAACTCGCGTGGTCGCTCGACATCCAGCCGACGAACACGGACCGCCCGTCATCAACCTGATATGGCCACCCACCCAGCCGGTGCAACCCAGCAGTTCGTCCCCGTGAAGGAGATACGGAACGGGATCATCGTGCTGAAGGACGGTGGCTATCGCGGCGTGCTCATCTGTTCTTCGGTGAACTTCGGGCTCAAGTCTTCCGACGAGCAGCACGCCATCACTCTCGGTTTCCAAAATTTCCTCAATACGCTCGACTTCTCAATTCAGATCGTTGTGAATTCGCGCAGAATGGACCTGCGACCCTACCTCGCCCTCCTTGCAGAGAAAGAGCCTGAACAGAAGACCGAGCTTATGCGCATACAGCTGCGCGAATACATCGAGTTCGTCCGCTCCTTCACCGACCAGGCGAACATTATGACAAAATCGTTCTATATCGTCGTGCCGTACGCTCCCCATGTTTCCGCCGCGAGCGCGGTAAGTTTCCTGCGGCGCGAGAGTGCGGCGACGAAGAGTTCGTCGGCGGCGACCACCTTTGAGGAGGACCGGGCGCAGTTGGAACAACGACTCTCACTCGTCGCCGGCGGCCTCTCCGGAACGGGGGTACGCGCGGTTCCGCTTGGCACCGAGGAGATTATCGAGCTCCTCTACCGTTCCTTCAATCCGGGCGAGCTTGAAAATCCTATCCGTCTCGACACTTGATATGGCACTCCTCGACTTCCTTAAACGCAAGAAAGATGAAGAAGCTCCGGTGGCCATACCGGTCCTGCCGCGCGACATTTACAGACAAGGCTCGCTCGACCTTATCGACACCATCGCTCCGACCGCACTTAAGATCGGCTCACGCGAGCTCGAGCTTGGCGAGAAGTTCGTCCGTTCGTTCTACACCATTTCCTACCCGCGCTTTCTCGCCGACAGCTGGTTCTCTCCTATTATTAATCTCGACAAGGTGCTCGATATCTCCCTCTTCATTCACCCAATCGAGACCGAGACGGCGCTCCGCGGCTTCCAGAAGAAGGTCGCCGAGGTTCAGAGCCAGATCAGCGAGCGCGAGGCGCGCGGACTGGTCCGCGACCCCATGCTCGATACCGCCTATCAGGACCTCGAGAGCCTGCGCGACAGTCTCCAGCAGGCGCAGGAAAAACTGTTCGACGTCGGGCTCTACCTCTCCCTCTACGGCGATTCGAAGGAGGAGATCGACAAAACCGAGGGTGATATCCGCGGCATCCTCGACTCGAAGCTCGTCTACACCAAGCCGGCCCTCTTCCAACAGGAACAGGGATTCCGCTCGTGCCTCCCCCTGGGCACCGACGAGCTTCTCGTCAATTCAAAACTGAACTCCTCCCCCCTTTCTTCCGTCTTCCCGTTTGTGTCCTTCGACCTCACGAGCGACCGCGGCATTCTCTACGGCATCAACCGGCATAACTCATCGCTCGTCCTCTTCGACCGCTTCTCGCTTGAAAATTATAATTCGGTCGTGTTCGCGAAGTCCGGCTCCGGTAAGAGCTACGCGACGAAGCTCGAGGTGCTCCGGTCGCTTATGTTCGGCACGGATGTCATCGTTATCGACCCCGAGCGCGAGTATGACCAGCTTGCCGAGGCGACCGGCGGACGCTCATTCCATATCTCGCTTTCTTCAGAGAATCACATCAATCCGTTCGACCTCCCGCCGGTCAAGGAAGACGAAGACCCGAAGGATATTCTCCGCTCGAACATCATCGCGCTCGTCGGACTCTTCCGTATTATGCTCGGCGGCCTCTCGCCCGAGGAAGACGCCATCGTCGACCGCGCCATAAGCGAGACCTATGCGCTTAAGGACATCACCGGAGAGGCTGATTTCACAGGCGCCGAGCCGCCGCTTCTCTCCGATTTCGAACAGGTGCTTTCCGGCATGGAAGGAAGCGAGTCCTTGGTCGACCGCCTCTCGAAATATACGCGGGGCACGTGGGCGGGATTCTTGAATCAGCCGACGAATATCGACTTCAAACAGCAATTCGCGGTCTTCTCAGTACGCGATATGGAGGACGAACTCAAGCCGGTGGCAATGTATATCATCACCCACTACATCTGGAACGCCGTGCGCCACGATATGAAAAAACGCCTCCTCATCATCGACGAGGCGTGGTGGATGATGAAGAGTGAGGACACCGCCTCGTTCCTCTACTCGGTCGCCAAGCGCGGACGCAAATATTATCTGGGCGTCTGCACCATCACCCAAGACGTGGAGGACTTCCTGAAGTCCCCGTACGGTCGACCGATACTCACCAACTCGTCGCTGCAGCTGCTCCTGAAGCAGTCCCCGACGACTATCGACGTCCTGCAGCAGACATTCAACCTCACCGATGAAGAAAAGTACCTTCTCTTGGAGGCGGGGGTGGGAGAGGGGCTCTTCTTCGCGGGCCTCAAGCACGTCGCCATCAAGGTCGTCGCGAGCTACACCGAGGACCAGATCATCACCTCCGACCCTTCACAGCTCCTCGCGATAAAAGAAGGGAAGGCACGACATGCCGCAGAACAAAAATAGTCCGCTGCCTATGATGATGACGTGGGGGAGGGCGTTGCCCGTCCTTGTCGTTGCTGTCGTCTTCGACCTCGTGCGTATGTTCTTCGAGATGTTCTGGGTCTTCGGACCGGCGCTGGCCGCCGCATACTGCGGCGCCCAGGTTGCTGATGTTGCTGTGGTGGGGAAGTTATTGGCGGCGGGATGCGTGGCCGGCGCGGGAGCGGTTGGGTACTTCACTGCTCCGGCACTCACAACCTTCGGCATCATCATGGCGATGACGGTCGGGCTCTTCGGGTGGGCAACCGTTACTCTCGTACTCGCGGTCACGAACCCGCGTATTTGGAAAAGTAATGTCTGGAGTTGGATCTGGTCGATTAGCGCGCTTGGTGTCGCCGAAATGCCTCTTCTTGGAACTATTCCGATGCTCACCATCGCTCATCTGCGTCTTTATGCCGGCCAGATAAAAGGAGACCGGGCTGCGCTGAAGCGCTACCGACAGGAACAAGAGCAAGTAGCACGAGCGGCCGCCACGGCACGTTCAATGCGGGAGCAGGCGCAACTTATGCAGAATCAGGCCGATCAACTTGTGGCGACGGATGTATACTAAAGGCATGCGTCTTGGACTCTTTACCGCTTTTGCCCTCTCCCTCCTCTTGCCCGCCGCGGCATCGGCACAATCCCTCGGAGACACGGTAGGAGGAGGGGGAGGGAGTCCCTTCTCTATCGCCGTGAGCCCTCAGTATCCTTCTCCTTACGGCGAGGCGACCGTCTCGGTCGCGACGAATACAATCGACCTTGCCGGCTCGACGATGTCGGTCTCGGTCGGCGGAAAGAATATCTACCAAGGAAATGTTCAGTCCGTCGCTGTGCCGCTCGGGAAGGCCGGTTCTCTTACCTCTATTGCGGTCACTGTTTCTTCTGGGGGCGCCAAGTACACCCAGGAGGTCTCTGTCCAACCTCAAGATGTTGTCCTGGTCGCCGAACCGCTTTCCTCGTCCCCCCCGCTGTATCTCGGCAAACCGTCCGTGCCTATCGAGGGAGATGTCCGGGTCGTCGCGGTCGCAAACTTAAAAGGAACGGGAGGGAAAACATCCAACCCATCCTCGTATTCCTATGCGTGGACGGTCGATGGCACGCAGATCGGAGGCTCCTCGGGCATCGGGAAAAGTACCATTATCGTGGCATCGCCGATCCAGTATCGCGGACGCACTGTCTCGGTCTTGGTCAAGAGTTCGGACGGACTCCTGACGGGCGGAGCAACCCTTTCCTTTTCTCCGGAAGAACCCTCGATGCGCATATATAGGAACGATCCTTTGCTTGGCATCTTGTATGACCACGCGCTCTCCGGAACCTATACCATGACCGGGCTGGAAACCTCCCTATACGCGGCACCGTTCTCTCTCGCGACAACAAGAGGAACGCCTTTCATCCGCTGGTTCCTGAACGGCGTCGCGGCACAGACCGGCCCTTCAATAACGCTCCGACCTTCGGGAGACGGGAAAGGAAGGTCCTCTCTCTCCGTTGCCTCTTCGGCGGGGCAGTACACGGCCGCAACGATGAATTTGTCCCTCTCCTTCGGCGGGACAACCGGCATTAATTTCTTCGGACTATGAAAAAGATACTTCTTATGGTGGGTATTTCCTTTCTCTCCCTCGCCCCCTATGCCCTTGCCCAGAGCGGTTTCGTTCCGCTCGCGCCGATCCCCGGCCTTACCGACATAAGCCCAACGTCCGTGGTGAACTCGTCGACGCTCACGAACTTTTTCAACAACCTGTACAAGTATCTTATCGGTCTCGCGGCGGTGATCGCGGTCATCCAGATCATCTGGGCGGGACTCGACATCGCCTACTTCCACAAAGATGCGGTCAGCGTCATAACGGACGACAAAGGGAAGATATACAACGCCATCTTCGGCCTCGTGCTTGTTCTCTCTCCCGTCCTTGTCTTCTCCATCATCAACCCGGCCATCCTGAATCTCTCCCTCTCTCTACCGGAACTCAAAACGGTGTCGGGCGGACCGGCCCAAAATACTCCCACGACCCCAACATCGATTCAGGGTGCGGTCACCCCCGGTACGATAAAAAACGCCACCAAGGTCGGTCAGGTGATTGGCTTTGGCGACGGGTACTACACCACGACTGCTCCAGGCGTTTATTGCTATAAGGTTCTGCCCTTTGCAGACACTGCCGACAAAAATATCGTTAAGAATTATTTTTGCTCGCCCGATCCGAACGGATGCTCCACGACTTTAAATCAAGCCAAAGATACCCTGATGTTCAAAGATGGGGAGCCTGCATCGGGTGCAGCCTGTCAAAAATACTAGTATGCGCCAGACATTTATCATTGCTGCGGTTGTGATATCTCTCGTTGGGATAGGGGCGGTTGTATATTTTGTATTCTTCGCCGGGTCTGCCGAGGTCGTAGTCGCTCCGGCAGGAGGTTCGACCCTGCCGGTGGCGGGACAGACTCCTTCTCCGTCGCAAGGGGGGACAACGGAAAGCCCCTCTTTCGCCCCGGGCACACCGATACCAGTGTCGGCGAGACTGGTGAAGGTTAGTGTGGGTCCGGTTGTGCCGGGCGCGGCGGTCGTTACTAAGGCGAAGAATGCGAGTTCCTCGCCCGAGACTGTCGTGAGCTACATCGAGCGGCAGAGCGGAAACGTTTTCTCTTACAATACATTGACGAAAACGCTCACCAGAACGTCGAACAAAACGCTCTTGGGGATCGAGTCTGCGGTGTGGCTCCCGAACGCGTCAACGACCTTTGTCCGCTATCTTTCGGGGAACGACTTTTCCACCATCAACACCTATGCCCTTCCGGCAAACGGGGTGGGGGGCTTCTTTTTGTCGCAAAACCTCGCCGACATCGCAGTGTCTGCAACAGGACTCCTCACCCTCGCGTCGGGAGTAAATGGTTCAGTCGCCTCGCTCATGCGTATTGACGGCACGCGCGCGGCGGCTCTATTCACCACACCACTCTCCTCTCTTCGGGTTTCCTTCGCGGGGAAGAACCAATACCTCGCTTTTACCAAGCCCTCGGCGACGCTTGCTGGTAGCGCGTTTCTTGTCGACAGCGCCGGACGCTTCTCGCGTATCGCCGGCCCTCTGAATGGGTTGGCCGCTCTCGCGAGTCCGCTCGGGAAGTGGGTGCTCGTCAGCTATACCCTGAACGGAGCGATGCAGATGAAACTTGTCAGCACGGCGACAGGAGATTCTATTTCCCTCCCTGTCGCGACCATCGTAGATAAATGCGTCTGGGCTGCCGACGACTCCGCTCTGTACTGCGGCATTCCGGTCAACCCTTCTGCGAACGCAGCGTATCCGAATGATTGGTACCAGGGAGCTGTATCATTCTCGGACCGAGTTTGGAAAATTCAAATAGCGGGGCGTTACGCGAATCTTGTGCTTGATTTCCCCAGTGAAACGGAAGAGATTCTTGATGCGGTGGCGCTTGCGATCGACCCCACAGGCTCAACGCTCGTCTTCATGAACAAAAATAACGGGTCTCTCTGGAGTTACTCCCTTTGAGTGAGCACCCCCCGGTCGATATTATTGCCGGGAATGAGCCTCCGTCACAATGACGCGGCGTACGTACCATTCCTGCAGGGAGCCGGCAAGGTTTGTGGTAATGAAGTACAGCGCGATTGCGCCCGAGGTCGTGTAGGAAATGATTCCGATGAGGAAGGGAAAGACGTATTTAAGTTGTAGCCCCATAACTCTCTGAAAGTCATTTTGCATACTCTTGGTGTCTGATGGTTTCATTGTTCCCGAGAGCGCCATGTGCGCTTGGAGAAATTGGGTGACGCCCGCAAGCACCGCAAGGGTGATGCTCTTCCCCGCAACCGAGATGAGTCCGAGAAATTCAAGCGAGATGAAGGAGGGGACGGGGGTGAGCGCGTAGAGACGAGCGGTATTGACGGTTGAAAATGGTTCATAATAGAAGACCCAGTACAGAGCGAGCAGAACGGGGATCTGGATGAAAACCGTGAGAATGCTCGCAAATGGATTTACTTTTTCTTCGCGATAGAGAGCGAGGGTCTCGAGAGCTTCTTTTTCTTTGTCGCCTTTATGTCTTTCTTTGAGCTCTTTTATCTTCGGCTCTATGTTCTTCATCGCACGTTGAGTACGGGCCGCGGAGAGAGAGAAGGGGAGAAGAATGAGCCGGATAACGACCGTAAGCAAGATGACGGCGACACCAACGTCGCCGCCGGGCACGAGCGCGACAAGCGCGACGAGCGCGTTGTAGATAGGATTATAGAAAGCCGCGTTGAAGAAAGAAGAGATCACAAAGAAGGATTAGGGGCGACTTTTAGAGAGTAGTTGAGCGATCTCTGTGCGAATATCCTGATAGCTTACACTACTCGCGGATGCCCGGGGGAAGATAATGAGAGAAGGGGGTGTGGAAATAGTCCGAAGTGCCGCGAGAATGCGTCGTTTTATACGATGCCGGGTGACCGAAAGGCGGGCTACTTTCTTGGGTATAATGACCGCATATCCTCGCACCTCCTCCGGGATCACGACGGAGAGGTTGGCGGATGAAAGGCGCCGGCCGGCCTTAAGCGCGGCAGGAAAGAGCGCCCGTGGAAGCCGTTTTCGACGCGGGAACACAGTATATTATGGCGTCAGGCGTGTGCGGCCGGCGCGTCGGCGGCCGCGTATAATCTTACGGCCAGGGCTTGTCGCGCTGCGAGCGAGAAATCCGTGGGTTGTGGCCCTCTTTTTTTTCTTCGGTTGATAGGTCCGTTTAGTCATGTTGTAGATTGTGTTATACACATCATACTAACAGGTTTTCCCCGAAATACCACTCGTGTCTTTCGTTTGCAATCAGCGTATACTCCACAACATCATGGATAAAGGAAATCCAAAAGAATTGTGGGAATACGTTCTTACCCAGGTCGAACTCTCAATCTCCCCCGCAAATTTCAACACTTGGTTCCGCAATAGTTTCATTGTGAAGGTCGGTGAGGATGGGGTTTTACAAGTTGGTGTCCCAAGCCAATTCTTCAAAGATTGGTACCTCAAAAAATTCCATTCGCTCCTTTTGAAGATAGTCCGCGATGTTTCGTACGAATTTCGCAATATTGAGTACATCATTGTGAAGGACGAGCACCGCAAGCCTCCTAAGGAGAACCGCGTGGGGCGGGGGGATCTCGAGCTTCCTCTTGACGAGTTTTATATCAACAAAAGCGACAATTTGAATCCGCGGTATACCTTTGAAACATTCGTCATTGGTTCGTTCAATAACCTCGCGTATGCAGCTGCCCAGGCGGCGCTTACTCGTCCCGGCATTACCTACAATCCTCTTTTTATCTACGGTGATACCGGACGCGGGAAGACTCATCTTATCCAAGCCATCGGCAACCAGTTCAAAAAACAGTATCCGGGACGGAAGGTGTTCTATCTCACTTCTGAAAAATTCGTGGTTGATTACACTGATTCAGTACAGGCCGGTACTGCGAATCGATTCAAAGATAAATACCGTCATTACGACCTTCTCATAATGGACGATGTTCAGTTCCTTTCTAAAAAAGAGAGGAGTGAAGAGGAGTTGTTCCATCTTTTTAATGCCTTGCACGACACAAACAAGCAGATTATTTTCTCTTCCGATCGGGCACCGATTGCTATCCCCGATATTGCAGAACGCCTCAAAGGACGCCTCGCAAGCGGTATGTCAGTCGATATTGGAGAACCAGACCACGAGTCCCGTATGGCCATTGTCCAGAAAAAAGCATTTTCCCATGGCGTACTGCTCTCAAATGAAGTCGTCGAATATGTGGCAACCTCTATGTCCGGCTCGATTAGGGAATTGGAGGGAATGGTGAATAGTATTATCTGCCACGCTCAAGTAAAGGGGTCTGCGCCCGATATCGCCGAGGTCCGGCAGTCACTACGGTCATTTACGCGGCCACAGAAGAATATTTCTGTAAAAAATGTTGTTGATAAAGTCGCCGAATATTATGGTATTGATGAGGAAAGTATCTATGAAAAAACAAGGAGGAGGGAGGTGGTGCGCCCAAGACAAGTGATTATGTACCTCCTTCGTGAGGATTTTAGTATTTCGTACCCCACAATAGGAACAAAATTGGGTGGTCGCGACCACACGACGGTTATCCACTCCTGTGAGAAGATAAAGCGGGAAGTGCTTGTGGATAATGAGCTCGCAAAAGAGATCCAAAATATCAGGACACTTCTTGTATGAACAAAAACAACCATTATCAACAAGTTGTCTCTATCTCTTTGTACCAAAATAATCAGTATATGTCTTCTATATTCTGTTTCTCCCCTTTATCAACAACCCTAATAGAGCCTGTATGAATATTTCAATAGAAAAAAAAGAATTTTCGAGCGCCGTACACACCGTATCCCGCTTTGCAGAGAGGAAGAGTGCGACACTACTCGCTCTTTCTTCGATTCTCATTATTGCCGCTGAGGGCAGCATAAAAATGCGCGCGACAAATCTCGAAACAGGGATCGATCTTAAAGTAAAAGGGAAAGTAAAACATGAGGGGGCCGTCGCGATATCCGCGCCTGTGCTGCAACAAATAGCGAGCTCCCTCACGAACGAAGGAGACCTGACGCTTGAACATATGGGGGATATCATTTCTCTTACCAGCGGAACCGGCAAAAGTTCCATAAAGACCGTTCCGTATGAAGATTTCCCTTCAATTCCTTTCCCGGAAAATCCAAAAAATAGGATCGTGATCCCAGGAGTTCTTCTTCGCACCCTCTTCACCTCAATCGCTTCCTGCGCCTCTACCTCAACCGTGCGCCCAGAACTTTCAAGTATCTATCTTTCCATAGAGGGAAGTGTATTAACCGCGGTTGCGACCGATTCTTTCAGGCTAGCGGAGAAGAAGGTGCCTCTCTCAAATAAAGGAACGCAAGGGAAATTCCTCATCCCAGCAAAGAACGCTCTCGAAATTGCTCAAGCATTACCGGACGACGAAGTTATCATGTCATTTGATGAACATCAATGCGCTTTCGTCGGGAATATGGGAATGATCGTTTCGCGGCTGACGAATGCGACCTACCCAGATTATCGACAGATCATTCCGAAGGAGTCGATCGTCGAAGCGGTACTCTTAAAAAAAGATTTTGAAATAGCATTAAAACGAACCACTATATTTTCCGATTCGTTCCAGAAGGTGCGTGTTCGTTTCGACCCCAAGAAGAATTCCTTTTCGTTTTTTGCAAAAAATATCGATATTGGAGAATCGGTTGAAACACTCTCGGCGAGCGTCTCCGGGAGCGCTCTTGAGCTTTCCTTCAATCATCGATACCTGACAGCCGTTCTCTCGCTCACCAATGCTGAAAGTCTCTCTCTTGTTGCTGCCGGTATCGGACGCCCGCTTATCATAAAAGGCGTCGGCGATACCTCTCTCCTCTACCTCGTCTCCCCGATGAACCAATAAATTCACTCGAACTCACTAGGGATTCTGAGCGGCTGAAAGGGGGACAGGAAGCATCACCCCGCCACGAAAAAGTTCTGGATGGCTTGCATACCACGAAGCGACACCATATTCCCAATACGGAAACTGGGGATCGTTTGACGGGTTACTCGGCGGCGGACCTTGTGGGTTGTTCTTATCGGTCCAATACAATAAATCGTGAGGAACGATGAGGCCTTGTGCATCCGGGACGCGCCAATTTCCCTGCAACAAGGGAGGAACCGAAGGAAGGATGGGGCTCGGTTCACCAAAATACGTCTTCGGATACTTTGAAAGGGCATAGGCCATTACCTCGTGCCACATCGGCGCTGCGATGAAACCAGCAATCGACTTTACCATCGGGGTATTGTCATTGTTTCCCACCCAGACACCGAGGGCGATCGAGGGAGTATAGCCGATGACCCATGCGTCGCGCGTATCATCGGTCGTACCGGTTTTCACTGCGACGTCATATCCACGGAACGAGAGGGGAGAGTCGAGCGGGTATTCCGGTAAGCGTGCAGGGGCATCAGAGAGCATCGCGGACATATCACGGGCGATATTTTCCGGGAGCACGCGCGAGGGTTGCGACGCGAAGGAAGCAAGAACGTTCCCCTGTGCATCGGTCACTTCAAGGATGCCGGTCGGGGGGTTCAATACGCCGTCATTTGCGAAAGCCGCATAGGCGCCGGTGAGATCAAGGAGGCGTACCTCACCGCCGCCGAGCACCAACGTGAGACCATATTGGTTCGGGTCGCCAAGCGTGGTGAGGCCGAATGATTTGGCGAGATTTATCGCACTCTGTATGCCGACCAAATACAAGGTCTTTATGGCCGGAATGTTTATCGACTGGGCGAGGGCTGTTTCAAATGTCATAGGGCCACGGAATGTGTTGTCATAGTCGGATGGCGCATAACAGGGTGCGGTGTTGTTGAATGTGTCGGACGGCTTGCATACGGTCGAAAACTGCGTCGGAACGTCGAAGACGACCGTGTTGCGCGTATACCCGCGCGCCAGGGCAAGGGAGTAAATAAACGGTTTCATCGCAGAGCCCGGTTGGCGGAGGGCGAGCGCGGCATTATATTGGCCGTCAATCGCCGTGTCGAAGAAATAGCGCGAACCGACCATAGCGAGAATCTGTCCGCTTCCTGGGTCGATAGCAACAAGAGAGGCGTTCGAGGCGTTGAAGTTCTTCACGTTTTGCAGCGCGTAGGCGTTGACTATCGACTCGGCTTTTACCTCCAGTTCTGCATCAAGCGTCGTTGTCACCTTCAATCCCGACATAAGAGCACTCGCGCCATACATCGCCTCGAGCTGGTTGAGGATATAGAACACAAAATGGGGAGCAATAATGGCATTTTGCCCTGCCGGAGCAAAAGAAACTTTTTCAGCCAAAGAAAGAGTGTAGGATGCGTCATCTATGAATCCAAGCTTCTTCATCCTCTCCAACACAAGATTCTTACGCGCGTCGAGCTCGGTCCGGTGTGTGCCGTAGGGGGAGTAATATGTCGGCGCCTGTATCATCGACGCGAGATACGAGGCCTCCGCAAGAGAGAGGTCCTTTGAAGGGATACCGAAATAGGCCTCAGAAGCGGCCTCGATGCCGTAAAGAGTCCCCCCATAGGGGATGTTATTGAGATACGTTTCGAGGATCTGCTCTTTCGAATAGACCTGCTCGAGCTTGATAGCGAGCACCCACTCGTGGACCTTACGTATGATGCTTTTTCGATTAGTGAGGAGTGTATTCTTCACTACTTGCTGGGTGATGGTCGATCCCCCCTGGGAAAGGGAACCACCAAAGGCATCAGCAAGCATCGCGCGGAAGATTGAAGTCAGGCGTATTCCCCCATGTGCATAGAAGCTCGAGTCCTCGATGGCGATCGTGGCATTGATGGCGTGCGGCGAGATATCGCTCAGAGGGACAATGTTTCGTTTCGCGTCGCGATTGTAGTCGTACAAGAGCACCTGCCCGGTCCGGTCGTAAATCTTCGTCGACTGGTCGATTTGCCGAGAGGCGAACGAGCTGATGTCCGGCACAGGAGTAAACGCGACGGCAACAAAAATGCTTCCTGCCGCAAAGAACCCAAGCCCGAAGAAAGCGAGAACAGAGGCGAGAAGAGTGTGCCGCCACGAGAGACGACGGACGGAGGTCATTCCGTGTATGGTAGCACGCATTCCGCCCGCCCTGTTTCAGTACCGGTCTTCCTCCCTTTCTTCAAATTCTTCTTCCCCCATTTCGTCATCGAGACTGTTTTTGTCGAACACATCGTCTTCTCCGTCCATACGAAGTACATCTGGTTAAAGGATAACCCCACAAGGGGACGGATACATTTGAGCAAATAATTTCTTCTACGCAAGAGCCTCGCGCGCCGAGTGTGGATTAGTGTCGACGCGGATTCGTCGCGAGGGCGGTGATACCGATGGCGATAGCGTCCAATTCGTCGTCCAAACGCTTCTTTTTTTGTAACAAGAGGAGCCGGGGCACCATACGGGCGACGGCGGCCTTATTAGCACCCCCATGGCCGGTAACCGCAAGCTTCACTTGCTGCGGGGAACACTCTACAACAGGAAGAGCGGCGATACCGGCGGCAGCGAGAATCGCGCCGCGTGCTTCCGCGACCCCGAGCGCTGTTTTCTTATTGACACTGAAAAAGACGGTCTCAATAGCGAGCGCGTCAGGGGCATATTCCTTGATGGCCCCGGTCACCGCACTCGATACTTCCGCGAGACGCTCCTCCCGCGCTCCTTTCCCGGGACGCACACAATCGCTCCAGAGGAGCGTCGGCTGCGATGAGTTGCCCTCGACGACCGCGATGCCGAGCCGGTCGTAGCCCGGGTCAATCGCCAGTATCCTCATAGCCGCGTGCGTTGGTAAACACTTGTTGGACGTCATCGTGTTCGTCGAGTACCTCAAGAATCGCACCAAGCTGCTCCTCGTCGCCATTCACCACCTCGATAAGCGGTTCGTTCGGGACGTACATAGTGCCGGACTTCGTAAATGCCCAGCTGGCGGCGCCGGGAGAGGCGAGCTCGACTCCCTTGAGGGAGAGAAGGTGTTTTATCTCCTGCGTCGTACGGTTCTTATTGTCGGTCAGGGCGTCGACCATAAGCGCGACTCCCCCCGGACCGTATGCTTCGTACACGACTTGTTCGAGGGTGCCGGAATCTTTCGACATCCCCTTCGCGATGGCGCGCTCTATATTTTCTTTCGGCATATTCGCGGCCTTCGCGCGCGCGATGACGACCGAGAGGCCGGGGGCGGAGAGAACGCCGTTCGCCTTCTTGGACTCGAGCGCGATGAGGCGCGCATAGCGCGAGAAGACGCGGCTCTTCGCCGCATCGGTGACCGACTTCTGCCGTTTTATCTGCGACCATTTGCTGTGCCCGGACATGGTCAGAACATACCACCGAGTTTTTCACCATTCAAATAGTCGCGGCCTTGCGAGGTGAGGATGCGACCGCGCGGGGAGCGCTCGATGAAGCCGAGACGAAGCAGGTACGGCTCATAGACATGCTCGACCGTATCGGGGTCCTCATGCAGGGCCGCGGCGACGGCGCGCACACCCGCAGGCCCGCCGCGGAAACTTTTCAGAAGCGTTTCGAGATACCGGCGGTCGTCCTTCGTGAGCCCGTGCGCATCGATGCCGAAGAGCTCGCACGCCTCGTCACACAGTGCGGCGGAGAGCTTACGCTCATGCACTTCGGAGAAGTCGCGGACGCGCTTGAGGAGCGCGTTCGCGACCCGTGGGGTCGCGCGGCTTCGCGCGGCGACCCGCTCGATAACTTCTTCAGGTGCGGAGAGACTGAGCAGCTGCGCCGAGCGGCGAATGATATCGCGTAGGTCGTCTTCGCTGTAAAAATCAAGCTGGAAGGTGCCGCCGCCAAAACGCGAGCGGAGGGGACCCGAGAGTTCCGCGACCCGCGTGGTTGCGCCGACGAGGGTGAACGGGGAGAGGGCAAGCTCGACGGTGCGCGCCGAGGGGCCCTTCCCGAGCACGATATCGAGATGTCCGGATTCGAGTGCGGGATAGAGCAACTCCTCGATCTTACGCGAGAGGCGATGTATCTCGTCGATGAAGAGGACCGTGTTCGGTTCAAGATTGGTAAGGATGGCGGCGAGGTCGCCGGCGCGCTCGATAGCGACCCCGGAGGTGCTCTTGAAGGGAGCCTCGAGCGTATGGGCGACGAGGTGGGCGAGGGTCGTCTTCCCGACACCCGGGGGACCGTAGAAGAGGATGTGCTCCGGCATCCCGCCACGCTTCTTCGCCGCATCGATGGAGACGCGGACGTTATCCTTTACCTGCTTCTGGCCGACGAATTCGTCCCAGCTGACCGGACGGAGCGCCGCATCGAGCGACGGGGACGGGACGGGGGGTGATTTCGGAGGCCTTGACATAAAAATACTACAATGCTAGCATTCTAGCATACCCAGTGAGGACTAAACGTTGTTGCTTTTAGTGTCATATGAGTTTGAATGCTTCGCGTGAGTGCATCATGCACCGCGCGTTTAACCTTTGCAATGGAGGTTAAATCACTGACACGACAACGTTTTGTCCTACTGGGCATAGTTTCTTGTTCCCGTTCATACTCCTCTAGGCAAGGCTTGACGGCTTCGGGCGTTTCCCCAAGGACTTTCTGGTCTGCGACTTCGGTCGTGGCGCTGGGAAAATCCTCAGGTGTCTCGTCCACCCCGCGATTTATTGCGGGTTATTGCCTTGAGGACTATGGACGGGATTTTGTTTTATCGGGGGAGGTCGACGGTGGAGAGGACTTCGGAGAGGGAGGTGACGCCGTCGAGAGCCTTGAGGAGGCCGTCCTGCGCCATCGTGAGATACCCCTGCTTACTCGCCAATTTCGCTATTTCATTTTCGGGCGGGTTGTCGCGGAGGAAGTGCGCGAGTTCGTCATCCATAAATATCGCTTCATACAAACCGATGCGCCCCCGGTAGCCCGTCTCACCGCTGTCAGGAGAACCTGCGACGGGTTCCCAGACCGTTTCTATTTTTTTCGGTATCAAAGATTTGTCAGCAAGCGGCTCGAACACCTTCTCAACCATCTTTTTCTCCTCCGCGGTAAGGGGGCGCTCCTTCTTCTTCTCCGGATCGAGCTTACGCAATAGGCGCTGCGCCATCGAGACGGTGACCGCTGAGCCGAAGGACTTCGGGTCCGCGCCGAGGTCGGCAAGGCGCGGGAAGGTGCCGGCGGCGTTGTTGGTGTGGAGGGTGGAAAAGACAAAGTGTCCGGTCAACGCCGCCTGTATGGCGATATTGGCGGTATCGCCATCGCGGATCTCGCCGACCATGATGATGTCGGGGTCTTGCCGCACGATGGATTTGAGTCCCTCGGCGAAGGTATATTTTTTCCCCTCGACCTGCGTCTGGACAATCCCCTCAAGGTGGTATTCGATAGGGTCTTCTATGGTGATGATCTTCGTTTCGGGCGAATGGATCTCACGGAGGAATGAATACAGTGTCGTCGTCTTGCCGCTTCCGGTGGGGCCGGTGGTCAGCAGCATGCCGTTCGGGCGCCGAATCTCCGTCTCGAGCCGCGCGAGGAGCTTCGGGTGGATGCCGAGCTCTTTGTACGAGACCTTCGTCGCCTCTGGGTCGAGGATGCGCATCACGATGGATTCACCGGAGGCGCCCGGAATGAAGGATGCACGAATCTCGATCTGGCTCCCCCCCTTCACGATGCTGAAGCGACCGTCCTGGGCACGGTTGGTGACATTCAGTTTTACTCCGGAGAGGAGCTTGATGCGCGAGTTGAGCTGGTGATAGACCTGCGGGTCAAAGTGGTAGACATCGGAGAGAATGCCGTCGACACGCAGGCGTAGAAGGGCCGCCTCCTCGCTTGGCTCGAAGTGGATGTCGGATGCACGGAGCGCGAAGGCTCCCGCGAGGGAGAGCTCGAAGATGCGAGAGATGCGCTCAAGCGACTTGAGGGCCACAGCGGCATCAAGTTGCTCTACGAGTGCGCTGCGCGTCTTACTCTCGCTCGCGAGTTTGGCGAGCATTTCTGACGGTATGGTAAAGGTTCCCGCCTTCGATTCCGCCGCGTAGGAGATGTCGGCATATCGCGAGAAGGCGCGCTCGAGGCTTTTCCTCGAAACGAGGAACTCATGCAGTATGAATCCGCGTTGAACCAGGTCCTCGCGAAGGGGGACGAGCTCCGGACTGTTCGGATTCAGGACCGCGAGCGAGAGGTCCTTCGCTGTTTTTTCAAAAGCGGCTGCCCCGGCGAGCCGCGCGGCTTTCTCGGAGATGGTGCGGAGAGCGTCGGCGTCAATCTCCGTGAGTGAGAGGTCGGCGTACGGGATACCGTATTTGTCGGAGAGGATGTGTGCGACGTCCTCTTCTTCCCGTTCCCGGATTTGGGCGAGTTTCGCCTCCTCACGCTCAGTGTCGAATGGATGGTCCATTGAGGCAAATGGTACCATGCGCGCATGGAACGGCTTATAGCGATACCCCCCGAGCTTGAGGCGGAGGCGGCCCGCTTCGCGGGGTCGCTTACGCCGCGTGAGGAGGGCGC
>Ga0082335_1002853_pt1 | contig 30500 bp, 24 predicted proteins | sample Subgrocontami58m_FD_72375 | JGI IMG/M metagenome (GOLD analysis project Ga0082335, IMG submission 72375) | Subsurface groundwater microbial communities from S. Glens Falls, New York, USA - GMW37 contaminated, 5.8 m (SPADES assembly) (version 2) ...
GCGGAAGCCATTCGTCGACCGAGGGCGGCATCAAGAAGCCCGTCAGGCGGTCGGTGGGGCGGAAGTTGCTCATCAGCGGCATCCGGGGAGGGTGCGAATCGACGTTGCGATTCTAACATGAACCCCCGGTGGCCGTAAGTCCGACAGGCTGCTAGAGCATGATTGACGGACGTTGGTCGCTTGGCCTTCCAGTGACTTCGCATGTGACGCGTGACCCCTGGGGATGCCGGTACCGTGGATCTCTGGGGTGAGATCGTCCGCGCACGGCAAGTCAGCGCGTGGGAAGGTGGTGCCCGGCGCCAGGAAAATAGACTGGGATACAAAATATCTGTCCGACCTGTCGGATAATGTCGGATAAGCGGGAGGGCGTTTCCTGGAAGACGGCACAGTAGGTGGTTCCCGGAACCGTGCGGGATCGGTTCCCGGAAAGGGCGTCAATAGATAATCTTGAGATTGAATGCACGGCCGATATGCGATTTACGCATAATAAAATCGTTGACAGGCATCGGTCGCCCGGGACGGCCGGCGCCTCGCTATAGTGGCGTGAACCTGGGGTGTCGGTACCGTGGACCGGCTGGGGGAGACCGTCCACGCATGGCAAGTCTGCGCGTCGGAGGGTGGTTCCCGGCACAAGGAAAATCGACCGGGAGACCAGAATTCTGCCCGACCTATCGGATAAGCGAGCGCGCCACGGCGCCGAGGACAGAGCCACTGGCGGGAACTGCGCGGATTGGTTCCCGGGGGGTGTCAACAGAAAAATCCGTCGCAAACCAATGCAAAGATCGCATTTCGCACACATGCTTATGGTTGACAGACCTCGGTCGCCTGGCCCCGTCGATGGATGCTGATTGGTGCGATGGGGACCTGACGATGGCGTGTCTCTGTCGGCCACGCGGGTCAGTCGGGCCTGCCAGTCATCGCCGGCCATGCATCTGATTGGTCCGGCCGGTATCACCGGGTCGGATCGCCCTGTGCGCGGGTGCCTGGCGGCCCGCCTACCTTCGCTCAAAGAGGCGGCGCGCCAAGGGTGCCAAACTCGCCCGCTCGGCCTCAAGCGCGTCGCGCAAGCCGTCAGCTGCCACATGGTTCTCAGCGCGATTGTAATGCGCCTCGACCATTCTGGCCCCGATCCCGAGGACAGACGCGGCGACGCCCGGATTGGCCGGATCGACCGTCGGTGCGGTTGTGCCGAGAGCATGACGGAACCGGTGCGGCCCAAATTCAACACCGAACCGTTTCAGGGCCCGGACCCGGATCATGAGACCGACCGCGGTCAGCGCCATCGGGCGGCCATGCGCGGCGATCCACAGGGCATCGGTGTCAACGCCACGCAGCAGCCGAGGCCTGATCTCGGAGAGATAGGTATCAATGCGTGGCTGCAACATCTCGGGGACATCGAACTCGAGGGCGCGACGGTTCTTCATGTCCGCGGGTGCAAGCTGCAAGCGCCAGCGTCCATCCGCCTTGACGAGATGCTCGCCGATCTTGAGCCTGGCGAATGTCCTTCGGCGAAGCGGGCGAGCGGCCAACAGCGCGATCATCAACCCATCACGATAGGCCACCCAAGCACGATGGCCGGGGAGGCGGCCAGACTCGCCCATCAACGTGACCCCCCATTGAAAGAGCTCGCCGGTGCGGGGAATGTCGAAGGTCTTGCGACGCCCTCGCAGCCAGCCCGAGATCGGAACCCCGTCTGGATGCCATATCCAGGACGTGTCGAGTTCAGGCGCCATGATCCGCACGGCACTGCGTAACCCGGAGAGCGCGAGGACGAGGGTTTGGGGCATGTAATCAAGGTCCTGCAGATGCCTGAGGAAGGCCCCCACCAGCCCAGGCGATACGCGCGACACTGGGCCCGCCAGCGGATCAAGTTGGCCCGTGTGGTCGAGGAAGCAGAGATATCGGCCGTAGGCCCGCTCGATCGTGGCCAGGGAAGCCTGAGACAAACGTTGTCCGTAGTTCGGGATGTCGAGGGCGTGACAGGGGGCTGTGCCGGCAAGCCACAGGGCGCGGTCCTGCTCCGGCCATTGAGGGAGTAGCCGCCAATGGCGTCGTTGATCGCTGGTCTTCGGCATCTCAGCGCCCTCCTGGCTTGGCGGCGGATCGCTTTGTTTTAGGGGCAAAGGCCCGTGCCGCGATCAGCCGTGACGACTGTTTCTCAAGGAGGACGACGTCATCCAATCTCTTCGCGGCGCTGTCGGTTTCCAGGCCAGTATACGCTGCCAGGGTTGTCGTCAGGCTCTTGTGGCCAAGGATCCGACGAACCGCCTCATAAGCACCCGGGTTGTGCTTCAGGTAGAGCCACGCCGCAAAATGGCGCAGCAAATGCGGATGGACGCGAACCCCGCTTATCCGCTCGATTTCGTTGGTGAGATTGCCGCGCAACGTGGATAACAAGAGACCCTTTTCGCCCTGCCCAGGGAACAGCCACAAATTGCCGGGAGCCGCTGCGCGAGTACGGTAACGCTTGATCCATGTCTCGATGATCGCTGCCGTGCTCTCCGACAATGGCCATTCGATCTGGGTTGCGTTCTTTACTTCCTCGGGCGCGAGGATGATGTGCGTGATACGCCGCTCGCCGGTCATCTCGCGTCGAAGGTGCCGGTCGAGGCGCAACCCAGCCAGATTGGAGATGCGCAGGGGGCAAACCAGCAGGATCTGGAGCGCAACGGCGCATCGGGCCAGGCGGGACGCTTCCTGCACGTCATCACTGGCGGCGGCACGCTTCAGGAGTTCATCGGGCAAATGGATCAGAATGGCGCGAGTTTCCGTCTCGATGAGTTGACGGAGGCGCTCGCGATTGCGCGGGCAGATGCCGGTCTGGTTGTCGTCGACCCGTTCGCGCAGAGCCTCGATCGGGGCCACTGCCTCGGCGGCCAGACAGCAATGATGCTTGGCGATCTGACGCAGCACCTCCGCGATCCCGCCGATGAAGGTGCCGCGCTTCCCGCCGCCGCGCTCCCAATAGAACTCGATGATGCTGCGCACGGTCGTGCTGGGATCGACAAGATCACGCAAGGAACGGATCGAGGCCGGGTCACGACCCGACAACACAAGTGCCGTGGCGGCCAGTCGGATCTGATCGGTCCGCAGGTTGATGGTGCTTTGGCGCATCGGTCGCGCTGGGCGCTTCGCCTTGTCAGCGTTGGGGTTGTCGAGATCATTGTAGAGAGAAGCGGGGTCGCTGGCCGACATGCGGCGACGGTACGACGCAACGTCCTCCTGAAAGGTCGCGGGATAGGCACTCAGAGGCAGGTTGTAGGGTTGACGACCACGACGCCATGTCACCGGTCGGAGTGCCAGGGCAGACATCCGCGTCAGTTTGTTCCAGGCACAGGTGACACGATGACCCAGGCGCTGGGGGGCTTCGGCAATGGCGTTGCTCACAAGATCGTCGACAAACGCCGCGACGATGGTTTGGTCCACCGCTTCGGGATCGATGCCACGGCGGCTGCAGAAGCCGAAGAAGCGGCTCAATCGGTAGCGCGTCTCATCCGGCGGCAGTCCGTTCCATAGCGCCAGCCAGCGTGGGGCAAGCTGCTTGATCTGGTGCGGCGCGCCGTCGCCGATGCCAAGACGGCGCAGCACATAGCGCAGTCCGGAGAGGACATTGGCATGTCGTTTTTTGTTCAGGCCAAAGGATCGGGAATGGCGGCCAACCACACGCGGGCTGAGGAACGTGCAGTCGAGTGGAACCGCCTCTGGCGGCAGTTTGACCATGGACGCCACGATGGTCAGCGCGTAGCGCAGTTCACGGCGACGGTGATCGCTCAGGTCGGTCCAACCGGCCGAGAGGGTAATGGCCTCGGCGAGGTTGGCAGGCGGGTTCGTCGTGGACTGTCCGTGGTTCGGTTGGATGTCGGTTATGGTGATCGCGTTCATCGGTCAGATTCTCCTGGGTTTGGGTGAGCGGAAGGTTGCGGAAATTCGGGAAAACGGCGGGCATCAAAAATATTGAGTTAGCTGGGGGCCGTTTTCCCGAAGTCGGTGGAAGTCGTTGATCCCTTGGGGTATTGATCGGCGGGACCGCCGGGACCGTCTGGCGGTTCAGCACCCGCGTTGATCACTCGGAGAAGCTCCGCCTCGGTGACGAACACAGAGCGTCCAATGCGCACGGGATGCAGATGTCCGCGGCCGACCCAGGTTCTGAGAGTGCGAGCCGTTCGTGCGAAGAAGGACGCTGCCTCTTGGACGGTGTAGAGGCGGGGAAGCGCAGAGGTCTGATCGGCTGAGGCGCCCGGAGGTTCGTCGTCTATCGGTTCCTTGATGGTGTCCTGGAACCCATCCTCATTCTGAGCCCCGACGGGGCCTCGCTCAAGCTCGACGTTGGGGCCCGGAGTATGGGTGGAACGGTCGGTCGGGTCAGCCAGACGTGAGGTTTGCGACCGCCGCCTGGCCTGATGGCCAGCGCGGACGGGGAGGATTGGGACAGGCATCGTCGGTTCTCCGGGTTGCAGAGAACGTCTCAGCAAAGCTGGCCGGTCGCCGTGTCCAGCCTAAATCGTCATCCCGATGCATTTTTTTTGCGGGCGGCACAGTCATCCGTTGCTGGCGTCGTGGAGAGCGAAATCCCCGGACATTATAATAATACCTTAAATATACATTGAATATATATCCAATATTACTATATATTTGATGCGGATATTATTTCTCTCCGCTCCCCCTGCAATATACGCATATCAATCCGGTGCTTGTCGGGCGCGTTATTGTGCGTTTCGCCGTCCGCGGCCGGCCTGAAAGCCGGCAAGAGGAGACAGCGGTGAGAGTCCTTCCCGAAAGGGGAACCCATGACAAACCAACATTCTGATGATCAGCCGGCAGAAGGTAACGTGCCGCCGGTGTCCGACCCAGCCAACAGGGAAGCCGCGGAACGTGCTGTTCTGCAGACCGTCGATCGGCTCATTCACACCCTCGGCTCAGCTCGTCGAGCGGTTGCGACCCTTGAGGAAACGCGCCAGATACTTGCCCCGACACTGACCGGGGACGAGGTCAAGCAAGCCTGGCTGGGATGCAACCTGTTCCTGCGCGATGCTTTCCAGGATATCCATGAGTGCGGCATGCGCGTCGGCGATACCCTGCGCGCAATGCTGGCGCGGGACTGATCGTCGCTCAACCAAGCAACCCCGTCCGGGTCTCCCGGGCGGGGTTTTCGCATTTGCGGTCGACGGGAGATTTTTTGTGCGGATGGTCGATTTGCGTCGGATTGCCTGTTGACGCGTGTTGACGCGGGAACAGCGGTTCCGCCGTCTCGTGCTCGTGATCCGGAAAAGGTCGGTTTGGGCGACGATGTTCCGTCGGTTGAGCCAGCCCACTCTCGGATCGCTCGGGAGGTTGGACCGCTCCGCCACGACCATTGGCGACAATGGCACGGAAAGTGCGGTTCTCACCCCGGACCTCCGGGGAAGGCTCTCCGCGGATGTGTCGTGACCCTCACGGGCTCCTCACAGCCGGTTCCGGGAGAACCAAGGGACGCATACGTGCTGCGACGCTGCTTGCACGAGACGAAGGCCGGGTTCTCACCCCGCACCAGCCAAGCGGCTGCGGCGGGACATCTCCGACCCCCCTGCTGGCCGGCACAGGCCGAAGGGATAGCTGGACCATGTATGCCCTGAAGCGGGCCGCAGCGTGGAGGTTCTAGCCTCCGTCAGCGCCGGGAGGCGCCGAACTGCGGGGGCGGCGGTTTGGTCCCCCGATAGCGGGACAGTCCAGCGATAGGCTTATGTGCCCCCGAGATTCCGCGCGCCCTCAAAACGCAGGGCAGGGTTCGCGGAGGCGGAGTTTTGCGTGCTGGGTCGGCCGGGCAGGGGCGGTGCAGCGGGAAGCCGAGATGCAACTCGTTTTTTTCCGCGGTGCTCGCATGGTAATGTGGGTCATGAACGAGCTACCTTTGACCGTCCTGCCGCCGAACGATTGCTACGCCCATTCCCTGCCCGACCGTCCGCCCGATGAGTGGGAGACTCTGGCGGCACATGCCTTGGCGGTCGCCGAATACGCGTCAGAGTTTGGCGCGATCTTGGGTTGGGCCGGAATGGCGCGCGCGGCTGGATTGCTTCATGACGCCGGCAAAGCTTCAGCGGAGTTCCAGGCCTATATCAGAAGCCAGGGCGGCAGCGTCGATCATTCCACGATGGGAGCACGCCTAGCCTACACCCGCTACCCGGACTTTGCTGGCCGCACCTTGGCGCTTTGTATCGCGGGTCATCACGCCGGCCTCGCCGATGCAGAGGATCTCGACCGACGGCTCGACACGACGCGGACAAGGATTCCCGATGGCTCGGGTTGGATCAATCACATCAGCGCGCCTCTGAAAGGTGATCTGAGACCCAGCCGAGCCTTTAAGACGTCCGGCGCCGAGCAAGATGCCTTTATGCGGGCATTCCTTGTGCGGATGCTGTTCTCCTGCCTCGTCGATGCGGACTTCCTGGCGACGGAGGCCTTCATGTCCGGCGGCACCATCGATCGGGGGGTTCCGGTCGGTCTCGAAACCTTGCGAACCCGGCTAGCAACCCATATGCACCGGATACGCCGACATGCGAAGGCGACTGAATTGAACCGGCTGCGTGCCGAAATACTCGATCACGCCGTCGTCATGGCGGCTGAACCTCCCGGCTTTTTCACCCTGACTGTCCCCACGGGCGGCGGCAAGACCCTTGCATCCCTGAGCTTCGCGCTCAAGCATGCAGTGAGGTATGGCAAGAGCCGGGTAATCTACGTGATCCCGTATACGTCGATTGTCGAGCAGACCGCCGATGTGTTCCGCGCGGCGGTCGGCGCCGAGGCGGTGCTGGAGCATCACAGCAATTTCGACTGGGAAGTGGCGGCAAGGCACGGGGATGACGGCGGGGATGAGCGCGACGGGCTTGGCGTGTTGCGCCGGGCGGCCGAGAACTGGGATGCGCCGATTATTGTCACCACCGCCGTGCAATTTTTCGAAAGCTTGTTCGCCAACCGGACCTCGGCCTGCCGCAAGCTGCACAATATCGCCGAAAGCGTGATCGTGTTGGATGAGGCGCAGACCTTGCCGCAACGGTTTCTGCTGCCCTGTCTCGCGGCGCTGGAGGAATTGCAGCGGAATTACGGGGCGTCGGTGGTCCTGTGTACCGCGACTCAGCCGGCATTGAGGCGCCAGGATGACGCCCTGCGGGACGAAAAGGGGCGGCCGCTGGGGCTGGATATCCCCGACGCGCGCGAATTGGCGCCTGATCCGATTAGGCTGTACAGAAGACTGAGGCGCGCTTCGGTCGAGTTTCGTCCGGGTGCCACGACCGATGAGACCGTCGCCGCCCGGTTTGTCGAAGCGCCGCGAATGCTGTGCATTGTCAACAGCCGAGCGCATGCGCGGGCGTTGTTTGATCGGATTGGCGGGTTGCCGGGCGCGGCCCATCTGACAACGCTGATGTGCCCGGCGCATCGGCGGCGGGTGCTGGTTGGACTACGGGAGCGGCTGAAGGCCGGCGAACCCGTGCGGCTCGTGGCGACCTCGTTGATCGAGGCGGGTGTGGATATCAGCTTTCCGGAGGTTTGGCGGGCGATGGCCGGGGTGGACTCCATCGCCCAGGCCGCCGGGCGCTGTAATCGCGAAGGGGAGTTGCTGCCCGAGTTCGGTCGCGTTGTCGTATTCACACCCGCCGAAGATCGGACGCCCCGCGCTTTCCTGATCCCCCAGCAGGCGGCCAAGGGTGTTCTGCGCGACCATGCTGACCCGTTGTCACTGGAAGCCGTGGGCGCGTTCTTTCGCCAGCTCTGGTTTCAAAAGGGCGCCCAGGCGCTGGACGCGGCCAGGATCGGCGACCTTCCCGGCCTGGGAGTACTGCCCGCGCTGTCGGAAACCGTGGGCTGGCGGTTTCCGTTCGCGAGCATCGCCGAGGCGTTCCGCCTGATCGACGAAGTCATGCTGCCGGTGGTAGTGCCGTGGAACAATGAGGCGACGGAAGCACTGAACACCGTCGCGTCAGCGCCGAAGCCTCCGCGCCAGGCGCTGCGGACGTTGCAGCAATTTACCGTTGGCATCCCGCGTCCGGCGCACGCGGCGTGGTTGCTTTCGGGCGTGATCGTTCCGGTGCGGCGGGAGCTTGGGGATAGCCTGTTGCGGTTCGTGGACCGGGCCCATTACCGGGATGCAACGGGGGTCGACCTGGCGGAAACGACATGGCGGGCGGCGGAGGACAATGTGTGGTAGCGAGGATCGGAACGCGGTAGCCTGTCGGTAGCGTCTGCTGTCCGTCGAGCGTACTGATGCACAGCCTCGACACGAGTCCACTTGATACCGGAGAACCGCAATGGCCTACGGTGTAAGGCTGCATGTCTGGGGCGATCGCGCATGCTTTACCAGACCCGAAATGAAAGTGGAGCGGGTGTCCTACGACGTCCCCACGCCCTCGGCGGCGCGCGGCATTCTGGAAGCCATCCATTGGAAACCCGCTATCGTCTGGCGAATCGACCGCATTCACGTCCTGAAGCCGATCCGCTTCGCCAGCTTTCGCCGCAACGAAGTCGGCGCCAAGGCCAGCGCCGCGCTGGCGGGACGGGCGATGCGCGCTGGCTCGGTCGCTGGCCTTGGGCTGTCGATCGACGGTGAACGCCAGCAACGCGCCGCGACGATGCTGATCGATGTGGACTATGTCATCGAGGCCCATTTCGACATGACGGATCGTGCCAACGGCGACGATCCCTCCAAGCATATCGCAATGTTCAATCGCCGAGCGGAAATCGGCCAGTGCTTTCACCGCCCCTGCCTGGGCACGCGCGAGTGTCCCGCTGATTTCGCACTGTTGCCCGAGGGCGCACCGCTACCGGACAGCACGCTGCCGCCTGACCAGCGCACCCGCGATCTGGGCTGGATGCTGCACGACATCGACTTCTCCCTCGACCGCACCTCCCGCTTCTTCCGCGCTCGGCTCGATGACGGCGTGCTGGACATTAACCAATGCGTGGCCGAGGGGCTGGTCGCATGACGATCCTGCAAGCGCTTGATCATTACTATGACCGCATGGCCGCGCGGGACGACATGGTCCTGCCCGGCTGGTCGAACGAGCCGATCGGAATCGTCCTCGAATTGGCGGAAGATGGCACGCTGCTGGCGGTCGAGACCCGGCTGGACGAGCGTGGCAAGCCGCGGCCGGCGCGGGTGCCGAAATGGTTCTCCCGCTCGGGGAAAGGCTCCACCCCGAATTTCCTGTGGGACAACGCGGCCTATGTGCTGGGCTTGGGGGACAAGGAGCCGGGCAAGACTGCGCGTGACCAGGCCGCCTTCAAGGCACTGCACCTGAAGGAACTGGCCGGAGAAACCGACGCGGGTCTGGTGGCGCTGTGTCGGTTCCTTGACCGATGGGAACCTTCCAATGGATTGCCGCCTGGGTTCAGTGAAAAATTCCTTGCGTGGAATATCGGCTTTCGACTGCGCGGAGAGGCGCGACTATTGCAGGATCATCTGTCCGTCGCGGCGCATGTCGAGCGGCTGAGCGCGACGGATGACGGCGGGCCTGTCGGATTCTGCCTGGTGCGCGGACAACGCCTGCCGCTGGTGCGGCTGCATCCGAAGATCAAGGGCGTGAACGGCACCGCCTCGGCCGAGGTGCCGCTGGTCTCGTTCAACGTTGACGCGTTCACATCCTATGGGAAAGAGCAGGGGTTCAATGCGCCGACATCGCAAGCCGCCGCCTTTCGTTATGGCGCGGCGCTCAACGCTCTGCTGACGCGGGGTGGGCGCAACCGGCTGCAAATCGCGGATGCCTCGGTTGCGTTCTGGGCTGACGCCTCGGCCTATGACGCCGCCCAGGCCGAGGCGTTGGCGCGGGCGGCCGAGGACGCGTTCGGCGCGGAGTTCGACGACAGCCCGCCGCCGCCCAGCTCCGATGACGAACAACAACGTGCCTTGGTGGGAGGCGCGCTTGCTAAGGTCGCGACCGCGCGGGCGGAACAGGGCGTCACGCCCGCCCTGCTGGATGGCGTGGCGTTCCATGTCCTGGGTCTGGCACCCAACGTCGCGCGGCTTACAGTGCGGTATTGGATCAGCGACTCCTTTGCGCGATTCAGGGATGCCCTGGATCGTCACGCCAAGGCCGTGGCGATCGATCCGCCGCCCTGGCTCGGCAGGCCTCCGACGATCCAGCGCCTGCTGGTCACTACCACGGCCTTGCAGGAGAAATTCGACAACATCCCGAACGGCCTGGCGGGGGAGGTGATGCGCGCCGTGCTGACCGGCGCGCCCTATCCCCGAACCTGGCTCGCCGCCGCGATCATCCGCCTGCGCGCCGGTGACGACCCCAGGCGTGGGTGGCACGCCGCCGCAATCAAAGCCTGTCTCAGCCGCATGCACAACGAGGAGACCCCGCCCGTGTCGCTTGATCCCGACAATCCCAGCCCGGCCTACCAGCTCGGCCGGCTGTTCGCCGTGCTGGAGGCCGCGCAATACGCGGCGCTCGGCCGCGTCAACGCCTCGATCGCAGATCGGTACTACGGCGCCGCGTCGGCGACGCCCGCACGGGTGTTCGGCGCGTTGTTGCGTGGCGCGCGCACCCATATCTCAGACGCGCGCAAGCGCGGCCAGGGATTATGGGTCGAGCGCCGGATCGGTGAGATCATGGCCCATCTGGATGGAGATCTGCCACGCACGTTGCGCCTGGAAGACCAGGGCCGTTTCGCGATCGGCTACTACCATGAACGCGCCTTCCGTCCCGCCAAGGTCGAAGCGGAAGCCGAGATCACCGATGCCCAGGAAGCCGAGATCACCGATGCCCAGGAGACCACCTGATGCCCCGCCCCGGAGCCCTGCAGCACCGCCATGAATTCGTCCTGTTCTTCGACGTGACGAACGGCAACCCGAACGGCGACCCCGACGCGGGCAACATGCCCCGCATGGACCCCGAAACGGGCCACGGCTTGGTCAGCGATGTTTCGCTGAAACGCAAGGTCCGAAATTATGTTGAGATGGCGAAGTCCGACGCGCCGCGATTTCGCATCTATGTCACCGAGGGCGCCGTGCTGAACGAAAAGCATCGGGAAGCCTATATCCGTGAACGTCCGGATGATCCGAAGGCGCGGACGGAGCGGAAGCTGACGCCCAAGTCCGACGAGGAAGCGGCGCGCCTGCGCGACTTCATGTGCGATAATTTCTATGACATCCGGACCTTCGGCGCGGTGCTGTCCACCGGTATCAACGCCGGCCAGGTGCGCGGCCCGGTGCAGTTCAGCTTCGCGCGTTCCGTCGAACCGGTGCTGCCGTTGGAAATCACGATCACCCGCATGGCCGCCACCAACGAGGCGGAGAAGAAGGAACGGGCCGAGGGCGAGGACGACACGGAAAAGCGCGGCGACAAGCGCACCATGGGGCGCAAACATATCGTCCCGTACGGCCTGTATCGGGCGCATGGTTTTGTCTCGGCCCCGTTGGCGACCGACGACCGCAAGGGAACGGGGTTCACCGATGAAGACCTGGACTTGCTGTTCACCGCACTGCTCGAGATGTTCGAGCACGACCGCTCCGCCGCGCGGGGCGAGATGACTACCCGTAAGCTGATCGTCTTCCGCCATGCCTCGGCCCTTGGTTCCGCGCGTACGCAGGACCTGTTCGGCCGGGTGCTAGTGTTGCGGAAGTGGCGTAGCGACGAATACAACATCGGCGATCCGCGGTTGGACAACGCCCCGCCCGCCCGTGCGTTCTCGGATTACCGGATCGTCGTCGATCGCGATGACCCGCCCGCGGGGATTGAGATCATCGAGCGTTGAGATGCTGACCGAGCAAGTCGAGGACGGATTGATCCCGCTCTCGGCCCTGCAGCACTATCTGGTCTGCCCACGGCAATGCGCGCTGATCCATGTTGAACAGCTATGGATTGAGAACGCCGCCACGGCCGAGGGTCACATACTGCATGAGCGTGTGGATGCCGGCGGCGGGCAAACCCGGCCGGGTGTGCGGATCGCGCGGGGGCTGCAACTACGCTCCCTGGCATTGGGCGTGGCGGGCAAGGCCGACGCGGTGGAGTTCCAGGGTACACCGCCGCAGCCATTCCCAGTGGAATACAAGCGCGGCCGGCCCAAATCGCACCGTGCGGATGAGGTGCAACTTTGCGCCCAGGCCATTTGCCTGGAAGAGATGTGCGGTCAGGCCGTGCCGGAGGGCGCGTTGTTCTACGGCAAGGAGCGCCGGCGCACGCGGGTGTTGTTCGATGCCGAGTTGCGAGCGTTGACGGCACGAATCGCGGCTGAAACCCGAGCGATGATCGCCACCAACCGCACTCCCACGCCAGTCAGCATCCCCGCCTGCCGCGGATGCTCCCTGATTGATGGCTGCTGGCCCGAGCGTTTGGGGAAGCCGCCGAATGTCGATCGCTGGCTGTCGGCCCAGTTCGCGGCGGACCCGACATGAAGAAATTACTCAACACCATCTACGTGACGACCGAGGATGCCTGGCTGCGCAAAGAAGGTGCCAATGTTGTGGTCGAAGTCGATGGCGCTGAACGAGGCCGAGCGCCGCTGCATTTGTTGGATGGGGTTGTGAGTTTCGGTCGCGCCGGCGCGTCGCCCGCATTGTTGGCGGCCTGCGCTGAGGCCGGGATTACCGTGTCGTACCTTTCACCCAACGGACGGTTCCTTGCCCGCATGGAGGGCGCGCGCAGTGGCAACGTCCTGTTGCGGCGCACGCAGTATCGGGTAGCCGATGATCCTGAGCGCAAGACCCGCATCGTTCGGGCGATGGTGACGGCAAAGACGGCGAACCAGCGGACCGTGGTCCGCCGCGCCCTGCGCGATCATGGGGAGACGACGGAAGCGGCGGGCACCGGCGGACTGACGGCTGCGGAACGCCGTCTGACCGATATCGGCCGGCGCATGTTGATCGCCACCGAGATCGATTCTCTGCGTGGCCTAGAAGGCGAGGCGGGATTGACGTATTTCGGAATATTCCCCACGCTGATCCGCGCTTCCGACGCGGCCTTTGGCTTTGGCGGCCGGTCCCGTCGCCCTCCGTTGGATCGTATCAACGCCCTGCTTTCCTTCCTTTACGCCTTGCTTGGCCATGATTGCCGCTCGGCGCTGGAGGCTCACGGTCTCGATCCGCAAGTTGGGTTTCTCCATACCGATCGGCCCGGCCGAGCGAGCATGGCGCTGGATTTGATGGAGGAATTGCGACCGGTTCTGGCCGACCGGCTGACACTTAGTCTGGTCAATCGGCGCCAACTGACGGCAGGCGACTTCGTGGTGGAGGAGGCTGGCGGCGTACGGCTGACCGATGACGCACGGAAGAAAGTGCTGGTGGCATGGCAGGAGCGAAAGCGCGAGGACCTGCGGCACCCATTTCTAAACGAGTCCATGCCCTTGGGTCTACTGGCGTCCGTGCAGGCGCAGCTTCTGGCTCGGCACCTACGCGGCGACCTGGATGGGTATCCGGCATTCATTTGGAAATGAGGTGCGTCGTGCTGATGCTGGTAACCTATGATGTGAACACCGAAACCACCGCGGGACGACGGCGACTGCGCCGGGTGGCACGGGCTTGTCTCGATTTCGGGCAACGGGTTCAATTCTCTGTCTTTGAGTGCGAGGTTGATCCCGCCCAATGGACCGGCCTTCGTGCTCGCCTTCTCGGGGAAATTGACCCAAGTTGCGATAGTCTTCGGTTCTACCGGTTGGGTGCAGAGGGTCGCCGGCGGGTCGAACATGTCGGCGCCAAGCCAACGCTCAACCTGGAGGGGCCATTGGTGTTTTGAGCGGCGCGCGAACCGACAGCGAGCACGCGCAACCGGGGCGGGTCGCGCGCGGATAGTTTGGTGCGTTCAACAGGGCATTTGGAATCGTGCCGTCAGAACAGGGGCCGCAGTGCGATGTCCAACGGATGGTTCGCGCAGATGGTGCTATTTTCTGCCTTCAATCAACTCGTTATCATGTGAGCGGTCGCCCCCTCACGGGGGCGCGGATCGAAACCAGTTACGCACGCGAAAGACTACAAAAGCAAAAGTCGCCCCCTCACGGGGGCGCGGATCGAAACCAACAGGGGTCAGGCGTCCCAGGCGGGGCCGGACGTCGCCCCCTCACGGGGGCGCGGATCGAAACAAGCGCAACAGGCGCTGGGCAGTTCATCGACGGCACGTCGCCCCCTCACGGGGGCGCGGATCGAAACTGACGGGGTTCGCCGGGAGCGGCAAGACAACACTGTCGCCCCCTCACGGGGGCGCGGATCGAAACCGACCGGAGTGGGTTTGAGGACCTGGCCCGGCGCCGTCGCCCCCTCACGGGGGCGCGGATCGAAACAAGCAGTGGGGCGCCTGGACGCCAGGCGAGAATGGTCGCCCCCTCACGGGGGCGCGGATCGAAACGGCGTGGGGTCCGGTACGACCCTGGAAGGAATCGAGTCGCCCCCTCACGGGGGCGCGGATCGAAACCTGCTGGTGACCACCGCCAAGCTACCGAAGTTGGTCGCCCCCTCACGGGGGCGCGGATCGAAACACTCCGGGGAGCGTCCAGACAAGGCCAGCATCTCGTCGCCCCCTCACGGGGGCGCGGATCGAAACGTCCATGGGGAACGTACCAGCCCCGCCACCGCGGTCGCCCCCTCACGGGGGCGCGGATCGAAACGTCCATGGGGAACGTACCAGCCCCGCCACCGCGCGTCGCCCCCTCACGGGGGCGCGGATCGAAACTCGGCCAGGTCAGTGTGGTCGAGGAGTCGAGCGAGTCGCCCCCTCACGGGGGCGCGGATCGAAACTTTCAAAAGACCTCCCCCATGGCTGACCGACGCGTCGCCCCCTCACGGGGGCGCGGATCGAAACGGTCTGAGCCAACAAGACGTGGTGAAAATGCGGGTGTCGCCCCCTCACGGGGGCGCGGATCGAAACTACATACGGAGGCCCTCCGATTAACCACACCCTTGTCGCCCCCTCACGGGGGCGCGGATCGAAACACAAATAACGCCCTCGGTACACCAGCCAACGTGGGGGTCGCCCCCTCACGGGGGCGCGGATCGAAACGTTACACCGGACATCAGGGCGACCGGCAGCGGTAGTCGCCCCCTCACGGGGGCGCGGATCGAAACACCGTGACGCGCGGGGTGGCGATGCGGTGTTGGGTCGCCCCCTCACGGGGGCGCGGATCGAAACAATACCGGCTACGCCGCATGGGCAAAAGCCAAAGTCGCCCCCTCACGGGGGCGCGGATCGAAACAGCCCGAACGTCGTGCCCGCCACCACGGCGGCGGCGTCGCCCCCTCACGGGGGCGCGGATCGAAACTACATCGATGGGGTTGCTGTCGGGTCTCAGATGGTCGCCCCCTCACGGGGGCGCGGATCGAAACCCGATAACCCAAACATACTATGCAGATTGCATGGTGTCGCCCCCTCACGGGGGCGCGGATCGAAACGAGTTCGCGGAAAATACGTTGCTTTCGACGCACACACGTCGCCCCCTCACGGGGGCGCGGATCGAAACATGGGCGGACCGCCAGTTGCGGTGGCGGCTGCACAGCGTCGCCCCCTCACGGGGGCGCGGATCGAAACTGACAATCAGCGTGATTATGTCGACCGCCGGCAAGGTCGCCCCCTCACGGGGGCGCGGATCGAAACCACGAGGAAGGGCGCAAGCTGCATCCCGACTGGAAGTCGCCCCCTCACGGGGGCGCGGATCGAAACTATCAACTGACATTCCCGAGTGCGGAAAAGACAGTCGCCCCCTCACGGGGGCGCGGATCGAAACTCTTGGCGTCTGTGCCAACTCGCAGCCTCCACCGTCGCCCCCTCACGGGGGCGCGGATCGAAACGGCACGCTCACCGCCATGTTGTAATGCCGCGCGAGTTGCCGAGGTCGCCCCCTCACGGGGGCGCGGATCGAAACGTCAAGCTCATCGGTGCGGCTGTCCTCCGACAACTGTCGCCCCCACACGGGGGCGCGGATCGGAACTCCGATGATGCCTGTCTGGCGAGGTCCAGGATATTGTCGTCCCCTCATCAGCCTGCATCCCGCGCAGGCTGCCAATCAGATCGAACGTCTCGCCCCCTTCGGTCTCCAGGCGCAGCATGTCTCGAGCGGTACTGGTGATAAAGTCGCAAGGCGAACCGCCCGCCGGATCCACAGCCGCTGCCATTTCTCCCACCATGGGGTAGCCGCGATCGGCGATCACCACGACGCTCTCCTTGGGTCGTACGCGGCTCGGCTGTCGGTCTCATCAGCACCGTCGCCTGGAGTATCGGCGGAGGCGCGGCGGCGATCGAGCATTTTGGACTGCATCACTGGGCCAGCTCATCGATCGGCCTTTGCGCGATGGGCGGCCTGATATTCGCCTGCGGGCCGCCAGGATGGGCTATCGTGCGGTGGGTGTTCAACTTCATTGACAGGAACCGAGACGCGGCGATCGACGACGTTGCCCAGAATTTGAGGACGTTTCGGGATGGACCGCACGGGCTCGGCTGATGCCAGGTGATCGCCATGCGATCGGGCGGCCAGTTTCGCACATCTCGAAATCATCGTGGCTGCCGGCGGGCCGCTCTCGAGCGGCCCGCTTCTTTTGTTGTCCGGGCGTTCAGCGTTTATGCGGCTATCGCATGATCTTCGGCCTCCTCGGGGATCAGGTCAGCGGCCTGACGGTGAACAGGTTCGTTCAGAAGCGGCCAACACGAATTCTATCTGACCAGGGCCGGAGAGAAGGCATCTGCAGACTCCCCTCCATGCCCTCGCCGTATTCGACCAGCCCTATGACGGCCGGCCCGGTGGGCTCCGAACGGGTCCGCCGCCATCCCCACCACCGCCCTCGATCCGCCCTTCGTGCGGCGTCTCCGGCGGTCCCCGTGCTTTCAGGTCCGGGTCCCCATCGCGGTGGCCGGCCCCGCCGGGCCACCCGGCCTCATGCCGCCGCGCTGCCGACCTCCGCGATCTTTCTGAATTCCGCAAGGACATCGGGCTGGTGCCGTAGCGTGTCGTAGCCCCTTGGTGCTGAGCCCGCTCTTGCCGTGATCGGCATAGGTCCGGACGATCTCGATGCCACGCGTTATTGCGTAGCGGCGGATGGCATCCAACTGGTTCTCCGTCGAGTAGCGCTGGCGTTCCGTCGACACGCGGGCATATTCGGTGGCCCGCCGGCGACCACTATTCCCGTTCCTTGGCGCCCCATCGGATCAGTCCCGAACAGCCAATGCCACCTCCCCTTCGCATGGTTCCACCGCGATCCATCGTACAGCCGCAGGACTTGGTCGTTGGCTACGGGTTCGGCGCCGCCCATCTGAACCTCCGTCAGTCTCCCGAGCATAACCGGAAAAGGGGGGTGGCGGTGCGGACGAAAAAGGCCGGAATCCTGCATGAAGCGGGCGGAATTCCGCCCGTTTCGGCGCTCGACCGGGCGGCGGCGCCAACCCATGTTGCAGAGTTGTCCGCGGTGTTGAGGGCCGACTGAGGCGGGAAACGTGCCGCCACCAAGACCGTGATACGATGGACCGGAGCGCGGGAACGTACGGTGCAAGAGTGGTTCGGCGGCGTCAGCGGGCCGAGTGGGGAGCACCTGATCGCGCTGATGCGTCATTCCGATGCCGTATTCGCCTTCGTGTTGCAGCGGGCCAGTCGGACGTCGATCGATACGTCGGAAGCCAATGCCATGGCGCGGCTGCATATTCTCAATGCGCTGTCGGCGCTGGACGGGGCGTTTGGAAATGCCGATGGCACGGCGGGGCATGATATGAGCTGATGGCAGGGCTAACTACGAGAGTCCTTTCAGTCGCGAAGGTTGCAAAGCCACGTGCAGAACCCCTGCGGCCTGCTCCGCATCCCAAGGTGGAGACCACCGTGCCCACGGGCGACAGCGCCACGGCCTTCCTGCTCGGAGCTGGGGTGCTTGGGGCGGTGGCGGCCTATCAGGGTTTCACGACCACCAATGCGCCCGGCGCCAACCAATTGTTCCTCCGCAAATACACGCCCACGGCTGACTGCACGCTGAACAGCGTGGCCCTCGTTCCCGGGCCACCAGCGGGGCGGCGAAGTCTAATACCAGCCCGCATGGTTCTCGACTCATCCCCTGATACCCCAATCCGGTGACGTGCTGGCCAACCAGCGACTGGACGAAGGTCAATGTCTATGAGGGTTGGTATAAGGCCGTCGCCTATGCGGACAGCGCCGGTGTTCTCGGGATCCTGCTGTCCTCCGGGACCAAGGTAGTTGACCCCGGTCCGGATCGACCCTGACCGGCGCGCTGGCTACACCGCAGTTACTGACCGTTAGCCCGGATTTCTCACACGAGTCTTCGCTCCCTTCCCTGCTGCGGCCGGTCCCTCGTCTGGCTCGCAGCAAAAGGCCGATGGCGTATCCATTGGTTACCAATCGGACATACCCCACCCACCACCGGATCAAGGCGGTGCTGGCCTGGGGCATGGCGGCTTCATATGGTCCTGTTCGGCGGCCGCAATCGGGTCTTCTCTTTTTGTCTGATTCCACGGATCAGGAGCGGGTTTCGTCAGTTCTGGCCAATCATCTCATCTGGCCAGATTCACCCAAACGGATTTTGTCTGACTGACTGTCAGAAGCGTTTCGAGGCACTTATCTCGCCCAGTTCCCGACTGCTTGAACCCACCCCACGGTTGCGTCATGTCACCCTCATCGAAGCAGTTAACCCAGATGACACCGACATCGAGGTCACGCGTCATTCGGTGTGCGGTGGCCAAGTCCGACGTCCAAATGCCCGCCGCGAGGCCGTAGATCGAATCATTGGCGATCGCCACCGCTTCATCGACGGTTCCAAAGCCGATGACGGCACCGACCGGACCGAAGATTTCCTCCCGGGCGATACGCATATCGTTGCTGACATCGGCGAACAGGGTCGGTTCTACATAGGCGCCCTGCTCATATCCCGCCGGCACGCCGCCTCCCATGACCAGCCTGGCGCCTTCCTGCCGCCCGACGGCAATATAGGAAAGAACCTTTTCCTGCTGGCCGGCACTGACCAGCGGGCCCATCGTCGTGGCCGGGTCCAACGGATCGCCAATGCGCATCAGGTCCTGTGTGCGCGCCACGAACCGCTCCAGGAATGCCTTCCGGATGGGCTCCTGCACCAGGATCCGCGATCCCGCGCTGCACATCTCACCCTTGTTGGCGTAGATGCCCTTGACGGCATACTCGACCGCCAGATCCAGGTCGGGGACCGACTCGGTGATGATCTGCGGCGACTTGCCGCCGGTTTCCACCGTCACGCGCTTCAGATTGGATTGACCAGCGTAGATCATCATCAGCTTGCCGACCTCGGTCGAGCCGGTGAAGCTGATCTTGTCGACATCCATATGCAGCGCCAGCGCCTTGCCGACCGTGCCACCGGTACCGTGCACGACGTTCAGCACGCCAGGCGGCCCACCCGCCGCGAGGAACAACCGCGCCAACAATGTTGCCGACAGGGGCGAGAGTTGCGGTGGTTTCAAAATCACGGAATTGCCGACCGCCAGCGCCGGCGCAATCTTCCATGCGCTCATCAACAGCGGATAGTTCCATGACGTTATGCACCCCACGACGCCTAGGGGTTCACGCAGGATGTAATGCAACACGTCGGACGATGTCGTGGTGACCGTACCTTCGACCTTATCAATGGCCTCGGCGAAGAAACGGAACGTCAGCGATGCGGCAGGCACATCGCCATCGACAGAATCAAGGATCGGCTTGCCGACATCCAGGGTATCGAGCAGACCCAGTTCCAACCCATGCTCGTCGATCAGATCGGCGAAGCGGTACAGCACCTCCATCCGCTTGCGCGGTTCGAGACGCGACCACACGCCCGACCGGAAAGCCTGGCGAGCAGTGCGGACAGCACGATCGACGTCGGTGTCGTCACCTGAGGGAACGCTGGCGATGGTCGCTCCCGTGGCCGGGTTGGCAGTGTCGAAACGCCGGCCGGATGCCGCATCGCACAGTTCGCCATCGATCACCATACGTGTTTCCGGCTGGACGATCCCGGCGTGGTGCGTGAATTCCGCGAGCGAAAGGTGCCTGGCCTGATCAATGTGCATGACGATGCGCCCTAAAGGTCGAGTTCGACCTCGGTGCCGCGACGGGGCACCGAGCAGCAGAGAAGCACTTCACCATTGCCAATCGGCGCGACAGGCTCCTCCACATAGTCCACGGCGCCGTTCAGCAGACGGGTCGTGCAGGTGCCGCAGATACCGGACCGGCAACCGAAATTTGGCGCGAGGCCGACGGACTCGGCCATTTCCAGCAGAGTCCCACGATCGCGAGACCACTCCGTGCTGACGTCGGACCGCGCGAAGCGGACCGCCACCGGTGCCGCGTCGGCGGCGCCTACCTGCGTGGGCGCTTCTGACTTCAGGATCGTCGCGGGACCAAAGGATTCATAATGAATACGGTTGGTGCCGATACCCATGCCGGTCAGTCCGTCATACAGCGAACGCATGAACGCGGCCGGGCCACACAGATAGAAATCGAAATCGCCGAACGGCAGTACCTGCCTCAATGTCTCCGGCGTCACCGTACCAGCGGTGTCGTGGCTGGTGCCAACAACGTCGCCGTCATCGGGTTGGCTATAGCAGACGTGAACCTTGAACGACGGATGAGTGGTCGCCAGGGCCCGGACATGGTCCGCGAACGCATGGGCCCGACCGTTCCGCGCGCCATGGATGAAATACACGGGCCGGAAGGTCCCGGTGCGCTTGCCTTCGGCCACGATATGTTCGGCCATGGCAATCATCGGGGTGACGCCGACGCCACCGGAAACCAGCACGACCGGGCGATTGCTCGCCTGATCCAGGACGAAACGCCCGCGTGGGGTCATCGCCTCCAACCGGAAGCCCGGTTTCGCCTGCGCGTGCAGGAACTGCGACACCAGGGCCGCCCCTTCACCGCGGCGGATGCTGAGGCGGTAGTGATTCGGGTTGCAGGCGCTGGACAGCGTATAGGTGCGCGGTGCCGGTTTGTCTTGCCCCGGAATGGTCACGCGGATTGGCAGGAACTGCCCTGGTTCCCACATCCCCAGATCCCCGCCATCAGCTCGGCGCAAGTAGAACGAGGTGATCAGGTCGCTTTCCGGTTCCGCGCGCACGACTTCCAGGGGCATATAGGTGCCGCGCTCTTGCGCCGAGGCCGCGGATGCTGTCGGTTCGACCGGAACCGCGTGGGCAATGCCCTCCGGTGGCACCGCCACCGCCGCCGCGGCACCCGCCCCGTCCCCGTTTGTCAGGTGCACGATCAGCTTCTGGAAATGACCGACCAGATGTTCGGCCCCGGTCAGGAAACGGCCCTGGTCGACCAGGCCGGCGCGCAGTCCGCGTTGCACCGAATCGGTCAGATCATCGTCCTCGAGGCCGACCTGGCGGTTGAACGCGATCAATTCCTGGGCGAATTCTTCCGACACGCCGGGAGCGAAGTATTGCTCGGAGAACCCTTGGGTCCCGTTCGGACCGTTCGGCCACCACACATCGATCGACAGGTTCGGAAAGCCCGGGTTGATGTTGATCGTCATGTTGGGGAACAACAGGTGGTACTGGGCCTGCGCGACATCCCCCCTGGCGTCATAGATCTTGACCTGGCTCCGCCCCTCCAGCGCGGATTGGCGCACCGTTCCGACCTGGCTGGAAAACCAGCCATGCACCGCGAGGTTGTAGTTTTCCGGCTTGACGTCGATCGCGGCGCTGAACCCGGGATGCGCGACGGCGCAGTGGTAGCATTCCAGGTAATTCTCCAGCATCGTCTTCCAGTTGGAATAGGACTCCCACTCCTCCCGCGAATACAGCACGAGCGAGCCCAGATCGACGCCACTCTGCGCTATGATGTCCAGCACCTTGCCATACTGTTCCCGCAAGGGAGCGGCGCCACGATCGGCGTTGACGAAGACCCAGGGACCCAGCACCTCCACCCGCAGGGGCAACAGCGGATAATCCTCCAGCCGAAAATTCGGTTCATGCGCGGTGCGCGGCGCGCCTTGCAGGCAACCGGCCAGATCGTAGGTCCAGGCATGGTAGCCGCACTGCATGACGCGCGCGTTGCCCCGGCCCTTCATCACCTCATGCCGACGATGCCGGCAGATGTTCACCAGGCCGTTCAGGCCGCTTTCGGCGCGCGTGACGACGATCGGGATCAGGCCACCGATATAGCCGGTGATGTAGTCACCCACGTTCCGTAGTTCATTCGCCGGCCCGACATAGGCCCAGGACTTTCCGAACACCTGCTTCAGTTCCAGATCGGTGATCGCGGCATCGGTGTACCACTGCGCGGGCAGCGTCAGACCACGGTCGAGCCCCGCGATCAGGGCCGCGGGATTGCTGATGGTTTGGCTCATGACCTGGTCCTTTCCAAACAATGCGGAACGGTCGCCCGTGCCGCGATGAGACTGCGTCGTATCAGCTCGATGTCTGTTCCACCGGTCGCTCCTTGAGCAGAAGGAGCGGTACACACACCAGAAGAGCCAGCGCGGCGCAGGTGAGAATTTGCCCGAAGCTCATCCACGCGGACGCGATGGTCGCCAGCAAATCGGTGGTCATCATGCCGACGGAATAGGCAATGTTGTAGACGGCATAAACCGCGGCGTAACAGGACAGACCCCGCCGATCCACGGCATTGCCCAGTTCGGCCGATGTCGGATTCAAGGTGAAGGCGAAGGCCGCGCTCAGGACGCAAAGCCCCAGGCCGATCGGGATGACGCCGGTCAACTGGCTGAGCATGGGAAGGCTGATCGCCATGCCGACCACACCACCGACGATAACCCAGCGTATCGGATAGTGTTCTGATGTCCACGCAACGAGTGGCGCGCATAATCCATAGACGATGGTGGAAACGGTGAATACCACGCCGATCGACGCGGCGGACGTCCCACCCCGTTCCAGATATGCCGGAAGCAACGGCTCCACGATACCCCAGCCGAACGCTGCGAGGGCAATGGCAAGTGCTGGTACTAGTATCGATTTATCCAGCAACAGGGTATGTAAATCAGGCCGTGTTCGGGTTGAAACAGATTCAACGGGAAGAAGAAACAGTCGCAACACTATATCGACCAACGCCATGGCGCCGGTCACCGCGAATGGCAGGCCGTAGCCGCCAAGTTCATGGAGTGTGCCGCCGAGGACGGGGCCCAGGACCGAACCGGCCGTGCTGCCAACCAGGGCATAGCCCATCATCCGGACCCTGTGCTCGACGTAGTGCTCGGCGATCAGTGCCAGACCCGTGGTCCACGTGGCCGCCGCCGCGGCACCCTGGAACAGACGCGCGAGCAACAGCGCAGGAAAGTTCGGTGCGAAGGAGAACAGGAGGATGGCAACGCCCGACAACAGCGCACCCGTGATCATGGGCGTTCGGTAGCCAATCCGCTCACCAAGATATCCGAACAGCGGGGTCGCGGCGAGGACGCCGAACGCGTAGGCGCCAAAGAGAAGCGCCAGTCGATCTTCGGACAACGCGCCGGCGGGCGACAGCGGCGTCAAGGGGACGATCAAGCCATAAATGAAATAGTCCATGAACAGCGCATATGCGACGACCCCAAGGACAGCGAATTGCCTGATGCCGGTCACATGGTCCTCGCCATTCTCGATTGTTGTCGTGTGAGTCGCAATTACGATAGGTGACACGACCTCCGATTGGCAAGGGCACCGTGTGGATCGCCATCCTGTGTTCTTGCGTCCCTGCCGATTTGATTGAGAATGCGCACAGAGGGCTCGAATAGCATGCGGACAGTCATCAGAGGTGTGACGCACCCCAGAGGGATGCCAGACCTTCGGTTGCATCCCCGGACGGTTGGTGGGCGTGGTTTTTCGACAGGCTGACACACGCGCAGGTTCGGTATTCACCATCCTCGCCGTCGCGGCGGGGCTTGGCCTTCAGACGCCGGCCATAGCCGCGGACACACCTCAGGGGGCCGATCTCGGTGGGTCGCGGCACGACGGGAGTGCCTATGACCGCTACCAGGATTTCAAGAATACACTCAAGACGGAACACGGCATCGAATTTTCCCTGACAGCCTCGTTGCTGTTCCAGGGAGGCGTCCCACGTGGTGGCCCGGGCGTCGCGTTGGCCGTTTATACGCCAACACTCAAATGGACGCCGTTCACCCATACCGCGATCGGGTCGGGGATCGTCAATATCAGCGTCCAACACCATCGGTTTCTGACCGGGGCAACATCGTCCACCCTGCAGGATCGACTGCGCACGATCACCACCCCGAATGACTGGCTGAACAACGGCTTCGAGTATGACCAGATCAGCTACACCCATGTCATGCCCGGCAGTATGCGTTGGCTGTCGTTGACCGTGGGGCAATACGGGTTTGGACTGTTTGACGACAACCCCTATGCAACCGGAGCACAGACAGGCTTCATCGGTTATGCGTTGGCGCAGAATGGAACGCAGACCTACCCTACGGCGGGTGTTGGCGCCTTTGCCCAGGCGATGTCGCCCGATCAACAATTCGTGTTGTCCGGCGGGTTCCAGTCGGCGACCGATATCTCCGCGACGAACCTGACGACGAGCGGTCTGGCCACCGGTCGGAACGCCTATTTCATGGCAGCGCGCTGGAACGCGGCATTCCTCGACGGCGGCAATTTCAGCGTCCTGTGGTACAGCCAGCCTGCTGTTCCACTGCAGCCGAACCCGTCGCAGGGCGTATCGTTCAATGTGAGCGTGGGATTCGGCGACACGGCAGGCCTGTTCTTGCGCGTCAACAACGCAAGCGGCCTGGTGTCGCAGGTTCGGACCTCCGTGGCGGTCGGGATCGTCGGCAATGACCCGTTTGGCCGCAACGAAATGGACCAGGCCGGCTTCAGTGTGTTCTGGAACAAAACCAACCGATCGGTTGTGCAGGCGCCATACCGTGCCGCGGAATGGGGTGCCGAACTCCACTACAACTATACGATCGGCAGCACCTTGCAACTCACACCCGATGTGCAGGTTTTCTTCAACCCCGCGCTGAACCCGACCGCCGGACCGGCCGCCGTCTTCACATTGCGAACCACGGCTTTCTTCTGACCCGCGATGGATAGGGGGCGGTTATCCATTGCTATCGTCAAGAGCATCGTACGCCGCCAAAGTCTCGATCCGCGGCGCTCGTGGCAACAAGAGAGGGCTCCATGGTTTGTCGAACAGCCCGGCTCACGTGTCGATCGGTCCTCTTCATGGCGGCCTTGGCATCCGACTTCGCACTGCATGGCGATCCCGCCCTGGCACAATCCACTGTCGATGCGGCACCGTGGAACGACCCGCTCAACGCGGTTCGGCTCCGGCAAGCCGTCGATCAGACGCTGACATTGGAACGCATTCCGGGCGCCGCAGTCTCGATCCGTCAGGGAAACCAGCGCTGGACCACGTATGCCGGAATCGCGGATGTCGAGACGGGGACACCGCCGCGCTCCGACACCAATTTCGGGTATCGAAGCGTCACCAAATCATTCGTTTCCACGGTCGTTCTGCAGCTCGCCAGCGAAGGTCGCATCGGGTTGGATACGCCTGTCGGTCAATACGTCACGGGCGTCCCGAGTGGCGACACGATCACGATCCGCCAGCTCGCCGCGATGCGCTCGGGTCTGTTCAATTACACCGCCTCAACAGCCTTCGTGAACGAATTCCTGGCCGACCCCAGTCGAAATTGGAAGCCCCAGGAAATACTACGTTTCGGATTTGCCGAACCGCTCCAGTTCAAACCAGGCACATCCTACCAATACTCCAACACGAACACGGTCCTGCTGGGTGAAGTCATTGCAGCGGTCACCGGCAACAACTGGTCCGACGAAGTAAGCCGACGCTTGAGCAGGCCGCTCGGTCTGACCTCGATCATAGATCCGGGAGCGGGGGCGATACCGGCACCAACGGCCGTCGGCTACATCGACGACGGTAGCGGTCCGCAATCACTTGCAGTCTTCAACGGGACCGGCCAGGGCGCGTCGGGCGCCCTGGTCGGCGCCGTTGAAGACCTGGAGGGCTGGGGCAAGGCGGTCGGCACGGGGGCGACGCTCAGCAAGGCGGATTTCGTTGCGCGCCTTAAGTCGTTCGGATCGACGAAGTCCGATCCGAAAAGCCCAGAATACGACAGCTACGGTTTCGGCATGGGAGAGATCTCCGGCTGGATTGGTCACACCGGCAACGGCCTCGGCTTCGAATCGCTGGTGATGTATGACCGCGCCAACGACCGGACCATCAGCATCCTGTTCAACGCGAGCAACGAGGATGCCGACGCGCCGGCCCACCTGTTCCGCAATTTGCTGGGCGTCCTCGGTTGGACCGAGCCCAGCAACCAGAGGCAGGTCGCCGCCGACGCCGCGACAAAGATCGTGGATTCAGGCACGGTATGGACCGGGCTGGTGAGTGGCGCGTTCGGTGCGCGTGCGGCAGTCTACGCCGATAACGGCGGCGTCGCGATCGCTGACGGACCTGTTCAAGTGGCACCGATCCAGGACTACCTGCCGGCGATCTTCGTGACCCGCAACGGACATGTCGCGCTGGAACGAGGCGGAACGATCACGGCATCCGTGGGAGGCGACGGCGCGTATCTTCATGGCAACGGCGGAGCCGCGTCCCTGTCGCTTGCCGGTATCGATATTGCCCTGCGTGGCAATTCCGTGAGCGGAACAGGTGTCGATGTCCGTGACAACGGAACCGCCAGCCTGAATGGCGTGCGGATCGCCGGTTCGGCGCTCGCGGCGTTGCATGCGGGGGGTGACACGGCGGCCGCGATCATTGGATCGGGGCTCGCCATTGACCTCATCGGCGGCCATGGCGCCTGGGCAACCGACAATGGCACGATAGACCTTTCGGGCAGTCGCATCCTGTTGCGTGGTCCAGGCCACGGGCTGATTGCCAGCAGCACCGGCGCACCAGCCGGTATCGACGCGAGAGGTCTATCGGTCGAAACGTTCTCTCCCGCGAGCTTCGGCGTTGTTGCACACGGCGTTGGAGCCTCGGTGTCGCTGATGGATTCGCTGATCGTAACGCACGGCTCCCGGGCGCATGGCATCAATTTAGGCGGCGGCGCGACTGTTGCTCTGGCGAACAGCGCTGTGTGGACAGAGGGCAGCGAGGCAGCAGCCGTGGTCGCGTCACAGCCCGTGATTGATCAGACACCGCCAAATCCCGGTGCGCCGTCCCCGCGCGGCGGCCTCACGCTGTTGAACAGCGCCTTGTCCGCCGCCAGCGGTACCGCCATCGCCGCGGCCGTGGACCTGTCGGTCAATGCATCCGGTTCGCTTGTGACCGGCGCGATAACCCGGGCCGGCAATGCAACGCTCGACGTTACGCTTCGGAACGGCAGTGTATGGACGATCCCCGCCACGGGTGTTCTGGGGCCGTCACGGGTCAGCAGCATCGTCAACCGGGACAGCAGCATCATCTTTGGGCCGCCCGATGGCGGACCTTATCGGCAAGTCGAAGTTACCGATTATCACGGTGAGCGCGCGACGATCGCGATGAACGCCTTCCTCGGTCCGGATGGAGCCGCAGGCAACCGCCTCATCATCAAAGGCGGCTCCGCGACAGGTGATACACGGATCACCGTTCAGGCCACCGGGGGTGGTGGGTTGACAGTGGGGGACGGGATCAGACTTGTTGAGGTACGCGATGGCGGACGAACCGATCCGACCGCCTTCTGGCTTGGCGGCCGTGTCGCGGCCAGCGCCTATAACTACAACCTGTATCGAGGCGGCGCATCGGGGACGGATGACTGGTTCTTGCGGTCGACCCGCCCTGGCTCCGGCTTGCCCGACCTGCGCCCAGAGGTGCCGGTTGCTCTCGCCTTGCCGGCCATGGCGAGCCGGTACGGGCTTGCGTTGCTCGGTTCGTACGCCGAGCGCGCGGATGCCCGCGCAGCGGTCGCAGGTGATGGTCGTGGCGCGGTCTGGGTACGGGCCTTTGGTGAGACGGGCTCGTCGGGATCCGCCGGCGGTAGCGAAGCCACTCAGCTACAGCGCTTCAACAAATATGGGCCGAGCTTTGATATGGGACTTGCTGGTTTCGAGGCCGGAGCGGATATCTTTCAGAATGAGACCAGCACGGGTGCCCGGAATATTGGCGGATTCTTCATCGGCGCGGGGGCGGTCTCGGGCAACGTTGGCGCTGTCTATGGCGGAAGGGCCGGCCGCACCGCTCTGAACGCCTATTCGCTTGGTGGCTATTGGACCCGCTTCGCGCCGAACGGCTGGTATGTCGATGCGGTGCTGCAAGGCACGTTCTATGATCAGGTCAACGCGGCGTCCGCGTCGGGTGAGACGCTGAAAACCAATGGTTGGGGGTTCGTGGCCTCGCTGGAGAGCGGCTACCCGATTGCCTTGGGCGGGGCCTGGGGCATCGAACCTCGCGTGCAGATGATGTACCAGCGTCTGTCGTTTGGGAAGGGTTCCGATCGGTTCGGGCAGATCAGTTTTGACGATACCGACACGGCGTACGGTCGCGTGGGCGCGCGTCTGACGCACGGCTGGCGTCTGACCAACGGCCATACGCTCATGACCTGGGCGGACGCCAACATCTGGCAGGCGTTGGGTGATGGCGCGCGGGCGACGTTTAGCGCGCTGGATGGCACTTATCCTGTTGCATTTTCCAGCGACCCAGGCGGCACCTGGGCTCAGTTCGGCCTGGGTGTGCGGGCGCGATTGACCGAGGACCTCAGCCTCTTCGTCACGGGACAGTATGGTAAGCGTCTTGGCAATGAAACCGGCAACAGTATTGGTGGTCGATTGGGTTTGAGGGCAACCTGGTGAAGGATGGTACCGAGAACCTATCCGTACTTCTGTGTGCGAGGCGTTTCGCGATCTCGCCCGCCCTTCACGGGCGGGCATGGCGACGACCCAACGTTCGACACGGCCGAGCACGCCGCCACGCTGATGGCCTGGGCGAGGCGGTCTCGCGGGTCCGCCCTGACACGGCGCGTCACGCCTCACGGGTAAACCGATCACTATACAGGATCGCGAACTGATTCATCGCGTCCTTCCAATGGTGCACCGGCATGAGGGCGTAGCGTCAGCCTATGACGACAAGGGGGTAGAAACGGAAGTTGTACCCATGCATTGGCCGGAATGCTCCGCCAGTCGGGGAACATGGCGTACATCAGCTGCTCACGGCAGGAGATTCTTGCTGTGCGGGATCCAAACTAAATCAAGCAATTGATATCGCATATGGTCATAGCTCAGTGAGGGTTGGACCGGCGTTTCTTCCCCCACGCCACGCCTCCCACAATCTTCGAATTTGTCAGGCGCTTGGTGTCGGGTTTGACACCTTTTTTTCCGGCGCGGTTTGACACTTCTGTTCCTGCTTATACCAACAGCCCTAGGCCGAGCTTCCCTCTTGGTTTTACAACAACTCATTGAAAACGCCCGCGTACCCCTCAAAAACAGCCGAAAACGTGGCCATGTAAAAATAGAAATTGACGATCGGCAAGGGTGTGGCACCATTCACGGGAACCCAGCGGAGGCCGCCGGATTCCTTGTAGCCAGTAGCAGGCCCGCCCAATTTCAGAAAACCATTTCTGATCAATGAGTTGCAGTATTCGGTAGTGGGAAGCTCGGCCTAGGGCCTGTCGTCAATTCGAGCCAGCCCCGCAGCCGTTCGACCCACCCGATCTGAGTCCGAGCTGCCACAGTCGCGAAAATTCCGTAGGTCCCCACCCCCAAACGGTGCAAGACCGATTCCGGCGCAGCGCATTCTCCGATTCATGGGCGGTCAGCTTTCGGAGGCTGACCCATGTGACGCTATGCCCTGCGCGATGACCAGTGGGACCGTATCAAGGACATGCTGCCCGGCCGCCCGGGCTCGGTCGGCGTCACCGCGGCCGACAACCGAGTGTTCGTCGAGGCCGTCCTCTACCGCTATCGCGCCGGCATCCCCTGGCGTGACCTGCCGGTCCGTTTCGATGACTGGAAGAATACCCACCGCCGCTTCAGCCGTTGGGCCGAACAGGGTGTGTGGGAAGCCATCTTCCGCCACCTCGCCGAAGACGCGGACAATGAATACGCCATGATCGACAGCACCGTCGTGCGTGCCCATCAGCACAGCGCGGGGGCGAAAAAAAAGCGCTGGCGAGGACCAGGCGATCGGGCGATCCCGCGGCGGGCTGAGCACCAAGATCCACGCCCTTGTCGATGCGCTGGGCAATCCGACTGAATTTCATCTGACCGGCGGCGAGGCGCACGACCTGGAGGGCGCCGATTATCTTCTGCCGAAGATGGAGGCGGAGATGTTGATCGGGGACAAGGCCTTAGGTGCGGACGAACGGGTGCGCGAGAAACTGGCCGCCGCGGGAAAGACCGCTGTCATCCCACCGCGTGCGAACCGCAAGGAAGCGCCGCCTTTCGATCGTCATCTCTACAAGGCGCGGCATCTGATTGAGAATTTCTTTGCCAAACTCAAGCAGTTCCGAGCCATCGCCACACGCTATGACAAGACCGCACGAAACTTCCTGGCCGCAATCCACCTCGCCGCAGCAGTGATTTGGATGAATTGACGACAGGCCCTAGCAGCCTGTCGGACTTACGGCCACCGGGGGTTCATGTTAGAATCGCAACGTCGATTCGCACCCTCCCCGGATGCCGCTGATGAGCAACTTCCGCCCCACCGACCGCCTGACGGGCTTC
>Ga0082335_1002854_pt1 | contig 30450 bp, 21 predicted proteins | sample Subgrocontami58m_FD_72375 | JGI IMG/M metagenome (GOLD analysis project Ga0082335, IMG submission 72375) | Subsurface groundwater microbial communities from S. Glens Falls, New York, USA - GMW37 contaminated, 5.8 m (SPADES assembly) (version 2) ...
CCCCCTGGCCGCCCCGGCCGTGTACGGGATATTCCGCTATGTAGGTCCTTTTTCCAAATCCCTTCTCTGAGACGGTGACCATCGTCTGGCCTTCCGTGGGAATCTCCATCCCCACCACGGCATCGTCCCCAGCCATCCTGATGCCCGTCACCCCCCGGCTGACCCGGCCGGTGGGACGCACATCCTCCTCATGAAAACGGATCGCCTTGCCTTTCCTGGTCCCCAGGAAGACATCCTGGCTGCCCATCGTCATCTGGACTTCGATCAATTCATCATCCGGATCGATATTCGCCGCAATAATGCCTCCGGCCCGGGGATTGGCATAGGCGGTGAGAGCGGTCTTTTTGATGATCCCCTTTTTCATCGCCATTACGACAAACCGGTCCTCCGTAAACTCCTTCACCGGCAGGATAGCCGCCACCCGTTCCCCGGGGGCGATATTCACCAGATTGACAATGGCCTTGCCCTTAGCGGCGCGGCCGGCCTGGGGAATCTGATAAACCTTGAGCCAGTAAACCTTGCCCAGAGAAGTGAAAATCAAAAGGTATTGGTGGGTAGAGGCGATAAAAATTTTCTCGACGAAATCTTCCTCCTTGGTGCCCATCCCGACCTTACCCCGTCCGCCGCGGTGCTGGCTTTTGTATAAACTGACGGGATTTCTTTTGATATAGCCGGAATGAGAGATGGTCACCACCATATCTTCCTCAATGATCATATCCTCAATCGCGATATCCTCGGAACTGGCAACGATCTCCGTCCGCCGTTCATCGCTGTAGCGCGCCTTGATCTCTTCCAGTTCGGCGACAATCACATTCAGCACCTTGCGGGGATCGTCCAGGATGGCCTGCAAGTGGGAAATCAGCGCCACTAATTCTTTATATTCCGCATCAATCTTCTCTCGTTCCAGACCCGTTAAACGTTGGAGCCGCATGTCGAGAATGGCCTTGGCCTGCACCTCGCTGAGACCAAAACGGGCACAAAGGGCCGTGGATGCCTCCTGGGGATTGGACGCCGCCTTGATGACCGCGATCACCTGATCGATATTGTTCAGGGCAATGATCAGTCCTTCCAGGATATGGGCCCGTTCCTTGGCCTTGCCGAGTTCAAAGATCGTGCGGCGGACGACCACCTGCTTGCGGAAATTAATAAAACTCGCGAGCATCTCCTTGAGGTTGAATACCTTGGGTTGACCATTTTCAATCGCCAGCATGATGATGCCGAAAGTGCTTTCCATCTGGGTGAATTTATAGAGCTGATTGAGAATGACCCCGGATTGCTCATCCCGCTTCAAGTCGATGACCACCCGGATGCCTTCCCGGTCCGACTCATCCCGGAGATCGGAAATGCCGGTAATCCTCTTCTCTTTCACGAGTTCGGATATCTTTTCAATGAGATGGGCCTTGTTCACCTGATAAGGGATTTCCGTTACGACGATGCTTTCCCTGTCGTTGCGCGCATTGCGCTCGATCAGCGCCCGGGCGCGCATCCTGATGATCCCCCGGCCTGTTTTATAGGCATCGTTGATCCCCTGCCGGCCGTTGATAAAACCGGCGGTAGGAAAATCCGGCCCCTGGATATGGCGCATTAACTCCTCAATGCCGGCCTCGGGGTTGTTGATGAGCATGATGGTGCCGTCGATAACTTCTCCCAAATTGTGGGGAGGGATATTAGTGGCCATGCCGACGGCTATTCCCGAGCTGCCGTTGAGCAGCAGCAGGGGCGCCCGGGCTGCCAGGACGGAAGGCTCTTCCAGGGACTCATCATAGTTGGGTATAAAATCTACCGTCTCTTTGTCCAGATCGGCCAGGATCTCCTCGGCGATCCTGGCCATTCGCACCTCGGTATACCGCATGGCCGCCGGAGGATCGCCATCGATAGAGCCAAAATTTCCCTGACCGTCGATTAACAGGTAGCGCATGGAAAAATCCTGCGCCATCCGGACCATCGTGTCGTAGACCGCAGCATCGCCGTGGGGATGATACTTGCCGATGATATCGCCGACGATACGGGCGGACTTTTTGTAGGGCTTGTTCCAGCGATTGCCCATTTCGTGCATGGCAAAAAGCACCCGCCGATGCACGGGCTTCAGTCCATCCCTGACGTCGGGAATGGCACGACCGATAATGACGCTCATCGCGTAGTCGAGATAAGATTTTTTCATCTCGCTTTCGATATCGACGAGCACATTTTTTCCATAGAGTTGCTGTTCCATGCTCTTCCAGAATCTCCTTAATAAAGTAGCCGCCCTTTAATCAGCGCCGCTACAGGAAAAGAAAGGGGTCACTTATTCTTAAACATCCAGATTGGATACATTCAGGGCGTTGCGGTAAATGAAATCCCGCCGGGGCTCCACTTGATCGCCCATCAGGGTGGTAAAAATTTCATCCGCCTCTACGGCATCGTCCACCCTTACCTGCAGGAGGGTTCTTTTATCGGGATTCATGGTGGTTTCCCACAGCTGCTCCGGATTCATTTCCCCCAGACCTTTATAACGTTGCACCGATAAGCCCTTTTTCCCGGCATTCATTACATACTCCACGAGCGACGTCATACTGGGCAGGGCAATTTGATTTTCCCTGGGTTTGGCCGTCGCTGGCGCCTCATTGTTTGCGGCGCTGGCGGTGGGCTCCGCCGGTTCGCCCGCCTCCAGCTCCAAGCGGTAGGGCGGTGCACCCAGGGCCTGGATCTGACTGAAATGCGACTTCAATTCCACGAACTTCGGCGAGCGGAAGGTATCCCTGTCAATAGTGTGAGTAAATACTTGTCCGTTCTTCAGGACCGTAAACAATATTCGATAGGTGCCATGTTCCGGATCCAGCTCGAAAGTGTAACCCTGGATGTCGGCATCTGCCGCCACCGTCTTCGCGGCTACTTCTTTCATCCGGCCCTCATTGTGGAAATCATCATCCCGCAAATCATGCTGATTAGCGACAATGCTCATCACTTCCCTATTCCGACCCTCCTTTTCAAACTTATCCAATATCGCCTCGATACGGAGGATTTTCTTAATAAAACCAATCAACTTATTGCCCGTTAAGACCGTTACCTCTCCGTTGCCGGTGAGCAGTCTAATCTTGCCGACACCGCTTTCCAGAACATAATTCTTCATTTCTTCTTCGTTGTGGATATAGATCTCCTTTTTTCTATCCACAATTTTAAAAAGCGGCGGTTGGGCAATGTACAGATAGCCCCTTTCAATTAACTCCCGCATCTGGCGGAAGAAAAAGGTCAATAGCAGGGTGCGGATGTGGGAACCGTCCACATCGGCATCGGTCATGATGATGACCTTGTGATAGCGCAGCCTGCTGACATCATATTCTTCGCGACCGATACCGGTTCCCAGCGCCGTCACCATAACCTTGATTTCCTCGTTTTCCAGCATCTTATCGAATCTGGCCTTTTCCACATTCAAAACCTTGCCCCGGAGCGGCAGGATCGCCTGGTTTTTTCTATCCCGGCCCTGTTTGGCCGATCCACCGGCCGAATCACCCTCCACGATATATATCTCACTCCTGGCCGGGTCCTTCTCCTGGCAATCGGCCAGTTTTCCGGGCAAGGCGCCGACCTCCAGGGCTGTTTTTCTTCGCGTCAACTCCTTGGCTTTTCGCGCCGCCTCCCTGGCCCGGGCCGCGTCCAGGCACTTGCTGAGTAACTGTTTGGCAATAGAGGGATTTTCTTCCAGGAAAGTGCCGATCTTGTCGTAGATGATCCCTTCCACCAATCCCTTGACTTCGCTGTTGCCGAGCTTAGTTTTGGTTTGGCCCTCAAATTGGGGATTTTTGATTTTCACACTGATCACACAGGTAAGCCCTTCCCGGAGATCATCCCCTTTGAGAGAGTCCTGGCCGTTTTTCAAGATCTTATTACTGGTGGCATAATTATTAAAAACCCTGGTCAGGGCCGAGCGAAAACCGATCAGATGGGTGCCGCCTTCCGTGGTATTGATGCTGTTGGCAAAGGAAAATAGATTTTCCGTATAGGTATCGTTATATTGCAGGGCCACCTCAACGAAACAATCATCCTTGGCGCCGCTGACGTAAATGGGATTTTTATGGAGGACCTTTTTGTTGCGGTTCAAATACTCGACAAAAGATACAATACCACCGCGATACTGGAATTCGCTTTTTTTATCGGTACGTTCATCAATCAGGGTAATCGCCACTCCGGAATTAAGGAAGGCCAGTTCACGCAGCCTGTTGGCCAGGGTATCAAAATTAAATTCCGTCTCTTCAAAAATGGTATCGTCGGGCGTAAAGGTAATCTTGGTTCCCCGCGCCGCAGTTTCACCAATCTTTTGCAGGGGCGCCACGGGAACCCCACGCTCGTAAGACTGTACATATACCCCGCCGTCTCGCTTGACTTCCAGTTCCAGGAAACTGGAAAGGGCATTAACCACCGATACCCCTACCCCGTGCAGACCGCCGGAAATCTTATAACTGTCATTGGAAAATTTTCCTCCGGCATGAAGGATGGTCATCACCACTTCCGCCGCCGATATCCCTTCCGTTTTATGGATGTCCACCGGAATGCCGCGGCCATTGTCTTCCACAACAACGCTGTTATCAACCCTGACTACTACCGTGATCGTATCGCAGTAACCCGCCGCCGCCTCGTCAATACTGTTGTCAACAACCTCGTATACCAAATGGTGGAGTCCATCCCGACCCGTACTGCCGATATACATTGCCGGCCTTTTACGGACGGCCTCCAATCCTTCCAGTACTTTAATGCTATCCGCATCGTATGTGTTAATCATGTTGTTCTTCCTTCCTATCCTCGGTAAACGGGATAAGTGCGTTAACTAATTTGTTTACTGCCAGCGAACAATTATAACTTACTAAAGTTTAAGGGGCATTAATATACAGGTATAACGATCATTACCCGCCCCCCTGACCAAGCTGGGTTTGTTGCCTATGCCGATCTCCATGGAAACGTTCGGCTCGTCAATCACCTCAACGGCATTGAGAAAATAGCTGATGCTGTATCCTACCTTGACTTCCTCACCACTGTATTCCACCTCTATTTCATCGGTGGCATCACCAAGGTCGGGATCATTGAAGGTAAACACCATGAGATTATTTTTTAAATTAACTACGACGCCACCATAGCCTTCACTGGCAATAACATTGATGCGTTTCAGGGCGTGCAGCAATCTGTCTTTTTCAATCAGCACCGTCACCCCCTTTTCCTGGGGAATTACCCTTCGATAGTCGGGGAATTCCGCGTCTATCAAACTGCATTTCAAGACTGCCTCCCGACTTTTAATCACACACATATTTTTCTCGACCCCCAGGTGAACATCGCCCATATTCTCTTCCAGGAGCTTTTTGATCTCCTGCAATCCCTTCCGGGGAATAATAATTCCTTTAGCCAATTTTAAAAAATCTCCTGCAATGCCGGCTGATTCCACAATAGCCAGACGATGACCGTCAGTGGCCGCCACCCGGATAATACTCTTGTCATCATGAGTGCTGTCTACTTCCAGCAAGGCGCCGGTGAGATTGGGCCTTGAATCATCAGTGGAAATGGCAAAAAAAGATTTACCGATCAATTCCGTCAGAATCTTGCTGTCGATTTTATAAAGCTGCAACTCCTCATCTTCGGTAACACTCGGAAATTCCTCTGCCGGCATGCCGCTGATCCGGTAAACGGCTTTTTGACAGGAAATTGTTAACTGGTTTCCTGCATTTCTTTGGACATGCACGATTCCTTCCGGTATTTCTCTGATCATTTCGTGTAATTTCTTTGCCGAAACCGTTATCTCTCCCTCTTGTACCACCTCCGCTTCATAGTTGGCGATTAAAGTAATTTCGATATCCGTAGCGATAATGGTAATTCTGTTCTCCCGAACGCGCAGCAAAACATTGTTCAGGATCGGCATGGTCGTTTTTCTTTCCACGATGCCCAGAGTTTTTCTGATACCTGTCAAAAGGGTGTTTCGCTGGATATGGAATTCCATTATTTAATCCTTTCTTTTCTTCTCTTTATTAAAGTTAGTAGTAGTAAAATAGGCTGTGGATAATGGTGATAACCATGAATATCTATCTATATCATAAAGCTGCGCCGATGAACATTGTTGATAAGCTGTGATCGCAGCTTGTTGATAAAATGCTACTTTTGTTGATAAGTTTTTTACCCTTTATTTAAGGATTCGCTGATATCATGGACGATAGTCTTCATACTTTCGTCCGTTTCGATCAGCTTTATGATCTTATTACACCCATAGATGACCGTAGAATGGTCACGGCCACCGATCTTAACGCCGATATCCGGAAAGGACAAACCGGTATATTTGCGGGCCAGGTACATGGCAACCTGCCGGGCGGTGGCCAGATTCTTATTTTTTTTCTCGGACTTTAATTCATTGATCTTCAAACCGAAGGATGAGGCAACGGCTTTAACAACTTCATCAATAGTTATCTTTTCCTTTTCCACATTAATGATTTTTCTCAACACCTCCTGAACCAGAGTCAGGTCTATTTCTCGCCCGGTCAGGGACGCATAGGCGGCGATCCTGATGAGATAACCTTCCAATTCCCGGATATTAGATTCCGCGCGGGAGGAAATATAATGTGCCACGGTGCTGGGCAGGCTAATGTTATTTTCCTGAGCCTTCTTTTCCACAATGGCAATTTTTGTTTCAATATCCGGCGGTTGGATATCGGCAATCAGACCCCATTCGAAACGGGAACGCAACCTTCCTTCCAGATTGGGAATGTCTTTCGGAAATTTATCACTGGTAACGACAATTTGTTTGCCGGAATCATGCAGTGTATTAAAGGTATGGAAGAATTCTTCCTGCGTTCTTTCCTTGCCCGCAATGAATTGAATGTCATCGATCAGCAGACATTCAATTTGCCTGAATTTATCACGAAATTTAGGCATTTTGTCGTAACGGATGGAATTAACCAGTTCATTCATGAATGCTTCTGCCGAAACATAAAGGACATTCAAATTGGGATGAATGGCCATGGTGTGCAGGCCGATGGCATTTAACAAATGTGTTTTTCCCAGACCAACGCCGCCGTAAATAAAAAGAGGATTGTAATTCTTCGCCGGCTTTTCTGAAACGGCCACCGAAGCGGCATGGGCAAATTGATTACTGGAGCCGACGATAAACCGGCTAAAGGAATAAAGTTGATTAAGTGATGAATTTATTTTAGTTTTTGATGATTTTGACGGTTGGCCGCCTCCACCGCTGCCTTTACTGCCGGAAGCTTTGCCGGCAATGATCTCCTGGTCCTGGGCTATGGTGAAGCTGACCTGCACGGCCGTTCCCACCAAAGCTGTCAGTGAATCTTTAATCAATGAATAATAGTTTTCTTCCAGCCAGTCCTTGAAGAACCGGTTCGGTACGGACAACTTTATGCAGTTATCCTCAAGGGAAGAAATCTTTATCGGCCTGATCCAGGTATCAAAGTTCTGCTGTGTTACTTTTTCAGCAATAATATTAAGGCATTTTTCCCAAAGTATGTCCAATTTATGCACACCTTACCAACAGGCTGTCAACATCAACCCAAAATGTTTATTAAGCGATTCAATTCTTCATTGCCCGAGAAAGTTATCTCAATGGCGCCCCGTTTTTTTCCATATTTGATCCGCACTTTAGTCATCATCCGGGAAGCCAGCTTTTTTTCCAGCTCCATAATATAAGGATCGGCTGAGGAGTTCTTTTTTGTGGTCGGGGCCGCCGTCAGGCTCTTGATGAGGCGTTCCGTATCCCTAACGGTCAACCCTTTTTTTATGATCTCCTGCAGAACGGCAATCTGTTCTTCAGCAGAACTGAGTGTCAGGAGCGACCGGGCATGACCGGGAGAAACCTTTTTCTCGATCAGGGCGGCCTTGACTTGCCTGGGCAGCTTCAGGAGGCGGACGGAATTGGCTATGGTCGAACGGTCCTTGCCTACCCGTGCCGATATCTCTTCCTGGGAAAGACCAAATTTATCTATCAACGTCTGATAGGCGTCGGCCTCTTCCAGGGCATTAAGCTCCTCGCGCTGCAAATTTTCCACCAGACACAATTCCGCAGCCTCCAGGTCGCCAGCTTCTCTAATGATAACCGGTACTTCTTTGAGACCGCCCGCCTGGGCCGCCCGCCAGCGCCGCTCGCCGGCGATGATCTCATAACCATTTTCCGCTTTCCGGACAATGATCGGTTGGATAATGCCGGTCTTCTGCAAGGAGGCTACCAGCTGTTTCTGGGCTTCGTCGTCAAAGTTCTTGCGCGGCTGAAAACGGTTGGGATAGAGTTCTTCTATACCGCACCGCATGAATGATGGCTTCATGTTGAGATCATCGACGGTGGCGGTCAAAATCGCGCTTAGACCTTTGCCGAGGGAATTTTTCTGCGACATTCTACAACCTCCCGTGGGAGAGCATTTCCTGCGCCAGTTCCATATAGGCGATGGCACCCCGCGATTTAATATCGTAAAGAATAATAGGCAAGCCATGACTCGGGCTTTCGGAAAGCCTGACATTACGCGGTATTACAGTATTGAATACCTTGTCGCCAAAGTATTTTCTTACATCTTCGCTCACCCGCCGGGACAGCAGGTTCCGGGTGTCGAACATGGTCAGCAAGATGCCGCCCAACGTCAGGGAGGGATTAAGTTTGGCTTTGATTAACCTTACCGTATTGATGAGATGTCCCAATCCTTCCATGGCAAAATATTCACACTGTAACGGCACGATAATAAAGTCCGAGGCCACCAGGGCATTGACGGTCAAGAAGCCCAGCGACGGTGGACAGTCAATAATGATAAAATCATACATTATATCCAGTTGCATCAGCAGGTGGCGGAGCTGCTTCTCCCGGTCCTTGATATTGACAAATTCCACCTCGACGCCGATGAGGTCCCGGTTGCAGGGAGCTATGTCGAGATTGGGCACTGCCGTGGGAAGGATGATGTCTTTAAGACTCAGGCTGCCGATCAAGGCATGGTAAAAATTTCTTTCGCTGATCCCGTCCGCATCGATGCCCATGCCGCTCGTGGCGTTACCCTGGGAATCGCAATCGATCAGGAGGGTTTTCTTCTCCGCCGTGGCGATGGAAGCGGATAAATTGATGGCCGTAGTGGTTTTGCCCACCCCCCCCTTTTGATTGACGATACATATAATTTTACTCATTATTTTATTAAGCGTGTATGTTGCGATATTGAACCTGACGGGCGAGTGATAACACAAAAAGGCATTTTTATATAGGGGTATTTTTCATTCCGACCGGGCAAAATTTTTCTCCTGTCCCCTTGCTTTTACGGCCGGAAAGTTTTAATTCCATGAGCACGTGATTTATGGAACAAAGTGAACATAAATCGCAGTGTGAATTGACCCTGAGCGACCGAACGGAGCGAGGGAGTCGACAGGGTCACGCCATGTGTAAGGGTCACGCTATGTGTAAGATTACGGTAGTACTTGGTTTTACCCAAGAACCTTATTTCCGCCGGTTGATAGGGCAATTTCTCGCCGCGCCCCTCGTCGCGCGGGTACTGGTCATTGCTCCGGAAGATCCGGGTTTGCTGCCGGCCCGGTGTGAATACCTGGCCGGGCCGGACCCCACAACGGGCGCCACTTTAAATCTCTTGTTGGAGAAGGTGGAGACCCCCTATTTATTGTTCCTCCAGCCGGGCCGGGACCTGCAATTGGGGCCCGGGGCTTTGGAACGGCTGGCCGCGGTTGCCGATACCACGGGGGCGGGCCTGGTTTATTCCGACTACTATGAGGTCCTGGACGGCGAACGGCGGGAACACCCGGTCAATGACTATCAACCGGGGAGCATTCGGGAGGAATTCGATTTCGGCGGTCTTACCCTGTTTTCCCGGACGGCCGTCCACCGCAGCCTGCACGAATGGGGCGCCGCCACGGCAGTCTCGGCACGGGCCGGTTTTTATGACTTAAGGCTCAAGGTTTCCGTGGAATATCCCCTTTATCATGTCCGCGAATACCTTTACACCCAGCAGGCCGGAATCGCGGAGACGGGGCTTTTTGCCTATGTGGACCCCGGGAATTATCACCTCCAGAAAGAGCTGGAAGCAGTGGCAACAAAACACTTGAAATGTATCGGGGCTTACCTGGAGCCGGTCTTTGCCGTCCTACCTCCCTCCGGGCAGACCTTCCCGGTACTGGCGAGCATCATCATTCCGGTGCGCAACCGGGAACATACCATTGCCGAGGCGGTGCGGAGCGCCTTGACCCAGGAAGCAGATTTCCCTTTTAATATCCTGGTCGTCGACAACCATTCCACGGATGGCACGACGGCGATCTTGACGGAGCTGGCCGGCAAGTCCGGTACACTGCGCCACATTATCCCGTTGCGCCAGGACCTGAATATCGGCGGCTGTTGGAACGAGGCCGTTTTTTCCCCCTTTTGCGGCCGTTTTGCCGTACAGCTTGATTCCGACGATCTTTATGCTTCGCCCCGGGTCCTCCAGGAACTGGTGCAAACGCTGCTCCGGGGAAATTATGCCATGGTCATCGGTTCTTACACCCTGGTGAACGGGCAGCTGGAGGAAATTCCGCCCGGTCTGATCGACCACCGGGAATGGACGGATGATAATGGCCGCAACAATGCCCTGCGCATTAACGGTCTGGGGGCGCCGCGCGCTTTCAGTACGGAGATTTTGCGGGGGATGGGCTTTCTCAACGTAAGCTACGGGGAGGATTATGACGTCGCCCTCCGCATTTCGCGCCACTACCGCATCGGCAGGATTTACGATAATCTTTACCTTTGCCGGCGTTGGGGCGGCAACTCCGATGCAGCCCTGACAATTGACCAAAAGAACCGCTACGATGCTTTCAAAGACCAGATCCGCAGCCTGGAGATTCTGGCCCGGCAGGAGATGAACAGTGAGCGGTGATTTGTGATTGGTAAATAGTGTCCATCCGGAAACTCCGGATGAGACACTATTGGTTTTCAATTCGGAAAGGAGGAATTTTTCGTCCTGGCAAGGAAATCGAGGTGTTGCGCGGAGGCGTACTACCGGTACGCCGCACCAGCAAGACCGAAGATTGACACAGCCGGGGCGGAAAAGAACCGTTTCCGGATGAAAACTAAATAGTGGTTGATATATGGAAATAGACCAAAGGCAAATATTTGCCACCTTCGACGAGGGCAGCGCAGCTTCCCTGCCGGAGCTGTCCCTCGCCCTGCTGGCTAGTCAAAAGTCCGCCTGGCGGCAATTGCGGGACGGCTATGCCGCTTTGGAAGGGCGTTTGGAGCGGCGGATTGAGGAAGACGAACTGGCTGTGCAATTGCAGTGCAACCCGCAGAGGATTGTCAGCACGGGGGCGGTTATGGATCCTGCTGTCATCAGGAAACGGGCTTGTTTTTTATGCCGGCCAAACCTGCCCCGGGAGCAGCAGGCGATCCTCTATCAGCATCGTTTTCTGGTGCTCTGCAATCCTTTTCCAATTTTTGCCGCGCATTTTACCGTCGCCGGCGTCGAACACCTCCCCCAGGCCCTGCAGGGTGCCTGGCCGTCGCTCCTGCAGTTAGCCGGGGATTTTTCTCCTGATTTCGCTGTGCTTTACAATGGCCCCCTGTGCGGGGCCTCCGCGCCCGACCATCTCCATTTTCAGGCCGTTCCGCAAGCGGCGATCCCGGTGCTGAAGGCGGGGCTGAGGGACAGGCTAAAATTGCGCGAGCAGGGCAGTGTTGCGGTCTGGAAGGTGAAAGGCGGCCTGGGCCCGGCGTTGATGGTGGAGGGGGGAAACGAACAGGCACTGGTCTCTTTTGCGGAACGCACTTTGAAGGCGGCGGAGCGCACTCTGTCCCGGCCCGGCGAGCCGCTCATCAACCTTTTTTGTCTTTACCGGGAGAAAAAATGGCAGATTGTCCTTTTTTTTCGCCGGCAGCATCGGCCGGCCGCCTATTACCGGGCCGGCGATGGGCAGGTACTGGTAAGCCCCGGGGCGGTGGACATGGGTGGCTTACTGATCCTTCCCCGCGAGCGGGATTTTCTCGGCCTTCGGGTCCCCTTAATCCGGGAAATCATTAGGGAAGTATCCCTGCCGGAAGAGTTGATCGACGAGATAGCGGCCGCCGCTTGAGGGTTTACAAAACCCGGGCCACCATAATGCCCACCCGCAACTTTCTTTGCTGGAGGTAGCGGTATATGGTCGCTTCGGATATCACCACCTTTCCCGCGAGCCTGGAGGAGTGGAGGAGATGGAATCCCCTATTTTGGTGCAGGGCCAGGCCCACATGAACCACATCCAAACCATCGATGTCCGTGGCAATGGCAATAAGATCGCCATTGCTGATCTTCTCGATGACTGGCGGGAGTTGCCTTTTGGGAATATAATAGTGGCGGCGCGCCGTGCAGTTTTTTTCCACCTGCACCAGCTGAGCATAAGAATCCGCAGCCTTCAGAGGCGGGTATTGGTCCCGATGGGCCGTCATGAAGTCTATTTTCTTGCGGAAAAGTTCCCCGCCCAAGGCAGGGGTTATGTCCTGCAGTATCCCCCGCCGCTGGTTTTCATAGAGCCAGTCCGTAAAATAATGCAGGCGGGACGCGAAACCCTCCGGTACACCCCGACGGTAACGGCTGGCGGACAGCGCCTGTTCAAAATCCGCCCAAGTATCCCGACCGGCGCGGATCAACCGGGTGAGCACGACGGTATTTTCCAGGAAGGTAAAGCAGTCCATTTGCCGGAGATTAATTACCAGGTCTTCCAGACCTTCCTGCTCAAGCGTTCCGGCGGCATAGGGGGTGCCCAGGAAGAAGGAGCCCACGGACAAGAGCAGCTCCCCCAGGTCGCCGGGGGGTCCGTTCCGGCGGATGGTCTTGAGCAGGGTATGAAAAATGTCACGATCTAGAGCTGTGGAAAGCAAAGGGCACCCTTGTGGTAAGTTAGAAATTGCTTGCCCGTGGAAAGCAATTTTGCGTACACGCTTACACCGTTTATCGGGAGCACGCTGATCCGCTTTTATCGATAGCATAATTAATCGCTTTGCTCAACCGGTAGGTGGTGAAGACAGCAGATATTCGCTCGACGCCGAGCCGCCGACCCCGCCACGGAGGTGGTATTGTGAAGGCAGGTCCAACCAAGTCAGTTATCGTAGACAGCCGGCTGAGTTTTCCGGAAGCCCTGGCCGGTATCGGAGCCCCTTTAGCGATCATTGATTTCCTGAGCCTCCTGGAGGTAATGTATTATTCCTTCGACGGCCGGCTGCACCAAGGGCAGCTGGTTGTGCATGGGCGCCTGAGGGAAGAGCTGCGGGAAATTTTCACCATCCTGCAGGACCGCCACTTTCCCCTGGGCAAAGTGATCCCCATTGTCCATTACGGCTGGTCGGATGAGGCCTCCATGGCCGACAACAACACTTCGGCCTTCAATTATCGCTTGATTGCCGGTACGGACAGATTATCGAATCACGCCCGCGGCCTGGCTATTGATATCAACCCCGGGCAAAATCCCGTTATTTACCCTGATGGTCGTTCTCTGCCGCCGGGGGTGGTTTATGCTCCCGAGGAACCGGGCACGATCATACCGGAGGGGCCTGTCCTCATGGCCTTTTTGTCGCGCGGTTGGCGGTGGGGCGGATATTTCGATCAGATCAAGGATTATCATCATTTTGAGAAGGCAGGGGCCGGGGAAAGTACTGGGGTGCAGGAGGGACCGCGGACCTAACGGACCCGACAGCCAAACGTTCGTGACGCCTGCGGCCGGAAGCGCTTCGCTTATTCCGTTCTGCAGCGCAGGCAAGAGAGGTGCGCCCGGCAAATCCGCATCAGGGATTCTTCTGGCGGAAAAAATTCAGGAGAAATTCCGCTTCCAGCGGTGAAAGATCGTATTTGAAGACGGCTTCATCGATTAGTTTAGTGCGCGATTGCTGGGGGTTTGCTTCCAGGTTTTCCGCTATCCATTTCACGGCCTTACGGATATCATCGCCTTGCGGCATCAGGGTGGACATGGTGTGGCCCCTCCTCTTAAAGAATAGAAACATGCGTTTGACGTTTCAAACCATATTTATGGTCAATAGTAAAGGTCCTTTCTGACCGAGGTAGGCATAATCGGCTGCCACCCGGCGAGGCCAACGAAAAAGTATTGGAAATTTCATCCGAATAATAATATGCAGGGGGATAGATTCCTCTTAAATATAAGGTGAAAAATGAGATTCGACATCGCCAAAAGTGGCAGCGGGCTTACCTACGAGATAAGAAATATTGTCGCCGTAGCCAATAAGCTCCAGGAATACGGAGTGGAACTGAACTGGGAAAATATCGGCGATCCGGTGCAGAAAGGAGAGAAAATCCCCGATTGGATGAAGGAAGTCATTTTTGATGTCTTGCGGGATGACCTGTCCTTTGGCTATTCCCCTACCAAGGGCATCGCCGCTACCCGGGAGTTTCTGGCGGGGCTGGTGAACCAGCGCGGCGGCATCCGGATCAGTCCCGAAGACATCATTTTTTTCAACGGGCTGGGAGATGCCATCGCCCGGGCCTACAGTTCCATTCACGTGGACGCCCGGATCATCATGCCGGAGCCGACCTACTCCACCCATCTCCTGGCGGAAGTGCTGCACGCCTCCTTTCCGCCCAACACCTATCGGCTCAACCCCTACAGCAGCTGGCAACCTGATATCCGCGAACTGGAGCAGAAGGTCAAGAGCCATCGTGCCATTGTGGGCATCCTGGTGATCAATCCCGACAATCCTACGGGCTATGTCTATCCCGAGGAAGTGCTGCGGCAGATCGTCGAGATTGCCAGAAAATACGACCTCTTTGTGGTCTTTGACGAAACCTATCACAACATCGTCTACAACGGCAAAAGCACCTGCTGGCTTTCCGACATCATCGGCGACGTTCCGGGTATCAGCATGAAGGGTATTTCCAAGGAGTTTCCCTGGCCGGGTTCCCGCTGCGGCTGGATGGAGGTGTACAATGCCGATAAGGACACCAGGTTTGCCCGGTACATCGATGCCATCCTGAACCAGAAAATGTCGGAAGTTTGTTCCACGACGCTGCCGCAGATGGCCATCCCCAAGATCATGACCCACCCCGAATACGGGAACTACCTGAACGAACGGGTGCGTCACTATGAGAAGCTATCCAATATTGCTTACAATATCCTCAAGGATGTGCCCTATCTCATCGTCAACCGGACCAACGGCGCCTTTTACATGACGGCGGTCTTCAATGAAGCCGTGTTGAACGGCCGACAGAAGCTCCCGATCAAGCATCCCGATATCAAACAGTATGTGGAAACGCTGGTAGATGACGACAACATCGAATTCGACAAGCGCTTTGTCTATTATCTTTTAGGCAGCACGGGTGTTTGCGTAATACCGCTGACGGGCTTTTTCACGGCCGTGCCCGGCTTCCGCATGACCCTGCTGAATAAGGATGAGGAAAAATTTGAATTTGTGGTGAAAACGGTCGCGGAGAAAGTCGTGAAGTATATCGAATCGGCAAAATAATTGCTATGTGTGACTGATGGAGATGTTGATGAAGCAAGCGGAATACAGGGAAGGTCTTCTGGCCGGGAAATGCGGGGCGGTCTGGTATGCGATTTACGGCGGTAAAACAGCCGGCATACCCCTCCTGATCCTGCACGGCGGACCCGGCGCTCCCCATGACTACCTGGAGCCGCTGGCGGCGCTGGCCGACGAACGCCCGGTGGTCTTTTATGACCAGTTGGGTTGCGGCAATTCCGCTCGCCCCGCCGATCTTGCTTACTGTACGATCGAGTATTTTGTTGAGGAACTGGGAGAGGTACGTGCCGCACTGGGCCTGGACCGGGCATTTATTCTGGGTCAATCCTGGGGCTGCATGCTGGCGGCGGATTATCTCCTGACGCAAGCCCCCGCAGGCATTGCCGGGCTGATCTTCTCGGGTCCCTGTTTCAGCGCCTCCCGTTTTGTGGCGGATCTGCGCGGTTACATTGAACAACTTCCCCCGGAACTGCGGGCCGTCATCGGGCGTTGCGAAGCCTCCGGCGCATATGAAACACCCGAGTATGAAGAAGCGGTCCTGGCATTTTACCGCCGGCACGTCTGCCGCCTGGAACCCTGGCCGGGATGCATGCAGCGGACCATGGAGAAAATGGGGGTCGAGGTGTACCACCGGATGTGGGGGCCCAGCGAATTCACCCTTACCGGCACGCTGCAGGATTACGACCGCACCGGCCGGCTGGCGGAGATCAAGGTGCCGACGCTGTTCACCTGCGGCCGCTACGACGAGGCAACCCCGGAGACGACCGCCGGCTATCATCATTTAATGCCCGGTTCCGAGCTTGCGGTATTCGAGGACGCCTCCCACGAACATCACCTCGAAAAGCCGGAAGAGTACCTCTCGGTGGTGCGGAATTTCCTTCGCCGGGCGGAAAAGCGGAAGGATTGAAGGTAGTTTAAGCACCTGATCCCTATCTCATACCGCAAAGGCTTATGCCACTGTGGAGAAGATGGAAGGAGCTCCGGGTGGCTTATTTGGTCTTGGCGCCGCCGAAAATGCCCTTCAGCTTCTTTTCGAATTCCGGTTTCGTCAAATAGAAAGCCCCGTCGGCAACGGCGTATTTGACCGAAGGTTTGCGTATTTCGCTCTCCGGCAGGTGGTCCGTCGGGACGTCCAGGCGGGCGCTGCCGGTCATGCTGGCTTTGCTGTAGGTCGTGATGCCCTCTTTGGAAAGCAGCCAGTTGACAAAGATGCGCTTGGCGAAGGGGTGGGGTGATTTTTCCAGGAGTGAAAAGCAGCCCGCACCGGGAGAGACGTGCGTGCCCTCTTCCAGGACGGGGAAGCTCAAGGGGGCGCCGGCCTTGGCCAGTTCTTTGATGACGTCGATCTTCAAGCCGAACCCGAGGGGATATTTACCCCGGGCCACCCACTCCCCGAGCAACCGGTCATCGCGCAGGATGGCCGGCTCCTGTTTAGCCAGCTTTTCCACATAGTTCCAGTCCATGACCCGCTCCCCGACCATGGCCAGGATTTCCTGGGCAATACCTTCAACCATGGGGTCCTGCATGGCGATCTTGCCTTTCCATTGAGGTTCCAGAAGGTTTTTCAGGGATTTGATTTCCCCTTCCTTGACCATCGTGCTATTCACGGTCAGATATGTTTGGGGGGAAAAGCGGACGCCCACCAGGGAACCATCCTTGTCCAGGAAGGGTAATCTGCCGCCCACCCAGACATTGCGCTGCGTTACCTCCGGCAGGATAAGCAGCGGCTCGATTCTCTCCAGCACTCCGGCCGGCTTGAGAACGTTGAGCATGGTCGTCGGTCCTCCCATGTACACATCGGCGATGAAAAGGCCCGCTCGGCGTTCCGTCTCAATTTTCTGGGTCAACTCTCCGCCCCGGCCGCTTACGGTCTCGAGCTCGATGCCGTATTTCTTGCTGAAGCCGTTTTGGAGGGCCTGCCTGACATCGCTGCCCGCCGTCGTATAAATAGTTATCTTGCCCTCTTTTTTGGCCTTGGCCAGCCAACTCGCCCATTCCTGCTCCCAGGAGGCGCCGGCCGCCGTCACTGACTGAGGTCCAAAGGAAAAAAGGGCCAGGATGAGGAAAAGCAGGCTTGTAACCGACAGTCTTTTTTGCATGGCAGCACCTCCCATTCATTATTGACGCCAAGGGCAGCGGACTTAGAATCTGCCCTTTTACCGCAAACGCTTGGGTTCATCGGCCAGGGTGGGCAGATCGACGGCCACCAAGGCCGGCGTCCCCCGGCGCGTGTATTCCAGAGCCCGCCGCAGAGCCGGCCCGACCTGTTCCGCTTCACTTACCGTTTCGCCGTAACCGTTGGCCGCTTCCGCCAGTTTGGCAAAGTTCGGCGGCGGGTCGAAAAGTCCCCCGGCATAGTTACCCGTGGCGACGGCCACGCCCTCGGGGTAGGCGTCCTGCAGACCGTAAACCCCAGTGGAATAGGATTTGTTGACGAAAACTACGCTCAGAAAAGCCGCCTTATGGTAACTCCCGCACCATAGTGCCGCCAGCGGTGTACCGAACATGAAGAAGCCGTCGCCGCTGGTCATGACGACGTCGCGGTCCGGCCGGGCCACCTTGGCGCCGAAGGCTGCGCCGGGGCCCCAACCGCCGGAGGAGCTGCCGCTTTTGAAGTGGGTGCCGGGCTGGGAGCGGCGATGGTAGGCCGGGTTTATGCCGCCCAGCGTGTCGTCCACCAGGATGGTCTCCGGCTCCAGGATCTTGCCGATTTGATATTGCACCCAGAGCGGATGGAGCGGCCGGCGCTGACCGGCCTTTTGCGCCGCCTCTTCCGCTGCGGCTATTTGCGCCTGCTTCTGCGCGGCCAGCCGGGCGCGCCGGTCGGCGATGCGGGTGAGGTCGGATTTAGTGAGCAGCTTTGTTGCCGCCTCATGGATGGCGTTCACCGCCGCTGTGGCGGTCACAGGCAGCCACAGGTCGGCGCAGTATTCCATGGTCTTGTAGCGGCTGGCTACGGGATCGGGATCGACCCAAACGATCCTGGCGTCGGCCCGCGGTGAATCAGGGCCCGGAAGCCAGCCGAAGGTTGTCTCCAGCATCAGCAGGGCATCGGCGTCCTTGGGGAGGGGGGCGGCGCCATAAAGGTCATGGGTGGCCGGGAAATTCACCCTTTCACCGCGCCCTCCCTGTACCGGGATGGCCAGCAGTTCCGCCAGCTGGATCAGCGCTGCGACGGATTCCGGATTCCGCCCCGACCGGCCGGGATAGATGCCGGGGTTGTCGGCCTTGATCAGCCATTCCGCTACCCGGCGGGCATCGGCGGGATCGGGCCAAGCCTCCCGGGAGAGGCCCAGTTGGTCGCGGGTCGGGAAATGGGATGAGCCCGGCAGCGGGAGCATGGCCGTCTCGCGGGGAATGGCCAGGTAGACCGGCCCCCGGGGCTCGCTCATGGTTACTTGCAGCAGCCGGCTCACGATCAAGCCCGGATTGTCCTGGTGTTCCAGACGGTGGTCCAGCTTGGTATACTGGCGTACGATCTCGCCCTGGTCCCGTGGCTCCTGCACCCACTGGACGGCACTGTTTCGCGCGCCGCGCATGGAACCGGGAAAGGCCCGGGGACCGGTGCCGGCCATGATCATGACCGGGTACCCGCCGCGCCAGGCCGTGTGCAGAGCGGTCCCGTAGTTCAAGGTGCCTACGTCCACATGGACCGCCGTGGCGGCCGGGCGGCCCGAGACCATGGCGGACCCCAAGGCCGCATTCAGCGCCACGCCCTCGTGGGTTACGGTGAGGAGTTTGGGCGACGGCCAGCCCCGGGCCTGCGCTTTGGCCACTGCCTCCTGCAGGAAGATGATGTCCGTACCGGAGACAAAAAACAGGTGGTCCACGCCCCCCAGCTTCAGCGCCGCTACCAGCGCATCGGCATATTCGTCCGCCCCGTATTCGCCCCAGCGGACGTCCCCGGATGGAGCTCCCAACTTATTCGCCATTAGATGACACCCTCCTTTATTTATTGGCTTTCTTCTGCAGTGCCCGCCATACTTTTTCCGGCGTGAGCGGTAAGTCCGTAATCCGTACCCCCGTGGCGTCTTCCAGGGCGTTGGCAATGGCTGCCGCCACCGGTGTGATCGGTACCTCCCCGATGCCCTTGCCGCCGAAGGGCGTCGGTCCCGGCGCACTTTCCAGGAAAACCACATCCATTTTCGGCAAGTCCAGGGAGGTAGGTTGGTGATAGTCGGCGAGCGCGGAGCTGCACAGTTGTCCTCCCCGTTTGGCCAAATCTTCCCAGAGTGTAAAACCAATGCCCTGCATGACACAGCCTTCCACTTGCCCCTCCGCAGCGGCCGGGTTGATGATGCGGCCGCTATCGGTGACGGCGACCAGCCTGGTCACTTGTACCGCACCGGTCTCCTTGTCCACCTTGACTTCCGCCAACTGGGCGGCAAAAGCCACTGTATCCTTGCTGCGTCCCTCGAAACTGCCATGGGTGATGAGGGGACCGCGTTTGCAGGTTTTTGCCGCCACCTCCCGCAGGGTAAGCAGGTGCTCCGGATGCGAAAGCCGCTGGAAGTTGCCCTCCCTGATCACAAGCTCGCCGGGAGGGCAGCCCAGCATGGCGGCGGCCGTCTCCTTCAGGAGGACCGCCGCTTTTTGGGCCGCCTTCTGGACCGCCCAACCGGCGGTGTACGTGGCGCGGCTTGCGGCGCTGCCGCTGTCCGAGGGGGCTACCGACGTATCGCCCTGCACCACCCGCACCATCTTGGGGTCGATCCCGAGCTCTTCGGCGGCTATCTGGCAAAGAATCGTCCAGGAGCCGGTGCCCGTTTCCACGGCGCCGGTGATGACCTCGACCGACCCGTCGTTGTTCACTTTCACCACCGCCCCCGATTCTCCCCCACCGGTACCGCGGTAGGCCAGGGCCAGTCCCAAACCCGATCCTTCCGGACGTGCCGCCTGCCAATCCCCCAGGCGGGCCGCCATTTCCAGGACCTCCCGGCCGCGCAAGTCACGCCACATTTCTCCTGTGGGAGCTGCTTCGCCTTCCTTAAGAACATTCAGCAGGCGAAACGCGCAGGGATCCATTTTTAGCCGTCGCGCCAGCATATCCATGTGTGATTCCACGGCGAAAACCGTCTGGGCATGGCCCGGAGAGCGGCAGTAGCCGCAGGGTTCATTGTTGCTATAAACAGAATATGCTTCGAGCAGCAGGTGGGGGATGCGGTACGGGCCGGCGGCTTTGTTGAATGATTCCACCACTAAAGTGGGCTTGGCTCCTCCATAAGCCCCGGAGTTAAAAACTTCCCTTATCTGCCGCGCTACCAGTTCGCCGCTCTTCTTCAGGCCGCTTTTAATGGTGATCCTGCTCGGGTGCCGCGGGTTGGCGGCGGCCAACTCCTCGCTCCGCCGCATGGCCATCCTGACCGGTCGGCCCGTAAGCAGTGAAAGGTAGTAGCAAAGGGGCTCATCCATGACGACGCCCTTCCCGCCAAAATCCCCGCCGATTGTCAGGGCTAAAATGCGCAGGTGATTTTCCGGCACGCCGATGTATTCCGCCAGGTGCTGGCGCAGGCCGAAAGGAGCCTTGCTGGAACTCCAGATGGTGGCTCTCCCGTCCTTTTCCGCCATGACGATGGTTGCGTGATTCTCCAAATAGCCCTGGTGCACCGACTGGGTGGAAAAGGTGTCCTCGAAGATATAGTCGGATTGCGCCCACCCCGCCTCCAGGTCGCCCGCGGCAATCCTTTCACCGGCGTAGACGTTGCCTGTAACACCAGCGCCGGACGGGAGGTATTCCTTAATGTTGGCATGCACCAGGGGTGCATCAGCCTGGATCGCTTCCTCAATCTCAAAGACCGCCGGCAACGGTTCGTAATCCACCCGGATGAGGGCCGCTGCCCGCCGGGCAATGTCCTCGTCCGCGGCGGCCACCACCGCCACCCGCTCCCCCACGAAACGCACCCTGTCCTGGGCCAGCAAAGGCTGGTCTTTAATCTGTTTTCCCAACCGGCGCGGCGGCAGGTCGGCTGCCGTAATCACTGCTCTCACACCGGGAAAGGCACGCGCGGCCGCGGTGTCGATCTTCAATATCCGGGCGTGGGGAAAAGGGCTGCGCAGAGCTGTGCCATGAAGCATGCCGGGCAGTTGGACGTCGCCGGCGTAAACGGCCCGGCCCCTGGCCTTATCCGGCGCTTCCTGTCTTTCCATTGCCCTGCCGATATAACATAGTTCTTCAGCCATTTTTCCACCTCGCCAAATCTTAGTGTGTCGCGGAAGTTATATGAAAAGCAGGTCTGTGTCAAGCAAACCTTCTTTGTCAATGGCAAAAAAGGCTGTGAAATAAGATGCTTTAAAAATACCTTGACATACAAGGTTGTTCTTCATAAACTTCCCCACCCAAAGAAAATTCTCCTCATGCTGCCGCTGTCAAACCGCCGCTCCATTCGCCTGCTCTCGATGGGATTTTCACCAGGAGGTTCCAACCAGTCATTGCAATAAAGCTCATTGTTCATAACATAAAGCCTGTGCGAGGCAATTCGCGCCGCAAATCAAAGGGAGGAAAAGATGACGTACTTTCGGGGATTTTGGCAGGTAATTACGGTGCTTGTTCTTTTGAGCAGCTGGCCCGGTTTCATTTATGCCGCTCCCGTCGATGATCTGATCGCGGCAGCCAAAAAGGAAGGCGTTATTGAATTCTATGGTCCTTCTTCATTGACGCAGCCGGGAGCTCAGGCCCTGATGGCTGCCCTGAACAAAAAATATGGCCTTAACATCAAGATGAATTACAACCCCTCGACGGCGATGACGAGGGATGTCGCCCAGGTCGTGGGACTTGCTGCCACGGGCGTTCCGCCGGAGTGGGACCTGATGGTGGTCACGGACGCCCATCACGCGACCCTGTGGTTTAAAAAATTGCATCAGGTATACAACTACCGGGCCCTGGGCCTGGATCCCGAGGCGATCGAATACGATAGCGGGGCGGTGAGTTTCGCCAACCAATTTGTCTTGCCTGCATACAACCAGAAGCTCGTATCGGCCAAGGACGTCCCCCAGAAATGGGAGGATTTGCTGGATCCAAAATGGAAGGGGAAACTGGGAGTCGCAACCGCTACCCATCATTTGGCGCGTCTGGCGGTGGGACCATGGGGTGAGGAGAAAACCACCAATTTTGTGAAAGCCCTCACCAAGCAGGATCTCATGCTGGGACGGATGGGAGAGATTTACAGCCGGCTGCTCTTGGGAGAGATTCTGGTGGCGGTATCCCTCAGTGACAGCGAACTCAAGGCGAAAACGAACAAAGCGGCGCCCATAGTCCACGCGGCGAAAGTGACGCCGGTGGTTTCACCGGCCTACCTGGCCGGGGTGCCGAAGGGCGCGAAACACCCCAACGCGGGACACCTCTTCGCGGCATTCCTGACTACAGCAGAAGGACAAAGGCTCTGGGATAATTATGCGGGACAGACTTCCGTGTTCGTCCCCGGCACATCGGCCCACAAGTTTGCCCAGGGGAAAAAGCTGGTCTTCCTGCCCCAGGAAAAAGCCGAAACGGTCGACAGACTTTCCGTAGCCTACGGAAAAATTCTCGGCTTTTAGCGTTGGTAAGACTACCGGAAATGGGGGAGGGAAAAGATGAGATACTTCCGAGGATGGTGGAGCGGGTTAATGATGCTTGTGGTTATGAGTGGCTGGCCCGGTTTCGTTCAGGCGGACTCCATCGATGATGTCATCGCGGCGGCCAAAAAAGAAGGGGTCATTGAATTCTATGCCCCCTCTACATTGACGCTGCCGGGGGCGCAGGCACTGGCGGCGGGCGTGAACAAGAAATATGGCCTTAACATCAAGCTGAATTACAGCCCCTCGGGAAGTATGCCGAAGGACATTGCCAAGCTGGTGGGGTTGTCTGCCACGGGCATCCCGCCCGAGTGGGACCTGATGTGTACCACTGATGCTCATCAAGCCCCCCTTTGGTCCAAGAAGTTGCACCAGACGTTCGACTATCGGGTCCTGGGCGTTGATCCCAAAGTGATTCAATACGATGGCGGCGCGGTGAGCTTTGCCAACCAAATTGTGCTACCCGCTTACAACACCAAGCTGGTGGAGGCTAAGGATGTTCCCCAGAAGTGGGATGATTTGCTGGATCCGAAATGGAAGGGGAAGCTGGCGGTCACGGATGCAACCCACCATCTGGCCCGGCTGGCGGTAGGAGCCTGGGGCGAGGAAAAAACCACCAATTTCGTGAAGGCCCTCACCAAGCAGAATCCTATGCTGGGCAGACTAGGAGAGACGTACAGCCGCCTGCAACTGGGAGAGGTGCTGGTTTCCGTCTCCTTTATAGACAGCTTCATCAGGACGGCACGGAACAAGGGGGCGCCCATCGCTTTCGCCGACAAAGTGACACCGGTAGTTGCACCGGCGTATATTGCCGGGGTGCCGAAGGGGGCGAAACATCCCCATGTCGCCTATCTCTTTGCCGCCTTTCTCGCCACACCGGAAGGCCAGCTGATCTGGGGGAAGACGAGTGAAACCTCCGCCTTTATCCCCGGGACGGAAACCTACAAGTTTGCCCAAGGAAAAAAGTTGGTCCTCATGAAACAGGAGCAAGCCGAAACGATTGCCAGACTTTCCATTGAGTATGGTAAAATCCTCGGTTTTTAGTGAGTTCGCATTTGCTTGCCTGTGAAGAGCAAATGTGTAAACTCACTTATCCCGATCCGCGGGACTTATCCCGTCTATCGGGGCAGCGGCATGTAGACTTCCGGAGGCTGGTTTCCGCTTATGGGCCGGATGATCCCCATTTTATCTTGGACAGCGGCGGTTGTACCGGACTGATTACTGGCGCCTCGGGAATGACCGGCACGAGTAAATGAGACGGGTGCGCGGGGTCGTGGTAAAGCGAGCTCTCACTGGGGACGGCCAGCACTTCATAGGTATATGTGGTTCGCAGTGCCGCGTGATAAGAAGGGTCATCGCCGGCAACATATACGGAAATAGAGTGTCCCGCCTTGAAGGTATGGAAAAGGGGCCTTAACTCTATCTGATATTCGTAGACTCTGCTGGGCTCCGGAAGAGTGGCAAGGCGATAGGGATGGAAAGGCTGCCCCGGCTTAGACTTGTGCCGATCAACTTCTCGATGGGAAGCCTTCAGATGCCCCTGGGATAACAAAGCAACCTGACCATCCGGCGCAATGTCATACAACTTGACAACCCAGAGGGCGTCCAGATTCGTTGTCGCTGATCCGTACAAGACGGCACTAAGCGGGCCCCACAGACGCATATCTTCGCGAAGCGGGGCAGTAGTGTAGGCCAGCACCGGCTGGCCGGCGAGTAGCTGATCGGTGGAATCGGGAACCCTAAATCGGTCAGGCGCTTCGTCTTTTTTTGGCGCTTCTAAGGTTAGCAATCCGGAGGGTGGCTGCGCGGAAGGTTTTGCAGGATTGGAGCGCAGATAGAATTTTGTCCATTTTGTTCTCAGGAGTGGATATTCGTTTTCATAGCGCCAGGCCCCGGTTCCGGTATCAAATATTGCCACCGCCGGCTCCTCCATAATCCCGGTTTCGATATCCTTGAGCCAGTAATCAAACCAGCGGAGTATCTGTTCATTCAGCGGCTTGCTCTGGAGAAAAAAGATGTGCCCTTCCTTGGCGGGGGGAACGACGAGGAGTTTTTTGGGGGCCTTGATGCTTGGATAGGAATGGAGTTGTCCCAGGGCATGCTGAGAGCCATGCTGCACACTGATATTCAGCATGGGAACCTCAATTTTATCAATCTTCTTCGAGGCCGATCTCGTCCAATAGTATGGCCCGTCGTGGGGCCGCGAAGCTACGTCGGCGATAAAATTAGCCGGTGGAAGCTTCCCGGCCACTGGTCCCGGCCAGAGACACTGGCAGAGCAGGTCGACCCCCCAGTTGCTGAGAAATCCACTACGGAAAAGGCCACCCTGGTAGCACATGTTGCGGTAAAGGTCCGTCAGGCCGTCAAAAGGAACAATACACCGGAGATGGGGCGGTTTTTGGGCCGCCACCAAATACTGAATCATGGCAAAATAGGAGTCTCCCAGCATCCCCACCTTTCCATCGCACCAGGGTTGCCGGGAAACCCATTCCACCAGATCGTAGCCGTCCCGTTGTTCCTTGCGATCAAAGAAGTTGTAGCGGCCCTGCGAGAAGCCGCTGCCCCGCACTTGGGCTATGACATGGACGTAACCCTTGGGGACAAAGAACGCCGTGGCGCCCGCTTCAATGGAGTGCGATAACTTAGGCGGCCGCTGCTGAAGCTCTTTCAGATAGGGTGACATCGAGAGGATCGCCGGATAACGGCCATGAGGTACCGGGCGATAGATATCAACCGCTATCTTAACGCCGTCTCTCATGGGCACATAGACGTTTTCATCGAGATGGACTGCTCGCTGCCGCGGCGACCGTACTACCGGGTACCCTTCCGTCATCTTTAATCCTCCTTGGTCAACTGCCATCTATTCGCCGGCCGGACCTTGCCGTACACGGCGAAAAAACTCGATTTTTCTCGCCCGTGACTATAGGGAAAAGTGGCCTGTGTGTCAAGGAAAGTGATGACCGGAAGTAGCACGCCTGAATCAAAAAATATCTTGACACACGGGCTCATTCTCCTTACACTCCGCCACGGAAAAGAAGTGTTTATCGAGCAGTTGCCCTAAAGTGCCAATGGTCAAATATTTGCTCTGTCCTGGTTAGGCTGGAAGTTTTTGTCAAGGAGGGAAAGATGAGATACTTTCGAGGCTGTCGGAGCGGATTTTTAACGGGGTTCATAACGTTCATTGTTGTGGTCGGTTGTCCTGGCTTCATGCAAGCGGCCTCCAGCGACGACGTCGTCGCGGCGGCCAAAAAAGAAGGGGTCATTGAATTCTATGCCCCCTCCACCTTGACGCTGCCGGGGGCGCAGGCCCTGGCGGAGGGCGTGAACAAGAAATATGGCCTTAACATCAAGCTGTATTACAACCCCTCGGGAAGCATGCCGAAGGACATTGCCAAGCTGGTAGGGTTGGCTGCCAGCGGCGTCCCGCCCGAGTGGGACCTGATGTGTACCACTGACGCTCATCAAGCCCCCCTTTGGTCCAAAAAGTTGCACCAGACGTTCGACTATCGCGTCCTGGGCGTCGATCCTAAGGTGATCCTATATGATGGCGGCGCGGTGAGCTTTGCCAACCAAATTGTACTACCCGCTTACAACAGGAAATTGGTGGCCCCCAAGGATATTCCCCAGAGATGGGAGGATCTGCTGGATCCGAAATGGAGGGGGAAGCTGGCGGTCACGGATGCGACGCACCATCTGGCCCGGCTGGCGGTAGGAGCCTGGGGTGAGGAGAAAACCACCAATTTCGTGAAGGCCCTTACCAGGCAGAATCTCATGCTGGGCAGATTAGGAGAGACTTACAACCGCATGCTGCTGGGCGAGGTGCTGGTTTCAGTGACAATGAACGACAGTCAAATCAATGCGGGACGGCACAAGGGGGCGCCCGTTATTTTTGCCGACAAAGTGACACCGGTGATCGCACCGGCCTATATCGCCGGGGTGCCGAAGGGGGCGAAACATCCCCATGTCGCCTACCTCTTTGCCGCCTTTCTCACCACACCGGAAGGCCAAAGGATCTGGGAGAAGACCAGCGGTGCAACCTCCGCGTTCATTCCCGGCACGGAAGCCTATAAGTTTGCGCAAGGGAAAAAGCTGGTCCTCATGGAACAGGAGCAAGCCGAAACGATCGCCAGGCTTTCCGTAGAATACGGTAAGATCCTCGGGTTTGGCGGCTTGTAAGAATACCGGAAGCAGGGAGGGAAAGTCCTTGGATATTGCAACGGATCTCAACATTGCCGACCAGGCCGCGGATGGGCGGCAGCGCGGATTCACGTTTTTTGCCGGCGCCTTGATGGCGCTGCTCCTGGTAATCGTCGGCCTGCCGCTCCTGATGGTCGTGCTCATGAGCCTGCGCACCGGGCTGCCCGGCGAGGGCGGGGCGCTTACCTTCGTGAACTTCATCACGGTCTACTCGAACCCTAAGACCTATCACGTGCTGGTGAACACGCTTTTATTTGCCACCGGGAGCGTCGCCGTGGCGCTGGTATTCGTAGTGCCCCTGGTTTGGCTCCTCATGCGCACGGATGTACCCTTGAAGAAAACGATCATGGTCCTCTTGACGGTGGGTATTTTGATCCCCGTGTTTCTCCGCACTATTGCCTGGATTTTGTTGCTCAGTCCCAAGATCGGCCTGGTCAACCAGTGGGCCATGCAGATCTTCGGTCTGGATCAGCCCTTGATCAGTCTTTACAATATTCCCGGCATGGCTTTTATCCAGGGGGTTTCTTTTGTGCCTGGGGCCTTCTTTATGCTGGCCGCGGCCTATCGCACGATGGATCCTTCCCTGGAAGAGGCGGCCCATACTTCTGGGGTAAGCAAGCTGCGGACATTTCTCAAGATCAATATTCCGATCACCATGCCGGCCATTGCGGCGGTGATGGTCTATTTGTTCATGACCGCCATCTCGGTCTTCGAGGTTCCCGCCATCATCGGCATGCCGGCGCGCATCCAGGTTCTAAGTTCGCTGATTTACAGTTCTACCAGCCCACCGGCCGGTCTTCCCGATTACGGGCTTGCCGGTGCCTTGGGCGCGGTAATGCTTTTTGTCGGACTCATTCTGGCCTATTTCTATGTGCGGCTGGTGCGCCAGGGTAAAAAATACGCCGTAGTCACGGGACGAGGCTACCGTCCCCGGGAAATCGCTCTCGGGCGCTGGAAATGGCCGGCGATGGTCTTCATTTTTCTATATCTGGCCATGGAAGTATTCATTCCCTTTCTGGTCCTGTTCTGGACATCGCTTTTGCCTCACATGCAGCTTCCCTCGGTGGAGGCCCTGGCCACCGTCAGCTGGAACAACTATTTGACCATGCCTGCTAACGTGGGCCTCCGCCCGGTCCTCAACACGGTGATTCTCATGTTTGCCGTGCCCAGCGTCGCCATGATCTTAAGTGTTTTGATTTCCTGGGTGGTGATCCGGAGTGAGGTTAGCTTCCGCGGTATGCTGGACACAGCGGCATTCTTACCGCATGCCATTCCCCACATTCTCCTCGCCGTAGGTCTCGGTTACCTGGGGTTGGCTTACCGCAATTATTTTCCCCTCTACGGCACGATCTTCATCATCATGATGGCCCACATCATCAGTTGGATTGCCTACGGTACCCGGACGACCAACGGCGTTATGATTCAGGTGCACCGGGAACTGGAGGAAGCGGGAAAGGTAGCGGGGGCTTCGAAGTCGCGGGTTTTGTGGCGCATCGTCCTGCCTTTGGTTGCCGTGGGCGTCATGAACAGCTGGATCTGGATCGCCATGCTCTCCTACCGCGAAGTGACGATGGCACTGACGCTGTTTACCCGGAAGAACGTGGTAATTTCGACGGTGGTCTGGCAATTATGGGGCAACGGTTCCATTCCCGAGGTGTCGGCGCTGGGGGTGGTAATTGTCTTGTTTGCGGCCATCGTCGTGGGCGGCTTGCGAATCGTCCTTTCCCGAATGGGGACGATCGGCCAAGCCAGCTAATTTATAACAGGAGGTGTGCTTTTATGATCAGTATCCGTGGGCTGCAAAAGACCTTTAACGCCCGCCAGGGAAGGGTGGACGCTTTGCGGGAGATTGACCTGGACGTGAGCGAAGGGGAATTTTGCGTCCTCCTGGGCCCCAGCGGCTGCGGCAAAACAACGACACTGCGCTGCGTGGCGGGTCTGGAGCGCCCCGATTGCGGGGAAATCGACCTTGGCGGCCGTAAGGTAAACTCCACCAGTCCCAGGATTTTTTGCCCCACGGAGAAGCGGGATATCAGCATGGTCTTTCAGTCCTATGCCATTTGGCCGCACATGAATGTTTTCCAGAACGTCGCCTTCCCTTTGACGCAGGGGCAGAAACGTGTGGCGAAACCGATCGTGGCGGAGAGAGTGAGGGCGGCGTTGAAAAGGGTGCAGCTCGAAGGCCTGGAACAGCGGCCGGCGACTGATCTCAGTGGAGGGCAGCAGCAGCGGGTGGCTATGGCCCGCGCCATCGTGACGGAACCAAAGATCCTGCTCATGGATGAGCCGCTAAGCAATCTGGATGCCCGCCTGCGCGAACAGATGCGCATTGAATTACGCAAGATCACAAAGGAAATAGGCGTTACGACACTTTACGTCACCCACGATCAGGCGGAAGCCCTGAGCCTGGGCGACAAAGTCTGCCTGTTGAACCAGGGGCAGATTCTGCAAGTGGCGGCTCCTCACGAACTCTATACCCGTCCCGCCAATCTTTTCGCTGCCCAATTTGTCGGCGAGATGAATTTCGTCCAAGGCAAGGTTGTCGGTCCCGGACAAGTGGAAACCCCGCTGGGGATACTACAGGCGGCGGTGCCGGCGGGCGTGCCGACGGGGGCCGCTGTCACCCTGGCCATGCGGCCGGAGCATGTGCGCTTCCACGCGGCCGCCGATCAGGCGCACCAAACCGTGAGCGGCAAAGTCACCATCGCGAATTATCTCGGCGAAGCCGTTTTGTTTGAGGCGGTCTGCAATGGCGTTGCCATCATGGCCAAAATCGCCGGCGATGCCGATTTTTCCATGGGACAGACCGTGGCCGTGGAGCTGCCGGCTGACCGCTGGCGTGTTTTTCCGTGATGTGTCTGCTTTTATTCCTCTGGGAGGTAGCGCATGGAGCAATTATCGCTTGATTCTCCTTTGACCCGGCGTCAATTGGAAGAGGCCACGGTGGATGAGTACTATGATACGCTCAATACTTATACCCGTTTGGTGGGCGCCGAGCAACTGATCAAGAAATTGCTGCCCCACATGTTTGCCCGCGCCACCAAGAATCACGTCGAATATTCCCTGATGATGCAGGTGGTGGCGCGCATGCCCGACTTCGACTCCTGGTATGCCGCCTGGCAGCAATCCGGGCGCGACTTGCTGGCCATCGCCGAAGATGCGGAGCAGCAGGGTCGAATGGTCACTGCCGGGGATGCCTATTTACAGGCCGCGCTCCTTTTTCATTACGCGCAACTGCAATGCCGTCCTACGCGTCCGGAGAGAATTCA
>Ga0082335_1002855_pt1 | contig 30436 bp, 28 predicted proteins | sample Subgrocontami58m_FD_72375 | JGI IMG/M metagenome (GOLD analysis project Ga0082335, IMG submission 72375) | Subsurface groundwater microbial communities from S. Glens Falls, New York, USA - GMW37 contaminated, 5.8 m (SPADES assembly) (version 2) ...
TCCGGCGGCGGCGGCTACGCCAAGGTGATGAGCGAGGGCTTCCAGAAGGCCCAGCGCGAGATGTACGCCAAGCAGGCCAAGGAGGTGGACATCATCATCACCACGGCGCTCATCCCCGGCAAGCCCGCTCCCCGGCTGATCACTGCGGAGATGGTGCAGTCGATGAAGCCGGGCAGCGTGATCGTCGACATGGCCGCGGAACAAGGCGGCAACTGCGAACTGACCGAGCCGGGCAAGGTCGTGGTCAAGCACGGCGTGACCATCGTGGGCTACACCGACCTGGTCAGCCGCCTGGCCAAGCAGTCTTCGACGCTGTACGCGACCAACCTGTTCCGGCTCTCCGAGGAACTTTGCAAGACCAAGGACGGGGTCATCAACGTCAATATGGACGACGATGCCATCCGCGGCCTGACGGTCATCAAGGACGGCGGGATCACCTGGCCGCCGCCACCCCTCACGCTGCCGGCCCCGCCGGCAGCCAAGCCGGCGTCCATGCCGCCCAAGGCGCCCAAACATGGCGAGGCGAGCGCACCGGCCTCGGGCACAAGCACGGCGATCACGTTCCTGGTCGCAGCGGTCTTGTTCTGGTTCATCGGTGCCTTCGCGCCGCCGGCGTTTCTCGGCCACTTCACGGTATTCGTGCTGGCTGTCTTCGTCGGTTACATGGTGGTGTGGAACGTCACGCCGGCGCTGCATACGCCGCTGATGAGCGTGACCAATGCGATCAGCAGCATCATCGCCATCGGCGCGCTGGTGCAGGTCGCGCCGCCGTTGACGGCAGGGGCGGGGGCGGGCGACCGTCCCGAGACCTGGATCATCGGGCTCGCCGTGGTGAGCATCGCGCTGGTCGCGATCAACATGTTCGGCGGCTTCGCCGTCACGCAGCGCATGCTGCAGATGTTCCGCAAGTAAAGGGAGACAATTCATGTCCGCAACCCTGGCAACGGTCTCCTACATCGGCGCGACCATATTGTTCATCCTGAGTCTCGGCGGCCTGTCGAATCCCGAGACGTCCCGCCGCGGCAACCTGTACGGCATGATCGGCATGACCATCGCCGTGCTGGCGACGGTGTTCGGGCCGCAGGTCACCTCGGGCGGCTATCCGTGGATCATCGGCGCGATGGTCGTGGGCGCCACGATCGGCCTTTACGCCGCGCGCGTGGTCAAGATGACGCAGATGCCCGAGCTGGTCGCGTTGATGCACAGCCTGGTCGGCCTCGCGGCGGTGCTGGTCGGCTTCGCCAACTACATCGACCCGGCGGCGGCGGTGCAGTTCAAGGGTGCCGAGAAGACCATCCACGAGGTCGAGATCTACATCGGCGTGCTGATCGGCGCGGTCACCTTCTCCGGCTCGCTGATCGCCTTCGGCAAGCTCTCGGGCAAGATCAGCGGCAAGCCGATGCTCCTGCCGGGACGCCACTGGCTCAACCTGGCGGGCCTGCTGGTCGTGATCTGGTTCGGCGGCAGCTTCATCAGCTCGCACTCGATCGCCGACGGCATGACCCCGCTCGTCGTGATGACCGTGATCGCATTGCTCTTCGGCATCCACATGGTGATGGCGATCGGCGGCGCCGACATGCCGGTGGTGGTTTCGATGCTGAACAGCTACTCGGGGTGGGCGGCGGCGGCGACCGGCTTCATGCTCTCGAACGACCTGCTGATCGTCACCGGCGCGCTGGTCGGCTCGAGCGGCGCGATCCTCTCCTACATCATGTGCCGCGCGATGAACCGCCACTTCGTCTCCGTGATCGCGGGCGGCTTCGGCACCGAGGGCGGCACGCCCGCGGCCAAGGGCGGCGCGCAACCCGCCGGCGAGGTCGTGGCGGTCTCCGCGACCGAGACCGCAGAGCTGCTGCGCGAAGCCAAGAACGTGATCATCGTTCCGGGCTACGGCATGGCCGTGGCCCAGGCGCAGCACACGGTCTACGAGATCACCAAGCACCTGCGCGACAAGGGCGTCAACGTGCGCTTCGGCATCCACCCGGTCGCCGGACGCATGCCCGGTCACATGAACGTGCTGCTGGCCGAGGCCAAGGTGCCCTACGACATCGTGATGGAGATGGACGAGTTGAACGAGGACTTTCCCGACACCGACGTCGCCATGGTCATCGGCGCGAACGACATCGTGAACCCGGCCGCGCAGGATGACCCGACCAGCCCGATCGCCGGGATGCCGGTGCTGGAAGTCTGGAAGGCCAAGACCTCGATCGTGATGAAGCGCAGCATGGCCTCGGGCTATGCGGGCGTGGACAATCCGCTCTTCTACAAGGACAACAATCGCATGCTGTTCGGCGATGCCAAGAAGATGCTGGACGAGGTGTTCGTCGCGCTGAAGGCCTGAGCGGGGCGAAGCGGGTAGCGTTGCCCCGATCTGCCTTTCATTGATCTCGTCATTTCGTGAAGTTGCGAAGTTGCAACTTCACGAAATGACGAGACTTATTGAACCCCAAATTCCTCGCCAGGTCCGTCAGCACGTGACTCGTAAGCGCTGCGGTACAATCCTCCGCTGCGCGCACTCGCGCGCACCCGGAGGAGCGGCCACGTGACGATCGGCGATTCGAATCGCGCCCGCGCGAACATCCTCGGACGCATCCGCAAGGCGCAGGGGCGCGGCGCGAGCCGTCCTTCCCGCGCCGAGAGCGAGGCGGTCGAAAGTTACCTGATGGCACACCCGCGCGGGCCCCTGCCCGAGGTCGGCGGCGATCTCGTCGCGCGTTTTCGCGAGCGCGCGGAATCGATGCAGAGCACCACGGAGGAAGTCGACCGCGAGGCGCAGGTGCCCGCGGTGGTGGCTGCCTACCTGAACGCCAACCGCCTGCCGCGCTCGGGCTGCGTGTGGCCCGCGCTCGCGCACCTGGACTGGCGCGGCGTCGGGCTCGATCTGGCCCCGCGTACGGCCAACGGCGACGATGGGGTCGGTGTCACCGGTGCGTTCGCCGCGATCGCAGAAACCGGCACGCTGGTGGTCGCCTCCGGACCCGATACGCCGGCCTCCGCGAGCCTGCTTCCCGAGACCCACGTCGCGGTCGTGCGCGCGGAGCGCATCGTCGCGCGCATGGAAGAGGCATGGGACCTCGCCCGCCGGGCTTTCGGCCAGCTCCCGCGCGCCATCAACTTCATCTCCGGCCCGTCGCGCACCGGCGATATCGAGCAGCAGCTCGTGCTCGGCGCGCACGGCCCCTACCGGGTGCACATCGTCATCGTGCGCGGGTAGGTTGGACTGGGGCCGCAGGCCGAAGTCCAACGAGCGATGTTCGACTGTGCTCAGTCCAACCTACGGCTTCACTCCCGAATTAGGTATCAAAAACTCCCCTAACTCCCGGATTCGCCTGGCTGCCCTGGCACGTAATATCGGCGCGTGGGGGATTCCCACGGGAGAATGAATTGGCAGGAGCCGCCGCGCCCGCTGGAGGCCAGAGGATAGGTCGCTTCGAGATCGTCAGGGTGCTGGGCAAGGGCGCCCAGGGCACCGTCTATCTCGCGCGCGACACCCACCTGGAGCGCGAAGTCGCGGTCAAGACCCTGCGCCTGGAACACGTCGACGCCGCCGTTCGCGGCGAGCGGGTGCGCACGCTGCTCGACGAGGCGCGCATCGTCTCCAAAATGCAGCACCCCAACATCGTCACCCTGCACGACGCCGGGGAGGACAAGGGCACGCCCTACCTCGTATTCGAATACGTCGAGGGGCAGACCCTGGCGGGGCTCATCCGCGAGAAGGGCAGACTTGCCCCCGCGCAGGCGGCGGACATCGCGCTGCAGGTGCTTCGCGGCGTGGGCTACGCGCACGCGAAGGAGGTCATCCACCGCGACCTGAAGCCCGCGAACATCATCCTCACCGCGCAGGGCGTGCCGCAGGTCATGGATTTCGGCATCGCCCGGCACGCGGCGGACGCGGCGACCGGCGAGCGCGCGCTCTACGGCACGCCGAGCTACATGGCGCCGGAATACGTCGCCTCGTACCAGTACACCACCGTCTCGGACCTGTTTGCGATCGGCATGGTGCTCTACGAGATGCTCACCGGCCAGCCGGCGGTGAAAATGCCGACCGCGGTCGAGACCCTCTACCGCATCGTCAACCTGCCGTTCCCGCCGCCCGGCGAGCTCAACCCGGAGATCGACGAGAAGCTGAACGGCATCGTCGTCAAGTCGATCGCCAAGGACCCGGGCGAGCGCTTCCAGAGCGCCGAGCAGATGGCCGAAGCGCTCGCGGCGTGGCTGGAGCCTGCCTCCGAGGCCTCCTCCGAAGGCACGCAGGGCACCCTCGAGTTCCTGCTGAGGCGCATCCGCCACAAGAGCGACTTCCCGGCGCTGTCGGCGACCATCGGCACCCTCAACCGCGTGATCGCCTCCTCGGACCGGGAGCGCACCAGCGTGCTGTGCAACGCGATCCTGAAGGACTTCGGATTGACGACCAAGCTGCTCAAGCTCGTCAACGCGGCCTACTACAACCAGTTCGGCGGCGGGGTCAGCACGGTGTCCCGCGCGGTGGCCATTCTGGGCTTCGACGGCATACGCAACGTTGCGGCGTCGCTGATGCTGTTCGAGCACATGCAGAACAAGGCGCAGGCGGCGGCGCTCCGCGACGAGCTGGCCGCGACCTACTTCAGCGCGGTCCTCGCGCGCGAGTTCGTCCAGAAGATGGGCGTACGCGACGCGGAGGAGGCGTTCGTCTGCGCCATGTTCCACCGGCTGGGCAAGCTCCTGGTCGCCTTCTACCTCCACGAGGAGGCGCACGCGATCGAGCGGCTGATGCAGTCGCGCCGCATCGACCGGGAGCGCGCCGCGATCCAGGTGCTCGGCATTCCCTACGAGGACCTGGGCATGGGCGTCGCGAGGAAGTGGAACTTCCCGGACAAGATCGTCAACAGCATGCGTCCGGTGGCCGAGGCGCTGCGCAGCCGCGTCGAGGGCGAGGACGACAAGCTGCGCGCGCTCGCCAGCATGGCGAACGGCGTTTCGGACGTCGTGCGCACCGACTCCGGCCCCGAGGCGCGCGCGAGGGGCCTGGAAGCGGTGGTCGCCAAGTTCGGCGAGGGCATCGCCCTCGACCACGAGAAGCTCGCTTCGGTGGTGGACGATTCGGTCAAGGCGCTCTCCCGCGACGCGGAATTCCTCGGATTCAGCACGCGGAGCCCGTTCTTCGAGTCGGTCCGTGCGTGGTCCGCCGAGCGGCAGGAAGCGGCGGCGAACGAGGCGGCGACGCTGGTGGACCCGACGCAGCTCGCCACCTTCGAGCCCACCGGGCTGTTCGGCGCGCCGGGTGCGGCAGCCGCGCCGAGCGACCGGCGCGGCGTGCTCGCCGCGGGCGTGCAGGACATCACCGAGACCCTCGTCTCGAGCCACAAGCTGAACGACGTGCTGCGCATCATCCTGGAGACCATGTACCGCGGCATCGGCTTCTCGCGCGTGCTCCTGTGCGTCAGCGACCCGCGGCACTCGGCGCTGCGCGCGCGCTTCGGATTCGGCCACGACGCCGATGCCATCGTGCGCCAGGGATTCTCGATCCCGATCTCGCAGGAGCGGGACGTCTTCTATGCCGCGATACACCAGGGCCTGGACATCTGCATCGAGGACATCAACGCCGACCGGATTCGCAGGCACGTGCCGGAGTGGTACCGCGCGGCGCTGCGTTGCCGTGGCATGGTGCTTTTTCCCATCATGGTCGGCAAGCGGCCGGTGGCGCTCATCTACGCCGACACCGACAACCCCGCGGTGCTCAAGTTCCAGCCCGAGGAGCTCAACCTGCTGAAGACGCTGCGCAATCAGGCGGTGCTCGCGTTCAGGCAGAAGACCTGAGCCCTTCGATTTTGAATCCATAGATCTCCCGATTTTGGCAAGTTGCGAACTTCGCAACTTGCCAAAATCGGGAGACATATTGGACCCCAATTCCTCGCCAGGTCTGCGCTTCCGCGCCCGATAGGCCCTGCGCCGCCGCCGAATCGTGCCGATATAGCAGAAGAAGCCGGGACGGGAAATACCCCCGCCCCGCGCGATCCTATGGACAGAGCACGCCACGCAACGGTGCTGTTCGCCGACGTTGCCGGCAGCACCGCACTCTATGAAGTCATGGGGGACGCCGACGCGCTCGCGCGCATCGGCGGGTGCCTCGCGCGCCTGAAGGAAGTCGCTGCCAAGGGCGACGGGCGCGTCATCAAGTCGATCGGCGACGAGCTGATGTGCGTGTTTCCCGACCCGTCCTCGGCCCTGCGGGCGGCGAGCGAGATGCAGCTCTCGCAGATGCGCACCGAGCCCGCGCTGTCGCTGCGCATCGGCTTCCACGCAGGGGAGGCGATCGAGCGCGACGGCGACCTGTTCGGCGACACCGTCAACGTCGCCGCGCGCGTGGTCGGGTACGCGAAGCCCAAGCAGATCCTCACCACCGGAGCGACCGCGCTCGCGCTGCCCGAGTTCATGCGCGCCGGCACGCGCAAGCTCGGGGCCTTGAGCGTGCGCGGCCGCCAGCAGCCGGTGGAACTGGTCGAAATCGTCTGGCAGTGGGGCGCCGAGCTGACCATGGTCGATCCGGTGCACGCCGCGCTGTCCGCCGACGCGGCGGAACGGCGCCTGACGCTCACCTACCGGGGAAGGGAGTTCGATTTTCCGCGGGGAGCGACCCAACTGACGCTCGGCCGGGGCGAGGACAACGACATCGTGGTCCCGGTCCGCCGCGCCTCCAGGCTGCACGGGCGCATCGAGCTGCGCCAGTCGGTATTCGTGCTCGTCGACCTGTCCACCAACGGCACCTACGTGCGCATCGACGGCGGCGACGAGCTGGTGCTGCGCCGCGAGGCGCTGCCGCTGCATGGCACGGGCTTCATCGGCCTGGGGCAGAGCACCCGCTCCGCAATCCGCCCGGACCTGGTCGAGTTCTCCTGCGCCTAGCGCGCCGCGCGCCTGCCCCACGGGACAACGCAGCGCCGCTTCCGGTAGGATGGCGCGATCGTGTCCCAGGCGCTTCTCGTATGGCTTGAATTCGGCGTCTGCGCGTCCCTGATCGCATGGGGCGGCTGGCGGCTCTCCCTGTACGGGGACGTGATCTCGGAAAAGACCGGACTGGGAGCGACCTGGATCGGCGTGGTGCTGATGGCGTCGGTCACTTCCCTGCCGGAACTGGTGACCGGGGTGAGCGCGGTCGCCGCGGCGAACACGCCCGACATTGCGGTGGGCGACGTTCTCGGGAGCTGCGTGTTCAACCTCGCCCTTCTCGCGCTCCTGGATCTTCTCCACCGCGGCGAATCGATCTACAGCAAGGCCGGGCAGGGGCACATTCTTTCCGCCGGCTTCGGCGTCCTGCTGCTCGGCCTGGCCGGATTCAGCCTGTTGCTGGCCGAGAGATTCGACGGCTTCTCGCTGGGGCACGTCGGCATCTATTCCCCCGCGATCGTCGTGCTGTACTTGCTCTCCATGCGCGTTGTATTCAGCTACGAGAGGAAGCAGCTGGCGGCATACGCCGAGGAGGCAGCCGAGCGATACCCGCACCTCACGCTCGGGCAGGCGGTCGCCCGCTTTTCGCTCGCAGCCGCGGTGGTCGTCGGCGCCGGGACGTGGCTGCCGTTCGTCGGTGGGGACATCGCCGGACTCCACGGCTGGAACACCTCTTTCGTCGGCACATTGTTCATTGCCGCCGCCACCTCGCTCCCGGAGCTGGCGGTCACGCTCTCGGCGATGCGCCTGGGCGCGCTGGACATGGCGATCGCGAACCTGCTGGGAAGCAACCTGTTCAACCTGCTGATCCTGGCCGTCGACGACGCGTTCTACCTGCGCGGCCCGCTGCTCTCGCACGTGTCGGCGACACACGCGGTTTCGGTGATGTCGGCCGTGGCGATGACCGATGCCGTCATCGTCGGTCTGCTGTACCGGCCGCCGGGCCGGCTCTTCAGGACCGTCGGATGGGTCAGTGTCCTGCTGCTGTGGGTCTATCTGCTGAACGCCTACGTCCTGTTCCGCTTCGGCGGCTGACGTGCTCAAGGTCGAGCGGGTTCCCGGAATGCACGCCATATCGCACCGCCGGTGCTCGATCGATACGCGGACGAAGAGCGAGTCCGGCGGTGGATCGCGGGGTTCACTGCGGCCAGCCTGAAGGAACCGTTCCGGTTGTTGTCCGGGGCAAGGCCCCGTAAAATGCGGTGGCGGCGGAAACCCGGGGAAACGACAATTCAGGGGCCGCATCTTCGGTCAAGGGAGCGATCGGATGTTGCAGTTGACCAGCCTCGGCATCGTGCTCTATGCATTCTGGCTGCTGCTGTCGGGTTATTTCACGCCGTTTCTGCTCGCCGCGGGGGCGGGATCGGCGCTCGGCGTTGCGCTCTTCGCCCGGCGGATGGCGGTCGCGGACCGCGAGGGTCACCCGATCCAACTGGTCGCGGCGGTGTTCGTCTACTGGCCGTGGCTCGTCAAGGAAATCGCCAAGTCGGCCTGGGACGTTTCGCGCATCATCCTGGATCCGCGCCTGCCGATCACCCCGACCCTGATACGCTTCCGGCCCACGCAGAGGACGGCCGCGGGGCTCACGACGCACGCCAACTCGATCACGCTCACGCCGGGGACCATCACCGTCGAGGCGACGCGGGACGAGTTCCTGGTGCACGCGCTGACACGGGCCGGAGCCGAGGGCGTGGTCGACAGCGAGATGGACCGGCGCATCACCCGGGTCGAGGGTCTCGCCTGATGTTCGCGGCCGCGAGCATCGCCCTGCTCGTGACCCTGGCGCTCGCGCTCGCGCGCGCCATGCTGGGGCCCACCGTGTTCGACCGCCTGCAGGCGGCCAACACCATCGGCACCGTGGCGATGCTGCTGCTCGCGGTGATCGGCTTTCTCACCGGGCGGCCCGAATTCCTGGACCTGGCGCTGGTCTACGGGCTGCTCAACGTGGTGGGCACGATCGCCGTGCTGAAGTTCTTCCGCTACGGCGACCTCGGGGAACCGGGCGAGGAAGAGGAGCGGGGCGCGTGAGCCTTGGCGTGGACGTCCTGAGCTGGCTCTGCCTCCTCGCCGGGGGCACGTTCTGTGTGATCGGCGGGGTCGGGCTGGTGCGCATGCCCGACTTCTATACGCGCATGCACGCCGCCAGCGTGACCGACACGCTCGGCGCGGGGCTGATGTTGCTCGGGATGATGCTGCAGGCGGGCGCGAGCCTCGTGACCGTGAAGCTGGTCATGGTCGGGCTGCTGATCTTCTTCGCCAGCCCGACCGCGACGCACGCGCTCGCCGAGGCCGCGCGCGCGCGCGGCCTCGAGCCGCTGCTCGCCTCCGGGGAGGAGCCATCGAAGCGCTGATCATCGTGGTCCTGCTCACCATGATGGCGGCGCTGACGGTCGCCATCGTGGTGCAGCGGAACCTGTTCGCGGTCGTGGTGCTGGCCGGCATCTACAGCTTCCTCATGGCGACGGTGCTGGTGGCGCTCGACGCGGTGGACGTGGCGATGACCGAGGCGTCGGTCGGGGCGGGGATCTCCACCGTGCTGCTGCTCGCGGCGCTCTACCTCACGCGCGGCGACGAGGCGAAGCCCATGCACCGTCCGATGCTTCCGCTCGCGGTTGCCATCGTGGTCGGCGCCGCGCTGGTCTATGGAACGCTGGGGCTGCCGGCGTTTTCCGATCCACAGGCGCCGATCCACACGCACGTGGTACCACGCTATCTCGGCGAATCGCTGAAGGAGACCGGCGTGCCCAACGTGGTGACCTCGGTTCTTGCGAGCTATCGCGGCTATGACACGCTCGGCGAGACGACGGTGGTGTTCACCGCGGGCGCGGGCGTGATCGCGCTGCTGCGCCGCCTGCGGCGCCGCGAGGACGCGCGCGAATGAGGCGCGACCTGGTCCTGCGGGTCGTCGCCAAGCTGATGATCCCGTTCGTGCTGCTGTTCGCGCTGTACGTGCAGTTCCACGGCGATTTCGGCCCGGGCGGCGGATTCCAGGCCGGCGTGATCATCGCCGCGGCGGTGATCTTTTACGCGATCGTCTTCGGGCTGCCGGCGGCGCGCAGGCTGATGCCCGAATGGGTGGTGGAGAGCATGGTCTCCATCGGCGTGCTCGTGTACGGCGGCGTGGGCGTGGCCGGGCTGCTGCTGGGCGGCCACTATCTGGATTACTTCGTCCTCGCGCACGATCCGGTGCACGGCCAGGAACGCGGCATCTTCTGGGTCGAAGTCGGGGTCGCGATCACCGTGTCGGGGGTGATGCTCACGATCTTCTACATGTTCGCCGCGCGCCGCCGCGACCAGGACGAGGCATGAACTTCGCCGGGCACTACACCTACTGGGTGACGATCTTTCTGATGATCGCCGGTTTGTACATCGTCATCGCGCGCGGCAACCTGGTGAAGAAACTGATCGGCCTGGGAATCTTCCAGACTTCGGTGTACCTGCTCTACATCGCCCCCGGCAAGCTGATCGGCGGCACCGCGCCCATCCTCGCGGAGTCCTTCAAGACCTATTCCAACCCGCTTCCGCACGTGCTGATACTCACCGCGATCGTCGTCGGCGTCGCGACGCTCGCGCTCGGGCTGGCGATCGTGGTCCGGATACGCGAGGCCTACGGCAGCATCGAGGAGGACGAGATCCTAGAGAAGGATCGCAGCGAGCAAGGGGACCGGTGATCAGTTCCGGCGAACACCTCCCCGCGCTGCAGGTGGTCTTGCCGCTGCTCGCCGCGCCGCTGATGGTCCTGGTGCGGCGCGGGACCTTCGCGTGGCTGCTGGCCACGGCAGTGAGCTGGGGCACGCTGCTGATCGCGGTGGCGCTGGCGGCGAGGGTGCGCGAAGCCGGCCCGATTGCGTACGCGATCGGCAACTGGCCTCCGCCCTGGGGCATCGAATACCGGGTGGACGCGGTCAACGCCTACGTCCTGGTGCTGGTGAGCCTGGTCGCGTCCGTCGTGGCGCCGTACGCGCGGGCGAGCATCGCGGCCGAGCTGCCGCGCGACCAGCGGTATCTGTTCTTCACGATGTTCTCGCTGTGCCTCGCCGGCCTGCTCGGCATGACCATCACGGGGGACGCGTTCAACCTGTTCGTGTTCCTGGAGATCTCGTCGCTTTCGACCTACGTGCTGATAGCGCTCGGGCGCGACCGGCGGGCGCTGCTGGCCGCCTACCAGTACCTCGTGCTCGGCACCATCGGGGCGACCTTCTACATCATCGGCGTGGGGCTGCTGTACCTGATGACCGGCACGCTCAACATCGCCGACCTCGCCGCGCGGCTGCGCGAGGTCCACGAACTGAGGCCGGTGCTCGCTGCGCTCGCGTTCATCACGGTCGGCATCGGATTGAAGCTCGCGATGTTCCCGCTGCATTTCTGGCTGCCGAATGCGTATGCCTATGCGCCGTCGGCGATCACCGCGTTCCTCGCGGCCACCGCGACCAAGGTCTCGATCTACGTGCTGCTGCGACTCTATTTCACGGTGTTCGCGGTGAGGCTGGTGTTCGAGCAACTGCCGATGGCGCAGGTCCTGATCGCGCTGTCGGTGCTGGCGATCGTGGCGACTTCGCTGGTCGCGGTGTTCCAGCGCGACCTGAAGCGCATGTTCGCGTATTCGAGTGTGGCCCAGATCGGCTACATCACCCTCGGCGCCGCCCTGGTCAACGAGCCGGGGCTCACGGGCGCGGTCGCGCACCTGTTCAACCACGGACTCACCAAGGGCGCGCTCTTCCTCCTGCTCGGCGGGATCTCGCTGCGCCTCGGCGGCACCGGCATCGACCGGGTCGCAGGGCTCGCGCGCACGATGCCCCTCACCTCGCTCGGAATCGTGCTCGCCGGATTGAGCCTGATCGGCATTCCCGCCACCGCGGGATTCATCAGCAAGTGGTATTTCGTTCTCGGCGCGATCGAGCACGGCTATGCCTGGCTTGCGGTCCTGATCGTGGCCACCTCGCTCATCGCGCTCGCGTACGTCTGGCGTTTCGTCGAGATGGCCTACCTGCGCGAGCCCGGGCCCGGCGCGGCGAACCCGCGCGAAGCGCCGGCTTCGATGCTGATCCCGGCGTGGATCATGGTCGCCGGCTGCATCTATTTCGGCCTCGACACCTCGTTCCCGGTCGGGGGCGCGCGGCTCGCCGCCGAGGTCCTGCTGGGCGGCGCCCGATGAGTCCGGAGTCGGCCATCCTGGCTGCGCTCGCGGTCCCCGTGATCGGGGCGCTCGCGATCGCCGCGTGCGATCGCCGGCCGGACCTGCGCGAGACCGCGACCCTCGCGACCTCGGTGATCCTGCTCGCATGCGTAGCCTCGCTGCTTCGTCCGGTGCTCGACGGGGCGCGGCCCGAGGTGGCGCTCGTGGAGATGCTCCCGGGAATCGCGCTTGCCTTCCGCGTCGAGCCGCTCGGCATGTCCTTCGCGCTGCTCGCATCGGCTCTGTGGATCGTCAATTCGCTGTATTCGATCGGCTACATGCGGGGCAACGGGGAGAAGCACCAGACGCGTTTCTACGTCTGCTTCGCGCTCGCGCTCGCGAGCACCATGGGAATCGCCTTCAGCGCGAACCTGCTCACACTGTTCGTCTTCTACGAGGCGCTGACGCTGATCACCTACCCGCTGGTGACGCACCACGGCGACGACGAGGCGCGTCAGGGCGGACGCACCTACCTCGGCCTGCTGCTCGGGACGTCGATCCTGTTCCTGCTGCCCGCGATCGCGCTGACCTGGGCGATTGCCGGAACGCTGGATTTCGTGCCCGGCGGCATCCTGCGCAGCGGCCTGTCGAACGCCGCGATCGGAGGTCTGCTCGCGCTCTACGTTTTCGGCATCGGCAAGGCGGCGCTGATGCCGGTGCACCGCTGGCTGCCGGCGGCCATGGTGGCGCCCACGCCCGTGTCGGCGCTGTTGCACGCGGTGGCGGTGGTGAAGGCGGGCGTGTTCTCGTTGGTGAAGGTGATCGTGTACGTGTTCGGCGTCGACCAGATCGCCGGGCTGAAGAGCGTCGACTGGCTGCCCTTCGTTTCGGGCTTCACGATCATCGCCGCCTCGATCATCGCGCTGCGCTCGGACAACCTGAAGCGCAGGCTCGCCTATTCGACGGTGAGCCAACTGTCCTACGTCGTGCTCTCGGTGTCGCTGCTGACACCGCTGTCGGTGGCCGGAGCGGCCCTGCACATCGTCGCCCACGCCTTCGGGAAGATCACGCTGTTCTTCGCCGCGGGTGCCATCTATACGGCCTCGCACAAGACCGAGGTGAGCCAGCTGGACGGCATCGGCCGGCGCATGCCCTGGACGATGGCGGCGTTTGCGATCGGCGCGCTCTCGATGATCGGCCTTCCGCCGACCGCGGGGTTCGTGAGCAAGTGGTTCATCCTGTCCGGGGCGATGGCCGCGGCGAACTGGGTCGCCGTCGCGGTCATTGCGGCGAGCACCCTGCTCAACGCGGGCTACTTCCTGCCGATCGTCTACCGCGCGTTCTTCCGCGAAGGCGACGACCGTGCGCACGGCGAGGCGCCGGCGACGATGGTCGCCGCGCTCGCGCTGACCGCGCTTGCGACCATTGCCTTCTTCTTCATGTCCGACATTCCAGTGGCGCTCGCGCGGCGCCTCGCGGGGGCCTGACCGATGGATGAGCACTGGCTCGCGCGGCCCGCAACCCGCAAGCTGCTGTGGCGGGGATTCATCGCGATTCTCGCGCTGACCGTGGCCGCGGACTTTTTCGTGACCGGGGAGCCGCACTTCGGCATCGAGGCGAGCCTCGCGTTCAACGCCTGGTACGGCTTCCTCGCGTGCGCGGCGCTCATCGTCTTCGCGAAAGGCGTCGGGGCGTTCCTCAAGCGGCCCGACGACTATTACCGGCGGCGCGATGATTGAGCTGCTGCACCCCGGACTCGTCCTGGTCCTCGGCGGGTTCGTCGCCGCCGGCCTGCGCGGCACGTGGCGCAAGGCCGTGGTGCTGCTGTTTCCGCTGGCCGCGTTGGCGCTGGTGTGGACGGCTCCCGAAGGCGTGCTCTGGAGGGCGGAATTCCTCGGGCAGGCGATCACGCCCTTTGCCGTGGACAGGCTGTCGCGGCTCTTCGCGCTGATATTCGCGGTGATGGCGTTCGGCGGGGCGCTGTTCGCGCTCAACCAGGCGGAACGCCTCGAGCTGCCGGCGGCACTGGTGTATGCGGGCTCGGCGATCGGCGTGACGCTCGCGGGCGACCTGCTCACCGTGTTCGTCTTCTGGGAGCTGATGGCGATCGGCTCGACGCTCGTGATCTGGAGCGCGCGAACGGGCGACGCGCGCGCGGCGAGCTTCCGCTACCTGATGGTTCACCTGCTCGGCGGCGTGCTGCTGATGGCGGGCGTCGCGGGCCACGTGCTGCAGACGGGGTCGGCGGCTTTCGGGCACATCGCGCTCGATTCGCCGGCGCACTGGCTGATCCTCGCGGGATTCCTGGTCAACGCGGCTGCCCCGCCGCTCTCGGCGTGGCTGCCCGATGCGTACCCGGAGGCGTCCTGGAGCGGGACGGTCTTCCTGTCCGCCTTCACCACCAAGACCGCGGTCTACGTCCTGCTGCGCGGCTTCGCCGGCACCGAGTTGCTCGTGTATGTGGGGCTGTTCATGGTGTTCTACGGCATCGTCTACGCGCTGCTCGAGAACGACATGCGGCGCATCCTCGCCTACAGCATCGTCAACCAGGTCGGATTCATGGTGACGGGCATCGGTATCGGCACCGAGATGGCCCTGAACGGTGCCGCGGCGCACGCGTTCGCGCACATCATCTACAAGGCGCTGCTGCTCATGTCGGCGGGATCGGTGCTCTACGCGACGGGCAAGCGCAAGTGCGGCGACCTGGGCGGGCTGTTCCGCACCATGCCGGTGACGACGGCGTGCGGGATCGTCGGCGCCGTTTCGATATCGGCATTCCCGCTCACCTCCGGCTTCGTGAGCAAATCGATGATTTCTCAGGCGGCGGCGGACGGGCATCTGTTCGCCGTGTGGCTGCTGCTCGCGGCGGCCTCGGCGGGCGTGTTCCTGCACGCGGGCATCAAGTTTCCGTGGTTCGTGTTCTTCCAGAAGGACTCGGGCCTCCGGCCCGCCGAGCCACCGCTCAACATGCGATTGGCCATGCTGCTGTTCTCCGCGCTGTGCATCGGCCTGGGGGTCTTCTACGGGCCGCTCTACGCGCTCCTGCCCTACGGGACGCATTTCGTGCCCTACACCACGCCCCATGTCGTCGGTCAGCTTCAACTGCTGCTGTATTCCGGCCTCGTATTCTTCCTGATGCTGCCGATGCTGCGCCGTACCCTCACCATCACGCTGGACGTGGACTGGTTCTATCGCCGCCTCGGGCCGGCGTTCCTGAACGGGCTTGCCGGGGGGCTTTCGCGCGGCCTCGCCGGGCTGGGCCGGGACGCTCGGGCCCTGGGCGGCCTGCTGCTGCGTTGGACCGAGCGCTGGCACGGTTACGACGGTCCCCTGTCGCGCACGCCTACGACGGGCGCGATGGCGCTGTGGATCAGCGCCCTGCTCGCAGCGTACCTGGTGATGTACTACGCCTAGGCGGGACGCGTCCCGGGAGGAGTCGGTGCAAAATGCCGGCCATGCTTGATTTTGCGCCTGCCTGGGGATAGCATTGAACGCGATTGTCGCCTCGCAATTACATTCCATAATCCGGGACCGAGAACATAGGAATGAAAACGCCGTTGTGCGTGTTCACGATGCCAAGGCCGGACGCAAACCCCCCTTTTCAAGAGGAGAAACCATGAGCAAGGAACAAGCGATCAAACCGCAGACAGCTTCGCGCAGGAAGTTCTTGACGGGGGCGGCCGCAGCCACCGCCGGTGCCGCGACACTCGGCTTTCCGACCATCGTCAAGGCCCAGGGTCCGATCAGCATGCGCTGGCAAAGCACCTGGCCGTCGAAGGACATCTTCCACGAGTACGCGCTGGACTTCGCCAAGAAGGTGAACGACATGACCGGCGGCGACCTCAAGATCGAGGTGCTGCCCGCGGGCGCGGTGGTCCCGGCGTTCGGCCTGCTCGACGCGGTGACCAAGGGCACGCTCGACGGCGGCCACGGCGTGCTGGTGTACCACTACGGCAAGCAGAACGCGCTCGCGCTGTGGGGCTCCGGGCCCGGCTTCGGCATGGACGCGAACATGTTGCTCGCCTGGCACAAGTACGGCGGCGGCAAGGAGCTGCTCAACAAGCTGTACACCTCCATCGGCGCCAACGTGGTGTCCTTCCCCTACGGGCCGATGCCGACCCAGCCGCTGGGCTGGTTCAAGAAGCCGATCACCAAGGTGGAAGACTTCAAGGGACTGAAGTTCCGCACCGTGGGCGTCTCGATCGACGTGTTCACGGGCCTGGGCGCGGCGGTCAATGCGCTGCCCGGCGGCGAGATCGTGCCGGCGATGGACCGCGGGCTGCTGGACGCGGCGGAATTCAACAACGCCTCCTCCGACCGGCTGCTCGGCTTCGCCGACGTGTCCAAGGTGTGCATGCTGCAGAGCTACCACCAGAACGCCGAGCAGTTCGAGATCATGTTCAACAAGACCAAGTTCGATGCGCTGCCGGCCAAGATGAAGGCGATCATCGAGAACGCCGTGGAGGCCGCCTCCTCCGACATGTCCTGGAAGGCGATCGACCGCTACTCCAAGGACTACATCGAGCTGCAGACCAAGGACAAGGTGCGTTTCTACAAGACCCCGGACTCGGTGCTCCAGAAGCAGCTCGAGGTCTATGACGTGGCCGCGAAGAAGCGCTCGGACAACGCGCTGTGGGTGGAGATCGAGAAATCGCAGAAGACATTCGCCGCGCGCGCGGTGCGCTGGTTCCTCGACACGCAGGTGGGCACGCGCATGGCCTACAACCACTACTTCGCGCCGAAGAAGGCCTCCGCGAAGAAGGCCTGAGCCTTACGCGATCCTGACAAACACCATCCGGGGCTCCCGGATGGTGTTTTTGTTTCAATATGGCGTCGGGCGGGCCGGTAGAATAGCGGCGCCGCCGGGAATCTCCGAGAAGGACACGATTTCATGCAGAAAGCGCTGCTTTTCATCGACAAGGTGAGCACCTGGGTCGGCCAGGCGTTTTCCTTCTGCATCGTTCTGCTCACGCTTCACGTGTCCTGGGAAGTGTTCGCGCGCTACGCGCTCGACGCCCCGCGCGCGTGGGCGTTCGACGTGATGATCATGTTCTACGGCACGCTGTTCATGATGGCGGGCGCCTACACGCTGTCGAAGAACGGCCACGTCCGCGGGGACGTGCTCTACGGTTTCTTCAGGCCGCGCACCCAGGCGACGATCGACCTGACGCTCTACATCGTCTTCTTCATTCCCGGGGTGATAGCGCTCACCTACGCCGGGTACGACTACGCGGCCGACTCCTGGCGCATCAATGAGCACTCGACCATCACCTACGAGGGCCCGCCGATCTACCCGTTCAAGACGGTCATCCCGCTGGCCGGGGCGTTCCTGCTGGCACAGGGCATCGTCGAGATCGTCCGCTGCGTCATCTGCCTCAAGCAGGGTGCATGGCCTTCGCGCGAGGCGGACGTCGAGGAAGTCGACGTCGAAAAGCTGAAGGAGATGGTGCACGTGAAGGATGAGGACATCGCGAAGCTCGACCAGTACGTCGTACGCGGGGAGCAAGCCAAGTGAAAGTACGCAAGGAACTCTGGTTCGGCTTCTCGCTGATGGCGATCATCCTGATCGCCATCGCGGTGTTCCTGCCCTGGGGCAACATGACCAACGGCCATTACGGCCTGTTGATGCTGGCGCTGATCGTGGTGGCGATCATGATGGGCTTTCCCACGGCGTTCACGCTGATGGGCATGGGCGTGTTCTTCGCCTGGCTGTTCTACCGCGGCGTCAACCCGCAGATTGCCGTCCAGCAGGTGCTCGACCTGTTCGTGCAGCGCACCTACGGGGTGATGTCGAACGACGTGCTGATCGCGATCCCGCTGTTCCTGTTCATGGGCTACCTGGTCGAGCGGGCCCAGTTGATCGACCGGCTGTTCCACAGCCTGCACCTCGCGACGACGCGCGTGCCGGGCTCGCTCGCGGTGGCGACCATCATCACCTGCGCGATCTTCGCCACCGCAACCGGCATCGTCGGCGCGGTGGTGACGCTGATGGGCTTGCTCGCGTTCCCGGCGATGCTCAAGGCGGGCTACAACATCAAGATCGCGGCCGGCGCGGTCACCGCGGGGGGGTGCCTGGGCATCCTGATTCCGCCCTCGGTGCTGCTGATCGTCTACGGCGCGACGGCGGGCGTGTCGGTGGTGCAGCTCTACGCCGGCGCCTTCTTCCCCGGGTTCATGCTGGCGTCGCTTTACATCGGCTACGTCATCGTTCTGGCGAAGTGGAAACCGGCGCTGATGCCGCCGTTGTCCGAGAGCGCGCAGCGCGTGCCGCTGCCGCCCTTTGCGCAGTCGCTGTCCCGCCACGGCGGCAACCCGTTGACGGCGCTGTGGCGCGCCCTCTCCGGAGGCGCGGGCGGCGATGTCGCGAAGCGCACGGCGCTGGGACAGATGATCGTCACGCTGGTCCCGGCCATCGTCATCATCGCGCTGCTGGGGGTCATGTTTCGGTCGGCGACCGCTCCCGTCGTCGAAGCCAGCACTGCCGGACTGGTGGAGGCGGGCGGCGAGGTCGCTGCGGACATCAAGGAAGAATCCGTGGGCCTGATAGGCCAGCCCGAGGCCGAAGAGAGCGAGTCGGAAGCCAAGGAACTCCCGGCCGAAGCGGCGGCGGAGGACGAAGCGAAGACCGAATCGGTCGCGAAGTCGGCCGCGGACGCACCGGCCGCGGACGCGGAGGCCCGGAAAGCGCCGGCAGCCGAGCGATTGCCGGTGCCGACCTGGTACTGGATCGTGCTCGCCGTCGGCATCGCCACCATCGGATTCATCTACCGGATATGGAGCTGGGAGCGGCTCGAGGTGTTCAAGCTGCTGCTCACTTCGTTCTTTCCGCTGGCGATGCTGATTCTCGCGGTGCTCGGGTCGATCGTCTTCGGGCTGGCGACGCCCGCCGAGGCGGCCGCGGTCGGCGCATTCGGCGGCTTCCTCCTGGCCGCGGCCTACCGCTACATCGCGCACTTGCGGGAAGGCGCGGGAGGCCCGTTTTCCGGGGCCGTGCTCGGCGGCACGCTGAGGGAATTCGGCACGGTCATCAAGGAGTCGTCCTTCCTCACCGCCAAGACCAGCGCGATGGTGTGCTGGCTGTTCGTCGGTTCCGGAATCTTCGCCGCGGCATTCGCGCTGCTCGGCGGCCAGGAAGTCATCGAGAAGTGGGTGCTCTCGATGGACCTCACGCCGTTTCAGTTCATGCTGCTCGCCCAGTTCATCATCTTCATCCTCGGCTGGCCGCTCGAGTGGACGGAGATCATCATCATTTTCATGCCGATCTTCATTCCGCTGCTGCCGCACTTCAACATCGACCCGCTGTTCTTCGGACTGCTGGTTGCGCTCAACCTGCAGACCGCGTTCCTGTCGCCGCCGGTGGCAATGGCGGCGTTCTACCTCAAGGGCGTGTCTCCGCCGCACGTGACGCTGAACCAGATCTTCGCGGGGATGATGCCGTTCATGGCGATCCAGGTGATCGCGCTCGTGCTGCTCTACATGTTCCCCGCGATCGGGCTCTGGCTGCCGCAGGTCCTGTACAAGTAGCACGCCATGAAATCCGGATTGCGGGAAAACGCGGCGGCGATACGCTCGGGCAAGCTGAGCTCGCGCGGCTACTGCGAGCGATTGCTCGGCAAGATCCGGGAGCGCGAGCCGCGCGTGCAGGCATGGGCGGCCTTCGACGCATCCCGCGCGCTGGCGCTCGCGCAGGCCTGCGATGGGAAGCGCGGCTCGGGTGCGGCGCTCGGCCCCCTACACGGCATTCCGGTGGGCGTGAAGGACATCATCGACACGGCGGATTTGCCCACCGAGATGGGTTCGCCCGTGTTCGCGGGCAACCGGCCGGCGGCGAATGCCGCGGTGGTCGAGTGCCTGCTTGCCGCGGGCGCCTATGTGCTCGGCAAGACCGTGACCACCGAGGTTGCGTTCCTGCACCCGGGCAAGACCCGCAATCCCAGGAATCCCGCGCATACGCCCGGCGGCTCGTCCTCGGGCTCGGCTGCCGCCGTCGCGGCCGGGATGGTGCCGGGGGCGATCGGCACCCAGACCAACGGTTCGGTGATCCGCCCCGCGGCATTCTGCGGCGTGGTCGGATTCAAGCCCGGCTTCGGCCTCGTGCCGATCGAAGGGGTGCTGCCGTTCTCGCCGGCGCTCGACCAGCTCGGCGTGTTCACGCGCTCGGTGGCCGATGCCGCGGCCCTGGCGGCGGCGATCGCGGCGCCGGGCTCGATCTCGGCCGAGGTCGGCAAGGAGTCGGGCGCGCCGCGCATCGCCTTCCTGGCCAACTTCCCCTGGAACAAGGCGGACCCCGACGCGGCCGCACACCTGACGGCGGTGCTCGCCCGGCTCGCGGCGGCGGGCGCGTCGGCCGGGGAATTGGCGCTCGAAGCGCCCTTGCCCGATGCGAAGCGCGTGCACCGCACGATCATGCTCTACGAAGGGGCGCGCCAGCATTCGGCGCGACAGGCGACGCAGCGTGCGAGCCTGAGCCCGGAGCTCAATGCGGCGATCGACGAGGGACTCGGGATTTCGGACGAGGACTATGCCCGTGCGCTCGGGGCCGCAGGCGGGATCCGCAAGCGCGCTTCGGATCTGTTCGACCATTGCGACGTCGTTGCGAGCCTTCCCGCGCCCGGCGCCGCTCCCGCAAGTCTCGACACCACGGGCGATCCCAGCTTCTGCACGCTGTGGTCGCTCACCGGGTTTCCGTCGATCACGATACCGACGGGGCTGTCTGCCGCGGGGCTTCCCTTCGGACTACAGCTCGCCGCGCGTGCCGGCGCGGAAGACCGCCTGCTGCGCGCCGCTCAATGGTGCGAGTCGGTGGTCGCCTTTTCGGCGTCTGCCTGACCGCTCGGGGAAGCGCCCGGGGCGGCGCTGATCTCGAAGGCCGCCTCCCACAACTGCTCCGTCGGCGGCGCATACGCGACCAGGTGCGGCGCGACCACCCGTTCGACGGCGAATTTCGGATCGCTCGTGAGGCGCTTGATCGGTCCCGGGAGACGCGTGCCCATCGATGAAATGAAGCTCTTCACCACGGGGTGCTTCGCGTTCAACGTGCGCTTCACCACCACGGCGACTTCGCGGTTGGCAAGCGCGACCAGCGAACCCGGGGGAAAGATGCCCACTTCCTTGACGAGCAGCGCCGCGAGCTTCGGATGAATCGTCTTGCCCTGGGAGAGGAACAGTTCTTTCAGGGCCGCGTTCGGCAGAGCCGCGGGGCGATAGGCGCGTTCGGAGACCATCGCGCAGAAACAATCGGCGAGCGACAGCACCTGGGCGTCCACGAGGATCGCGTCGCCGGCGAGGCCGGCCGGGTAGCCCGAGCCGTCGTAGGCCTCGTGGTGCTGCTCGACCGCGGCGAGCCAGAGCGGGTCCTCGACGCCCAGCTCGCGCAGCCGCGCCACGCAGGCGCGCGGGTGCGCCGACATCTCGGAATGCTGGGCGGCATCGACCGAGCCCGCCTGGTGATAGAGCTTATCCTGCAGGTCGACGATGGTCATGTTCATGGTGAACGCCGCGGCGATCACCGGGACCCGCGTCGTGTCGGCGCGCTCCAACTGGCTGAGCAGCAATTCGGCGACGATCGCGGCATGCAGCGAATGGCGCAGGCAGTTGGCATTGTTCTTCGTGAGCAGCGTGTGGGCGAGCGCGGCGTCCGCGTCCAGGGTGCAGGCGCGCTGGAGCGTGCGCGCGAGGGCGGTGGTGGCGGAGGCGAATCCGTTGCGGGGCGGATCGCGCAACAGGCGCTCGAGCGACTGCTGGATCTCCTCGATCAGTGAGAAGATCGAGATCTTCCTGCCCGCATAGTTCGGCGCGTACTCGTTGGCGAAAAGATGGTCCTGGTTGCCCGGGGATCTCACGCGATACAGACCGCGGTCGACCAGGCGCTGCAACTGGTCTTCGCTCTGGATGATCTGGCCGCGGCGCAGGAGCAGCTTGCCGCGGTCGTCGTAGGTGTCGAACGCCAGGGGCTCGCGAACGTGGACCTGGTCCGCCCTCAGGCGCAGGACGTGGCTGGTGCTGACGACCTCAGGCGACAGGGAGGCCATGGCGGCAGCGCAGGAAAGGTCGAGCCCGGCCCACGCGCCGGGGATGCGTCGCGTCGTGCCGGAAGGAACGGCGGGGGGCGGAATGCGATACCATGGCCGGCGCTCCAAGGGTTGGTCACATTGCTATATCGGCAGCGAAGGGCCCGGGCTTTAGCTTCTTATTACTCGCGCGTTGACAGATTTGGCGGGGAATTTGGGGCAAACCCTGTCTCGCCATTTTGGGAAGTTGCGAAGTTGCAACTTCCCAAAATGGCGAGATCAATGGAAGACAAAGCGAGGCGACGTGCCGGGTTCCGGCACTGCCGGCTCCGGCACCGATTCATTGACCCCGTTCGCGAACCGAAGATCCGCCCCCGTCGGCGTGGCGGCCCGTGGGGGTTTCCGCTACCATCGGCGCCGTGAAAAAAACCTCCTTTCCCACCCCCCAGGACTGCGAAGCGGCGTTCTACGAGGCGCTGGAGGCTGCCGACCTCGAAGCGATGATGGAAGTCTGGGCCGAAGACGAGGAAGTCGTCTGCGTCCATCCCGGCTGGCCGCGCCTGTCGGGATTCGAACAGATCCGGGAGAACTGGGCGAAGATCTTCGCCTCGGGGGAGCGCCTCAAGCTTCAATTGTCCGTACCGGTCTGCACGCAGGGAATGATGCTGGCGGTCCACAGTCTGCACGAGAACATCCTCGTCGCCGGCGAGAAGGCGCCTCGCCCGCCGGTGGTGACGACGAACGTGTACCTGCACACCGCGAGCGGCTGGCGCATGATCGTGCACCATGCCTCGATCGGACCCCAGCCGGCCGCTCGGGAGCGTGAACCGCCGACCAAGACGCTGCATTGATGGCGCCGTACCGCGCCCCGCGCTGGCTTCCCGGCGGCCATGCGCAGACGATCTACGCAGCGCTGCTTGCCCCTGCCGGAACTGTCCGCTACGCGCGCGAGCGCTGGACCACCCCCGACGGCGATTTCATCGACATCGATCGGGTCGCCGGCGCGTCGCGTGAGTCCCGCGCGCCACTCGTCGTTCTCTTCCACGGCCTCGAAGGCAGCTCGGCAAGCCACTACGCGCGCGCGTTCATGGGCGCGATTTCGCGGCGGGGATGGCGCGGGGCGGTGGCGCATTTCCGCGGCTGCTCGGGCGAACCGAACCGGCTTGCGCGCGCGTATCACTCCGGCGATTCGACGGAAATCGACTGGATGCTGCGCCGGTTCCGCAGCGAGGCGGGCGCGGCGGCATTGTTCGCCGCAGGGGTGTCGCTGGGCGGGAACGCGTTGCTCAAGTGGGCGGGCGAGCGTGCGGGCGAGGCGCTCGCCATCGTGTCGGCCGTGGCGGCGGTCTCCGCGCCGCTCGATCTGATGGCGGCGGGAGAAGCGCTCGGCCGCGGCTTCAACATCCTCTACGCGCGCCATTTCCTCGCCACGCTGAAGCGCAAGAGCATCGCGAAGTTGTCGAACTACCCGGGGCTGTACGACGCGGCCGCGCTGGGTCGGGCGCGCACCCTGCGCGAATTCGACGACCTCGTGACCGCTCCGCTGCACGGGTTCAGGGACACCGACGACTACTGGACGCGCGCGAGCAGCAAGCCGCTGCTCGTGCGCATCGCCGTCCCGGCGCTGATCATCAACGCGCGCAACGACCCCTTTCTTCCCGCCTCCGCCCTGCCGTCGCCTGGCGAGGTCTCGGACGCGGTGGAATGCGAGTTTCCCGAGGAGGGCGGACACGCAGGCTTCGTCGACGGCGCTTTTCCGGGCAGGATCGATTGGCTCCCACACCGTATAATTTGGTTTTTTGAGCAGCGGCTCCAGCCTGTGCCGGTTCGAGCGGCGCGCGATTGAGGTCGAGCGCGTCGGACCGGCCTTGCGCGCGCCCTCAACCGGCACAAGGGACCTCAACCGGAACGAGGATCATGGCATCGCTTCCTGCGGAAATCTTCAAGGCCTACGACATACGCGGCATCGTGGGCAAGACGCTCACCGTCGACGGCGTGCGGCTGATCGGGCGGGCGCTCGGCACGCAGGCGCGCGAGGAGGGGCAGACGGCGATCGCGGTCGGGCGCGACGGCAGGCTGTCCGGCCCGGAGCTCGCGGGCGCGCTCATGGAGGGGATCCGCGCGAGCGGCATGGACGTGATCGACATCGGCATGGTCGCGACGCCGATGACCTACTTCGCCGCGCATCACCTGCGCTGCGGCAGCGCGGTGTCGGTGACGGGCAGCCACAACCCTCCGGACTACAACGGCCTGAAGATGGTGATCGGGGGCACCACGCTCGCGATGGAGGCGATCCAGAAGCTGCGCGCGCGCATCGAGGCCGGCGATCTTGCGCAGGGCGCGGGCGCCGCGCGCAGGGTGGATCTCGGGGAGGAGTACCTGTACCGGATCGCCGCCGACGTGCGCCTCGCGCGGCCGATGAAGATAGCGATCGACTGCGGCAACGGCGTCACAGGGGCGACGGCCGGCACGCTGTTCCGGCGGCTCGGATGCGAAGTCATGGAGCTGTTCTGCGAGGTCGACGGGCGCTTCCCCAACCATCATCCGGACCCGTCGCAGCCGAAGAACCTCGCCGATCTCATCGCCGCCCTGCAATCGAGCGACGCGGAGATCGGGCTCGCTTTCGACGGCGACGGCGACCGCCTGGGCGTGGTCACACGCAGCGGGCACATTATCTATCCGGACCGGCAGCTCATGCTGTTCGCGAGAGACGTGCTGTCGCGCTGCCCGGGCGCGGAAATCGTCTACGACGTGAAATGCACCCGCAACCTCGCGCCGTGGATCCGCAAGTACGGCGGGGTTCCGCAGATGTGGAAGACCGGCCACTCGCTCATCAAGGCGCGAATGAAGGAGCGCGGCGCGGCGTTTGCCGGGGAGATGAGCGGCCACATGTTTTTCGGCGAGCGCTGGTACGGATTCGACGACGCCCAGTACGCCGGCGCGCGGCTGCTCGAGATCCTCTCCCGCGAGTCCGACCCGAGCGCCGCGCTCGAAGCGCTGCCGGATTCGCTGACGACGCCCGAGCTCAACTGGCACCTCGAAGAGGGGGAGCCGCACCGGCTGGTCGAACAGTTGCAGCAGACGGCGCAATTCCCCGGCGCGACCGAGATCATCCGGCTCGACGGGCTGCGTGTGGAATACGCAGACGGCTTCGGGCTGGCCCGCGCCTCCAACACCACGCCGGTGATCGTGATCCGCTTCGAAGGCGACGACGCACGCGCGCTCGAGCGCATCAAGGCCGACTTCAGAAGCGTGCTCCAAGCCGCCAAACCCGGGGCGGCGCTGCCGTTCTAGTCCTTGGACACACGCTCCGCGTTGACGGACATGGCGTAGCTCTTGGGTTTATTTAGGTCTCGCTATTTTGCGCAGTTGCGAAGTTGCAACTGCGCAAAATAGCGAGAGTTGGGATGGCAAGTCACGGCAAGCTATTCGGTTCCCGCTATTAGGCCAACGCCGAAGGCGAAACGACATCGAGGCGGTCGGTGACGATCGCATCGACGCCCCAGGCGAATAGCTCGCGCGCCCTTGAAAGGTCGTTCACCGTATAGCAGAGCAGGGCACGGCCGGTGGCGAGCACCTCGGCGGCCAGCTCTCGCGTCAGGTGCCGATGGTCGCAGTGCAGCGACACGCAGCGCAGGCGCTCCGCCGTCTCCCGCCAGTCCGGCGCGATGCGTTCCATGAGCAGGCCGCGGGCAAGCTGCGGCGCGGCTTCGAGCGCGGCTTCGAGCGCGGCGACCGAGAACGAGGAAAGCAGCGGTCCGATCGATGCGTCCAGCCAAAGTGCCGCGCTCGCTTCGGCGACGACCCGGCCCGTGTCCCGCTCGACGCCGGGCGCAGGCTTGATCTCGACGTTGGCCCACAGGCCCAGGTCGCGGCACAGGCGCACCGCATCGGTGTAGCGCGGAATGGGCTCGCCTGCGAACCCGGCGCCGAACCAGCTTCCGGCATCGAGCTCGGCAAGCCGGTCCGAGGGCGTCTGCGCCACCGCGCCCGCGACGCCCGTCGTGCGCTCGAGCGTCTCGTCGTGGATCAGGACCGGCACCGCGTCGGCGGCCAGCATGACGTCGAATTCCACGCCGGCAAACCCGAGGCTCTTGCCCTTGCGGATCGCGGCGAGCGTGTTCTCCGGGGCGTGCGCGCCGCCGCCGCGGTGGGCGATGACGCGGGGATAGGGCCAGCGCGGATTCATTGCGGCGGTTTCTTCCGCACGTAGAGGGTGTGCGTGACACGCGCAACGATCTTGCCCGCCTCGTCGACGAGATCGGCGGAGAGCTCAGGCAGGTGCTTTTCGCCGCCGTCGGTCGCGGCGCGGATCGCGGCAATCTGCGCTTCGGTGAGGCGAAAGCGCGCCTGCACCGTGCCTCGGGCCGGCGCGAGGTAACGGATGCTGCCGGCGGCGTGGGTGACCTTGTACGCGGGTCCGAGTATGTGGATCAGCATGAGCGTGAAGAACGGGTCGGTCATCGAGTACAGGTTGCCGCCGAAGTGATCGCCGAAGTAGTTCCGGTTGGTCCAGCCCAGGCGTATCTCGACGAGCGCCTCGCGGTAGTCCTCCGCGAGCAGCCGCACGCGCACTCCGGCGCCCAGGTACGGCGGCCACAGGTTCAGGAACAAGCGAAGGAAGCGGGGACTCATTGCATTGCGATCCGGTCGGCCGCCGCCGGCCGGCGCGGCTGACCGGTCTACCTCTTCCTGCGGTCGCGTTCGATCCGGCTCAGCAGGGCGTTGCCGCGCTCGACCGCCGAATCGAGCGCCTCCTTGGGGGTCTTCTTCTGCGACCAGACGGCTTCCAGTTCCTCGTCGATCATGGCCCGGATCTGCGTGAAGCTGCCCAGCCGCAGGCCCCTGGAATGCGCGGCGGTCTTGCGGCCAAGGTCCTTCATCGCCACCTCGCTCCCCGGGCGGGCGTCGAAATCGCCCCGCGCCTTGATCAGGTCGTAGGCCGCGACGGTGTTCGGCAGGTAGCCGGTCCGCTGGTACCAGTCGGCCTGTACTTCTGGGCGCGAGAGGAAGCTGAAGAATGCGGCAACGCCCTTGTACTCGGCGCGCTTCTTTCCCGCCGGGACCCACAGGCTCGCTCCCCGGACGATCGTGTTGAAGGGAGCGCCGCGGAACTCGTCGTAGTAGGGTAGCGGCGATACCGCGAATTCGAACCGGGCCGAGCGCGCGATGCCGGTGTAGGCCGACGAGGAAGAGGTGACCATTGCGCACTCGCCGCTGGCGAACTTGGTCTCGCCTTCGCTGCCGCGCCCGGCGTAAGTGAACAGCCCGCTTTTCACCCAGGACGACATCAGGCCGATGTGGCGCACGAGGAGCTCGGCGTTGAAATTGAGCTTGGCGTCGCCGCCGCCGAATCCGTTGTCGCGGGTCGCGATCGGTTCGTTGTGCCAGGCCGAGAGGTTCTCGACCAGCACCCACGATTGCCAGTCGGTCGTGTAGGCGCAAGGCGTCGCCTCGCTCTCGCGCAGCTTGAGCGCGGCGGCCTGGACGTCGAACCAGGTGCGCGGCGCCTGGTTGGGGTCGACGCCCGCCCTCCTGAACGCATCCTTGTTGTAATAGAACACCGCAGTCGAGCTGTCGAACGGCAGCGACATCAGCTTGCCGTGACTGTCGCTGTAGATGGACGCCACGGCGGGCATGTACGCGCGCGGATCGAATTTCTCGCCCGCTTCCGCCATGAGCCGGTAGAGCGGCAGCACGGCCCGCCTGGCTTCCATCATGGCGGCCGTGCCGGAATCGGACACCTGGAGGATGTGCGGCGCCTTTCCGGATGCGAACGCGGCGATGCCGGCCGCGAGGGACGCCTCGTCGCTTCCCTTGAATTCGGGCACCACCCGATAGGCGTGCTGCAAGGCGTTGAATTTTTCGGCCAGCGCGTTCACCTCCTCGCCGGCGGCCCCGTTCATGGAGTGCCAGAACTGGAGTTCGGTGGCCGCGAATGCGGCGTGGACGTGAGCGAGTGCGGCGACGGCAATTGCCAGGACCAGGCGGTTCATGGTTCCTCCTCGGCGCCGATTATACGCGTCGCCCGCCGCGAGCCACGCTGCGCAGGCGTCCCAGCGCGCGCGCCAGCCGCGCGTAGTCCTCCGGCTCGTTGTACGCCTGCGCCGAAATCCGCAGCAGCAGCCGGCGGCGGAACGGTATCACCGGCACCTCGATCCGATGGCGGGCGAAAAGCATGCGGTTAAGCGCTTCGGCGCGCTCGCGGCCCGAGCCGAACGCGGCGGGCAGCACGAGGCTCGCCATCGCCCCTCGCATGCCGGCGGGCGCGCACTGCCCGATGTCCAGCGCGTCGGCGAGCACGCGGGCGCCTTCCAGGGCAAGGGCGCGGTTGCGGCGGCGCAGGCCCGCGCCGCCCAGGCGCCGGTGGAAATCGAGCGCGGCGGGCACCGCCAGCCAGGCGCTCGGATCGCGCGTGCCCGTCCAGTCGAATTCCGCGGGAAACGGCTCGCCATAGAAGTTGGATATGACTGCCGGATGCAATCCGCGACGCGCCGGGGGCGCCGCCCACAGGAAGGCGCAGCCTTTGGGAGCGCACAGCCACTTGTGGCAGGTGCCGGCGTACCAATCGGCGCCGAGCGCATCGAGCGCGAGCGGCACCATTCCGGCCGCGTGGGCGCCATCCACCAGCACGGCGATGCCCCGGCGCTTGAGCGCGCGTACGATCTCGGCGACCGGCAGCACCAGCGCGGTCGGCGAAGTCACGTGATCGACGATGGCAAGCCGCGTTTTCGCCGTGGCCGCGGCGACGAAGGCATCCACGACCTCTCCGGGGCCTCGCACCGGCCAGGGGAGGCGCACGCTGCGAACGGCGATCCCCCGGCTGCGCGCAAACCAGGCGGCGGTGTTCGCGACCGCGGGATAGGCGTGATCGGAGAGCAGCACCTGGTCGCCGTGCCGCCACTCGATCGAGCGCATCACGGCGTTGACACCGGCGGTCGCATTCTCGGTGAAGGCGACGCCCGCGCCGGTGGTCCCCAGGAACGCGGCAAGCCGCGCGGCGGAGCGGCGCAATTTGACGGGGAGCGCGTCGACCATGAACCGCGTGGGCTCGCGCTCCATTTCGTCCCGGATGGCGCGCTGCGCGGCGAGCACCGCCCTGGGCGCGGCGCCGAACGCCCCGTGATTGAGATAGCGCACACGAGGATCCAGGGACCAGAGGGAAAGGAGCGCACGGCCGTATCGCATGCCTGCATTCTAGTCCCGGGCAGCCTGTTGACTGGCGCTCGATGATCCGGGGCGCCGCGGGTTCGCCGAGACGCCGGATACGGCGAACGACGCCGCGCTGGTATCATCCCCGGCACGACCCACTCTTTGCGCGTGCTCGCGTGAGTCCCTTTCCACTGCTGCGACTGCTTGCCGACGGCGAGTCCCATTCCGGCGAGAGCCTCGGCGAGGGGCTCGGTGCGCCGCCTGCTGCGGTTCTGGAGCACGTCCGGGCGCTCAACGCGCTCGGGCTCCGGGTGCAGGAGCTCCCGGGGCACGCCTACCGGCTCGCCCACCCGATCGATCTGCTCGATCGCGAGGCACTGGGGCGCTTGCTGCAGGCGGATTCCACGGGCGTCAGCGTGGAGATCGTGGACGAATGCCCGTCGACCAACGGCGTCTTGATGGAACGCGCGCGCAGCGGCGCACCCCACGCATCGGTGCTCGCGTGCGAGCGCCAGACCGAGGGGCGCGGGCGCCGCGGCAAGCCGTGGCATTCGGGAATCGGCACGGACCTGACGTTTTCCCTGCTGTGGCGCTTCGAGCAGGGCGCCGGCGCCCTGTCCGGGCTTTCGCTCGCGGTCGGCGTTGCGCTGGCGCGCGCACTCGCGCGCTTCGGTCATGCGGGCGTTCAGCTCAAGTGGCCCAACGATCTCATGCTGCGCGGGAGCAAGCTGGGCGGCATTCTCGTCGAGGTGGCGGGCGGGCACCTGGGGCCCAGTGCCGTGGTCATCGGCGTGGGGCTCAATGTGCGCTGGAGCGCCGCGCGGGCCGCCGCGGTGGATCAGCCGGCGACGGCACTTTCGGAAGAGGGCGACAGCGTCCCGTCGCGCACCGCGCTGCTGGCCGCGGCGCTTGCCGAGCTCGGCACGGCACTCGGGGAATTCGCGCGCGGCGGTTTCGCGTCCTTCCGCGCCGAGTGGCTCGGGCGCCACGCCTGGCAGGGGCGCCAAGTGACGCTGCGCATCGCCGAGCGCGAGGTCGCCGAGGGCGAGGTAGTGGGCGTAGGCGAGGACGGGGCGATCCTGTTGCGCTCGGGGTGCGGGGTGCAGCCGTTCCACAGCGGCGAATTGAGGCTCGCGGAACGATGATCCTCGCGATCGACTGCGGCAACACGCGCGTGAAATGGGGCCTGCGCGGGCCGCGGGGACAGACAGGGCGCGCACCGGGGGCGGGGCCG
>Ga0082335_1002856_pt1 | contig 30435 bp, 30 predicted proteins | sample Subgrocontami58m_FD_72375 | JGI IMG/M metagenome (GOLD analysis project Ga0082335, IMG submission 72375) | Subsurface groundwater microbial communities from S. Glens Falls, New York, USA - GMW37 contaminated, 5.8 m (SPADES assembly) (version 2) ...
AAGCTGCGCGCCGCCGCGGACGCCCTGATTGCCGCTGCCAGCCAGGGCGGATTTTGGGAAGAGCAGAAGAAGGCAACCGCCGAGGAGGCCAAGGCCCTGACCGCGTTCGAGGCCAAGATCGAGCAAATCGTGAAACTTGTCACCAGCGGGTTCAAGGACAACGAAGTCGTCGCCTTGAAAAAGATCAATCCGCATCGCGCGGAGATCGTCGCAATTCAGATCGGGCTCATCGGCAAGCATCTAAAGCTGATAGAGCGCGAAATCCAGAAAGTCGTCGCGCAAGGCGAAATCATCGCCTAACCAGGAGCAAATCGTGAACACAAGATTCGACAAACGCCAGACCGCCACCATCCTCGCCGCCCTGCGCTACTGGCAGAGCAATGGGATTGTGGCCTCGCGCCATGACCACTACACCATCGCCACCGATGACGGCACTCTACAACCCCTTAGCCGCCCGGAAATAGACACCATGTGCGAGCAGATCAACATGCCCGCCGCCACGCCCATCATTGTCATCGGCTGCGAGGGCGGGCTGGTGCAAGGCGCATCATCGAATATCGCAGGCCTGTCCATGATCGTGCTCGATTACGACACCCAGGGCGCCGACGACGACGAAATTACCGAAGTTCCACAGTCCGACACGGTAGAGCTAGAGCCCGCAATCGTTGGCTTGCACACCGTCGCGCACGATGCTCCCTGGATTCAGCAGATTGTGACGGCTGCCGGACTCAAGGACACCGCCGGAAAGCCCCTGGAGCTGGCTGCCGGAGCAGCGCAGGATTCCGGCAACTGCCGCGCCCTACTCGAATCAATCCATGAAGAGCTTGAAGGCATGGGCTTCGGCACGGATCAATCTATCGACGGCGGCGACTGCTGCGAGTACCTGGGCAAACTGTTCGTGGACACCGGCGAGGCTCTGGAGCGCGACGGCGCCAAGGCGGCGACATGACCATCGAGGTATTGCGTCGCACATTCGCCGCGTCCAAGCATCCACCTGGCAGCGAGGAACGCGCCAGACTGAACCGAGACACGCTCACGAGCGAGTATTACGCGTCGCACCGCTACATGACGCGCCAGCCGTTCACGATGGACGACGGCACGCCGCACCCGGCGCAGCACTGCCTATGCCGGACGTTCACGACAAGGGCCGACGCGGACGCCTACGCATCGAGGCAACGCGCGCCCATCGTCAGAGCGGTCAAGATCGATCAGGTCGACATGTTCGCCAATCAAGGCGGATTGTTCGCTCACGTCGCACAGCCGAACGAACTGGAATGAACCTCTAGCGCCCAAGACCATCATTCAGCCGCGCGCTCGGTTTGAAGCACGAATAGCTGCACCGCCTCACCCGAAACCTACGTTGCGCGCCTCAGGCTCCCCTTGGCCTGATGGTAGCCGGGCAAACGCAGTCAACTCCGACGGCCGCCGCCTTGTGATATCGTTGGCCATGTGTCCGTAGGCGCCCGTGTTAACGGGTGCTAAGAGACGCAAGCTTGGTCACACGCATTACAAAACCGGGGATCGTTAGACTCACAGTGCGCCCGCTTTTTACTGTCCATGCCGGGGAATTCATTGTTGGAGAGTTCATTGAGAAGACCTTTCCTGGCCTGGACATATGGGTGCCAGCTAGAGATACGGGCGTCGACTTGCTTGTCACCGGCATTCGCGGGCAGCAAGCCCTCGCGCTACAAGTGAAACTGTCTCGTGACTACAAGCCCTTTGAAGCAAAGAGCGATTTCGACAAACGCATTGTTGCCGCGGGATGGCTCACACTTGACCACGAGAAGTTGGCAAAGTCCAAAGCGGATCTGTGGGTTGTGGTTTTGATTTCCCACGAGCGCACGATGAAGCCACGTTTTTTGGTCATACCACCGCACGAACTGCTGCGACGCCTATCCAACACTCATGGGAAACTGAAGAAGTACCACTTCTATCCTTGGGTCACGAAGGATGGCAAATGTCTTGATGGTCGCGGCCTCATGCGCGCTCACAAGCGCCAGCTCGTCGAGGGAACGATTGTCCTTGGTACGCGAGACCTAAGCGCATACCTTGGAGACTGGTCCGCCCTGCGCAAGCTGTCACAGCGGAAATGAGAGGCCGATGTCGTGTCCTCTCTAACCCTGTGCTGGTGCCGACGAGCCGCGAGCGGCGTGCCATATTGGCCACCACACTGGCCCGCGGCACAACACCACGTTGGGCATCAAGGGGAGAGAAGTAATGAAGTCTAAGTTGAAAACGTATTTGCGCGATCAATTCACGACTGGCGATGTCGCGCTTCCTAAAGGGTTAGCGTATCTTTCAAAAGCAAAGTACTACGCTATCTGCCAGAGGAAAGTCGGTCGCAAGCTGATTTGGCATGTGGAAATCGAGGCACCTGTTTTTGAGAGGCTTCTCAAAGGCAAAAAGAGCAATTCAAAGCTTCGCGCACGAAACGCCGCCCTGAAGGCCAGCAGCCGTGAGATCGCCTCCGACAACGCAAAACTGTTAGAGGACAACGCTAAATTAGAAGCGGCCAATAATCGTCTCATGAAAAACATCGAAGACGACCCGCGGCCAGACAAATATGCTAGAAGCCCCAAGAGCTACCTCAACGCAGCCGAAGATCATGCCTTCAAACCACACACCAATCTTCCACTTCAGGGCGGGTTGCCGGGACTTGGGAAGAGGTAGTCTGGTGCCCAACAAGGCGCCCCAGTTAACCGTCGCTTCAGCGCGTCGCTATGGCGGGCCGGCGGCTGCGCTTGTGCGTTGGGCAGCGGGTGAGGCTTGGAGGTGGCCGTGCGCATCGTGAAGTCGCGCCCTTTAATCGAAGGTAATGTCCATGAGGACATAATGTTGGAAACGTGCTGCGATGATGGCGTTACGCGACCGCGTGTTCGCCCCATCTCTCACTTTCCTGCGGATGTGCGAGTTGAGTTTCCGCGCGCACTCCGCGAGGAATACCCCATCGGCACGCGGTTTCGCGCAACAGTGAAGGTTTGCCAAAAGCATTCGTCTCACAACGGCGAGCCAAAAGGCCCTCCGTATCTTGTCGCTTCGAACATTGGGGTGATTGTTCAGTCGATTCCGGATCCAGGTCTTCGCGCCAAGCTCCAACTTGGCTCGATCAGTGGCCGTGCCTACTACTACATCTGGGAAGACAGGTCGTAAGGCGCTCCGGGGTAACATCCCCTTCTGGTGAAGATGTGGAGTTAATTGGGACGGGCACACTGGTTATCGCGGATGGATTTCGCCACGCCAACCTGAGCACCACCAGCGCGCCAGGCCGCGCCACCTAACGCCCACAGGCGCGTAACTCCACCCTTACCCCAGACCAATCGCGTTTGCCGAGCCACACGACGCTCTAGCCGCCACTCTCCGAGGTAAAATGGCTGGAACTCCCTTCTAATGCTTGTTCTAACACCTGCTGCGCCTGTTTTTCATAGGCGACGGGTAACCGCGCGACCTGCCAGACACCCCTCTGCCTTATTTCGGGATTGTGAAAATTCTTCTACACCCACGGTCCCCGGCGGAGAAGCCGCGCCACATTTTTCACTCCCCCCACCATCAGCAGATCAGCAGATCGGCCGACGGCGCGTGAGCGTGAGGAGGTTCCCACCTAAGTGTAGGTTCGAGCCCAGGTCGGCTCCCCGGCCCGGTCAAAACTGGTAACTACTGGTCGGTTCGGTTACAACCTTCTCACCTCTCACTTTATAGGGCTACCAAACCAATTTCTTGTTGTCTCTGATAAGGGATTGAAGCTCATACACTGCATGCACACAGTTCTTGAGTTTCTTGTCAGTTTTCGCATTGTTGATCCAGCACTTCTTCTCGGACTTCTCATCCGTCTTGAATTGTCGATTGTGAACTTGCTCGGCGTGGCCATGGAGCAGGAATGATTTGCTGTATGTTTCAACCTCCAAATGAACCGATTCGGCCTTTCCTTTGAGCTTTACAAGCAGGTCCGGGAAAGCTGTTTGGACGCGAAGGATTTTCTCGATACCCAACTTTTGGTGACAACAAATGATCACCGCCAAGACTTCTTGCTCGTTTCGGGGCTCTCGCCCAAGGAAGGGGATATCGCGAGGATTCAACTCGTGGGCAAGCGTGTAGTCGCGAACCCGCTCAAACTCTTTTTCATCCTTAATTGGAACAAGCGTCTGGCCCTTGAAATGCTTCGTCTCCAAAAGTTCATCGATGGGTGGGACGCCAACTGGTTGGCCAGGTTGTTTGCCATAGAGCTTTCCCTCAATCATCCATGCATTTTTGCATCCAGGGCTTTGTGCCTCACGTGGAAGCTGTCCAAATCTTGATTCTCGGGTGCATTCAAAGAATCCTGTGACCTGGCTCAGAGGCCGTTCCCTGAGATCGCTCGTCGTGTAGGCGAAGCCAATCCATCGGTCACCTTTCTTGACACGCTTGAATGCACGCGGTTCCTCCTTCTCTCCAGTTCTCCATATAAAATTGGGCATTATCTGCAATGCATCAAGGCCATGCTTCACGAAAAAGTATTTGCGATTATCTGGCATTGAAGCAAACCTCATCGTCCGTCTGTGTCTTGATGCTGGCGATTGTACGGAAGGCTTACATGCTCGACAAGACGCGGCAGGCCGCGCGGGTGAGCTGATGGCGGCGAAGCCACAGGACGCTCTAGCGCAGCCCGATCAGACAATCGGAAAGCCGTCGAGGCCGATGTAGCGTTTAGGCTTGACGCTCTTGCCTTGCTCCTCTTGTGTCTTGATGGCGTGGCAGTCGGAGTTGATGGCCTGCAGGTTGTTCGGGTGTTCAGTCTTCGCCTTGCTCCATCCGAGAGCCTGAGCGTTTGCCCTGCTGACGATGTGATCGACCTCAGTCGCTATCGTAGTGCGGCCCTCGGCCTTGCAGTGTCGGCACTGGCACAGGTTGCCGTCGCGTTTGAGCACGAACTTGCGCACCTTGTCCCATTCAGCGCCATAGCCGCGCTTATGGCGTGACTCAGTAGGCCAGTTCGACCGACTCATCAAAGCGCCCAGAATAGAAAGCCGCGACAGCCCGGAATCGAGCTGCGCGGTGAAGGCCGCCGAGAGGAGGGATGGCGGCAGGAGGGACAAACCAATTCGCAACATAGACGATCCAGAAATGAAAAACCCGCGGAGCGGCGCTCAATCGCGGGTCATGGTGTTTTCTTCGTTGCGAGTCGCATCTCTCGCAACCATAGACAAAATAGTACCAAAATTTCCCGAAAGTGCGACACTCCTGGAATGATGCTGTGTCTTCATCTTTCCGCATGAACCCGCACCCGTTATCTGCAGTTAGTAAATTCAGTTAATTTTCCGCACTCAAGCGGCATACGACGGTGTGCATCGCGACGTGCCAGTGACGCTGTGCCGTCCGGGGGACAAAGCCGAAGCGCTTTCCGATCTCGTTCCAGCAGTATTTTTCCGCTCGCATCCAGACGAGGTGACGCTTTTCCACCTCAAGCCACTGCACCCAGTGCATGACCTCCAGCATCTGCTCGATTTCCGCTGGCGCGGGCCGGAAGTGCATGCGCGGTGGATCCTCACAGGCCATCTGCTCGAACTCTGTGCGCAGAAATGGGGGCCAGACGTTGAAGAAGCCCTGGACTCGAACCGGAGGCAAACGATGAGCGGTTCGCGCAGCTTCGCAAAACCGCGAGGCAACGTCATGAATCGTCCACTCAACCATTGCGGCCCCCGTAGAGGCGCTCGCCCAACCGGCGGACGATTTCGCGCTCCACGAAGTCCAAGCGCTCATCCTTTTCGGATACGACGAGAATGTGCTGCTCTCGCCAGCCGTCGCGCTTTACGGCTTCGGGATCGAATTTATCGGGCTGCAAACGTGATAGGGGCGAGCGGTAGGTGTAGGACGGAATTTTCATATCATCTCCTGCGTGTCGATGGCCCAGTGCAACAGGGCGAGTGCATCGGCCTCGTTGTCGTCAACGACCGAGTGGCCGAGTGCGCGAACCGCGGCGATCACCTCGTCCTTGCTCGCATTGCCTTTGCCGGTCGCGTGGCGCTTGATCGTGCCCACCGGCACGCCCTGGTATGGAATCTGGTGGTGCTCGCACCAGGCGGTGAGCGTCGCCAACAACCCGCCGTAGACATGCGCGGCGTCCACCCCGAGGTGCCGGCGTACTTCCTCGAAATAGACGACGCCAACGCCCTGTGTGCCGGCAACGGTGTTTTTCAACTCGGTGAGCCAGCGGCGGAACCGTAGGTAGCGCATGCCGCCGCCCTCAAAGCGATGGGATTTGAAACTCACGAAGCCGTGGACGATGTGGCGATCGGCAACGCGCAATGCCCAGCCGGTGGTAGTGCCCAGATCGAGGGCAAGTATCACCGGCAGGGTTCTCGGTATCGGATCCCCGACGGCGTGAACCCTCCTACGTAGGTCAGAGGGAACTGCTGTTCCCTCTCCTACGTAGTAGGAGGGGGAGTTCCCGACAACTGGATTAGAGGTGAAAAATGAATCTGAGCAATCACTTGGCGCAGTTGGCAAGTTTTCAGAGTTGCCAACTGCCAACTGAACCAACTTCGCGCCAACCGGTTGATTATTATTAAAATCCAGTTGGCAGAGATCTGCCAACTGAATCCAGTTGGCAAAAAATGGGGTCCAGTTGGCAAAAGTTTTGCCAACTGAAATTTGCGTGCCTGTGCGGGTGTCTAGGGAGCGGTGATGGCTGCTGCGTGCATTTGCCGTCGATTTCTCCCCTGATTTGACTGCGGGTGATTGCGGGTGATTGCGGGCCAATGCGGAGGAGGAAATCCAGTTGGCAAAAAATGGAATCCAGTTGGCAAAAATTTTTCCCACTAGCTGCGTCGGATTCATGAGGGCTCCTTCGGATCATTGATGTCATCTTGGTAAACCCACACATCCGGGTTCTCGACTGGCATTGCCGCCCCGGATTGCGGGCATTTGAAGTGGGTGGGTAGCACGCCGAAGTCGCGCATCGGCAGCTCGCCGGTAGTCGAATCGGGCGTGGTGCCGAGCATATGCAGAACCATGCCTTCGACACACAGATAGCCGAACTTGGAGCGACCAAGTGAAGGCAGGCCGTAATCCGCCGCGTTACGAAAAAACTTGATGCAACCTTGGGTGGACAAGGCGGAGACGCGTTCGCGGATAGTGCGTTCGCCACCCAGTCCTGCCGTACCCTCGAAGGCCTCGGCGAACTGGTTCGCGGTATAGCAGCGGCCGGAAGCAGCCTCCTCAAAGAGGATTTGCAGGATGGAATCGCGCTTGCGCCGGCGCTCTGCATCCAAGCGTTCGCCGTAGTCTTTCAATATGAGCCGCTTGTTGGCGTCGACCTCGCGCCACTCACCACTGATTTTGTCGACGTGCTTCTGCGGAATGCCGGCGCCGTTGCGCAATTCAAAGAGGAGTTGTCGTGTGGTACGGGTTTCATCGGGGCGAAAGAGCAGCATCCCGCTCGAGTAGTAGCCGCGCAGGCTGCTTGCGCCGGCCAGTGCCTGGAACGGATCCTCTTCGAACTGTTTCTTGCTAAGTTTCCTGGTGTGATGCGCCAGAATCACGCCGGCGTCAGGATTCACCGCCTGGCGAATGCGCTCCACCCGCTGCGACAGAAAAAACAACATCGCGCCGTTGTCGTTCTCGCCACCCGCATCGCCGCCGTCGAACACGTTGCGGATTGGGTCGATGGCAATCACATCGGGCGGCGTGCCGCCAAATGCGTTCGCCGTGGCGGGAATCACCTGCGCGAGGCCGATCTCATCGAGCACAAGGCGCAACTGCGGTGTGGCGACAAAGTTCTTGCGGGCATCGAGCAGCCGGTGTGAGGGAATGCGCACCTCTTTCACTCGCTCGCGCAGGTAGTGGTATTGCACTTCAGCTTGCAGGTAGACGATCCGGAGCGGCCGGGGCGGAATCATGCCAAGGAACGAGGCGCCTGCGGCCATGTGCGTGAGCCAGGAGAGCAGGAAATCACTCTTGCCGACCTTGGGCGCGCCGCCAAAGACTAGCAGGCCGGCCGGGGTCAGCACGCGCGGCCATATGAGATCATCTGGCAGCGGAGAGTGGTCATCGAGCAGTTCCCCGAGCGTGAAGGTGGGGAGCATTGGCATGGGTGCCTTGATGACGCGGCGCTCGCCCTGTGTAATGAAAGCGGCGCAGTCGAACCCTTCGGCGATGGCATCAGCTGCGTCCCACTTCTCCGGTTTGTCAGCAGGTGGCAGCAGAATCGCCACAGATGCGCTGCCGGCCGCCACGCACGCGCGCGCTGCGTTCTCCGCGTAGTCCCAGCCCGGCGCATCCCGGTCAGGCCAGATCAGGACGTGTTTTCCGCGAAGCGGTGACCAATCGGTTTTCTCGATCGGCGCCTTGGCCCCGTTCATCGCAGTGCTCGCGCAGATGCCGGCCCCGATCAGCGCGTGTGCGCATTTCTCGCCTTCAACAACCACCACCTGCCCTGACCGGGCCATGCCCGGCTGGTTGAAGAGTGGCCGCGGATCGGGCGCGCGGTACATGCGTGCGCGGGCATCCCATGGACGAAATTGCTTTCCCTCTGGTGGGTCGTAGCGGTAGACGCAAGCGATCAATTCACCGCTCGCGGTGAAGTAGTCCCACTTCGCGGTGTGCGGACCGAGCTCGTCACAGACGACCTTCGGGGATGGATGCGACTGCCGCCGAACCGGGTGTGCCGGCATGCCCAGCCAATCGCGTAGGCCTTGGGCGATTTCAGGAAAGTCACTCTTGGTATCGCAACCGTGAAAGCCTGCCCAAAGATCAATCGTGTCGCCACCGAATCCGGATTCGAAATCCGTCCACAGACCTCGCTTGGGGCCTTCAAGTTCGACCACTAGGCTTCGACCGGGACTGCCTTGAATGTTGCCGACGTAGAACTTTGTAGCGCGTATGCGCCCGGCCGGGTAGAGGTATGCAAGTAACTCCTCCAGCCGTTCCGACACTTGCGCGCGCAACTCCCGCGTGTCATCGACGAACTTCGGAGCTGGGTCGGGTGCATCGTTGAAGTCGAGCCACACGATGTTGTTTGCCATCATGTAGATCCCCAGCATCTGTCTTGCCACGCGCAGAACTTACACTCCTGGTGCGTGGGCGTGGTGGTATGTCGCGGTAGCAGTTCGCCGGCATTGGTAGCACTGATAATGCGCACGGCGCGATCGGACATGCGTTGAGCGAGCCCGCCGTCGAACGGCACTCGCTCGAACCAGATCTCCTGCGAATCTTTGTTGATGGCGGTGAAGATCGCCGGGCTCTGCGAAATGCCCGGAACACTCGCCTCCATGTAGGCCTGATAGAGCGCTAACTGCGCGGCGTAGACCGGTTTCGATTTCGCGACGCCGTTCTTGACGGTATCCCGCCACGACTTGTCGTTCATCGTCTTGCACTCCCACAGGGCGGGATAGTGCAGACCAAGATCATCGGGACCGGTATTGAAGATGCCGTCCACGTGCCCCTGGATGCGACCAGCGGCGACGGAAAAGCCGAACTGCTCCCGATTGGCTTTGCGCGTGTAGAGATCGAATCCGGCCAGGCGCAGCCATCGGATGGCAAGGTCTTCCAGTACATGGCCGACCTCAAAGATGCGCAGTACCCGACCGGGGAGGTTGCGACCAGCATCAACGGGCGTTTGGGTGAATTCGTACTGCAGCGCGCGTTCGCAGGCGACGCCTAGTCGTGAGGCGCCGAGATAATTGCGCGGACTTTGCTGATTCCGCTCTATCGTCAATGCGGTGTTGATTCGCTCATTGATCTGCTCGTGGAGCTTCGGGCGCGAATTGAAGTCGAGCATCAGAATGGCACTCCGGCCGGCACGCGTTTGCCCTGACGAGCAAGTCGGTCCTCCAGGAATGCGCGTTCATTGGCCGCCATGCGCTCGTGCTCGAGGAGCATGTGGTCCTGATATGCACTCACCACCACGTCGATGAGCGTGAGAACTTCTTCTCGGCTGTAGTCCGCCAGGGAACGTTCCATGCCGATTGAGCCCACGTATTCGCCAAGCGGCGAGAGACAGGAACGCATGGCAGCCGTCTCCATTTCACTCGGATCGATCATTCGACCGTCCGTCTTGTCCATCAGATGGGAGAAGGCATTCTGGCATCGCATAGAACAGAACACCCAGCGGCATGAGTGGCGGTCGGGATCGCTGCGCTGCGATCGGGAATGGGCCCAGCCGAAGCCTTTCGCTTGTCGGGAGCAGACCGCACATTTCACGCAGCCTCCCGATAGCTGTCGTTTGCCGCTACCACGAGGCGCTGGATCGACGACTTGTTGAACTGGAAGGAGAGCAACGCCGAGGCCAGGTAGCGCGTCATGCCGAAATCAGCGCGCATGGGTTCAGGCAGATAGCGCAGTTGCTTGTCGGTCGGCGGCTCGTTTAGCCACCGGCGGGTCTTGTATGCGGAGTCGACAGACTCGCGCTCATTCAGCCAGTCATCGGCCTTGGCCATGCACACAGTGCGCTCACCCACGGCGAGCAGACGCGGACGATCGCCCTTGGCGCCGCCGACGGCGTGCCAGCGGGCGTTCAGGAAGAAGATTCCGCCCCAGGCATTGAAGCCCGAGGCCATAAGCGCATCGTCGCAGCCGAAGAGATCAACCCAGCGGAAATTGGAGCGTTTGAGCAGATCGATCTCGGACATTACGAAATCGCTCAACTGCGTAGTTTCAATGACGTCGTTTGGGCTCCCGAGAATGGCGCCGCACAACGGGCATTCGCGGCAGCCGAGTGGAATGGTCGCGTTGCATTCCGGGCACTCTTTTGTCGGCGCGATGCCCGTGCCTGGATGCCCGTCGAGATTGACCTCCTGTTCCAGCGACCCGTGCATCAGGGTGGCCGTGCCAAAATCGAGCACTACGCAGTCGGTCTTGATGGTTCCAGGATGCTCCTCCGGGTCCACCGTGCGCAGGCCCCGTCCGACCATCTGGATGAGCGTCGATTTGTGGGAACTGGGACGCAGCAGCACGACGCATGAGGTCGGCGTGAAGTCGTAGCCTTCGGTCAGCACCGCAATATTGACGATGACCTGGGCACGGCCCTGCTCAAAGTCGGAAAGACGTTGCCTACGTTCCGACTCGCTCAGTTCGCCGTGGATCAGTACCGCGGGGATAGCGGCATCGATGAATGCCTCGTGGACGGATTCACCATGGGCCACGGTTGAGCAGAAAACGATGGTCTTGCGATCGCTTGCGCGCTCACGCCAGTGGTGGATCACTGCATCGGTGATGGGTGTTTTGTTGAGGATCGCTGCGACTTCGTCCATGTCGAAGTCACTCGCGGTCCGGCGCACGCGGGCGAGTTGCTCCTGGGCACCGACATCGATGACAAAGGTGCGCGGCGGCACCAGATGCCCGGAGGCGATCAATTCACCGAGCGTGATCTGGTCGGCAACGTTGCTGAATACCTCACGCAGCCCTTTGCCGTCGCCGCGATTGGGGGTCGCCGTCACACCGAACACTCGCGTGCGCGGATTGTTGGCTAACACCCGATCGATGATGCGGCGGTAGGATTCCGATGCTGCGTGATGCGCTTCGTCGATCACCAACAGGTCGAGGGTGGGCATCGCATCGAGGTGGTTGTCGCGGCAAAGCGTCTGCACCATCGCAAAGGTGGCGCGACCGGACCAGGACTTGGTTCTGGAATCGAACACGGAGGTGCTGACGCCGGGCTTGACGCGACTGAACTTGTCCATGTTCTGGGCAGTCAGTTCGTCGCGGTGCGCGAGGATGCAAGCCTTGGCGTCAGGTTCATCCAACACGCTGCCGGCCACAGCCGACAGCATGATGGTCTTACCGCTACCCGTCGGACCGATGGACAGCGTGTTGCCGAACTGGCCGAGCGCGGCGAGAGAGCGCTCGACCAGCAGGGATTGGCGAGGACGGAGCATCATGGCGACGCTCCTGCGTTACTGCGCCCAGCTCGGGCGGCCGGATACTGGCGGGCGCGCTGGCGCCGGCGTGTGGGGAGCCGGGGCACTGGCAGGCACGCTCGCCGGGCGAGCAGCGCCCATCAGTGCGGCGTAGTCCTTGTGGTCCGGGGTGATCGCCGACTTGACGACGCTCTTGTCGTCGCCGTTCTTATCCTTTTCCCAGTCGACCTTGGCGAGGAATTCGATGCCATCGAGATCCGCGAAACCGGCGATGCGGCGGGCGTTCTGCGCGGCCGGACTACTATCGCCGGGGTGGACGCCGCGTGCGGAATTGAGGATCGCCTTGATGAACGTGCGCCCCATGTTGGCCCACTCCGGACCCTTGGCGCTGAACAGGCCGATCAGCGACCACATCTTGCGTCGCGCGTATTCGCCTTCCGTTACGACGAATTCGCAGTTCAGGTACACCGAGCCGGTAGTTTCGTTGCGGGTGGCGTAGCCGCCAGTCCAGCCAAGCGACGCATCGTCATAGCCACCCGGGCGGATGGTCATGCGCACACGTAGCAGGGTGCCTTTCGGAATCAGCTCGAAAGAAGTTTGTTCGGAAGCGGAATTGAAATCGAAATACGTCATGATCAGGACTCCTGAGTGAGAGTGGATTCGGGTTTTGTGGTGGGGCTGGGCCGCGCGAAGTCGAGCCGCTCGGGGGCGGGCCTGACGGGGCCGGAGATCTTTTCCATGAGGCGCCCGAGGTGCGGCTCCTCGATGGGATCAAGCCGGCCAGAGCGGTCCTTCGCCGGATACGCCCAGGCGTTGAGCGTGTGGCAGACGAAAGCGCGGTAGCTCACGCCGTCGTCCGCTTTGATTTCGGCGAGGGTGACGACCTCATCAACGATGCCGGGCAACTCGAGGCCGGTTTTTGCGCCGTCGATCTGCAGCGAATAGATCCGCCGGTTGAAGTCGTCGAGTCTTTCGTCGAGGATGCCGACGAACCAGACGTTCTTCCCCCGAGTGTGCTGCAGATGGGTCAGCCAGCCGATCATTTCTTGACCCATCAGCCCATAGGCGCCCCGGCCGTCGGGTTTGCCGGTTTTCTCGGAATACGCCTGCGGCTGGCCCTTACTCCACTGCAGACACAAACGCCCGGCGACGGTGATCGAGTCGACGAACACGGTGTCGTAGCGGTCCAGCACCGAGAGTTCGCCAAAGCGCGCGCAGACGGCGTCGAAGTGCGCCTGGCTGTACGGCTGGTCTTCACGCAGCGCCGGATTCGGACCACCGATAAAGACAGCGAAATCGCGGCATTCCTGCCACGTGCGGGGGCGGATCGTGTCGCCGGCCCAACCCTCAACCGCAAGGTCGCCGGCTTCCAGATCAAAGAACAGGGTCGAGGTGGGTTTGAGTGTCCAGAGTTGCGAGGTTTTGCCGATGCCGGACTTGCCGACCAGAACGCCCTTGACGCCGCGGCGCTCCGCCAGCCGCTGGTCGGCGGTGATGATCGGGAGGCTCATTTGCGCTCTCCCTCAGTGCCTAGCGCAGTGAACGCCTCCCGGATAGTGGTCACACCCCGCGCGCCGCTCTTGCGGGCGAGGTCATACAAATCCCGCAGGCCGCCCAGGCGGCGATGGTGAATTCGGGTTTCGGCTTCCAGACCCTGAATCGCGAACGCCAGGTCATCGATGGTGGCTTCCTCAAGGGGACGAACCACTTCATCCGGCCGGCTGCAATCGAGCGCCGGGATGCGGATCGTGTCCGGTAGATCGCGTAGGAACAGTTCAGGGCGCTTGCGCAGCACGTCCAACAAGGTGGGTTTGAATTTCATCGGGTTACTCCTGAATCAAGGCAAGACGGAATCCAGTCCTGCCGGTCTTGAGGGTGCGGGCCGGTGCGAATACGGTCTTCAACGACTCGGGCCATGCGGTGAATTTGGCTTCCGAGACGCGGTAGGAGATCTCCACGTATTCCGCCGGGTCTTCGCCGTTGGCTGCGATCCGCTTGGTAATCTCAGCCAGCCGCGTCTGATCCCAATCGATCTTCTTGGGCAGATCGGCTGTGATGCGTACCTGACCGTCGTCAAAGTGCACGATGCCGGTGTCTTTGCCTGCGGCTAGGCGCAGTTGGTGCGCGCGCTCGGCATACTTCAGGTCCAGTGCGCGGTCGACGTGCTCGACGATCGCTTTGGCTGCTGCCAGAAGGTCGGCGGTGCTGCTCTTGAGTTGAAACAACGCATCGCTGGACTGTTGCGCCAGGTCGCCTGCAGGGATTGCGAGAATTTGATCGGGCGTGAGGGGATTCACGCTGCACCTCCTGCATCGACGACGCGCTCGGAGGTGCTCTTGCGAAGGCTGTCGGTCTCATAGGATTCGACGTCCTCGACTCGATACAGTACGCGGCCTTGCAGTTTCAGGAAGACGGGCCCGATGCCTTCAGTCCGCCAGCGCTCCAGTGTGGCTTCGCTAACGTCCCAACGGTCCGCCAATTGGCGTTGATTGAGGTGTTTGACACTCACGTTGTTCTCCTTTCAGGTGATTGCGAAAACGTGAGGGCAGTTTGGGATTCATGGGGTGGGCAAACAGGTAGGCAAAGTGGACGGAAGCCGTGGGCAAAATTGGTAATTTGCGTTGTGACCGACTATCCGCTTACAGCAGTCGTAAAAAAGCCCGGTCACTTGCGTGCCGGGCTCTAGGGGGAGATCAGAAGGTATGTCGCTTATCCTTTCGGCGGGAACGGATCGTTCCCGTAGCTGTTGCGCTCGCGAATGCGACCGTTCTCGCCGTGGATGAGGACTTCGCTTTGTTGATTGATCGCAATCTGGCGAGCAGCGCGTTCTGCCTCTGCTTGAGCGCCATGATGCGAGGTGTCGCGTTGATTGCCTTCGCCGCGAACAGCCCAACCACTCCCGCGGGAGACTACGTGTTGATTTTTGCTACTCATTTCATTTCCTTTCCAAAATGGGGGGTAGAGTTCTTTGGTCTGTGTCTGGTTCGGTCACCTCCTATCCAAAATCACAAAGTCGGGCTTCAACCAGTAGTTACCGTTTCCATCTCTATTGACAAAGGTTTCGAAGACTGGCTTATGCCGTTTGACGATGTCGGCAGTTCTGAATGTGGATGCCTCGATACCCAACCCTTCGGCGATGTGGCGCTTGTGGACTTCATCTCCATCCGCGTCTTCAAGGATTTTCAAGAAGCTGTAGAGTCGGGGCGAGAGTTTGTGCTTTTCGCCATTGATGAGCGCCACCCGCTGTTTGTGCATCAGCCTCAGCGACGTTTCGTTAGAAGGCTCAACTGGCCCTGGACCAATGAGGAAGGCGTCCAGGTTTTCGATTACTATGCCGGCCTTCCTGATGTGCGCCACGGCGCGTAGAGGCACGACCAATCGGCCAGCCAATGCTGAATTGCACTTTTGCCCGGTTTCGCTGGTGGTGATGATCACCTCCGCCCCCGGAGCCACCAACTCGCTCAGTTTGGCATTAACGTCCTCTGCCGACGCCATCAGCCGCCGACCGAAGAACAAAGTGCGGCGTTTGCGACGATGTTCGATTTCGCCCAGTCTCCACAGCACTCCTTCAATGATCGGTTCGACCACGTAATGTGGAGTCAATTTCAGTGCGGCTCCGAGCCAGTGGGCAATCTTGATCGGCTGTGCCTGCCAAAAGTGCGTTTGCTCACGCGTGAGTGGAATCCACCCGCAGTCCTGGCAATAACCACGGTATGGGACGCTAATATCCTCGATGCAGGAATGAACTTCCGGGTGGATGGTTTCGTTGCAACAATCCTTACAGACAATATCGCTGGCCATGTCACTGGACAGACTGAGTGCTCCCACATCGCGCAGATGTTCATAAACCGCAGGCTTGCCACTTAACCAGACCGCATCCGGTGCCAGGCGTGGATCGTCCTGTTCAAGCAACCAGCTCAACGCGATGAGTGCTTGATCGTTCAGAGCAGCGTTGCCCGCAATCACGGTAATACCCTTGCGGAATTCTTAGCTTTCACTGAGGTACCGTTTTGAGGTTGCGTCGATTGCATCACGCCCCATGCCGTCAATAGCGCCTCGACAAGTTTGGCGTCCGCCTCATCCATGTCGCGAAGATTGCTGACTCCAGCTTGCTTGAGATCAATGTGCAGAACGCAACTGGCCTTGCCGTTTTCGACGGGCAGAAAGTACAGCGTGACAATTGCCTCCACAATATTGAAGCCCTGGCTCATGAAGCTCTGTTCGACCCGATGCGACTTGACGCAGTCCATCACGTCGGGGGCATCTTTATCGCCCGGCGGTTTGATGACGTAGTCGCAATGCGGAGAAACGTTGGAACGCACCTTGGCCTGCGACAGCCTAATGCGCTCAACGCGGTGCGTCCCCAGATCAATCTGACTGTCGTCGAAGAGGTCAAATCCGTCGCGCAACCGGTTAAGGAAGAACATTGGCCGTTTGATGGATTGAGGATGCAGCACTTTCCGGAAGATGTGCTTGCCCAGGTGACTGAGAACTGCGTTCTGGATCTTGACTCCGCCTGGAGCGAGAATGTCAATTACTCCGCTGGCTGGATAGATCACAACATCCATGCTCATCGGCGGACGCACGTCACGCCAGTGGGCTCGGTTGTCATCGGCGAATTCGAGTTGGCGCTGGGCGTTGTCTTCAATCAGAATGCCCAACTGCAGGCCACCATCAAGGTGACGATCCAGTAAGTCGATCTGGCAAGCGCGTGTAGTTCCCTTGCGAGGCGTAAATGCGTTGGCCAGAGCCAACTCCAAGGCACGAATATCCTCGGGCTCTCGAAACAAGTTCTCAGATGGTGGCACTTGAAGCCGTTTCCAGCCGCGCTTCCCCACCCGCTGATTAACGCGATGAATGGCCTCTGCGGCAGTGAATAATTCCGGCCAGTTAGCCATGACCCACAACGCGCGTTCGGCGTCGCTGGAAAGCTGTGGAAAATCATCATGCAACGTTGCATCAGGTTTTGCGATATTGCGAAATGCATCTACGCCGCGCTGATTGGACATGTCGTGCACCCGGCGCAATTCGCTGTAGGTACGCTTGCTCTGCTTGGAGTTGAGTCCATTGATGGCTTCAACCAACGCAGGAATCAGCGTTGAACTTGGCATCGACCAATCGTGATCCTCCGGCAAATCAATCTTGCGGGACTGGAAGTAGAACTGCCACGTGCGAGGCGGAACTTGGCGGATAAGTTGCCGATAGTTGAAAGCAGCCATTTTTTCTCCTTTCTTGTTTGGCCGCCGGGCTTGATGCTCCTTGTTGCGCGAGAGGCCAATGTTGAACTCGGATACACTCAGTATCCGATGTTAAAAACACAGCAAAGTATGACTAGATCGTTCGTTATATCGGGTTATTTCGAGAATTTAAGGGTAAATGCTTGTCTTGTCAAGATGGTGCGGATTCGTTCGAAATAATGTATCTTTCAGTCATCGGAACAAAAATCGCCCGGCAAATCAATCACCAAAGGGCAAAGATAGGAGAAACCGTGGCAACCCCATTGGGCGAAAAAATCCGCAAATTGCGTCGAGAACGAAAAATGAGCATGGAAGCTCTAGCGACTGCAGCTGAGATGAGCAAGAGCTATCTCTGGGAACTGGAAAACAACGACGACGCTAATCCGACCATGGACAAGGTGGCATGCCTGGCCAAAGTTCTTGACGTGACGCCAGAGTTTTTGGCCCATGACGAACAGGCCGATGCGCCTCAGGATGCCTTCGACAGGGCATTCTTTCGCAACTACAAAGGGCTCAAACCTGAGACGAAGCAGCAACTGCTGGAAATCCTTAACACGCTGAAGAAGACCCAAAAATGACCGGGCCAATCACCGAGCGAACACCTAGGCCTGTTCCATGGGCGAGCAGATTGACGAAACTGCTCGATCAATTTCATGCCGTACATGGTGGTGACCGCTTTCCGGTCAATGTCGAGCAGTTGGCATTAGAAATTCCGGAGCAGTTCCAGACCGGGGAGCCAATCTCGATCCAGGGCAAAGCCCTGGACCCAGAATTCGAGGGGGCGCTCTTCAATCTCAACGATGGACAGTCAGGCAAAGGTCACTGGGCCATCATCTACAACCAGGCGATCCCCTCGCCGGGGCGGATTCGCTTCACGCTGGCGCACGAACTCGGACATTACCTATGCCACCGCCACTTGCAAGGCCGATTCAACTGCAGCGAGATTGATACGTTGCACTGGGAAACACCTGAACGGCAAATGGAAAATCAGGCGAATCAGTTTGCGTCGCATCTATTGATGCCTCGTCCAGATTTTGCGGCGCAAATACGATCAACATCGGTAGATTTGGATGTGCTCGGTGGCTGCTCGGATCGATATGGCGTATCACTGACCGCCGCTGTTCTGAAATGGCTGGAGTTCACCTCCGAGCGCGCCTTGTTGGTGATGTCTCGCGACGGGTTGGTACACTGGGCACGAGGTAGTGGGGCCGGCAAGTGGCTGTCGATCTCCATGAATAAAACATTGCCGAATGGTAAGAAACGCAATCTTCCCGCGCAGAGCGCCACCGTCTTGCATGCCGATACTAACGTCGATCGATGTGGCACGAAAATGGATGCGCGCGTCTGGTTTCCCAACGAGCCAGATGGCATGATCTTGCGCGAGATGCGCATCGTGTCAGATCAATACAAGCAGACTATGACGTTGCTGACTCTGCCACCCGAAGTCAAACCGTGGGAACGTGACAAACCGGACGAAGATGAGGACGAAGGACTGGAAGACACCTTGGATCGTTTTGTGCGAAACGGCCAGCCGCTAGTCCGATAAGCATTGGGATCTAAAGCATGAAGTGCGTACTGCTCCGAAATTTGTCTTCCGGATTGGGCCCCGAGTTTTTGTTCTGACCCGCAACAACCCGCACGCACCCGAAACTCCCTCATGGTGTAGGCGGCGGTCCGCCTTCACAATTTCGCATCAAGCGAGATTGGACAGAAAGGACCAGTAACCAATGATTGAAATAGACAGCATCCCTCATCGGGACCGAGCTTCGTCAAATATCCTGGCACCTTGCAAAACCTTCGAACTGCTGCGCGGTTTTGCCACCGATGTATCTCATCTTTCCCAGGAAGGTTTGCGCGTACGAGCCGCAATCGACATAGCGAGAGGGAGGTGAAGTGTTTCTAAGCACCGACGAGCTTCGCGATCTTACTCGTAAGTGCCGGCCGAGCGCCCAGTTGCGCGCGCTCCGGTCCATGGGGATTGAGCACCGTGTGCGGCCGGATGGATCGCTCGCGGTGTCCAGGTCTCATGTCGAGAGTTTGCTTGGCGGCGCGCCTGGTGCTAAGGTAGTTTCCCCCAAGCAACCCAACTGGAGCGCTCTCGATGCCGCCCAAACGCAAGCCTGAGAACCGCGGCCTGCCCGCGCGGTGGCAGTTCACGCACGGCGCTTATTACTACTTTGTCCCGCGCGGCCTAGAGGCAATGTGGGATGGAAAGAAACGCTTTCGCCTCGGCTCCGCATTGCACGAGGCATACAAGGTATGGGCTGATCGAGTCGGCCGCAACGACAAAGCGAACACGATCGCCGATCTGCTCGATCGCTACGCGCTCCAAGTCGTGCCGGCCAAAGCTCCGACCACCCGTGCCGGGAATCTGATTTCGATTGGCCGGCTGCGCAAAGTGTTCGGCGAGCTGCCCGTCGCCGGCACCATCAAACCCCAAACCGTCTATCAATATGTGGACAAGTGCAGCATCAAGCGCAAAGATCCGGCTAGCGGCCGAGTGACGGGCGGCGTCATCACCGCGCACCGCGACGTTGAGGTGCTCTCCCACGCCTTCACCAAGGCCGTCGAGTGGGGATACATCGACCGGCACCCGTTCAAGGGCGAGGTAAGACTGGAAGGAGAACAGGCGCGCACCAGGCTGGTGGAAGATTGGGAGGTGGTCGAGTGTCTGGCTCTGTCCACGAAGCGCAAGAAGGGCTCGGTACTGGCCGTGCAGGCGTCAATGCGGATCAAGCTCGTAACCGGCATGGCGCGTGGCGATCTGCTGCGGCTGCGCCCGGCCTTCGACTTCAAGGAAGACGGCATCCATATACAACGCCACAAGACCGCCTACACGACCGGCAAGCGCACGATCTACGAGTGGACACCCGAATTACGCGCAGGCGTTGCGATGGCGCTGGCGGCCCGACCTGTCGATCTGGCGCCCTGGCTATTCTGCAACCGGCAAGGTGAGTGCTACATCGACGAGGAGAAGGGCACAGCCGACGGCTGGGATTCGATGTGGGGCAGGTTCATGGCGCGCGTGCTGAAGGAAACAAAGGTCACTGAGCGCTTCACCGAGCACGATCTCCGAGCCAAATGCGCCAGTGATGCGACCACCTTAGAGCACGCCCGGGCACTGCTTTCGCATGCCGATGACAGGATGACAAAGCGCGCTTATCGCCGGGCGCCGGAACGGGTACGGCCCCTGAGATGAGATACGCAATCACACAATCAGGCATCTATCACACAACCAAAGAAAAAGCGGCTAGGCCGAGTTGACCTAACCGCTTAATTTACTTCAAGTTATTGGCGCGCCTGGCAGGATTCGAACCCACGACCCCTTGGTTCGTAGCCAAGTACTCTATCCAACTGAGCTACAGGCGCGAGGGACGGATTATAACAGAAGCGTGCGCCGCGCTACCACCGCGCTTCGGATTTCCGCGGCGCGGAACTCTGCCATCACGCTGGATATCAAAATCGGTTTGGATTACCCTTGTGTAAGCGCGGGTACTTACCTGCGCCGCCTCTGCCAACGGCGACGAACATCATGTCCCTCGACGCACCCCCCCCCTCCTTCAATTTCGCCGAACAACCCGAATCCCGCGCGCGCGCCAGCGTCGCCGCATGGCTGCTTCTGTGTTGCGCGCTGGTGTTCATGATCGTCGTCGTGGGTGGGGTCACGCGGCTCACGCGCTCGGGCCTTTCGATCGTCGAATGGCAGCCGATACTCGGCACCTTGCCGCCGACGAGCGAAGCGCAGTGGATCGAAACCTTCGACAAATACAAGCTCACGCCCGAATACCGGAAAGTCAACCTGGGCATGAGCCTCGATGCCTTCAAGTCCATTTTCTGGTGGGAATACTTCCACCGCCTGCTGGGCCGCATGATCGGAGTCGTGTTCTTCCTGCCGCTCGTCTGGTTCTGGTGGCGCGGCCGCATCGAGCGGCCGCTCGCGCTCAGGCTCGCCGGCATTTTCGCGCTCGGCGCCCTGCAGGGTGCGATGGGCTGGTACATGGTGAAGTCGGGCCTGGTGGATGATCCGCGCGTATCGCAGTACCGGCTGACCGCGCATTTGAGCATCGCACTTGCGATCTACGCCGCGATGCTATGGACGAGCCTCGGGCTGCTCTATCCGACAGCGGCGACGCCGCGCGCAGAGCACGCGCCGCTACGCCGGCTGGCCTGGATCATCACCACGCTCGTCGCCTACATGGCGGTGACGGGCGGATTCGTCGCCGGCATCCGCGCCGGCGCCGCTTACAACACCTTCCCGCTCATGAACGGTCATCTGGTGCCACCGGAGATATTCATGCTCGAACCGTGGTACCTCAACTTCTTCAACAATATGGCGACGGTGCAGTTCGATCACCGTCTGGGCGCATGGCTGCTCATCTTGATCGTGCCCTGGTTCTGGCTCAAAGCGCGTAGCGGCGCGCTCACACCACGCGCAAGACTCGCCGCGAATCTGCTCTTTTGCGTGCTCGCGCTGCAAGTCGCGCTCGGCATCGCCACGCTGCTTCTGGCGGTGCCGGTTGCGCTCGCAGCGGCGCATCAGGCCGGCGCGGTGCTGCTCCTATCGGCCGCGCTCTTCGCCAATCACGCACTGCGCGGAAGCCCAACGGATGTCCCCTAGGGGACTCGCTCGCCCTCAGGGCATGATTTCGACGTACTCGTAGACCGCGCAGCCCGCCACCTGCTCGCGCACCGCCAAGGGCATGCGTGCGTACCACGCGCGCGGATCGTGCCGATCCACTTCCTCGCCGAGGAAGCGCACCAGGCTGCAGATCGGTTCGACCACTTCGCGCCGGTACTCGGCGTCATGCTTGACGTAGGCGAGGTACAGGTTCTTCATGCAGTTGCGCCGGCAAAACCCCAACGCATCGCAGCGTTCGCAAGGCATGTCCGGATGCGGCTGCAGCGGACTGCGCTTGAGCCAATTGCCGGCCACGTCTCCCTGCTGCATCTCGGGCAGATACATCAGGTCCGGGCACGGGAAAATCTTGCCGTCGGGCATGACGTTCAATATGTGCGTCGATGCGCGGCACTGCGTGTGCCCCGCATACAGTTCCTGCGCGCGCGAGGGCAGCACCTTGTTGCGCACCGTGCCCATGACAGGTATGAGGGGATAGAGCGTGTCGCCCGAGAAAAACCGCCGCACCAGTTGCGCGATCACTTCGCGCTTCTTTGCCAGCGCCTGCGGCGAGTAAGCGCCGACCTGCGCCACGAACTGAAAATAGACGTAATCGAAATCTCGAGTGAGCTGGTCCAGTTCCTCGAAGCTCGTATCCGCGCTGCTCCAGGTCACGCGTGCGGTCAGCGTACCGCCGACGCGCTCGCGTATCGCGCCGACGTTCTTGAGCACTTTGCGGTAAATCCCCCGACCGCGGTAGCCATCGGTGATTTCCTCGCCGCCATCGATCGATACCAGGATGTTGGAGAGCCGCGCGAGTATCCGATCTGGCAGGCGATCGAGCAGCGTGCCGTTGGTCTGCAGCTGAAAGCGGAACGCCGGATGACGCTCCATGACCGCGCTCATCAGATCGAGGTTCAGCGTGGGCTCGCCGCCATAGAACGTGATGTAGATCTCGTGATTGGAGAGATGCGTCGCGATGAAAGCGTCGAGCGCGTCGAGCGAGTAGGTGACGTTTTGCTGCGAGCCCAGCACGTCGCCCACGCCGAGCGAACAATAGCTGCACTTGAGGTTGCAGCGCAGCGTCGTCAGCAATTGCAGCTCGACGCGATTGCCAACGATGGCGGGCGCCTGCGCGAACGCTTCGACCGACGTGGACTGCTTCGCCTTTGCCATCATCGAGTCTGCGTCCCTATCCCTCTACGCCGGAACAGCCGGAAACAAGCGGAGTACCTTGTCTTGGCACCGAGTGATCACCCGATTTTGGGAAGTTGCAACTTCGCAACTTCCCAAAATCGGGAGACGTATACACACCCAATTCATCGCGCGTTTCGTCAACAGTCAAGTCATAAGAACGAGGTGGAAGCCTCTAGCCTACCCACACGCGCGCGTTGCGGAACATGCGCATCCACGGACTGTCTTCGCCCCACTCGCGCGGATGCCAGGACTGCTGCACGCTGCGAAATGCGCGCTCCGGATGCGGCATGAGTATGGTGAAGCGCCCGTCCGCCGTGGTGAGCCCCGTGATGCCGGAGGGCGATCCGTTGGGATTGGCCGGATAAGCCGCGGCGGCCGCGCCGCGGTTGTCCACGAATCGCAGCGCCACCAATGCTTGCGCTTCGGCTTCGCTGTCGGCGAACACCGCCCTGCCCTCTCCGTGTGCGGTGGGCACCGCCATGCGGCTGCCCGCCATGCCCGCCAAAAATAGCGATGGGCTTTGCGTCACTTCGACCATCACGAAGCGCGCTTCGAACTGCTCCGATTTGTTCTTGACGAACTTCGGCCAGTGCGCCGCGCCCGGAATGATTTCGTGCAGGTTGCTCATCATCTGGCAGCCATTGCATACGCCGAGCGCAAACACGTCGCCGCGGCGAAAGAAAGCTTCGAATTCGTCGCGCGCGCGCGCGTTGAGCAATATCGACTTGGCCCAGCCTTCGCCCGCGCCGAGCACGTCGCCGTAGGAGAAGCCGCCGCAGGCAGCGAAACCCTTGTAAGCGCTGAGCGAAACGCGGCCGGAAATGATGTCGCTCATGTGCACGTCGTCGGCGTCGAACCCCGCGCGGTCGAACGCCGCCGCCATTTCCACATGTCCGTTCACACCCTGCTCGCGCAAGATGGCGATTCTCGGCCGTGCGCGCGCGGCGATGTAAGGCGCCGCCACATTCTCGGCCGCATCGAAGCCAAGCTGCGCATGCAGCCCCGGATCGCGCGCATCGAGGATGCGGTCGTACTCTTCGCGCGCGCATTCAGGATTGTCACGTATCGCCTGCATGCGCCAGGTGGTTTCGGACCAGGCGCGCTGCAAGTCGATGCGCCTCTCGGCGAACACAGTCTGCGCCCTGCGCGCAAAGCGGATTTCGTCGCTCGCGTTGGGACTGCCGACAGCTTGCGCCTGCAATTGCTCCTGCGCGAGGCGTGCGAGCACCTTGTCGCGGTCCTCGGCGCGCACCTGCAGCAGCGCGCCCAGTTCCTCGTTGAAGAGCGCGGCCAGCAGCGGCTCCGTCGCGCCCTCCGCGCCTAGCGCGTCGAGATCGAGCGTCACGCCGCAATGCGCGGCGAAGGCCATTTCGCAGACCGCGGCGAAGAGGCCACCATCGGAGCGGTCGTGATAGGCGAGCAAGAGGCCCTCGCTGTTGAGCGCCTGCACCGCATTGAAAAAGCGCTTGAGCGCGTGGGCATCGTCGACATCGGGCGCCGTGTTGCCGATCTCCCCATACACCTGCGCGAGTATCGAGCCGCCCAGGCGATTCCTGCCGCATCCGAGATCGACGAGTATCAATACGCTCGCGAGCGCGTCCGTACGCAGCTGCGGCGTGAGCACGCGCCGTGCGTCCAGGCAGGGCGCAAACGCGGACACGATGAGCGAGAGCGGCGCGACCACCTCGTTCTTTCGCCCCGACTCTTCCCAGGTCGTCTTCATCGACAGCGAATCCTTGCCCACCGGAATGCCGATGCCGAGCGCCGGGCACAGTTCCAGCGCCACCGCGCGCACCGTGTCGTAGAGTGCCGCATCCTCGCCCGCGTGTCCCGCGGCTGCCATCCAGTTGGCCGAGAGCTTGACGCGCGCGAGCTCGACCGGCGCCGCCGCGAGATTGGTGAGCGCCTCGCCCACGGCCATGCGTCCCGAGACCGGCGCATCGATCAGCGCAAGCGGCGCGCGCTCGCCCATGCAATAGGCTTCGCCCGTGTACTCCTCGAATCCCGCCAGCGTGACGGCGCAATCGGCAACGGGCGTCTGCCACGGCCCGACGAAGGGATCGCGCGCGCACAACCCGCCTACGGTGCGATCGCCGATGCTGACAAGGAAGGTTTTGTCTGCAACCGTAGGATGGCCCAGCACGCGGTAGCACGCGTCCTTCAGCTCTATGCCGGCGGCCGCGAACGGCGGCAGCGTACGACGCATACGCGCACAAGCGCGCAGCATGCGCGGCGGCTTCCCGAGCAGCACGGCGAGATCCATGTCGACCGGCTGGTTGGCGTAGCGCGCATCGGTGAGCGTGAGCTGCGTCGCGGCAGTCGCTACCCCGAGCACGGCGAAGGGACAGCGCTCGCGCGCGCAGATGGCGCGAAAGGCTTCGAGATGCTCCGGCGCGATGCCGAGCACGTAGCGCTCCTGCGCCTCGTTGCACCAGATTTCGCGCGGCGACATGCCCGGCTCTTCGCTCGGGATCGCGCGCAAGTCGAGGCGCGCGCCGCGCCCTGAGCCGTGAGCGAGTTCGGGCAGCGCATTCGACAGCCCGCCCGCGCCGACATCGTGTATCGACAGGATCGGATTGGCGCTCCCGAGTTGCCAGCAGCGGTCTATGACTTCCTGCGCGCGGCGCTCCATCTCGGCGTTGCCGCGCTGCACCGAATCGAAATCCAGGTCCTCGGTGTTGGCTCCGGTGTCCATGCTGGACGCCGCGCCGCCGCCCATGCCGATCAGCATGCCCGGCCCGCCGAGCTGGATCAAGAGCGACCCCACGGGCAGCGCCTGTTTGTGCGCATCGCGCGCGGCGACGTTGCCCACGCCGCCCGCGATCATGATCGGCTTGTGGTAGCCGCGCAGTTCGCCTCCCGCCTCCATCTCGAAGCTGCGGAAATAGCCGGCGAGATTGGGGCGGCCGAATTCGTTGTTGAACGCGGCCGCGCCGATCGGGCCTTCGAGCATGATGCTCAAGGCCGAAGCGATACGTCCGGGCTTGCCAAGGTCCGCCTCCCATGGCCGCACGGCGCCCGGGAGGCGCAGGTTCGACACCGAAAAACCCGTGAGCCCGGCCTTGGGCCTCGATCCGCGGCCGGTCGCGCCCTCGTCGCGGATTTCGCCGCCCGAGCCCGTCGCCGCGCCCGGAAAGGGCGAAATCGCAGTCGGATGGTTGTGCGTTTCCACTTTCATCAGCGTATGCGTGAGCTCGCGTCGATAAGCGTAGCGGCCCGCGCAATCGGGATAAAAGCGCGCGATCTCGCCTCCTTCCATGATGGCCGAGTTGTCCGTATAGGCGAGCACGGTGCCCTGCGGATTCGCATTTTCCGTCGCGCGGATCATGCCGAACAGCGTCTGCTCGCAGGCCACGCCGTCGATCACCCAGGAGGCGTTGAATATCTTGTGGCGGCAATGCTCCGAATTCGCCTGCGCGAACATGGTGAGTTCGGCGTCGGTGGGATTGCGGCCGAGCACGCGAAAGTTCGCGAACAGGTAGTCGATCTCGTCCCCCGAGAGCGCGAGACCCAGCGCGCGGTTGGCCTCTTCGAGCGCAGCGCGGCCGCGCGCGGCGACATCGATCGAGGCGAGCGGCCGCGGCTCGAAATGGTGGAACAGATGCTCCGCGTCGGCGAAGCCCTCGAGCACAGTCTCGGTCATGCGATCGTGCAAGAGGGCCGCGATCTTGCCGCGCGCCGCGCCCGCCGCTTCTACGTAGTAGGCGATGCCGCGCTCGATGCGCCGCACCGAGGGCAGGCCGCACTGGCGCGCGATGTCCGTGGCTTTCGACGACCAGGGTGAAATGGTGCCGATGCGCGGTACCACCAGGCACAGCGCGCCCGCGGGCCGCGCGTCCGCTTGGGCCGACGATCGAACCGGTTCGCCGTAGACGAGCAGCTGATCGAGCAGCGCGCGCTCGCGCGCGGCCAGGGCCTGTGCGATTTCGACGAAATGCCAGTACTCCGCGCCCGCGATGCGCGCGCCCGGCGCGATCGCGCCCAAGTTGGCGTGTAGTTTTTCGAGACGGAACGCGGAGAGCGCAGGGCTGCCGCGCAGCTTGAGGATTTCAGGCATAAGCTAGCGCCGTTAAAGCGCGATTATAGCGGATCGCCCTCGATTCGCGAGCGAACTCTGACCTGGTTACTGGAACCGCAGGGCGGCAATTCTATGTCGTCGCGCTGTCCTTCCGCCGCTCTCCGCCACGCGGAAATTTGACGCGTGCCGGCACGCCTGCGGCAACGACGCCCGCGGGTAGATCCTGGAGCAGCACCGACCCCGCCCCCACGGTCACTCCGTCGCCCAGGGCAAGACGCTCGATGAGCGTCGCGCCCAGCCCGATGGTGACGCCGCGGCCGAGGGTGGAGAGCCCGCCCAGATTCGCGCCGGCTTGGACGCGGGAAAAAGCGCCGATGCGCGTATCGTGCCCGATAGTGACGCCGCGGTTGATGAAGACGTGCTCGGCAAGACGCGCACCCGACGCGATGACGCTACGCGCGCCGACGAATACCCCTTGTCCCAATTGCGCCAGGGGCGACACGTAGGCCGTGGGATGCACCATGGTGCAATAGGCAAGACCATGGCGCTCGTCGATTTCCCGCGCGAGCGCCGCGCGTTCGGGTGTGGTCGGCCCCAGCAGGTAGCACTCGCCTTCCTCCGGCCGGAAAGCGTCGAATGCCAGCACCACGGGCGGTACCGCGATACGCGCGAGCGCGGCCAATCTCTTGGCGAGCGGCACATCGCGCGCTCCCGGCCGTTCGGCGTGATGCACCACGACCTTGTGCAGCGCGAGACCGTTTGCGAGCGCACAGTCGAACAGGTCGGAGAGGATATTGGAGAGCCCGAAGATGACGAGCTTGCCAGGCTTGCGATCGCCGCTCACGCTTGCCATCTCCCGGCGCGGCGCGAGTACAGCTCCTGCGCGAGCGCCATGGCGCGCGCGAGCGGGTCGCGCGCCGCGTTGAGATCGTAATTGGCGGCAAAGCGGGCGGCGAGCGCGGCGCCCAGCGCCTTCCTCGCGCTGGCGTCGCGCGCAAGCACCTCCAGCTTGGCGAAATAGGCATCCTCGTCCTCTAGCGCATGCTCGCCCGTCTTCGCGCCACCGTCCGATCTGACAAGAGACAGCACGGGCAGGCCATCCGCCATGGCTTCAAGAACGCTGAAGCCTCCGCCTATGCGCGGCGGATTGACATAGATGTCGCACGCGCGGCAAATGGCGCGAACGTCGCGCCGCGGCGGTAGCGCATGGATGCGCTTGTGTCTGTTTGCAAGCGCCGCGGGCAGGTGCGGCCCGCTTCCCATGAGTAGCCACAGGGCCTGCGGATGCGTCTCAAGAAATGCTTCCATGCGCGCTGCCCAGGCGCCGCGGATCTCCGAGCGCAGGCGAAAACCCACGCTCACGAGGGCAAGCGCATCCTGCGGCAAGCCGAGCGCCGCGCGCGAAACCAACCCGCGCTCAGGTGTCAAAGCGACGCGATAGGGATAGCGAAAGGTCGCGCCGGCGGCGTAATCGGGCGCCCAGTCCATTTGAGCTTCCGCCTCGGGATCGGCCGTGAGCCAGACATGATGCGGTCCCCACGGCGCAATGCTATTGACCGCGAGCGCCACGAGCGGGCGCGCTGCGAAAAGTTGCGGCATGAGCGGCGACATCAAGCCGACGAATAGCACCAGATCGGGATCGAAGCGCGCGATCTGGCCCAGGGCGTTGCGCCAGCGCGCCGCGGGCGCGAGCCGCGGATCGGAGAGCGTCACGTCGAAACGCGCCGCGATCGGCGGCTTCCAGCTATCGACGTCGAGGCCCGAAAACTGTGGCAGATCGGCATCGACGATGCACGCCGCCACATGCGGCACCGTCATATCCTGCGTGCTGAAGACACGCACTTCCAGCCCCATCGAGGCAAGGAGCGCGGCATGGTTGAGCGCGAGCGCGGTGGGCGCATGCTCGAAACTTCCGAGCGAGGGCGTGACGAGCGCGACGCGATTGATCGGCCGCGCGCGATCGAGCGGTGCAAGCAGGGGCCCGCCAGCCGCGAGATCTGCGGCAAGACAAGCGAGAGCCTGCGCGCATCCCGCGTCCTTCAGCATTTGCAGGAAAGCGCCGCGATTCCCGCCCAAAGCGAGCGCCCCTGCCCAGGCGAGGTTGACGAGCGTGAGAAGCAGCCGGTCGCGGCCGGCATAACCGTCCTCGATGAGCGCCCTGCCGGCGCGCGCCAACTCGCGCGGGTCGCCCGTCTGTTTGTGGAGGAAACTCGCGCGCAGGTACGCCGCGAGCGGATGTGCCGCCTGCATGGCGCGCACGCCTTCGAGCACCGCCAGATGCTGCGCGCGCGCGCCTGACTCCTGCAGCGCGGCGCTCAGATCGTGCCAGTTGGACACATCCTCCGGCGCGGCGCACACGCGCGCATAGCTGTCCGCAAGAAAATCTGCGTCCGCCCCTGGCGTGGCATTTGCCTGCGTGCCTAGACCGAGCTCTGTGCTAATCGCCCTAATCCCCTTGAAATTGCTATTTTGCGTCCACATGTTTGAGAATTCGCGGCAGCGCGGCGCCAACCGGTGCCCCTGCCAATCAGCGCAACCGGCCGATTATATGCGCCCGCCGCAAATAGCATGCTTGGAAGCCGCGAACCAGGACGCGTACCGCCTCCGGTCGCGGTAATATTGTTCATCGCATCTGCCCCAGGCGGCCGAGGATAAGCCCATGCCATCTAACAAAGCACCTCCGGACAGCGGCAAGCTCGACCGCATCGTCGCCGAGGCTCGGCGCAATCGCGAGCTGCGCGAGCAGGGCTATCGCGAGCGCGCGCTCAAGATCTACCCGTGGATTTGCGGACGCTGCGCGCGCGAATTCACGCGCGCCAACGTGCATCAGCTCACGGTGCATCATCGCGACCACAACCACGACAACAATCCGCCCGATGGCAGCAACTGGGAGCTGCTGTGCATCTACTGTCACGACAACGAGCATTCGCGCGAACTGGATGCCGCAGGGGGCGGCGCTGGAGCACAGAGCAGCGGGCCGGACGCGCCTTCGACCTACAAGGCGTTCGCCGATCTCAAGGCGCGGCTCAAAGGAAAAGAATAGCGCAGGCCAGTTGGACAGACCTGCGCCGCGATGGCATGAGAATGCCGCCCTAGACTACTGTACTGCGCACTCGCCTTCCTTGCCTTTGCCGATGCCGCGGCCGGAAGTGTTGTTTTGCGCAATGCTCGAGGGCATGGTCACGGGCACCCCCTGCTGCGCCGGCACGATCACGGGCGCTGTCGAGGGCCCGCGCACGAAGCCGAACTGGCCGCTCGCGATCACCTGCTCCCCGGCCTGGTTGCGCACCACGATCGCCCCATCGGTCACGTCCAGATGCAGCCCGTTTTCCGGCGGCCTGCCGCTCGTGGTCGCAATCCCGCCGCAGTCGTTCTGGCACATCAGCGCACCAAAGTGCGTGCCGCGTATGCCGATCGTGGCCGTCGTCGTGGTCAGCTTCACCGCGTCGCGGTTGCGCTTTCCGATCAGCCCGGTCACCGAGCGCAGCCCGCCCCGCAACATGTTCAAGAGTACGTTGTCCGAGGCTGGTTTCGCTTGAT
>Ga0082335_1002857_pt1 | contig 30433 bp, 26 predicted proteins | sample Subgrocontami58m_FD_72375 | JGI IMG/M metagenome (GOLD analysis project Ga0082335, IMG submission 72375) | Subsurface groundwater microbial communities from S. Glens Falls, New York, USA - GMW37 contaminated, 5.8 m (SPADES assembly) (version 2) ...
CAATAGCAAGTGGACAAATCCATATGTGCAGCTCCTTGAAGAAATTTCCTTCAAGGAAACCGCACTTGGAAGCGTTCGACAACTCATGATTTGCTTACCTGCCCGTTACAGGGTCACTACCCTAACTTAGACCAAATGATATATTCAGGGCAGTCTCATTTAGTTCGCCATAATTGTAATCTTTGTTTGTTGCCCAGTCTCATTTACTTTGCTAAAGAATCGGGGCAGTCTCAATAACTCTGCTTTTCATTCTCAACAACTGTGAAAAAAACATTGCTTTTCATGCCGGTTAGTCTCATTAACTGTGAAAACCAACAATAAATCTGAATGGACTGATGATTATGAGCGGAGGAAGCAAAATGACTAGATGTCATGTTTGTGGTTTGACCGAATTTGAAGACAGGGAAGTTGACGAGCTTTTTCAAATTGAAAATCAGCCTGCTTTAGTTGAGCATATTCCGGCGCGCGTTTGTGCGCGTTGTGGTGAAGCAGTGTTTAGCCGCGAGATGATGGAACATATTCGGCGCATTGTGCATGGGGAAGCGAAACCGTTACGCACGATGCAATTGAATGTGTTTTCGTTTGCATAAGTTCGCCTGCATAAAAGAGGAACTTTGACATCCAACATTGAAGTCTTAGTGGAAGACATCAAAACATTTGTTAGGGAGGAACTTTATCCGCTGGAGCCAATTTTGTTGCAGCAAGGCTATTATGCGGTAGAGGCGGCAGTGTACGAAAAGCGCGAGAACGTTAAGGCGCGGGGATGGTGGGCGCCGTCTATCCCACGCAACTATGGCGGGCTGGGTCTTAACTTGCCCGATTTTGCGCGTGTGAGTGAAGTGCTGGGGTTAAGCTTTCTCGGTCATCTCACGTTCAATTGTCAGGCGCCAGATATTGGCAACATGGAGTTGCTGATGGAAGTTGCCGGCGACGAGCAGAAGGAACGCTACCTCATGCCGTTGATTCGCGGCGAGATACGCAGCTGCTTCTCGATGACCGAGCCGGAACATGCCGGTTCCAATCCGCTTTACATGAGCGCAACGGCAGTGAAAGATGGCGACGATTACGTCATCAATGGTCACAAGTGGTTTACGTCTTCGCAGGAGGGCACGGCCTTTGCTATCGTCATGGCAATCACCAATCCAGATGCGCCGAAACTACACCAACGCGCCAGCCAGATCATTGTGCCAACCGATACGCCCGGCTTTCGTCGCCTGCGTAACATTAAGATCATGGGGGAAGCGGGCGAGGGCTATTTCACCGACGCCGAAGTGGTGTATGAGAATGTGCGCGTGCCGCAATCGAACCTGTTAGGCAAAGAAGGCGAAGGCTTTGCGTTGGCGCAAATGCGTTTGGGACCGGGGCGCGTTCATCATTGTATGCGCTGGATCGGAATTTGCGAACGCGCCTTTGATTTGATGTGCAAACGCGCCGCCAGCCGCGAACTCTCGCCGGGAAAGATGCTGGCTGAAAAACAAACCATTCAACATTGGATTGCCGAGAGCCGCGCCGAAATTAACGCCGCGCGCTTTTTGGTGATGGACGTGGCGCACAAGATCGAGTCAAGCGGCGCACACGCTGCGCGGGTTGACATCTCGCTCATCAAGTTTTACGTGGCGGGCGTGCTGGATCGATTGATGGATCGGGCTGTTCAAGTTCACGGCGCGTTGGGCATCACTGATGACACCATGCTGGCATTTGCCTATCGCCGTGAACGGGCGGCGCGCATTTACGATGGACCGGATGAAGTTCATAAATCAGCCGTTGCGCGGCACATATTGAAACAGTACGGCGTCACCATTTCGATATAACGCCGGGGTATCCGAAGAACACCATGCCAGAACAATCCTTTACGGATCCTGCCGTCGCTGTGCGCAAGGGTGAAGAGTTGGATGTTGAGCGTCTCGCAGTTTATTTGCGCGAGCATTTGACCGAGTCGAAAGGGTTGCTCACAGTTGAACAATTCCCAAGCGGATACTCAAACCTGACTTATCTTTTGCGGCTGGATGATTCGCCGACACGCGAATTGGTGCTGCGCCGCCCGCCGTTCGGCGCCAACATTAAGGGCGGGCACGACATGGCTCGCGAGTATCGCATTCTGAATGTGTTGCTCAACATTTATCGCAAAGTTCCAAAGCCACTTCTATACTGCGAAGACAACTCAATTCTCGGCGCGCCGTTCTATGTGATGGAACGGGTGAAGGGCGTCATTCTCCGCAACAAATTTCCGCGCGGTTTTGAAATTGCGCCGGACTTGATGCAAAAAATTTGCTTCGCTTTGATTGAGGCGTTGGTGGAACTGCACGCACTCGATATCACTGCCGCCGGTTTAAGCGAATTGGGCAAACCCGAAGGTTACACCGCCCGTCAAGTTGGCGGTTGGACGAAGCGTTATCAGAATGCGCTCACCGACGATTGCCCGGACTTTGAGCCGATCACCCGCTGGCTCGCCGCCAACGTCCCCGCCTACTCTGATGCGACTCTGATCCACAATGACTTTCGTTACGATAATGCCATCCTTGCCCCCGAAGATTTAACGCGCATCGTTGCTATCTTGGATTGGGAAATGGCGACTCTCGGCGACCCGCTGACCGATGTCGGTACCACGCTGGCTTATTGGGCGGAGCCGAATGACCCGGACATCCTTCGCCAATTTGGGCTCACCACTCACCCCGGCAATCTTGATCGCCAGCAATTTCTGGATCGCTACGCCGAACACAGCAGGCGCGATGTTTCCGGTTTTCTTTTTTACTATGTGTATGGCGTTTTCAAAAATGTCGTGATCGCGCTTCAGATTTATGCGCGTTATCGTCAAGGGTTAACGCGCGACCCGCGCTTCGCCGCGCTGATTGAAGTTATCCGCGCCTACAACCAGATTGCCCAACGCGCGTTGGAGTATCAACGGATTAGCCGTTTATTTTAGATCGGATACCTTGCCGGTTTACGTCGAATCTCAACGCAGAGTTCGCAGAGAACGCTGAGATTCTTTTATTTACTCTCTGCGAACTTTGCGCTCTCTGCGTTTAAAATGTTTTTGCCGTAAATGAAATCAGGATTTTCTCTAAGGAGACTCTTCATGCGTAAATATCTAAACATCAATCTCAAAATCCGCACCATCGAAACTAAAGAATTAAACGGCGAAGAGCTCGCCAGAGCCGGACGTTATTGGATTGCCAAAACTTTGGTGGAGATGAATGTTTCCAAAGTGGATCCACTCTCGCCGCAGAACCCGCTCATCTTTTCGGCGGGACCGTTGGCGGGGACAACGTTTTCAAGTGCCAATCGCACCAGCGTGGGATGCAAGAGTCCGCTGACGGGCGGCATTAAGGAAGCAAACGGTGGCGGCATCTTTAGCTATGGTTTGGGTCAACTGTATCTCGCCGGATTCACGTTGCACGAGTCGTCCGAGTCGTGGGTGATCATTCATCTGCATAAAGATGGCGCGATCACGTTTGATGAGGCGACGCCGTTTATGGGCAAAGGCAATTTTGAAACCGCGAAAAATTTGTATGAGAAGTATGGCAAGAAAATTGCGATTGCTTTGTGCGGACCCGTCGGCGAGTATCAAGGATTGTTGGCGGGCATCGCGTTTAATGATAGCGATGGTCGTCCGGCACGGATGGCGGCGCGCGGCGGCGTGGGCGCGGTGATGGGCAGCAAAAAAGTGAAAGCGATTATTGCCGACTTGGATAAAATTCCACAACTGCATGACAAACAGAAGAGCTCTGACAACTTGCGCGAGTATACGCGCAAGTTCTTGGCAGATAAAACGATCGCCGAGTTCTATCGCGATCTTGGCACGATGGGTATGACCGATTACATCAATCACGTCGGCGGTTTGCCCGTGCGAAATTTTAGCGGTGGGCAATTTGCGGATGTGAGCGCGGGTGAAGAATTAAAGATGGGCGCGAGCTATATCGGTCCGCTCAACACCTCGCGCGGCGGCGATCAGTCGCACGCTTGTATGCCGGGTTGTGTGATTCAATGCAGCAATGTTTTTAAAGATGCCGATGGCAAAGAGGTGGTCTCGCCGGTGGAATACGAAACGCTGGGGTTGTTAGGCACCAATTGCGGAGTCGGCGACCCCGATGAGTTGGCTGCGCTTAATTTCATCGCCAACGATCTGGGAATTGACACAATCGAAACGGGCGCGACGCTCGCCGTCTTAATGGATGCCGGCTTGGCGAAGTTCGGCGATGTGGCGTGGATGAAATCTGCGCTCGATGAGATTCGACGCGGCACAGAAAATGGAAAATTGTGGGCGCAAGGCACGGCGCGAGTCGGCGCGCACTATAAAGTGAGTCGCGTGCCGGTGATCAAGAAGCAAGCCATCAGCGCTTACGACCCGCGCGTGATCGAAGCGACGGGCATCTCGATGATGGTCAGCGCGCAAGGAGCCGATCACACGGTGGGCAACGTGCCACGACTCAAAACGCGACAGATGACTCACGAAGATATTTTCAAAGCGAGTCTTACGGCGCAGATCACTTCAGCGGCGCAAGACTCGTTGGGCATGTGCCTCTTCGGGCGCACGGTCAACGACAAAGAGACGGCATTCATCGTGGAGATGATCAACAACGCGGTTGGCACAAACTTACCTGCGGAGTTTTACATGGACTTGGGGCGCGACGTGCTGCGCTACGAATGGGAGTTTAACAAACAAGCGGGCTTCGGTGTCGCCGATGACGAACTCCCGGCATTTTTCTATAACGAGCCGCTTGCGCCGAGCAACAACGTGGCGCGGTTTCATGCGAGTGAGGTGCAAGGAACGCCGAAGCAAGTTTAACGAGACCGACGCGGTTTCGCGAAGCGTCCCGTAGCGAAGCGGAGTGGATAAAACCGCGTCGGTCTTTTTAGTTTAGCGTAAAATACGTCCACTATGACTCTCCCCCTCGGTTGCGATCTCCTCAATCGTTATCGTCTCGAAAAAGAAATTGGGCGCGGTGGCACCGCCACCGTGTATCGCGGCTTCGATCCATTGATGGAGCGCGTCGTCGCCATCAAAACTTTTCCGCCGCACATCTTGGGAACGGAAACTGCTAAAGAGCAATTCACCACCGAAGTGCGCGTCATTGGGCAACTCGAACACCCTCACATTCTTCCCATATACGATTGCGGACACGAAGGCAACACGCCGTTCATTGTGATGCGCTTTGCCGATAATGGATCGCTCGCCAACGAATTATCGAAGGGGCTGCCGACTCTGGAACGTGTCGCCGAAGTGTTCGATCAAGTGGCGCGCGGACTCAACTACGCCCATCAACGCGGCATGGTGCATCGTGACATCAAACCGCAAAATGTTTTGGTCGAAGCAAGCGGCGATCTCTATATCGGCGATTTCAGTTTGGCGATTCTCCTTACCGCCAAGCAAGAATCCGAATCGCAACAAACGACAACCGGCACCGCCTACTACATGTCGCCCGAACAATGCCGCGGGTTGCCGGTGGATGCCCGCTCTGATATTTATTCACTCGGCGCGATGCTGTATGAGATGACAACCGGCAAACGTCCCTACGAAGGCGCGAATTGGGCGGAGATCGTGGTGAAAGTTTTGCAAGAAGATCCCCCGTTGCCGCGTTCACTTAATCCCAACATCCCCGATGAAGTTCAAGATGTGATCCTCAAGGCGATGGAGCGTGAACCAAGTGAAAGATTTGGATCGGCGAGAGAGATGGCGAGAGCGTTGAGCGATTCAATTTAGAAGTTGGAAGTTGGAGGTTAGATTCCAACCTCCAACTTCCAACCTCCAATCTCTAATGTCCTTCAACTCCCGTATCAAAACCGCCCTCGCCAATCCCAAACTCGCCCTCGCCCTTGATGGCAACTACAATCGTTGGCGCGAGCGGCGCACTGCCTCATTCGCCGCGCTGCCTCAGTCCGACGACGTGCGAGATCGCGCCCGCGCCATTCGCATTGAAGCGTTGACTCATCTTGATCGCTACCTTATTCAATTTGAATCTAACGTGAAAGCGAATGGCGGCGTCGTGCATTGGGCGAAGGATGCCGAAGAAGCGAATCGAATCGTTGCCGAAATTATTTTTAGCAAAGACCCTTCGGGTTTCCAAAACCCGAAAGGTCTCCTGATCGCTAAATCCAAATCCATGTTGAGCGAAGAGATTCATCTTAACCGACACCTGACAGACCTCCGAGTTCTTAAAGAACTCGGAGGTCTGTCAGGGGCTAAGGTGAAAGTTGTCGAAACCGATCTCGGCGAATGGATCGTGCAACTGCGCGGCGAGACTCCGTCTCACCTCACCGCGCCCGCCATTCATTTGCGGCGCGAAGATGTTGCCGAACTCTTTGAAAAACATTTAGGTCTGCCGCGCACCGATGACGTGCCAACGCTGATCAACGCCGCGCGCGACGCGCTTCGCCAAACATTCGTCAACGCCGATGTTGGAATCAGCGGCGTCAACTTTGGCGTTGCCGAAACGGGAACGTTGTGCCTCATCACCAACGAAGGCAACGGGCGACTCGTCACCACGATTCCAAAAGTTCACATCGCCCTCATGGGCATTGAGCGCGTTGTGCCAACGATGCGCGATCTGGAAATTATGATTCGCGTCTTGGCGCGCTCTGCCACCGGACAAAAAATTACAACCTACACCAACCTCATCACTGGCGCGCGTCGTCCTGATGATCCCGACGGCCCCGATGAATTGCATATCGTCCTCGTTGACAACGGACGCTCGCGCGTGTTGGCGAGTGATCTTGCTGAATCACTTTTGTGCATTCGTTGTGGCGCGTGCGTCAGCGTCTGTCCGGTCTATCGTCAGATCGGCGGACACGCTTACAACGCGACCTACATGGGGCCCATCGGATCGATTCTCATGCCTGCCCTCAACGGCGTCAACGAGTTCGGCGAACTGGCGCACGCCTCTACGTTGTGCGGCGAGTGCCGCGATGTCTGCCCGGTTCGCATTGATATTCCGAAGATGTTATTGAGAGTGCGCCACGCGCAGGTTGAGCAGACTGGCGGCACACGATGGATTGCCTGGGCGATGAAGATATGGAGTCAGGTGGCGCGGTCTCCACGTCTCTATCATTTAGTTTTAAAAATTTCCTCTTTCCTCGCTCAACCCCTCGCGCGCGGCGGCTGGATTCAAAAATTGCCGCCGCCGCTCAACGGCTGGACTCAGTCGCGTGATTTTCCGGTGGTGGCGAAAGAGACGTTTAGTGAATGGTTGGCGAAACGTGATTCGTGATGAGTGATACGTGATGCGTGAAGAAGTTTTGTCAAATATAAAACGTTCATTGGCAAGCGAACAACATTTGCCGACTCTGCCGCGTGCGGTGGCGCTTCAACCGATTGAGGGCAGAGATGTTGATTCGTTGATCGCCCAATTTGAAGACGAGTGGAAAAAATTGGGCGGGGTGTTTGTGCGCGCAAGTGATGGCGTGGGATGGACATTGAACTTTTTGCGCGAGCGAAACGTGAAGCGAGTGATCGCGTGGGATGAAAAGGTTTTGCCGGTGAAAGGCTTGCACGATGCGTTGAAGCGTGAGGGGATTGAGATCATTGATCAGGTGATCGCCACAGAAGATCGTGTTGCACGGGTGAAGAATGTTGCAGGCGCAGAAGTCGGCATCACCGCAGTCGAGGCGGCATCCGCCGATGTGGGGGCGTTAGTTTTGAAACATGGAGCGGGGCGTGGGCGGCTGGCGTCGGTCATCGCTCCGATCCACATCGCCTTTATCAAGCGTGATCAGTTTTATCCATCACTCGAAAGTTGTTGGGCGCGATTCGATCCTTCGTTGAGTAATACAGTGGTGATCGCCGGACCCAGCCGCACGTCGGATATTGAGCGCGTGCTGGTCGTGGGCGCGCATGGTCCTAAAGTCGTGATTGCGGTTTGCCTCGAGTAGCTTATATACTGTGCCACAATGCCTACCGAAAAATACTTTTATCCGAATCGAATGGGGCGTGTTATTTTGCTCTCGATGGAAAATGCGATGGGGCGCGAGCGGTTGAACGAAGTGTTGAAGACGGCGAACCTTGAGGTGTTGCAAAAACTTCCGCCGAATAATCTCGACAAAAAATTTTCTTTTGAATGGGTCGCCGCGTTGCAAGAAGCGACAGAGAAAATTTATGGCGAGCGCGAGGGGCGCGAGTTGAACAAGCGTGTGGGGCATTTGTGTTTCAACAGCGGCTTGCGCGAGTTTTCGCCGGTCTTGGGCATTGAAGATTTGCCGATGCGCTTGATGCCGATCTCGATGAAGTTCCGCGTCGGTCTGGAAGTGTTCTCGCGCGTGTTCAATCAGTTCAGCGATCAAATTGTCAGACTCTCTGAAGAGGACGCCGACTTTTTGTGGATCATCGAGCGCAACCCGGTCTGTTGGGGACGCAAGACCACAGAACCGTGTTGTCAATTGGCAGGCGGGATTTTAGAGGAATCTATTTTTTGGGGAACGGGCGGCAAGCGATATAAAGTAGAAGAGACCGAGTGCATTGCTGTTGGCGCGAAAGCCTGTGTGTTTAAAATTGATAAGGTGCCGCTTGAAGCGGATAACGTAAATAGGTAAATGAGTAAACAGGGAAAGAGGTAAATGCGTAAACAGGGAAACAAGTAAATAAGTAAAAATGTGAGTTACTTTGTTAAACAAAAAAGCCGTTTAGGTGAACGGCTTTTTTTAATTGTCTACTTGTCTACCTGCTTGCTACTTGTTTACCTGCCTACTTGTTTACTTCAATCCCCTCAAACAAATCTTTCCCATCCATCTTCACTCCCTCCGGCACGGCGGGATAAGATTGCATATAAGTATCGCGTCTGCCGCCCAGACTCATCAAGCGAAAAAAGATTCCCATGATTCCACTGCGCGGCGGACCGCCGCCGAGTTGACTCTTGTGACAGGCGGAAGCCCGCCCTTGAATCTCAGCCGGTTTACCATCCACCTCAATTCGGTAGTGAACCGGAAAATCCACTTCGACCAAGCCCGCCAGATCAATATCTTGATTGCGCCCGAACTTGCGCGGGTCGCGTCCTAAAAGTCTTAGCGCGCGAACTGCCAATTTAAAAAATCGTCGGTCGAAGATTCCGTAAAAAACTTTTTGTGGAAAATGATCGGGCAAGCCTTCGGGATCGGGAAAGGCTTTGGGGTCACGCATCCGCTCGACAAACATCATCGTCGCTTTGTTGAGCATGATGTGATCGGGATGGCGATAGCCGCCGATGGTGTCGTGGGTGATGATCACTTGCGGCTTGATCTTGCGGACGAAGTGAGCGATGCGTGCCGCAACTTCTTCCACAGGTTGTGCCGTCAACGCCTGCGGATGCTTATTCGATTCCGAACCGACCATCCCCGAATCGCGGTAGCCCAGATGATGAATCGCAGTGAGACCGAGTTCCTGCGCGGCGCAGGTCAACTCTGCCCAACGCATATCGGCTGTCGTTTCAAAACCTTTCATGTGTTCGGCATCGGCTGAACCCATCTCGCCGCGTGTGCCGCATAGATAATGGACTTCGACTCCTTCTAACGCATATTTGGCGAGTGTCCCACCCGAGCCAAAACTTTCGTCGTCGGGGTGGGCGAGGATGGCAAGTAATACTTTTTTATTAGGTGTCATGTTGTTCATAAAGGATGAATTATCCACAGGACGCTTCGCGTGAAGGATGAATTATGAAAGTGTCGCCCTTCATCCTTCCTAATTCCTAATTCATCCTTTGCTTTCCGGCATTGCCGCGCCCATGATGTTGAAACCGGCATCTACGTATTGCACTTCACCCGTGACTCCGTTGGCAAGATCGGAACAGAGGTAGAGGGCGGAGTTGCCCACATCATCAATCGTTACGTTGCGGCGGAGCGGCGCCAGATTTTTAAATTCGGCGTGCATTGTTTTGAAGCTACTAACTCCTGCGGCGGCGAGTGTGCGAATGGGTCCTGCCGAGATGGCGTTGACGCGAATGTTTTGCGGTCCCAGATCGTTGGCAAGATACCGCACGGATGATTCGAGCGCGGCTTTGGCAACGCCCATCACGTTGTAGTTTTGAGTCACTTTCTCTGCGCCGTAATAGGTGAGGGTGAGGAAGGAGCCGCCGGGGCGCATGAGGGGCAGGGCGTGTTTGACGATAGCGGTGAAGGAGTAGCAAGAAACGTCGAGGGCGAGATGGAACCCGGCGCGGCTGGTGTTGTAGTAAGGTCCGTTGAGTTCGTCGCGATTGGCAAAACCGATGGAGTGAATCACAATATCAATTTGCCCGAAGGTCGCCTTGACTTTTTCAAACACGGCGGCGATGTCTTCGTCTTTGCTCACGTCGCACGGTTCGACGAAGGTTGAATTAAGAGACGCGGCGAGCGGCTTGACTCGTCTCTCCAACGCTTCACCAGCGTAACTGAACCCGAGTGTCGCGCCTTCGCGGGCGAAAGCTTGAGCGATGCCCCAGGCAATCGAATGATCGTTGGCAACGCCGAAGATGATGGCGGTTTTTCCAGAAAGAAGTCCCATGAGTGTCTCCTTGAGTAATTAGTAATTGGTAATTAGAGATTTGAGATTTGTCATTCGTCGTTGTTCATTTTAAAATTCCATCGTTTGCTTAACCATGGTTCGGGTGTTGAACCAAGCCCAATTCTGGGTGAACGTATCACACGCGAGGCGGCGACATTGTGAGTCGATTCGATAAATAGTTTTGAATCAGCAGCGCACACATCCACGCCGTTCCATCGTTTGTCAATCGCCAACGCTTGAGATATTTTTGCGGGTCCGTCGGTGAGGTGATCATGCTTCTTGCGCCGAGTCCGCATCACCGTGATTCCATCTTCTGCTTCTATCGCACGTAGTAACACCGCCGCCGGGAATCCGTCACGCTCGGTGACGAAACAGATCATCCAATGCATACCGTAGGTGAAGTAAACGTAGAGATGACCGGCGCTCCAATACATCACGTCGGTGCGCGCGGTGCGACCGGCGCGGGCGTGACAGGCTAAATCTTTTTCGCCGATATAGGCTTCCACTTCGGTGATGATGCCGCCGAGTCGTTTGCTGCCTTCGATCTTAACCAAGCGTTGCCCTAACAGCTCGCGCGCAACGGTGAGGGTGGGGCGCGCGAAGAAGGATTGGGGCAGGCGCGGCATGGGGGCAATTTTACAATGAACAATGAAACAATGATCAATGAATAAAAAAACACCGAGTGCGCTTTGCGAAACACTCGGTGTTTTTTCCGTGCGTCAGACTTCCGAAGTCTATGAGACTTCGGAAGTCTTTACTTTACGGACACTGGATATTTTTAAACTCGAAGTGGTGATAAATCGTCGCGCCGCCGGTGGTGATGAAGAGATCAATTGGCAGGGTAGCGGTGCAGGTTGTCTCGAAAGGCATGTCAATATCGTTCCACAATTGACCGTTGTCGTTATTGACGTAGATGCCGGTCATCTTCACGCCGTTTTGCAGGTTATTGAGCAGGCGGCGGATCAAGTACGTGCCAGTGCCGCCGCGGAATTGAAGCGTGGCAGTGATAATGGCGCCGTTGTCGCGAGTGAAATCGCGTTGGACATTGTTCAAGCGAACTAAACGGATTTGGAAAGCTTGATTCAAATTGACAATGTTCTGCGGCATGGTGATCGTCTCGACTACTGTGATCACGTTGGCATTGGCGGCGCGGGCAACATCACCAGGATTTGGCGGACTGGTAGTTAAACCGGTGCTTGATGTAGTAGATGTTGAGGTGCCAGTAGTCGTCGTCCCCGTAGACGGTCCGCCTCCGCCGCCCGATGCGGCAAACGGTGAGATCGTGAATCCGAGATCGTAGATCACCGGAATATAGATATACATTCCGGGGAAGAAAATTTTTCCGCCAGAGAGTTGAGGATTGGATGGCAAAAGTTTGTCAGCAGTGGTGCCGAACAACGCGGCGATGCTGGGCAGGCTGTCGCCTTTTTGAATGACGTAGCGATGCGGACCGGCGGGGATCAGAATCGTTTGACCTGCGGCGAGAAACGTTTGCGTCTGCGGCAGACCGTTAGCAAACAACGTCCAATATTTATCCATTAAGAATTTCTTGGTCACCGACTCTACCGTGTCACCCGCCTGAACAGTGTAGAGGAATGGCGCGGTCAGGCTCGGCGTCGTGCCGAGATCAATCGGAATCTTAAGCACTTCACCGGCGAAGAGCGAGATGCGATTGGTTGTGCGGCGTTCGTTAAAGTCGAGCAGACGTGACGGGCTTACGCCAAACATGTTGGCGATTCTCGACCAGGTATCGCCGACGCGAACGGTGTAGGTGATCACGCCGCCCGCCTCGCGCGGCGCAAAAGTTTGTTCTGCGTTAGCGGGCGCAGTCACGACGAAGAGAGCGGCGAACAACGCCACGCCAATGATCATCGCGATAGTGAGAGTTCGAAGTTTCATGGTAGCCTCCTGAAACTAGTTGAAAATAGTTACGCGATTATTGTATAACAGTCGCGATTCTGCGCCAGTCAATAAAAAACCTTCGTTGACGGCGAAGGTTTTTAACTGGACTTCCGCAAGACAGAACCACTTCATCACGAATACCGCGAATGAACGAATATCTCGAATACTTTTTTGTTGTTTTATTCGTTGAATTCGCCTATTCGTGACATTCGTGATTAAAGTGCGTAAGCCTAATTTAATTCTTGAATCGCGGATCATTTTCAACTGTCCGCCGCAACCCCTCTGCCAGCGTCAGGCGCGGCTCGTAATCGAGCAATGCTTTCGCCCGCGAAAGGTCGGCTTGCATCCGCGACACGCCGCCGCGCTCCGCCGAGTTGTAGATCGCTTCCACCGGTTTTTGAATCACCTCACTGATCGTGGCGATCAGATCACGCACACTCGTCTCGATTCCACTGCCAACGTTGATCACTTGACGATCAACGCCATTCGCAGTGGCAGCCGCCACCATCGCATTGACAGCATCACTTACATAAACGTAATCCCGCGTCTGTTCCCCACTGCCATACGTCACTAATGATGCGCCGCTCAACGCATTCTTAATAAAGCGCGGGATGACGGGCGCGTGCGCCGCAGGCAAGGATTGATTTGGACCGTAGGCGTTGAACACACGCAGTGCCACCGTCTCGATTCCCCACAACTTTCCAATCGTCCGCACATAAAATTCGGCGGCGAGTTTGCTCACGGCGTAAGGTGAGGCGGGATCGGGCGGCAGAGATTCATGCAACGGTTGAATGTTGTTCTCACCATACACCGCGCCCGACGAAACCAACACCACACGCCGCACGCCCACATCGCGCATGGCTTCCATCACACTCACCGTGCCGCCAACATTTGCCGTAGTGTATTCGCGCGGATAGAGAATCGATTCGGCGACTGAGACTCGCGCCGCAAGATGATATACGCATTGCACATCTTGAAGCAGAGTCCACAGCTTGGGGCGATCATTCACATCGCCGCGCGTGAAGAGAACCCGCGCATCGAGTCGCGTTTGATCGCCTGCGGAAAGATCATCAATGACTCGAACTTCGTGACCGTCCTCAACGAGTCGGTTCGCCAACGCCGATCCTAAAAACCCTGCGCCGCCTGTGACAAGAAATTTCATTGGAGCGATTATACCCTTGAGAAGCAGGTGAAGAGGTGAACAGGTGAAGGGGTGATGAGAGATCACCTTTTCACCTTGTCACCCGTTCACCTTTTCATTCATAATTGAAGTATGTTAAATCTGATCCGCCACCTTGCCCGTTACATCCTCCTCACTTTTTTCATCGCTCTCACGTTCCACGCCGACGTGCGCGTGATCGCCGACATCCCCACCAAAGTAGATGTGCGCGTCAGTGGCAGACAGTTTGATTTTGTGACGTGGACTCTGGACGCGCTCGGAGTGAAAGTCTCTCAAAGTATTTCATCCGAGCAAAATTACATGAGCGCGAATCAGCGCAAGCAGATCGTGTTGGAGTATTTCGATCAGATGAATCGGATGTTGAAGACGCGCGGGCAGATAGATGAAATTTTTACCGATCCCAAACAAACCGATCCTGTTGCCGCCAGCCGCGATCTGCGAGCGCAGCTCGATCAAACGCGGGCGCGGCTGGATAAACTTCAACCACTCGCCGAAGGAATTTTGCAAGAACAGATCAGCGCGATATTAACCGAAGAGGGATTTACAACAGGCGGTCAACTCCTCCCGCCCATTTCATTTCACATCTCGGCATTGCCCGGTTATCTCATCGTCTCGCCGCGTGATCGTATTGAACGCATCGCTTATTCTATGGTTGAGCCGGGGCTATCCGCAGATGATAAAGTCGCGCTCGAATCAAAGATCGAAAAAGAGTTGAACGTCTCCGCCATCATTGAACCCATCGGCGGGTTGGGGTCGTATCCGGCAATGGTCTATGAGACGGCAAACCTTAATTACATCGCCGAAGTCGGCGCGCACGAGTGGTCGCACAACTACCTCACCCTGCGCCCGCTCGGAATCAATTACGACAACTCGCCGCAGCTGCGGACGATCAACGAAACGACGGCGACGATCTTCGGGCAAGAGATCGGGCGAATGGTGATCGCCCGCTATTATCCGGAGCGGGTGCCGCCGCCGACTCCCACGCCGAGTCCGCGCCCCACGCGCACACCCGGTCCCACACCGACTCGGGCATCCACGCCGACTCGTGATCCTAACGTCTTCAACTTTAATCTTGAGATGCGCGAGACGCGAGTCACGGTGGATCAACTTTTGTTAGAAGGAAAAATTGAGCAAGCCGAAGCCTACATGGAAGAGCGGCGACAATTTTTTTGGACGAAGGGCTATCAGATTCGCAAACTCAATCAAGCCTACTTTGCTTTTCACGGATCGTATAACGCCGGTCCCGGAGCAGGTGGTCAAGACCCGGTGGGTCCTGCCGTTGTTGAATTTCGCAAACGCAGCCCAACGCTCAAATCATTTTTAGATAGCATGTCGTGGATGACGAGCTTTGAGGAGTTACAAAAAGCGATCAAGTGAAGTTAACGCGATGAAGGATGAACGCAGATTCATAATTCCGCATTCATCCTTCATCCTTTAAGTGGGGCAGGTGGGAGTTGAACCCACACGCTCTTGCGAGCAGAAGATTTTAAGTCTCCGGCGGCTGCCATTACGCCACTGCCCCGGATAGTTGCATTTTATCTTTTACTTGTAATTGGTCAAGGGTCAACGCGATAAAGAATCACGGGTGAGGTGTTGCCCGGACGGTAATACCGTTTTACTTCCGTCACCTTTAAATTCAATCGCGCCAACTCTTCCATTTGTGATGTTGCCTCGATCACGAGCCACAAACCGTTCAACGGAAAATCGCCGCGATACCAACGCGCCGTCACCTTCGTCGTGCGCCCCAACAAATACCCATCCATCTTTTGCGTGCTCCCCAAATCCAACGCCACAATTTGCGCCAACTCGTCACGACTTAAAAATTCAGTTGTCACATCACGCAGCGCATAACTGTTGGGCCAGCCGGTGACGTAATGCCAGCGATCACTTTGTTCAAGCGGCAATTGAGTCGGATCGATCCACCCCTGCCAAGCGAACATCACGCCCGAACCGATCATCATTGCGCCGCCGCCGATCACCAAGACGCGCCGCCACTGAATCGTGATCGCCGCCAGCCCGCCCCCAGCCAAAATCACGATCATCGGCGCATACACCGGCAAAAAGCGCGACGCTAAAAATGCCGGACGAGTCTGCACGATCAACACCGCCATCGTCGCCGCTAACACACTGGCGTTGAACCACGCCACGCGCCCGCCGCGCCACATCGCCGCGCCGATCCCGATCAAAATGATCAGCCACATCGGGAACGGCAGATAGGCCGACAAAAACGACAGCACGCTTTGACACGTGCCAAAAATTTGCGCGGGCATCTCGGCCAGAGTCCCGCCTGTTTTCAACGTCACCAAATCTAAACCTAATGTCGAACTGGTGAAGAATCGGATCATGATCACAATTGGCACGAGCGTGACCGCGCAGCCTATATACATCGCACTTGCCACCGTGAACCCTCTGCGCCACTCTTTCCAATTAAATAAAAAGATCGCCGCGAAGAACGGGATGCACAGAAAGATCAAATTAGATATCTTGCTCAAGATCGCCGCCGTCAGCATCACGCCGCCCAATGCGCCCCACGCGAGACGTTCACGAGACGCCGTTGCTTGAGGAAACTGCACGCTTGCCATCCAAATCGCTGCCGCCACAAACGGCGCAGAGATCGAATCGGCGAGAGCCATGCGCTCGAAGAAAAACGTGAGCGGCATAAAGGTGTAAAGCAAGCCAGCGATCACTGTCGCTCGCGTCGCTCGCAATGAAAAATAGTGCCGCGTCGTCGCCAACACGCAGGCAAAACCCGCCGTCGTCACCAGCACCACGCTCGCCCGCGCGATCCAGATCGAGGCGTTGAATGGATAGAAGACGGCGATCCACAATACGTTGAGCCAGCGCCCGTCAACGGTTGCCTCAAAGGGGTGAAGCCGCCACACATCGCGCGCCAACCACAAATGATGGGCTTCGTCTAAAAATAATGAAAACGAGTCGAGCGCGATGAATCGTGTTAGCCAGTAGAGCAAGATCAACAACAGCAACACAAACGAAGATCTAATTTTCATGCGGGCGGATTATACATGGTCAGTAGATCACGAAAGCATCCCGAGCGGAGCGCGTGTTTTTCGCGCGTAGTCGAGGGATACGGAGAATGCGGCGATTTCCCGCCCTCCTCGACTGCGTGGCGGAACTACACCGCCGCTCCGCTCGGAGTGCTTGCTTTTTCGTGATCTACTGGTGGTGATGCGGTATGATCGGCGCGTCATGAACGAACTCGAAACCCATCCTCTCACTCCTCACCTTCGCACACTTGTTGCATTTACGCGCAGGTCGTTAACGGCAATTCTTCATTCAGAATATTTTTCAGCCGCGTTGATTCTGTTTGGCTTGTCCTTTCTCATCTTCGCCCGTGCCTTGGTGCGACCCCACTTAATGATCAGCGGTAGCGACTTTGTGCAATTTTATTTTTGGGAGGGGTTCACTCGCGCCGAACTCGCGCAGTGGCGATTGCCGCAATGGAATCCATTTTTCTTTTCAGGGTATCCCTTCATCGCCAATCCGCAGATGATGGTTTTCTATCCACCGGCGTGGTTCTTGCGATTGTTCCCGCTCGATTATGCTTTTGGGTTGGGGATGATGCTGCACATCGGTTGGGCAGGGTTGGGGATGTATGGGTTGAGTCGGAATCAAAACATGAGTCGCGCCGCCGCGTTCGCCTCGGGGATCACATTCATGTTAAGCGGTGCGGTGATCACTCACATCAAGGGCGGTCATCTCGAATGGATATACACAATTGCTTGGTTGCCGTGGGTGGTGTGGGCGTGGAGTCGTACTTTAAACCTTGAAGGTTTGTGGAACGGGATCATCGCTGGCATCGTCACGGCGATGATGTTTCTCGCGGGCGCGGCGCGCATCGCCGCAGTTGCCGAAGCGATGGTGATCGTGTTGGGGGTGTGGTGGCTCGTTACACACCTGACAGACCTCCGAGTTCTTAAAGAACTCGGAGGTCTGTCAGGTGGTGCGATCCGAATCCTCATTGGCGCGATCATTATGATCGGGATCGCCGCGCCGCAGTTGTTGCCGTCGCTTGAGTTCGCTTCACTGTCGAGTCGAGTCAACGGTTTGCCTCTTGAATGTGCTAGCAGCCTCTCACTCACCCTCTCCGATTTTGCATTCTTCGGATTAGCGCGCTCGCCATTCGATCAGTTCTTTGAATGGGAGCGCAACGGCTATGTGGGCGCGATGGCGATCACGTTGGCGATGATCGGCTTGACGAATCCGAATCGCATTAAGTGGCTGTGGATCGGTTGGGGCGCCGTCGGCCTCCTCTTGAGCGTTGGGCCCTCGTCACCCGTTTATCCACTGGCGCGCGATCTGATTCCCGGACTCGCTGTCATACGTCAACCGTTCACGTTCATTGTAATGATCACCTTTGCTTTGGCGGGGCTGGCAGGTTTGGGCATGGAGCGCGTGATCGAATCGCCGCGACGGTGGCACGTTTGGCTCGTCGGCGCATTGCTCTTAATCGCAATCGTCTTTGATGTGATGTTGTATCGCGCGCGACCACAATCTTACGATCCATCATTCTATGGTTGGATGTCGTGGCTCGCCTCATTTAGTTCGCCGCGTTATCTGCTGACGCTGCTGAGTTTGTGGATGTTAAACTGGGCGCCACACCTGACAGGTCTTGCCGAATTTAATACTCGCCAAATCGTAAACAGACCTGTCAGGTGTTGTCGAAGCGCCTTGTTGTTGGCGGTTTTATATAGTGATCTTTGGTTCTTCAGTTATATCGTCATTTCGATCTTGCCCGCGCCATATCAATTAGCTCCTGTGCCGAATGTGTTTCCGTTTGAAGCGCGTATCTTAACTGTTCCCTACTCGTCGGCAGATCGATCTATGGCGGTGCGAGTCGCCAACGCACAGGGCTACGCGCCGGTAGTGTTGAAGAGCTATAACGATTTTGTATCTGGAGATCGCCTGCCGAGTCGCTGCCCCGATTTTGAACACGCCGAAATTGATTCGGGCGAGGCGCAGTTGTTGAAGCTCTTGAGTGTAAACGTGATCGATCTCAATGGCGTGGCGAAAGAGTTGAAGGATTATTATCCGCGCGTGGCGTGGGTGGGCGAGGCGGTTTCCGCGCGCACGAATGGTGAAGCGATCAAGTTGGCGCGCGCGGCGGATTTCGATCCGACGAAGAAAGTGATCATTGAGGGTGAGGTGAATCGATCCGCTTCAAGCGGCACGGGATCAATTCGTGTTACGCAATACGGAACAGAAAGTTTAAATGCGATGATCGATTCGACGAGTGATGGCTGGTTCTACATCAACGACGTATGGTATCCGGGTTGGAAGGCGTGGGTGAACGGAGAGGAGACTCAAGTGTATCGCGCCAATGGAACGTTTCGCGCGATGCGTGTGCCAAGTGGACAGCACACGGTGTTTATGAAATACGAAAGCACTTATTTAAATTTGGGAATTTGGATCGCGGTGGTGACGTGGACTCTTATAGGCATGATGATGTGTTGGAAAGTATTTTGGCTTTTTAAGTTGAGCAAGGAGAGACAATCTTGAAAAAGATTTTCTCGATCATTAATGCCTTCACTCGCCTGCCCGAGTGGTTGATCTCTACCCTCGTGTTATTCGCGTTACTCTTTATCGTGTTCGCCCGAGTTTTGTTGCGCCCGCAGTTGATGGTGATCGGCAGCGACTTCATCCAATTTTATTTTTGGGAACACTTCACGCGGAGTGAACTTGCCGCCGGGCGGTTGCCAATTTGGAATCCCTATTTCTTTTCGGGTTACCCGTTGTTGGCGAATCCGCAATCGCTGGTGTTCTATCCACCGGCGATGCTGTTGCGGTTTGTGCCGCTCGGGTATGCTTTGGGTCTAGGAATCTTTTTGCATTTGTGGTGGGCGGGCGTGGGCATGTATGGGTTGACGCGGCATCAAAATTTGAATCGTGCTGCCGCTTATATGTCGGCGATCACGTTTATGTTGGGCGGTGTCGTCGTCACTCATATAGAAGCCGGTCATCTCGAATGGATTTATACGATTGCCTGGATGCCTTGGGTGATATGGGGTTGGCAAAAAACTTTATTTGAGAGCGGCAAGCGCGCGGCGATCTTTGCGGGCGTTACAACGGCGATGATGTTTTTGGGTGGCGGTCCGCGCGTGATGGTTTGCGTAGTGTTGATGTTGGTCGTCTTGGGTGTTGCCTGGTTGATTGACGTGATCCGCAGCCGCGCCTGGCATAGCCTGTTGATGAGTGCCGGGCGATTAACGCTGGGCGGCGTGGTGACGTTGGGAAGCATCATGCCGCAGTTGTTGCCGACTCTGGAGTTCACCAATTTATCGAGCCGCTCGTCCGGAATTTCACTCGACTGCACACTTGATTTTTCTTTGACGCTGTTGGATTTGCCAATGTTCGGCGTCGCTAAAATTTCTTACGATGTGTTCTTGGAATGGGAGCGCAATGGTTACATCGGCGCGATAGGCGTTCTTTTTGGATTGTTCGGGATTTTATTTTCTTGGCGCAAGATGACTCTGTGGAAGGCGTTGTTGCTGGCGTGGGTCATCGTCGGTTTCCTTATAGGCGTGGGTCCTGTTCTGCCGTTTTATTCTTGGGCGCGCAACATTTTGCCGATACTTTCGCTCATCCGCCAACCGTTCACCTTGATTGTGTTGATGGGATTCGGCGCGGCAGGTTTAGCAGGCGTGGGCGCGCAAACACTATGCGATCATCTAAAAGAAGAACGGGCGCGCGCGACTCTGATCGCGCTTGCTGTGATATTAAGCGTGGGGGCGATCTTCGCCGATGCGATGCTCTTCCGTGTGTCGAATGCAAACATAATGCAAAGGGTATTTGAAATTAGCACGCCTCATTATGTGTTAGCGTTGCTCGCGCTTCTTTTGTTTTGGAAAGAGTCGCATTACAACAAGGCGATCACTTTGTGTATCGGTTTGCTGGCGTTGGATTTGGGGTTCTTCGCCTACCGTCATATCCCCCTTTCGCCAGAAAAGACTCTGACGGATCGACCTGCCGGAATGCCGTCGCTTAATGCCTGGGAAGCGCGGGTGATCACCGAACCGTTTATGCATTCAACCGGCACGATGTACACGCGCACTTCAAACGCGCAAGGCTATTCGCCGATCACTTTAGAGAGTTACAGTAACTTTGTTGTGCTTGAGCCTCCTCGCTGCCCCGACTTCGGTCATGCTTACATTGACTTAAGCAATAAGCAATTGTTGCGTTTGTTGAGCGTCAAATATATTACTGCTCCCGGGCAACAAGCGAATGAAGTAAGCAGTTATTATCCGCGCGTGGCGTGGGTGGGCGAGGCGGTTTCCGCGCGGACGAATGGTGAAGCGATTAAGTTGGCGCGCGCGGCGGATTTCGATCCGACGAAGAAAGTGATCATTGAGGGTGACGTGAATCCATCTACCTCAAGTAGCACAGGTTCAATCCGCATCACGCAATACGGAACGGAAAGTTTAAATGTGCTGATCGATTCGACGAGCGACGGATGGTTCTACATCAACGACGTATGGTATCCGGGTTGGAAGGCGTGGGTGAACGGGGATGAGACTCAAGTGTATCGCGCTAATGGAACATTCCGCGCGGTGCGTGTGCCGCGTGGGCAGCACACGGTGTTCATGAAATACGAAAGCGCGTATTTAAATTTGGGAATTTGGATCGCGGTGATCACTTGGTTAATGATCGGCGGAGTTGGTTTGTTCTTTTGGTGGAGACAAAGGAAATGAGGCAATAAAGAAAACGGGTTTCTTCAAGAAACCCGTTTTCTATTTTTATTTCCATTCGCTCAAAATTGCGGCAAGTAAAGCGGCGCGTTCTGGTAAACTTTTAATCACGATGTGTTCGCGCTCGGAGTGTGCGCCGTAACCGATGGGTCCGAGTCCATCTAACACCGGGATGCCAAGCGGGGCGACGAAGTTTGCGTCGGAGGCGCCGCCCGTGCCGCCTTCGGTGATGGTGAGTCCGAGTGAAGCGGCGATCTGCTGCGCTTGGGTGAAGGCTTGGGCGATGATCGCGGTGCGCGGCATGGGCGGGCGGTTCAAGCCGCCGCTGACGGTGACGGTGGCTTTGGGGTTGAAGGGTTTGAGTGAGGTGATCGCTGTATATGTGGAGTCGGCTTCAGCCGGAGTCAACACGCGAATGTCTACTTCGACGGAACATTCATCGGGGACGACGTTGGATCGCGTGCCGCCTTTGATCACGCCGACGTTGACCGTTGTTCCATTTTTGTAATGGGTGAGCTTTTGCAGAGCCATCACCTGCTGCGCCATCTCTTCAATGGCGTTGACGCCGCCTTCGTGATCGGCTCCGGCGTGTGTGGAGCGACCGCGCACGACGACATTAAAGTTGCCTGTGCCTTTGCGCCACGTCTTGAGCGCGCCATCGGGTAGGGCGGGTTCCATGCACAGCACGAGCGACGAATTTTTTGTGAGCGATTCGATCAGGGTGCGTGACGTGTCCGATCCAATTTCCTCATCCGATGTAAAAAGCGCGGTGATCGGGCGCGGCGGCATTTTTTTGTTTTCGATCAGGGCTTGAAGCGCGGCGAGGGTCTGCACCACGCTGGCTTTCATATCTTGCGCGCCGGGCCCATAAAATTTTCCGTCGGCTTCGCGGATCGGGTTTGTGTGGATGGCGCCGATGTTGTGGACGGTGTCTATATGGCATAAGATCAGGAGACCGCCTTTGCCTGCGCCCCAACGCCCGATAATGTGATCGCCTGCTGTTGTTTGTTGCTCGATCTCAATCTCGGCGTTTAACGCGCGCAGTTGGCGAGTGATGATCGCCCCGTAACGATCCACTGCCGCTTTGTCGGTGGATGGCGACTCGGCTTCGACATGCTCTTTGAGGTTGGCGATGAGGTGGGGGGTGCGCTCGGTGAAGTAGGAAATGGGGAGTGCAGTCATAGATTGATTTTACCAGTAATGTTTGGTTATACTTGAATAGATGGACACCTCAACATCTCTCAACACCGCTATTGCCTTTGCCCGTGCCGGTAAACGGCGCGAAGCTCAAGACCTTTTGCGCCTGATCGTTAAACATCAGCCCAGTAATTTTGCGGCCTGGCTTTGGTTAAGTGATGTTGCCGAGACTCTCGACGAACAGATCGCCGCGTTGGAGTCGGCACTCTTTCTCATGCCGCATAACCCGCAGGCACTGGCAAGGTTGGAAACTCTGTATGCTCAACAGGAAACCACAGCGAAAGAACGCCAACAAGAATTGATGCGAACCGCCGAAGCGGCAAGGCGAGCCGGTCACACGAAAGAGGCGCACGGCATCTTACTGCGGACGGTGGAGGAGTTTGAAAATAACCAGACGGCGTGGTTGATGTTGAGTGAGACGATTGATGATCCGCAAGATCAGATCGCCGCGCTGGAGCACGCCTCTAATTTGAGCCCCAAAAATACCCGGTTGAAAACACGTTTGACGTTGTTGAAGCGGTTTAAAAATGATTGGTTGTCCTTGGGCGATCTCTATCGTGATGATGGGCAAATGGCGCGGGCGCGGGAGATGTATATGACAGTGGCGGCGCACGCCACGGATGGGTTGGAACGGGCAGAGGCCGATAGACGACTAGCCGCGTTGGATCGGCTCGCCGAGATTCCAGATTTCAAACGATACGATCAGACGTTTACTTGGATTCGTTTATCGTTTGGTTCCATTGCTCTCTATAGTTTGTTGGCTTTGTTGTTCGGCGGATTCAATCCCGCGCAGATTCCATCGCTCCTCTATGCGGCGGGTGGCAGTGTGGTGCTCGGCAGCGTGCTGCTGGCGGGGACAGCGGCGCCGCGCCACATTGTGTGGCAGCTCTTATTTGGCATCGTGGGGTTGAGCGCGCCCGCCTTGCGCCGCACGATCGGCCTCACCGGAATTCTCTTGGTTCTGGCGCCCTATATTTTATTGATGAATATGGCGATAGCGCGGCTGCTGCCCAATTTGTTCTGATGGAAAGGCGAGACGATGTTCCCGCTCAATGATACCGAGTCGAATCGATACGGCAACTTCCCGTTTGTCACGGTGACGATCATTGTGATCACTGTGGCGATCTTTTTGTTTGAAGTGCGGCTGATGCAAACGGATTTCGTCAAGTTCTATTTACTCCTTCGATCTTTGGGGGTCACGCCGCGCGCGATGATGTCGCCGGATGGATGGGGCGCGGTCTCGGCGTTGACGAGCTTGTTTCTGCATGGCGGTTGGCTGCATTTACTCGGCAACATGCTTGCCTTGTTTATCTTTGGTCGTCGTGTGGAAGATGCCTGCGGCGCGTGGCGGTTTTCGATCTTCTATTTGTTGTGCGGATTATGCGGCGCACTCGCCGATGTATTCATTCGCCGCGACTCGGTGATGCCGTCTCTGGGCGCGAATGGCGCGGTGGCCGGCGTAATGGGCGCCTATCTCATTTTATTTCCGATGGGGCGCATCCGCTCATTTTTCTTTGCTTGGTTCGTGCCGTTCTTCCCTCAGGTGCGAGCTTTCTGGATCGTTGGATACTTTTTGTTGTTCAATATATTGGCAGTGTTCGATCTGTTTTATACCCAAGCGGATTTCTTCGTGGGCTACTGGGCGCACCTCGGAGGCTTCCTTGCCTGCCTCTCAATTTTTTTCTTCCTTCGCCCTGAGGCGCATCAACGTTATTTTGCTAAGCTGGCGGTGTGATGTAGTAAAATCAACGCGCAATAATTTCTGCGTAGTTCCCCAACTTTTTTCATGGAGAAGACAAAGTGACGATCAACCCCTCAGCCCCGGCGAGCGTAACGGCGGCGATCAGTTTGCCACGCCGCATTAAACGTTTGTTGGATTTGGCTTATAACACTTGGTGGATGTGGAATCCATCTACGCTTCATCTCTTCGCCGATCTCGATCCGCAGTTGTGGGATCGCCTGAATCACAACCCCGTTAAATTTTTGCGTGTCCTTGAGCGCGCCAAACTCAATGCGGCACTCGCCGACATTATTTATTTGACCCTCTACGACAAAGTCATAGAGCAGTTTGACGCCTACCTCAAAGAGCAAAATACTTGGTTCAACACAACCTACCCGCAACTTAAAGATCAAACGATTGCTTACTTCTCGATGGAGTTTGGTTTGCACGAGAGTCTGCCGATTTACGCTGGCGGCTTGGGCGTGTTATCGGGTGATCATTCCAAAGAAGCGTCTGATCTCGGTCTGCCGTTTGTCGGCGTGGGTTTCATTTATCAGCAAGGATATTTTCGGCAACGCATTAGCGAAGACGGTTGGCAGGAAGAGTATTGGGAAAATGTAGACACTGCCGATCTACCGGTGACTCTTGCCAAGACTCCGAGTGGCGCCGACGTGATCGTGGATGTGGAATTGCCGGGGCGGACGATCAAGGTGCGGGTGTGGGAGATGCACGTCGGGCGCGTGCCGTTGTATCTGATGGATACGAATCTCGAATCGAACTCGCCGCAAGATCGGACTCTGACGGCGCGACTGTATTCGAGTGATTTGGATGTTCGTATCACGCAAGAGATCGTTTTGGGGATCGGCGGGGTGCGCGCGTTGCGGGCGATGAACATCCAACCCAAAGCGTGGCACATGAATGAAGGACATTCAGCCTTCACCATTTTCGAACGCACTGCCGAGCTGGTGAAAGCCGGATACACCTTTGATGCCGCCACTGAAAACGTCCGCGCCACAACCGTGTTCACCACCCATACTCCTGTCCCCGCAGGCAACGAAGCCTTCCCGTTGTGGATCATGGATAAATATTTTCCGCATTATTGGGAACGTATGGGGATCGCCCGCGATCAATTTATGAATCTTGCCCTCATCGAACAACAGTGGGGCAGCGCCTTCTCTATGCCGACTCTTGCTTTGCGTTTCTCAGAGCATCGCAACGCGGTGAGCGAACTGCACGGCAAGGTGAGCCGCGAGATGTGGAACTTTTTGTGGAAAGATAAAAAAGAAGAGGACGTGCCGATTCGCGCCATCACCAACGGCATCCACACCGGCAGTTGGCTGGCGCGGCGGATGCGTTTGTTGTTCGAAAGAAGTTTGGGCGCGGATTGGTATGAGCATCTCGACGATCCCGAAACGTGGGTGAGTTTGCTCTCGATCCCCGATGACGAGTTGTGGAATGTGCATCGCCATCTCAAACGGCGTTTGCAAATTTTTATGACCGATCGGGCGCGGGCGCAATGGCAGACGACTCACATTCATCCGGTGCAGATCATTGCCTCAGGCTCGTTGATGGATCCCAATGTGTTGACGATTGGTTTTGCGCGGCGCTTCGCCACATATAAACGGGCGAACCTGTTGATGCGTGATGTGAATCGTTTGTTGAAGTTGGTGAATAACGAGCGGATGCCGGTGCAATTTGTTTTTGCCGGAAAAGCGCACCCGGCCGATGATCCCGGCAAGCGCATGATTCAAGAATTGTATCGCACGATCAAACGCGCCGAGTTTGCCGGGCGCATGATGTTCATTGAAGACTATGATCAAAATATCGCGCGCCATCTGCTGCAGGGTGTTGACGTGTGGTTGAACACGCCGCGCCGCCCGCATGAAGCGTCGGGAACGAGCGGACAGAAGGCGGCGATCAACGGCGTGATCAATTGCAGCATCGCTGATGGTTGGTGGCCCGAGGGTTATAACGGCAAGAACGGCTGGCTGATCGGCGACGAAACGCCGAAAGCGAATGACGAAGAGCAAGATCGCTTTGATTCCGAATCGCTGTTCAATCTTTTGGAAAAAGAGATCGTGCCGCTTTACTATAAACGCGACGAAGATGAACTTCCTCGTGATTGGATCAAGATGATGAAGGAATCCATTGCCACTCTTGCCCCCGCCTTCAGCACGCGGAGGATGATCAAGGATTACACTCAAATGTATGTGGAAGCGATGAAGGGATAAAACGTGATACGTGATACGTGAACGCTTTTCACGCATCACGTATCACGGAATCGCCAACATTTATGGACGCAATTTACTCTGCTCTCTTAATCTTTTTCCTTCGCCTCTCCGACATGACGCTCGACACATTGCGCTTGTTGTTCATGATGCGCGGGCGAAAGATTACATCGGGACTCATCGGCGTGGCGCAGGCAACAATTTTTGTCATTGCCATCGGGCGCGTGTTGAGTCAGATGGATAACATTTTGAACGTCATCGGTTACGCAGTCGGCTTCGGCGCGGGCGTGGTCGTTGGCATGATCATTGAGGAACGAATGGCATTGGGCTTTGGGCAGATGCGAGTGGTCTCGCCCAAGATGGGATATGAAATTGCGGCGAAGTTGCGCGGAGTGGGTTATGGTGTGACCGAATTTTCCGGGCAGGGGCGCGATGGCTTGGTGAATATGTTGTTGATCACCGTGCGCCGCAAAGATGTGACTCACGTGCAGAAGATGGTGTTGAGCATTGATGAGTCGGCGTTCATTACGATTGAGGAAGTGAGACCGTTGTGGCGCGGGTTTTACCGCGCTTAAGTGCTTTGCACGCTGATACCGCTGATGAACGCTGATAGACGCTGATTATTTTTGTCGCATCAGCGATGTTCAGCGAGATCAGCGCCATCAGCGTTCTGATTCATGATTGATTATTTAACGATTGGTCATATCGCTCAAGACATCACACCGAAAGGGATTCTGCTTGGCGGCACGGTGTCGTATTCATCGCTCACGGCGTTGGCGTTGGGTTTGCGCGTGGGCATGGTGACGGCGCACGCCGACGACGCAGTGTTGGATGGGCTTCACGATGTCATCGTGCATCGAATACGCTCGGCGAGCAGCACCGTGTTTGAAAATGTTTACACACCCTCGGGTCGGGTGCAGACTCTTCACGCGCGCGCCGATACGTTGACAAAAGATTCGGTTCCGCACGAATGGCGGCGCGCCCCCATTGTGCATCTCGCGCCGATTGCGCGCGAGATCGATCCAAACGTGATCGAATTATTTTCGTCATCGCTCATCGGAATCACGCCGCAAGGATTTATGCGCGAGTGGGATGCCAAGGGGCATGTCTCGCGCGGCGAGTGGGAGTCGGCGGAATTTTTGTTGAAGGCGGCAGCCGCAACGGTGATCAGCATTGAAGACGTGGCGGGCGATTGGAGTCTCGCCGAGCGTTGGGCGGCGATGGCGACACTGTTTGTGGTGACTCAAGCCAATGAGGGCGCGACTCTTTTTTGGCAGAACGAGCGTTATCATTATCCCGCGCCGCAAGTGGATGTGGTCGAGGCGACAGGGGCGGGCGATATTTTTGCGGCGGCATTTTTTACGCGCTTGTGGCAGACGGGCGATCCGCATCACGCCACTCGATTCGCCATTGCGCTCGGCAGTGATTCGGTGACTCGCGTCGGCGTGGACAGCATTCCAAAATCGGAATTTATTAATTCGCTTGGGAGAGAGTGATGAAAAAAATTTTCTTGGTGCATTCAATTTTGATCGTGAGCCTGCTGCTTGCTTCGTGTGCGATGGCGGCGACTCCTACGGTGACGCCGACACTGACCCCGATGCCCGCCGTCCACGTTATGCCGCCGATCACCGAAGTGGCGGTTACGCCATTGCCAACTCTGACTCCAACAGCGGTGATGACTCCCACGCGGGGACCCACGCCGACTCCGTTGCCCGAAGCGCGTATCTTTGTCGCCTGCGAATCCGCTAAAGTTGTAGATGTGTGGCAGGGCTTCCCGGCGAGAAAAGTTGGCGAAGTGAAAGTGGGCGAGTATCCGCACAACATCAGCGCCTCAAATAATGGCAAGTATGTGGCGACGGCATTACGCAACGACGGCACGATCTCGGTGATTGACGCGGCGGCGATTAAAGAAATTGCCCGCATCCCCGTCGGCACCACGCCGCACGATCTGGCGTGGGCGCCCGATGATTCATTACTCTATGTCACGCACGAGTTTCAATCGTATTTTTCGATCATTGACACGAAGACCTGGAAACTTTTGAAGCATGTGGATGTGAAGTTTGCCCAGCACGATATTGCGATCTCCTTTGACGGTAGTGAATTGTGGTTCACGATGAATCATTACCGCGGTATTTTAGTTTTGGATCGCGAGACCCTCAAAGTGAAGAAGGAAATAACCGGCTTTGCCAATGGTTCGCACGATCTCACCCTAATCCCGGAACGCGATGAAGTATTCGTCACCTCATCGGGTTTTATTGAAACCTCCTCTGACGCCAATCCGTTTGTGCTGGTGTTCGACACCAAGACTTACAAATTGAAAGACAGTAAGCCGATGGGCTTTTATCCATTTCACAGCGTCAAAAAATTCCGCGATGGATTTTATCTTGAACCGAACCTGCCGACGTTCTGGTTGTCGGATCGCGGTTTTGGTGGCGTGATCGAAATTGATATTGCTGAACGCAAAGTGATCACCCAGCTCAAAACGGGCAAATCGCCTTTCCACATGTCAGCCGGTCCGGGCGGGTTGATCTACGTGGCGAACCACGATGACTCGACGGTGTCTGTGGTGGACACGAAGAAGCGCGTGGTGGTGGAGACGATCAAAGTGGCGAAAGACCCGCATGGGGTGGTGGTGGTACCAGCGCCGTAGTTAAAAAAAGGAGATAAGGGAAATAAAGGAAAAGGGGGAGATGATTCCAACTTCTAATCTCCAATCTCTAATTCTCCATGACTCATATTTATGCTTTAGTGAATCAAAAAGGTGGCGTGGGCAAAACAACGACCACGATCAATCTCGGCGCGTATCTGGCGCAGCTCGGTCAGCGCGTGCTGCTGGTGGATATGGACGCGCAGGCGAATGCCACCTCGTGTTTAGGTATTGATAAGCGCACGGTGGAGAGCGGCATCTACGAACTGTTGATGGATGATAAGCCCATCGCCGACTGCACGTTGGTCAACACTAAACTTAATATCTCCATCATCCCCTCCTCACCCTCCCTCTCCGGCGCCGAAGTAGAATTAGTTAACGAACTCGCCCGCGAGAGCCGACTCAAAACCCGACTCAAACCCGCGCTCAAACAATTCGATTACGTCTTGCTCGATTGCCCGCCCGCTTTGAGTTTGCTCACGCTTAACGCCCTCGTCGCCGCCGAAGCGGTGATCATCCCCGTGCAGTGTGAATATCTCGCGCTCGAAGGGTTGGGTCAGTTGGCGCAAACGATCAACCGCGTGCGCAGCGCGATGAACACCCACTTGCACATTCGCGGCTTGCTGATGACGATGTTCGACATACGCGCCACGCTCTCGACGCAAGTGGTGGAAGAAGTCCGCAAACATTTTCCCGGAAAAATTTTTCACACGATCATCCCGCGCAACGTCCGCCTCGCCGAAGCGCCGTCACACGGTTTGCCCATCTCGGATTTCGCGCCGTCTTCACCCGGTGGGCAGGCGTATTTGGCTTTAGCCGAAGAGTTGCTCAGAGGGGATAAATAGAGGTTAGAAGTTGGAAGTTGGAGGCGGTCATCCAACTTCCAACATCCAACTTCCAATCATCTATGAAGTTGATCGGCGCCCTCTCCGGTTTCACCGCCGCCGCTATCTGGGGCGGGATGTATGTGGTGAGCAGCTATGTGTTTAAAGCAAATGCGTTTCAGCCGTTCACGCTTCTTGTTTTGCGTTTGCTCATCGGCGTTGCCACCCTTGCGCCCATCGCCGCGTGGCGCGGTGAATTGCGTTATACGGGCGATCAAGTTCGATCATTGCTTGGCGTTGGCTTTGTGGGTTACAGCGTCTCACTCGGTTTGCAATTTGTCGGCACAAAACTTTCGGGCGCGGCAAATGGCGCGCTCATCACATCGGCTTCACCGGCGTTCATTGTCTTGTTCGCCTTTTTGATTCTGCGCGAGCAGCTCACGCGCTCTCGAATCATCGCGTTAATTCTTGCCACCATTGGAGTTGTCATCGTCGTCTTCGATCCGACTCAAGTGCAGTTGGGTGTGTGGGGCAATGTGGCATTACTCGGGGCGGCGTGGACATGGGGCCTCTATTCTGTGCTGGTCA
>Ga0082335_1002859_pt1 | contig 30419 bp, 28 predicted proteins | sample Subgrocontami58m_FD_72375 | JGI IMG/M metagenome (GOLD analysis project Ga0082335, IMG submission 72375) | Subsurface groundwater microbial communities from S. Glens Falls, New York, USA - GMW37 contaminated, 5.8 m (SPADES assembly) (version 2) ...
CCTCAGCCCTTAGCCCTTAGCCCTCAGCCCTCAGCCCTCGTCTTTACATCCCTGCACGGTCTGGCGTGGTTGTTCGCAAACGCCGCCCCGGTCGTGCAGGAACGCGCGGTTATTTGCCGATACGCTGGCTGCAGTGAACCATCCGTCTTCCCCGGACGGTCTGTTCGCCCAGGCGCCTCGACCACTGCGATCGTGGGCCGCCGTGACGACCAGTGCCGTATTACATACCGTCGCAACGGCGGCGATCCTCTATCTGGCCCGCGGTGCCGTGACGGCGGATCTGCCGCGCGCCTCGCGTCCGCCGACCTTTGTCAGCCTGCTGCCCGCGCCCGATCCGGCGCTGGTCGTGCCGCTCGAGCCGATGCACCTGCCGCCGGCGATCAAGGAAGAGCCGAAGCTCGCTGAGCCGGTACCGCCGAAGATGGAGGCGCCGCCGGTTCCCGAGCTCAAGGCGCCCGTGCCCACGCCGCCCGCGCCCGAGCCGCGCCGCGAGAAGCCGGTGGCCGTCGAACCACCCAGGCCCGCGCCGCCCGTCGTGACGGTCGGTGGGTTCGCCTCGAGCGCGCCTACGGCGCATGCGTACGAGCCGGTTCGCTCGGTGCAGCGCGCCGGCTTCGACGCGCCGGCCGCTGCCGCACCCGAGATCAAGACTGGCCGCGCGACGGTCGGTGGCTTCGAGCAGCCGGCCACGGCCCGTCCGCAGCCGGGGTCGGATCGGCCCAACGTCGTGGCCGACGCGGGATTCGGTACGGCGATGGCGCCCGCGGGCTCGCAGCCTGCGTCTCGCGTCGTCGTCGCCGCCGGGTTCGGTGGGCCCAGCGAGCCGGCCGGTTCGCGCACGCCGCGGCAGCAGATCGTCCGCGCCACCGAGTTCGACGCCAAGCCCGCACCGCCGCCGATGCCAGCGGCGCCGCCAGCGGCGCGCGTCGAGATCCCGCTCGAGATTCTGTCCAAGCCGACGCCCGCGTACACCGACGAAGCGCGGACGCTGAAGATCGAGGGCGACGTGGTGCTCGACGTGAATTTCGCGGCAACCGGGGAGGTCCGCGTGCTCCGCGTCGTCCACGGGCTTGGCCACGGCCTGGATGAATCGGCCACGCGGGCCGCGCAGGGCATGCGGTTCAAGCCGGCGCAGAGCGCTGGCCATCCGGTTGATTTCCGGACCACCGTCCACATCGTGTTCCGTCTGGCATAGAGGTCGTTGATGAGATACCTGTTGCGAATCGTCCTGGTCGGCGTGAGCCTGATCGTCTGTTCGCCCGCGCCTCGCGCGCAGCAGCCACCCGAGGGCGGCGGCGGCGGCGCGACGATGTCGGTGGACGAGCTCGTCGATCGCATGGCGAAGGCCGAATCGGCGTTGATGTCTCGGATGCGCGCCTACCATCCGCTCGTCGAGGTCTACGTGCAGGTCCTCGCGCCCGATTCCAAGCTCGGGACCGTGCCGACAAAAGACGAGTACTTCCTCGGGCAGTTCGATGGAAAAGACGGCCCGGACCTCACGCCGCTCAGCCCCCACAAAGGGTCGTTCAACAAAGCCGGCATGCTCGTGCGGCCGTTCGGCGTGCAGTACCTGCCGGCCGGCTTTGCGTCGACCACCGCGCCGGACTGGCGGCTCATCGATCGCCAGCGCTACGAGTTCGCGTTCGTCCGGCGCGAGTTCCTCGGCGAAGCGCGCACGATCGTGCTCGACATCCACCCGAAGGGCGACAGCAGCGACGGCTTCACGGGACGCCTCTGGGTCGAGGACCGCGACTTCAACATCGTCCGCTTCAACGGCATCAGCCGGAACGTCGATCACACGCTGTCGAGCTTCTTCCGCAAGAAGCTGTCGTTTCACGTGGACAGCTGGCGCGTGAACGTGCTGCCGGGACTCTGGCTGCCGGCCTACGTCTACTGCGAGGAGACCGATCTGAGCGACAAGCCCGCGCTGCCGCGCATGCCGCGGATCAAGAGCCAGGTGCGGTTGTGGGGCTACCAGCTGAAAGGGACGATGGCGCAGTCGGAGTTCACGAGCATTCAGCTCGACGCGCCGGCCGTGCAGGACAGCAGCGATCAGACCAGGCAGCTGTCGCCGGTGCAGAGTCAGCGCCTGTGGGAGCAGCAGGCCGAAGACAACGTGCTCGACCGCCTCACGAAAGCCGGGCTGCTCGCGCCGGTTGGCCGCGTGGACGCCGTCCTCGAGACCGTGCTCAACAATCTCTCGGTCACGAACAACCTGACCGTCGAACCGCCGCTCAAGTGCCGCATTCTGCTCACGTCGCCGCTCGAGTCGTTCACGGTGGGGCACACCATCGTGCTGAGCCGCGGGCTCATCGACGTGCTGCCCGACGAAGCGAGCCTCGCGATGGTGCTCGGTCACGAGCTCAGTCACGTAGCGCTCGGGCATCAGCTCATCGACACGAAATTCGCGTTCGCCGACCGGCTGATGATTCCCGACAGCGATTTGCTGCGCACGCTCCGGTTCCGTCATCCGACCGAGCAGGAATCGGCCGCCGACATCAAGGACATCGAGCTCCTGGGCAACTCGCCGTACAAGGACAAGCTGTCGGATGCCGGCCTGTTTTTGCGCGCGATCGCCGCGAACGCCAAGGCGTTGACCAACCTGATTCAGCCGCATCTCGGGGATTACATCGTGGAAGGCGGGCAGTCGCTGGCGGCGCTGATGCAGAAAGCCCCCGAGCTCATGCCCGAGCGGCTCGATCAGATTGCGGCGCTGCCGCTTGGCGCGCGGCTGGTGGTCGATCCGTGGAGCGACCGTGTGGATCTTCTCAAGACTTCCGCGGTACCGCTGGCGTCCGCGCGCGAGAAGGTGCCGCTCGCCATCACGCCGTTGATGCCCTACATCCGCTACGCGGAGGCGCCCGTGCGCACCTCGCCTCAGTAGTCAGGACGGGCAGTTTCACCGACGAGGTGGCGGGGCGCCAGGCCGCACGGATTCGTCAGAAGATCAGGGAAGGGCTCGAGCTCCGATGAAACAGCTGCGTGGTGTGCTCGGCACGGTGCTGGTGTGGGCGGCGCTCGCGGCGCCGGTCGTCGCGCAGACCCTGCCGCTGGACCAGCCGGACCAGCCGTCGACACGCGGCGACGTGCTCGCCGATACGCCAGACATGACGACGCAACTCGAGCAGCTGGAGCACGCGCTGGTGCGCCTGCCGATTGCCGCCGGGCTGGCGTGCGTGCTGGCGCTGCGGCCGCGGCGCCGCGGTACGCCGCGGCGGCAGGCGCCGGTCATCCAGACGCAGATCATCCTCGCCGTCGTCGGCGCCGTGGTGATGCTGGTGGTCGGCTCCAGCCTCGCGCGCGCGTTCGGCATCGTCGGCGCCGCCGGCCTCGTGCGCTACCGCGCGAAGATCGAGGACCCCAAGGATGCCGGCGTGATGCTGTCGACGCTGGCGGTGGGCCTCGGTTCGGGCGTCGGGCTCTGGGTGCTGGCGTCGTTCGCCACGTTGTTCATTCTCGTCGTCCTGTGGGTTGTGGAGTCGTTCGAGCCCAGGGCCACGCAGCTCTTCACGTTGAAGGTCAAGGCGAAGGATCCCAACGCGATCAAGCCGGAGATCGAAAAGCTGCTGACGCGCTACCGCCTGCGGTTCGAGCTGCGATCGGCGTCGAAGGATGAAGTGCACTACGAAGTGCGGATGCCGATCGACCGCAAGACCGATCGGCTGTCCGAGATGATGCTGAAGCTCGACCCCCACAATGCGACGGCGGTCGAGTGGGAGGAGAAGAAGGAGAAGAAGTAGGAAGCCTGAAGTCTCAGCCTACCGGTAGTTGCCGAAGCCCAGCGCGACGCCGAAGTCGTGCTCGCGCAGGACGGCCATCGCTTCCTGCAGGTCGTCCTTCGAGGGCGAGCTGACCCGCACCTGATCCGCCTGAATCGCCGCCTGGACTTTCTTCAGCTTCTTGTCCTTGAGATATTTCACGATTTCCTTTGCCGCTTCGATCGGGATGCCCTGCTGAATCGCAATCACGCGGCGCACGGCGCCGCCAGCGGCGGGCTGGGACGGCTCGACCTTGAAATTCTTCACCGCGACGCCCCGCCGGACCAGGCGCGTCTGGACGATTTCCCACAACGCGTTCATCTTCATTTCGTCGCCGGTCGTGAGCGTCAGGGTCTTCTCGGTTGTGCTCAGCTCGATGTCCGCCTTCGCGCCCTTGAAGTCGTAACGCTGCCCGACTTCCTTGCGCGCCTGGTTCAGGGCGTTGTCGACCTCCTGGAAATCGATGGTGGAGGTGATGTCGAACGACGAGGTCGGTGCCATGGCCGTATTCTAACTCCCGCTACGTCGCGAACCGTGTTTGGCCGAGTGCCGCTGGCGGGCCTCTTCGACCGAGTGCGACACGGTCACGTCGATTTCGTGCCGCGCGAGCTTTGCCAGCTCCAGGTAGAACCGGTGCAGTGTGGCGAGATCCTTTTCCGACAGCGCTTCGACGTCGATCAGTCGGTTGCTCGCGCCCGCCATCGCCGCCACGATTTCGTTCAGCTTCAGGTGGATCGCCAGCGAGTCCTTGTTCTGCGTGCGCTGGATCAGGAAGACCATCAGGAACGTGATGATCGTCGTGCCCGTGTTGATCACGAGCTGCCAGGTGTCCGAGTAGCGGAACAGGGGACCGAGCAGTCCCCAGGTGGCGATGATGCCCAGCGCGAGCGCGAAGGCGTTGGTGCTGCCGGTCCACCGCGTGGCCGCCTTGGAAAAGCTCTCGAACACGAGCCCGATCGAGGCGAGGTGTTTGTGCTTGGCCATGGATAGAATCATATGATGGTCCCCATGCCCGATGCGGCGCGGTCCGTCGACGTCGTGCGGGTGCGCAATGGCGCGCGCGCGGCGGCCGTCGATCGCGCCGCCACCGAAGAGCCGCTCGAAATCCGGCTGCACGGGCGGCCCTTCGCGGTCATCATGCGCACGCCGGGCGCGGACCGCGAGCTGGCGGCCGGATTCCTGCTCGCCGAGCGCGTCATCACCGGTCCGGACGATCTCGGCACGATTGAATACTGCACGGACCGTCGAAGGACGGCTGAAGCCGGACGCCAGGAGAACGACGGCGGGAACATCGTCAACGTGACGCTCGCCAGGGGATCGGCGGAGTCGCTCGATCGGCTGCTGGCGGACCGTCGTCAGGTGACGACGAATTCGTCGTGCGGGCTGTGCGGCCGGCGGACCATTGAATCGCTGGCGGTGGAGGTCGAGCCCATTCGGTCGGCCTGGACCGTTCGCGCGTCCGTGCTCGCGTCGTTGCCGGAGCGGCTGCGCGCCCGTCAGGCCGTGTTCGACGAGACCGGCGGGCTGCACGCGGCGGGGTTGTTCACGCCCGATGGCGCGGTCGTGGAGGTCGCGGAAGACGTCGGCCGTCACAACGCCGTGGACAAGATCGTGGGGCGCATGCTCGTGCGCGAGGCGCTGCCGCTGTCGAATCACCTGTTGTGCGTCAGCGGCCGCACGTCGTTCGAAATCGTGCAGAAGGCCGTCTTCGCGGGCCTCCCAATCGTCGCGGCCGTCTCGGCGCCGTCGAGCCTGGCCATCGAGCTGGCGCGGGAATTCGGCGTCACGCTGGTGGGCTTCATCCGAGGCGACGGCTTCAACATCTACGCGCATCCGGCGCGCGTCGCGTAGACTGAGCCGCGGTCGCCATGGGAGATCGGCTCGCCAAAGAACGCATCATCGCGCCGTCGGGATTCAACCGGTGGCTCGTCCCGCCCGCCGCGCTTGCGATTCACCTGTCGATCGGCATGGCATACGGCTTCAGCGTGTTCTGGCTGCCGCTCGGCCGGGCGATCGGCATTTCCAGGCCGGCGCCCACCGACTGGACGATCAGCACGCTCGGCTGGATGTTCACCCTCTTCTTCGTGATGCTCGGTTCCTCCGCGGCGCTCTTCGGCACATGGGTCGAGCGCGAAGGACCCCGCAAGGCCGGCGTGGTCGCCGCGTGCTGCTGGGGCGGTGGGTTCTTCGTCTCGGCGCTCGGCGTCTTCCTGCACCAGATCTGGCTGCTCTGGCTCGGCTCGGGCGTGATCGGCGGTTGTGGCCTGGGGCTCGGCTACATCTCGCCGGTGTCGACGCTCATCAAGTGGTTTCCCGATCGGCGTGGCATGGCGACCGGCCTCGCAATCATGGGATTCGGCGGCGGCGCCATGATCGGCACGCCGCTCGCCGATCTGCTGATGCGCCGCTTCGCGACGCCGACGTCGGTGGGCGTCTGGCAGACCTTCGTCGTGCTCGGTGCGATCTATTTCACGGCGATGATGGCCGGCGCGTTCGGGTACCGTCTGCCGCCGCCGGGATGGGCGCCGTCCTCCGGGGCCGGTGCGGGCCTGACGTCGGCGGCTGTGGCCGCCGGAGACAACCGCCTGCGCGCCGTCACCGCGGACGTCGCGTGGAAGACCCGGCCGTTCTGGCTGCTGTGGGCGGTCCTTTGCCTCAACGTCACCGCCGGGATCGGTGTGCTCGGCGTGGCATCGCCGATGATTCAGGAAATGTTCAAGGGACGCGTCAGCGCGTCCGCCGCCGCCGGCTTCGCGGGGCTCCTGAGCCTGTTCAACATCGGCGGCCGCATCTTCTGGGCGTCGCTCTCCGATCGCATCGGCCGGAAGCTCACCTACACGATCTTCTTCGGGCTGGGCATGCTGCTCTATGCGAGCGTCCCCACCGCGGGGGAAACCGGCCGCCTCGCGCTCTTCGTCGCCATCTTCTGCGTCATCCTGACGATGTACGGAGGCGGCTTCGCGACGATTCCCGCATACCTGGCGGATCTGTTCGGCGCCGGCTTCGTGAGCGCGATTCACGGGCGGCTGCTCACCGCCTGGTCGACCGCCGGCGTGCTCGGCCCCGTGCTCGTGAATTACATCCGTGAATTCCAGATTGGCCGCGGCGTTCGGCCCGCCGACGCGTACACCTTTACGATGTACGTGCTGGTCGGACTCCTCGCCGTTGGACTGCTGTGCAACCTGGCCGTCCGTCCCGTCGCGGACGAGCTCTTCGTCGCCTCAGGTTCGTCGGCAGCGCCCGTTCGCCCGCGGGAGGCGCAGGCGGTCGCCGTCGAGGCGCCATCGGGGCAGTGGGGCTTCGTCGGCGTCGCGTGGACGCTGGTCGGTCTGCCGCTCGCCTGGGGCGTCCTCCAGACGCTCGCGTTGACCCGGAAGATGTTCTAATACACTCATTACTTCGCGGCGACGTCCTTCGCATACCCGGTCAGCCTGACAATGTGGAGCCCGCCGCCCGCCCGGTCGGCCGTGTAGATCAGCCCGCGATCGTCGACCTCCGCGTTGCTGGTGATTGCCATCTTCTTGCACGTGCCGGTGGCTGTCGGCGTGCCCCACTCGCCGCCCTCTCTCGTCCCGGAGTTCGAGCACTGCGGCTGGCTATATTGGTTCGGCGCCGAGATGAAATAGCCGACCTCGTGGATGGCGAAGGGGTCGCGAATATCCCAGACCCGCACGCCCGCGTTGAACCACGCGAGAATGGCCAGCTTCCCGTAATAGGGGGCGTAGATGTACTCGGCGGAGGAATGCACACCGAACCGCCCGCCCCGCCCACAGTAGTCTCCCTGAGTCTCCTGCACGCGGAACGTCGAGAGCGGCCACGGGGTGGTCTCGTTCGTGATGTCCAGCAACCAGGCGAGGTGTGGCGCCGAACGTTCGTTTTCAGCAGGGAAGTTGGCGCCGCAGTTGTCGAATCGCGACGCTTCCGACGCGACCAGGAGAAGGTCCCGCGTCTGCAGGGTCTGGTGGCCCTGGAACCCGGGGATCGGCACGCCGTAGATCGGCACCGCGTTGTGCGCGCCCTGGTCAGGGGACATGACGGAGTACCCCACCTGCGGGATGAGCAGTTCTTCGTCCGTCGGCTTCAGCGGGTTCTTGAAGGCGGTCAGCAGCTTCTGCCGATCCAGAACCTGAATCACGCCCTCGTTGCCCGTCCCATAGGAGAAGTAGGCCCGGTTCTTTCCCGGCCCGGCCGAGAACGATTCATGGATGCCGATCCCTTTCTTGACGCCAATGAACGCGGTGGCGCCCGGCTGCGCGCCGAGCAGCCCGAAATCACGAATGTACTTGGGCTTCGCCGGGTCGCTCAGATCGTAGATCTTGACATGGTTCCCGCCGATCCACCCTTCGTCCCTCTTGTTGCTCACGAGGTACGCGATCCCCGTGTCGCATTCCCACCAGCTCTTATGCGTGCCCTGGAGACCATCGATGACGGTGGTCAGAAACGTCGGCTTCGCGGGATCGGTGACGTCGTAGATCTCGTGCGCCGTCCCGTCTTGCGGACGCAGCAGGTACCATTTGCCGCGCACGCCGTGCGGCAGGACGCTCCCGCTGCAGACGCGCATCGTCTGCGAGCCGCGCCGGGACGGGATGTGAGCGATGTACTTGGGGCGTGCCGGGTCGGTCACATCGACGACCGACGTGCCGTTCTGTTCCGGTTTGCCAGTGAGCGGATTCGTGATCAGCCCGAACAGAGCGGGGTGGTGGCCGACGTAGGCGATCTCGCGCCCGTTCTGGTTGATGATGATCGGCAGATACGCGGCCCGGCCCTGCAAGTCGTCGAGGCCGACCAGTTCCATGTTCCATTGAGACTGCTGGTCTCTGGGGCCAGCCATCGGTTCTGGCATGGGCGGGGGCGCTCCCCCTCCGGTCAGTTTTATCGTCGGGAGCGCCGTCCCATTCGGCGGGTAGGCCTGCGCCCCCGCCAACACGGTGAACGTCGCGGCCACCAGACACGACGACAACAACCCGACGCCCCAGTGTCCAAGCGTGCGCATGGCTTCTCCTCTCCGCTGCCCCAAATCCCCGTGCGAAGACTCACCAGAAAACGTGACCATACTACATCCGGATTCGTTGTCTTCGACGAGTCTCTGATGGGACGGCCGCGCGTCACCACCGGTTCTGGACGAACTGCCAGCCGAAGCGCCCCTTGATGCACAAGTGGCCGCTCGTGACGTCGTGATCGAGCGGCGACGTGACGCCGACGATGCGGTTCTCCTGGACGCGGAGCTGCAGCGTGCAGCCGACGCCGCAGTACGGGCAGATCGTCTCGGTGACCTTCTGCGTCGACTCGTCCCACGTGCCCGCCTGCCGCATGTCGTATTCCGACTTGAACATCAGCGCGCCGGTCGGGCAGACGCCGATGCAGTTGCCGCAGTAGACGCAGGCGGAATCGGGGAGCGGCCGATCTGATTCGGTCGAGATCCGCGCCTCGAATCCGCGGCCCGCGACCGCGATCGCGAAGCTGTTCGGCGCATCGAGTCTAACCGCCTCGCCCGCGTACAAGGGCAGACGTCGCGCCCGCCTGTGCCGCACGACGCGCTGATCCGCCAGACCTGCGCAGATAGCCGCACGCCGTCTCACGACGCGCGCCGGTCTGAAGCCTCGATTCGCCGCAGTGCCCAACCCCATCTTGTCCGAGCGCGAAGATTCGCTGCTGTTGCTCATCGTCGACTCGGCGTCGATCGCATCGGCGAGCCCCGAGTCGGCGCACGACTCCGCGACCGTCGCGTGGCTGTAGCGCTTGTGCGACCGTTGACCGCTCGGTCTTGGTGCGGTGTGTGGCGCCTGAGCGAGCGTCAGTCGTGGCAGGAACGGCGATCCGCGCTGCAGGCAAGCGCGCAGAAACTGCGACATCTGCGTCGTCGATCTTTAGTGAGCACGATCGATGCGGCGAACGCCCAGCGCTTCATGCGTGTCTCCTGAGACGCCGCGGCGGCTACTTCTTGAGCACCGGATGCACCCAGCCCGCGGTGAGAATGCCCGGCGACGGCCGGAAGCTCAAGTAGTCCACGTGTTCCGGGATGTCGAGCCATCCGTGCACGACGCCGGCCGGGACGATGATGATGTCCCCCGGGTTCACGACCTTCTTCACGACGTCGTACGCCACGCCGCCACAGGTCGGCCCGTTCAGGTCCGGCGAGAGGTTGTGTCGTCCGTTGACGATGTAGCCGTCGGTGAACATCGTGCCGCCGCCAGAGACGATGTAATAGCTTTCGGTCTGTGAGTCGTGCGTGATGCCTCCGGCGGATCCGCCGGCAGGCGCCGTGGACATCTGACGCCCGCACGGCGTGCGGGGCGGAGTTCCAGCGCCCCTGCCAGCGGCAGGCGCCGCGTTGGCCGCGGCCCCTGCGGCGGGAACCATGACGCCATTGACCGTCTTCCCGCGGTGGATGATGCCGACGGTGAAGTTCTCGTGGCCGATGTCGACGACCTTGATGTTCCGATCGGTGCCCTGTCCCTGGTGGTTGACGATGTCGACTTCTTCCTTGGTGATGTAGGTGGCCGTGGTGGGCTTCGTCTTCGCCCCCTGGGCCAATCCCACGGCGGGAACCAGAACGATGGCGACGGCGACCGCACGAAATACCAGTTTGCGCATACGCATCCTCCTCAGAGAAAAGCCGCGCTGACTATAGCCCGAGTCCCGTGCCCGCGCGAGTCCTGACGCCCGGCCAGATCGGCTCGCCGCGGACGGCTACGGCTCGGCGGCGATGAGCGACCACGGATACACGCCCGTGTTCACCTTCACGAGCATGTACGAGAATCCGCCCGGGTCCGGAATCGATTGGTGCGGCGTGCTCGGCGGCATGTTGATGACGTCCCCCGCTTTGACGCGCAGCGGCGCGCCGCTCGCGATCAGCGTCCCCTGCTCTTCGCCGATGTCCGCATCCGGCCCTCCTTGCCGCCAGGTGTGTTCACCCACAGGCGAAGCAGTATTGCGTACACGCTCGCGTCCGGCCCACCCCTCTGTGCGTGGACGATCGCCCGGCCGGTCATTCGCCACTACGCGACAAGGCGGGAGTCTGGCGACGCAGCTGACAGGGTAGAAACGCCACACCAGGCGGTCCCGCCCGATTACAAAGGCACCATGCCCATCCAGAACATGATCGTGTCGCGCGTGTCGACACCATACTTGCGCACGAAATCGAGCGTGCCATCGGGCCCGATGCGGAACACCGACAGACACGCGGGCACGGTTGTCACGCCGGCGCCGTCCCTCACCAGCACCGGCACGTTGTGCGCCGCGACCAGCATGCGTCCGCTCGGGTCGATGTGGAACGTCCGGCAGTGGATGCCGCGCGTGTCGACGTGCTGGATGGGCGTGGGCTCGCCGGTGGACTGGTCGATCGCATAGACCGCCAGCGTGTTTTCGCCGCCGATGAAGACGTTCCTGCCTTCGAACGGCCTCGTGGTGTCCGCGCGGTTCACGCCGTAGAGGAAACGGCCGTTCGGATGCACGTGCACGGTGCCCGCGGCCTGCCGCGAGATGATCTTGTCGGGATTCGCCAGCGTTTCCTTCTTGTAGATGGCCTCCGGACCGAGCGCGTCGCCTTCCATCGTGTAGACATACATCTTGTTCTGGCGCTCGAGCGACACATACACCCACGGCTGCGTGGGATGGAAATCGAGGTGCCGCGGCCCGAACCCGTAACCGCCGTTGGGCGCGATGGACACTTCCTTCGCCAGCAATCCATCCCTGTAGTTGAAGACCTTCAACGAACCCGGATCTTCGGGCGTGCTGTTCGTGGCATCGTTGCCGCGCGCGACGAGGATCGCGAGCCGGTTGTTCGGCGACACGCGCACCTGGTGACCGTAGATCCCGAAATCCAAGGCTCCCGGCTGCCGCACTTCCCCGCCGAGCGTCGCGTCCCTGTTGATGCGGTAAATGCGCAGCGCGCTCGGATTGTTGAAGGCAACCAACACGTGTGCCGATGGGATGTCGGTGGTGATGTGAATCGGGCGCGTCGGCAGCGCAATCGGGCTGCCGTGCGGCGTCAGCGCGCCGCTGGCCGGATCGATGCGAAACGCGCTCACGTGGTGCACGGTGCCGGTCGGGCCCGTGCCGGACGCGCTGCTGCTCGTCGCCACGTAGAGATAGCGGTGCGACGCGTGCGGCCACGCGTACTGCACATTGGCCGGCAGCGTCACACTGCCGCGCGACGTCAGCGTCAAGCCTTCGACGTCGACATCGTATTGCGTGAGCACCGCGCCAACCGCGGCATACAGGGCGACCTTTTTCGAGCCCGCTTGCGCCCACGTGTTCCGCGGCACGGCCGCGGCACTGGCAACGAGCGACATGAAAGTACGACGATCCACGGTCATCCACCTTTCTGCTGAACACTCGCGTTGCCAGTCCGTTTGTCGCCGGGCCACCCGCCTTTGGCGTTGCCGCGATGGCGTGGATTATACGAAGATGACGCCCATGACAAACGCGTGAGGAGACTTCAAATGACGAAACGCTTCTTGATGTCAGCGGTGTGCGCCGCGGCGATTTCGCTGTGCGCCGTCACGGTGATGCGCGCGCAGGAGGGCGCCGCTGGCGCGGCGATGCCGCAACTGCCCTTCCATCTGGTGGAAGGCTTCTTTCACTATCCCGCCAACTATGTCATCGGCCGTCTGAGCGGCGTCACCGTCAGCCCCGCCGGCACGATCGTCGCGCTCAATCGCGGCTATCACCCCGTGCTGGAGTTCAAGGCGGACGGGACATTCGTGCGCTCCTGGGGTGAGGGCTCCCGGATGTTCGAAGGTGCGCATACCGTGCGCTTCGATCCGCAAGGCCATCTCTGGTATGTGGATGCCGCCGACAACATCATCTTCCGCTTCGACTCCGAAGGCCGCACCGTGGGCACGTTGGGAACAAACCCGGAGCCCTGGACCTGGCTCACCCACGTGATCGAGCGCGCGGTGCCCGGCAGGGCCTCCTTATACCAGGAGACCGATATCGGCTGGAGCAGAGATGGCAGCAGCTTCGTCGCCGACGGGTACGGCAATTCGCGTGTCGCCAAGTTCGACAAGGACGGCACCTTCGTGAAGGCCTGGGGCGAGCGTGGCGGCCAGCCGGGCAATTTCAACACCCCGCACAGCCTGGTGGTGGACAACAACGACGTCGTCTATGTCGCGGACCGCGGCAACAGCCGCATCCAGACGTTCGACACTGAGGGCAATCGGAAAGCGGTGTGGAACATGCCGACCGCGCCCTGGTCGCTGTGCCTCACCAAAGGACCCACCCAGGTGATGTTCGTGGGGAGCGTCGGCCGCGTCTACAAGATGGATCTCAGCGGCAAGATCCTGGGCGTCTTCGGCCGCACCGGCCGCATGCCCGGCACGATCGACTCCATCCACCAGCTCGCCTGCCCGGATGAGAAGACGCTCTACCTGGCCAATCTGTATGCCTCGCGCCTCGACAAGTGGGTCGCGCAATAACCGACGTGAGCTTCGCGATCACGTTGAGCCGGACGTTCGAACTCCACTGGCGCGTGTCGGTGTTGTACTGCACGAGCGCATTGAGGAACACGTGGGTGTTCACGCTGTAGTTTACCCGCGTCGCGATCAGCTTCGACACGTACGAGGCGACCGGCCGGTCGATGTCATCGATCAGCAGGCTGACGGATGCGTTGAAGTGCTCGTTCAGGCGGATCGTCGGGGCGACACTGTAGCCGCGGCGGTGCCCGTCGTAGAGCCCACCGTCCGAGTACCGCGCCTCGTAGGAGAAACCGGCAGAGTTGTTCGACCGGTACGAAGCCCCGCGCTACCTGGCGCGGCCTCGTCCTGCCGCGCGGATGCCGCGGGTTCACCGGTTCTGGACGAACTGCCAGCCGAAGCGCCCCTTGATGCACAGGTGGCCGCTCGTCACGTCGTGATCGAGCGGCGACGTGACGCGGACGATGCGGTTCTCCTGGACGTGGAGCTGCAGCGTGCAGCCGACGCCGCAGTACGGGCAGATCGTCTCGGTGACCTTCTGCGTCGACTCGTCCCACGTGCCCGCCTGCCGCATGTCGTATTCCGACTTGAACATCAGCGCACCGGTCGGGCAGACGCCGATGCAGTTGCCGCAGTAGACGCAGGCGGAATCGGGGAGCGGCCGGTCCGACTCGGTCGAAATCCGCGCCTCGAACCCGCGGCCCGCAACGGCGATCGCAAACGTGTGCTGCGCGTCGGTGCCGCACGCCTCGACGCACTTGTAGCAGAGCACGCAGCGCGAGTAGTCGCGCACGTAGAGCTCGTTGTCGATCTTGGCCGGCTGGGCGACGGTCGCCCTGGGAGCGTTGAACGCAAAGCCCGCGAAGCCCGTAATGCTGGTCTGGCTTTGCGCGCCACCGCCACCGAACCGCTCCGGCCGCGCGCCCGACTCACGCAGGTGGCGCTGCAGGTCCGGTGAAGCCAGCGACAGATCCACAGACGAGGCGAGCAGCTCCAGCACGAGTCGCCGGCTGTGCCGCACGCGGTCGCTGCCGGTCCTGACGACCATGTCCGGTTCGACCGCACGGGAGCAGGCGGGCACCAGCGCGCGCGATCCCTCGACCTCGACGACGCAGAGTCGGCAGGCGTTGACCGGCGCGAGCGTCTCGAGATAGCAGAGCGTTGGCGTGTCGATCCCGATGGCGCGACATGCCTGCAGGATCGTCGTGCCCTCCGGCACGCGCACCTCGTGCCCGTCGATGGTCAGCGCGACGGCGCGCGCGGGCGCGGCCACCGGGGTCATCGACCTGTCTCCGCACCGAACACGCGCAGCTTCCTGATCGCCGACTGCACGGCGGTGGAGGCCGTCTGCCCGAGGCCGCAGATCGACGCGTCGCGCATCGCCTGCGCGACGTCGTCGATGAGCGCGTATTCCGTCTCGACCGATCCCAGCGCCGCACCCGCCGCCAGGCGGCGCAGCGCTTCCTCCTGGCGCACGGTTCCGACACGGCAGGGCACGCACTGGCCGCACGATTCGTGGCGGAAGAACGCGGCGATGCGCGTCGTGATGTCGCCGAGGTCCGTGCGATCGTCGAACAGCATCACCACCCCAGAGCCGAGCGTGGCGCCCGCGGCGCGGGCGCCCTCGAGCGTGAGCGGACAGTCGATTTCATCGGGCGTGACGAACACGCCGGCGGCGCCGCCGAGGAGCACTGCCTGCAGCGGCCGGCCGTCGCGAACGCCGCCCACGCGATCGATCAGCGCCCTCAGCGTGACACCGAACGGCACTTCGTACAATCCGGGTCGTGCCGCGCACCCCGACACGCAGAAGAGCTTCGTGCCGGCCGATGCCTCCGTGCCCGTGCGGGCGAACGCCTGACCGCCGTCGAGCACGATGTCGAGCACGTTCACGAGCGTTTCGACGTTGTTGACGAGGGTCGGCTTGCCGAAGAGGCCCGACTGCGCCGGAAACGGCGGCTTGTTCCGCGGCTCGCCGCGCAGCCCTTCGATGGAGTTGAAGAGCGCCGTCTCTTCTCCGCAGATGTACGCGCCGGCGCCGCGGCGCAGCTCGACATCGAACCGCACGCCCTCGCCCATCACATCGTCGCCGAGCAGGCCACGAGCGCGTGCCTGAATGATGGCGCCGGCGAGCCGCGCCGTTGCCAGCGGATACTCGCCGCGAATGTACACATACCCCTGCTCGCATCCCGTCGCGTACGCGGCGATCGCCATCGCTTCGAGCACCGCGAACGGATCCTCTTCCATCAGCACCCGATCCTTGAACGTGCCGGGCTCCGACTCGTCGGCATTGCACACCAGGTAGTGCGGGCGCACGGACGCGTGGGCGACGGCATCCCACTTGCGGCCGGTCGGAAAGAGCGCGCCGCCCCGGCCGACCAGGCGCGAGTCGGTCACCTCGCGGATGACGCGGTCGGGCCCGAGCGCGAACGCGCGGCGCAGTGCGTCCCACCCGCCGTGCGCGCGGTAGTCGTCGAGGCGTTCGGGATCCGCGACGCCGACGCGGCGGAGCAGGCGCGGAGGATCGGCGTAGACGCGCGTGCGGGCGCCGCGATCGCGGGTCCGGCTGAAGCCGGACACCACCGGAGCGACCGAAGCGACTGTCCCGTCGGTCGTCACGGCGCCGGTTGTTGGATCGGTGGTGTCCGGCTTCAGCCGGACCTCTGGTGGATCGGTGGTGTCCGGCTTCAGCCGGACCTCTGGTGGATCGGTGGTGTCCGGCTTCAGCCGGACCTCCGGTGGATCGGTGGTGTCCGGCTTCAGCCGGACCTCTCCGCCCAGGCCGGCGACGATGGCGTCGGAAGTGGCGCCGGTCAGCGTCCAGTCCGAGCGCTCTCCGCCGGCGAGTTGGAAGAGGGCGGCTGGCGCGCGGTCGCACTGGCCGAGACACGGGCTGCGCACCCACATCGCGCGGCCGTCCAGCGCGGGCTCGCCGGCGTGACCGAGCCTCCGCACGAGATCACGGCAGAGCGCTTCCGCGCCGTTCACGCGGCACGCGATGTCGTCGCACACGTGCACGACCGACCTCGGTCGCGGCGTCATCGAGAACATGGCGTAGAACGACGCGACGCCGTAGGCCTCGGCCGGCGGCACCGACAGCCGCTCGCAGATGTGATTCAGCGCGCCTTCGCTGATCCAGCCGACCCGCGCGTGAACGGCATGAAGCGCGGGCAACAGCACGTGACGGGCGCCGCGCGCACGGGGCAGCGAGCGCAGTGCCGGATCGACGACCGCGTCAATCGCCTCGCGCTCGTCGAGCGTCGCCAGCGCGCCGGGAATCAGGTGCAGGTCCATGAGCATTCGGGTGGGTCAGCGACCCGCCTCCGCGGCGATCTTTTCGATGCGAACCGCGGACGCCTTGAATTCCGCGGTGCCCGACTTGGGATCGGTCGCGTCGATTGTGAGCACGTTCGTGTCGACCTCGTCGGGAAAGTGCAGGGTCATGAACGCGAGCCCCGGGCGCAGGCCCCGATCGAATCGGACCGGTGCGAGCACGGCGCCGCGCCGCGAGACGATGCGCACGCGCTCGCCCTCCGAGACGCCGAGGCGCGTGCCGTCCTCAGGCGCGAGATCGATGGTTTCCCCGAACCGCAACGGCGACGCGTATCCGCCCGTTTGCACGCCGGTGTTGAACGAATCGAGCCGCCGCCCCGTCGTCAGGCGCAGGGGAAAGTCGGCGGTGAGCGCGTCGACCGGCGCCTCGAACTCGACCGGCATGAATGGCGCGGGCGCGCCTTCGATCGGATCCATCCACAGCCGGTCGTGCAGCAGCGGGCTGCCTGGGTGGTCTTCCGTGGGGCAGGGCCACTGGAGGCCGCCGAGCTCTTCGAGCCGCCGGTAGCTCATCCCGCCGTGCCATGGGGAGAGCCGCCTGACCTCATTCCAGATCTCTTCCGACGATGGCGCGCCCCAGTCACGGCCCAGCTGTCGCGCGAGACCGCAGAGGATCGCGATGTCGTCGCGCGCGTCTCCGGGCGGATCGAGCGCCTTGCGCACGCGCTGGACGCGCCGCTCGCTGCTCGTCACGGTGCCCTCCGACTCGCACCATGCCGCCGCGGCGGGCAGCACGACGTCGGCGAGCTCGGCGGTCTTCGTCAGGAAGATGTCCTGCACGACGATGTGATCGAGCTTCTCCAGGAGCCGCAGCGCCCGCGTGCCGTCGGCCTCCGACTGCGCGGGGTTCTCGCCGATGACGTACAGCGCGCGCAGCTCGCCGCGCTCCATCGCGTCGAACATCTGGCTCAGGTGCCATCCGCGTGTCGGCGGCATCGACGATCCGTACTCGCGCTCGAACGTGGCGCGGTCGTTGGCGTTCTCGACGTCCTGCCCGCCCACGAACCTGTTGGGAATCGCGCCCATGTCGCCGCCGCCCTGCACGTTGTTCTGGCCCCGCAGCGGCACGAGGCCCGACCCGTACCGGCCGACGTGTCCCGTCAGGAGCGCGAGGTTGATGATCGCGAACACGTTGTCGACGGCGTTGTGGTGTTCGGTGATGCCGAGCGTCCAGCAGACCTGCGCGCGATCGGCGCGCGCGTAGGCGTGGGCGATCTCGCGGATCGTCTCGGCCAGGACGCCGGTGATGCGCGCGGCGTGGTCGAGCGTGTAGGGCTCGACGCTGCGGCGATACGCGTCGAACCCGGTCGTGGCGCGCTCGATGAACGCGCGGTTACAAAGATCCGCGGCGATGATCTCGCGGCCCATCGCGTTGGCGAGCGCGATGTCCGAGCCGACGTCGAGGCCCAGCCACACGTCGGCCCACGCCGCGGAGCTCGTGCGCCGCGGGTCGATGACGTACAGCCGCGCGCCCTTTCGCACTCCCTTCAACAGATGATGAAAGAAGATCGGGTGCGTCTCGCGCGCATTCGAGCCCCAGAGGAGGATGAGGTCGGTGTCCTCGATCTCCCGATACGAGCTCGTTCCGCCTCCCGCTCCGAAAACCGTCGTCAGACCGACGACGCTTGGCGCGTGTCAGGTGCGGTTGCAGCTGTCCACGTTGTGGCTGCCGATGACGCCGCGCGCGAACTTCTGCGCGAGGTAGTTCACCTCGTTGGTCGCCTTCGAACAGCTGAACAGGCCGAAGCTTCGCGGGCCGTGACGCTCGACCGCCGCGCGAAACCCGGCGGCCGCGCGACCCAGCGCCTCGTCCCATGACGCCGGGCGCAGGGCTCCGGCGTCGCGCACCAGCGGCTGCGTGAGCCTCTTGTACTGTCGCTTCATGGATTGAGCTTACCGCAGGCGTGCTACCCTTGATCGGTTGTCATGATCTCGTTTTCCCATATCAGCAAGCAGTACGGCAGGCAGATCCTCTTCGTCGACGCCTCCTTTCAGCTGAACCCCGGCGAGAAGATCGGGCTGGTCGGTCCCAACGGCTCCGGCAAGACCACGCTGTTCCGCATGATTGTCGGCGAGGAAACCGCCGACGATGGCGATGTGTCGGTGCCCAAGAAGCTGACGATCGGCTACTTCCGGCAGGACGTCGAGGAGATGGCGGGCCGCTCCGTCGTGGACGAGGCGATTCTCGGCAGCGGCCGCGTCGGCGATCTGCACCACGAGCTCGACGAGCTCCAGCACGCGATGGGGGACCCGGCGCGCGCGGACGACATCGAGAAGATCCTCGCGCGGTTCGGCGAGGTCCAGGAGGAGTACGACCATCTGGGCGGCTACGCGCTCGAAGCGCAAGCGCGGGAAGTCCTGCTCGGCCTGGGCTTCGAGGCGGATCAGATCGACGGCGACGTCGGCGCGCTGTCCGGCGGCTGGAAGATGCGCGTCGCGATGGCGCGGGTGCTGCTCGGCCGGCCGGACGTGCTCCTGATGGACGAGCCGACCAACCACCTCGACATCGAATCGATCATCTGGCTCGAGAGCTTCCTGACGTCGCTGCCCGGCGCGCTGCTCATGACGTCGCACGACCGCGAGTTCATGAACCGCATCGTCTCCAAGATCGCCGAGATCGACGATGGCGAGATCACGATGTACTCCGGCAACTACGATTTCTACGAGCGCGAGCGCGCGGTCCGCGAGACGAACCGGGAAGCCGCGTACGCGCGGCAGCAGGCGATGCTGGCGAAGGAGCAGCGGTTCATCGATCGCTTCGCGGCGCACGCGGCCAAGGCCGCGCAGGTGCAAAGCCGCGTGAAGGCGCTCGAGAAGATCGAGAAGATCGAGCTGCCGAAGAAGCGCCGCGTGGTGAAGTTCGAGTTCCGCGCACCGCCGCGATCGGGCGAGCAGGTCGCCACGCTCGAGGCCGTGACCAAGGGGTACGGCCGCCGCGTCGTGCACGACGGCTTGAACCTGACCATCCGCCGCGGCGAGCGCTGGTGCGTGATGGGGAAGAACGGCGCGGGCAAGTCCACGCTGCTGAAGATGATTGCCGGCGTGCTGCCGCCCGATTCGGGTGCGGTCACGCTGGGCGCCAGCCTCACGATGGGCTACTTCGCGCAGCAGGCCCTCGATCTCCTCAGCCCCGACCTGACGATCGAGGAACAGCTCCAGCACGATTTTCCGCACGAGTCGATTGGCGCGCTGCGGAGCCTGGCCGGCGCGTTTCAGTTCTCGGGCGAGGATACCGATAAGAAGATCCGCGCGCTCTCAGGGGGCGAGAAGACCCGGCTCGTGCTCGCGCGCATGCTGCTGAACCCGCCGAACTTCCTCGTGCTCGACGAGCCGACCAACCACCTCGATCTGGCGACCAAGGAGATGCTGCTCGACTCGCTGAAGGACTTCGACGGCACCATGCTGTTCGTGTCGCACGACCGCGAGTTCCTGCGCGGGCTCAGCAACCGCGTGCTCGAACTCGGCGGCGAGAGCGGCACCGACGCGCAGCCGCACGCGTATCCCGGATCCTACGTGGAGTATGTCGAGCGCACGGGCCACGAAGCGCCCGGCGTGCACGCGTAGCGCGCCAGCACCCGACTACAGCGAGACCGTCTCGCTCGTCACGTTGACCGCCGGGATGGGCGCGCAGGCGGTCTTCCGATTCAGGCCGATTTTGTCGATGTCGCTCGTTGGCACGCCGCCCGCCTTACGGCATCCGGTGGTCCGGCCTTCCACGAGCTACGAACCGCGGGATCCCGCGCAGAGCGCGCTCTACCACTGGTCGCGGTGGAGCTCTTGGTCGCGGTCCTCGGCGCCTCGACCTACACCTGCGCCGAGGCCACCCTCACCCAACGCCGCGTCGACTTCATTCAGAGTCACACGCGGGCCGTGGAGTATTTCGGAGGGGTCTCCGCGGTGGTCGTGCCGGACCAACGCCGGAGTGTCGTCACCGATCCCTGCCGGCACGAGCCGACGATCCATCGGACCTGTGGGGACTGGGCGCGTCAAGCACCGCACGGCCATCGTGTCTGCGCGCCCGGCCAGTGCCGTCAACCCGAAAGTTGAACGCGGATTGACGCGGACAGATCGCTGGCTCTCGGGAGCGGTCAGATCAAGTGCTCCGTACGGAGGCCTTTCGCGCACTTGACAATCCTTAGGATCGGCATATAAAAAGTGGGCTGATTTGCGCTGTTTCAGGGGACTGCACTGGCGAAGAACGCTTCCGCTAACCCCTAATGCCATTCGGACATTCCCTGCTCATGTCCTTAGATGATCGTGAACTGCAACGGCCCTTGACCGAGTGCGTCTCCATGAGCCGGGGCCACCTTCTGACGGGCTGACGCACGGCGTCGGGATTGGTGCGGGAGCGCCGCTTGGCGGTGACGCAGCGGCGCATGAGCGCCTGGCGGCGCTGCGCGCCGATCCTTCTGCCGGTCGGTCAGCGGGTCCTCGCACGGGCCGAGGAAGAACCACTGGGATTGCACGATGGCGAGCACGACGCCAAACTTGATCCGCAAGGCCGGCACCTGTCCGGCCGCGGCGCGGGCGCGTTCGCGGGCGAGCAGCGCCGTGGCCAAGACGATGCCCGCAATCTCCTGCGCCGCGGTGACGACCGTACGGCTCTGCAAGGCATCGGTCTGGCGCAACACGCGTTTCGCGTCGCGGAAGTACAGCTCGTGTTCCCAGCGGGCGGCATGCAGCTGGGCCAGCTCCCGCGCGGGGGCCGTGCGATGACTCAGCGACTGGTCCACAAGCGCGGTTCCTGCGAGCGAAAGCCTCGGCGCCCGACGTGCACCCGAATCTCGCGGAGCTCCAGCCACTGCTGGATGCGCGAGGGCCGACCCTTCTCCCGGACGGCCACGCGAATCCGGCGGCTCCCATCGGGCGACCGTGTGATCAGCGGGACAGTGAGATGACGGGGGATGCGAAACAGGAAGTGACTGCGGACCCGCTGGCACGCGGCCCACGCTTGGACAATGAACGCGGGGACGCCACACAAGCGATCGCCCAGCAACAGGACGCGTCGGGGCAGCTGCGCCAACAACGCGCGCGCCAGGACCAGTTCGGACTCGCCGGTGCGCGCAATCGCGGCCGCCAGCGGATTGTGCACGCCCAGCTCCAGGAGCACGCCGACCCCGATTTTGGCGAAGGCGGCGCGTCGCCACGGGCCCCAGTGCCCGTCGCATCAGGTCGGCAAACACCTCCCACGGCAGCCGGATCCGCCGATCCGACCAGGACCTGTTGGCGAGGGGCTCCCGGAACAACTCGAAAAAGTGCTCGGCCAACGTGCCGGCACCCTGCGTCACATGAAACGTCAGCGCCTGGAGCAACTGGTTGATCGGGACACGTGGTTTGCGCCCGCGGCGACGCAGCACCGGCGGGACCCAGTTCGGTCCCACCATGTTCGTCCACGCACCGAGAAACCCAGGGGGCCCCTCCGGCATCGGGGCCTCCGACGCTCGGCGGATACGCGACGGTCGGTTTCGGGGCTGGGAATATGGTCGCATCCCCAGGGAATGTGCCGATTCCGCGAGAAATGTACAAGCGGGATCTCACATCAGCGAATTTTCGAATGGCACTGCCGTTAACCCCCCGGGCTAATGTTGCCCATCGTCTCGAGGAGCATATGACGGAGCAATTATCGATGAGGTGGCGACTTCTTCATTTCGTCCCGTTCTTTCTCGCAACCGGTCTTCTTCAAGTAGCAGCGACTCCGGATGCGACGGCGGCCGGAACAGAGCGCGGATCCCAACCAAAGCACTACACGCTAAGCGGAGTGGTGAGCAAGGGCCCCGTGAGAGGAGCGCTTGTCTATGTCTACGTTCTGGCGCGGAAAGACGGTCTCCTGACGCGGAAAGACGAAGACGATCTCCTCACGCGGAAAGACGAAGACGATCTCCTCACGCGGAAAGACGAAGACGATCTCCTCACGCGGAAAGACGATGTTCTGATGCGGAAGGACGATCGCCTGACGCGGAAGGATGATCGCAGGGCATTGGTGGCAGGCCCCTTTAGGACAGACGCGACAGGCGCGTGGAGATCGAGCGGGAACATACCGCACAAAGCCATGGAAAGTCCCCTCATGATTGTTTCCAGAGGAGGCACGTACAGGGATGAGGCCTCAGGCGCAGACATAAGGCTTCTCAGCACTGACGAGATCAGGACCATCCGGCCTGTCGGGGCACCTATCATCGCCACGACACCTTTTTCAGATCTGGTCAGCCGCATTTCACAGAAATATGCTCGAGTGGCAGGGGCGAATGATGCCGCGATTCAGGCCATAGAGGACTTCAAGGCCGTCTTTCTTTTTGACCCTGTCAACACGATCCCTCCCGATCCGTTTTCGATACCCACAGGCGCAACTGAAGACCAGAAACTTTACGCCATAGCGCTTGGAGGTCTCTCAACTCTCGTCAACACAAACAGCATGATCGAAGCCGCGGGGCTCGGCGGGGCAAGGAAGATCGACCTTGTGCAGGCAATCGTAACGGATATGACGGACGGGAAGCTCAACGGCCTGGATGCTTCAGACAATGTCATCCCCGTGCCTGACGGTAGCGGCAGGAGAACGATGACCTTCCCCGCCCTGAGTGCAGATGGCCTTGCGGCCCTCTTTGATGCGATGAACACCTTCCTGACTGCACAGCGTGCTTCAGGACAGGACGCGTGGGCCCACTTCTCGCTGCCGCCTGTCAGGCCCATGATCATCAATGTGCCGGGCGGTCTCAATGTGATTGGCAGTCTTTGTGGAACGATGCTCACCGATGATCGCATCTCGGCTTTCTTCAATGTGTCCGCAGGAGCGCAGTCCCCGTGGTGGGGTGATGAGACTGTCGGACTTGATAGGGCCTGGAGGATCGCACGCGAGATGATGGTGGACGGGAGAAATCGTACATTCTGCGGTTTGTCCGCCTCTCCTGACACTCAAGCTGCAATAGACAGTGCCTTGGCATTGTTTGAGAGTGGAAGGGACAAATGGGGGAAACAAGTCCTTGTTAACTACGCGGACACATTATTACAGGCTGCACCCCTCACTGTATCATCGCGAAACGCCATAAGCCCGTTGGAACTCAGCGTTCTGCCACTGCCTCAGCATATCAGGGACTTGATCTCGGTAGGCAGTATCATGGCCGCTGCAGGACTGGATACAACGGAAATACTCGGCTCGATCAATACAGCATTTAGGGCTTGGGCGGGTGAGATCTTAGCGACGACCGAGGACCCGGCGGTCTGCGAGGCCGTGGCAAGTTATGCGGGCGCCTTGGTACTGCCTGACATTGTCGAGCAGGCGCGTCGGCAGGCCAAGGACCTAGTGACAGCATTGATCAGAGACATGATTTCAGCGTTCGATTATTGCAGCGCCACATCTGAAGACGTCGACCTCCTTTATCTTGCTCTGGAGAAGGGCGTCCTTTATGAAATTGACTACCTCGAATTCGACCCCTTGATTCATGACAAGCTGAATAAGGCTCAGAGGAGGCTGAACGGCGAACAGTTGCCGGAATGCAGTGAACGCCTGACACAACTCTCGTATGCTGCATGGCAGATGGATCCAGAACTGTACGGGATCGGGGTAAGCGGCGTTGGCTGGCATATTCGGCTGATGAATCCTGATTGGACTGATGTGCTGGATGACGCCGTCATTGGAACCTCGGCAGATGCCACTCAACCGACGAGTTTCATGGCCGGCACAAACCAAACATTCACTGCCGCGTACAGCAGCACAAACGGCTCAACGTCAGCCAGCACGACTGTTCAAGTGAATGCGTCAGGAAACGATATGGTGCTGTCATTTGACGCCATGTTGGACGTGGCTTACACGAACCGCAGTGCCAGGGTGTTATCTACTGCAGGAAGCGCGAGCGGCAATTGGATGATTGGAAGCTGGGGCCCTGGCTCGGTGCCCTTCGTTCTAGATGTCGACAACCAGGGCACTTCGTCGATGACGGTGGATATGTCATGGAACTTCGATTTGTCGGCCACTCTGTCACTTGAAGTAGAACGTCAGTGGTTGGGCGGGCGCGTTGAGGCGTCAGCTGTCGTACAGACATATGGCATCTGCGCGACCTGTCTTGTAATTCAACCTAGACCGAACGGGATGGAGAATCATGCCAGAGCATATCTGGACAGCTATTGGGACGGCACAGGGACTCATAACGAAACACTGGCCGATCAGATGAGTTTCACTGTGCCGCCAGGGAAACATCAATTCCAGATCATGATGTCCGCGATGGCAGTGGCGGAGGTCTATCCTTGCACGGTGTTGTGCGGCGGAAATGACACCGGTGTGAATCCTGCTAGCGCGCGGGCGGTGGGTTCAGTGCACATATCGGTGTCTCCTTAGTAGTGCTTTGTCAGAGTCAAGTGCCCGCACATCGTGATTCGGTATCGGGGAGTACGTGTACTCGTAACAGTTCAGCCCGTCACATCATTCAGAGTAGCGGAGTGGGCCCTCGCTCGAAGCACGATTCGAAGCTGCGGCCGAACAAGAAGCCGGACGCCTGGGACTGTCGGGGGCGGACCGGATACCTGGTTGAAACGACGCTCTGATCGGCGCTGGCGCACGCCCCAATCGTCACGCAATCAGGACGATGCCGGAGAGCAGAGCTGGATGGAGCTTCAATGAAGTAGAGGGCATCGTGTAACGTCTCCCCCATGGAATCACCCCGCCCGCTCCACTACGATCCCGATGACGCGCTGGGCCTGATGCTCGGCGGCGGCGGCGCGCGCGGAGCCTACCAGGCCGGCGTGCTTCGTGGAATCGCCAAGCGTTTTCCGAATCTCTCCTTTCCGATTCTCTCCGGGATTTCGGCCGGAGCCGTGAACACGATCCACCTCGCCGCGCACGAGGGGACGCTGATGCAGGCCGCTGACGATCTGATCGCGCTCTGGCTCGCGCTCTCGCCGGAGCGGGTGTATGACGTGCGACCCGCGCCGCTCCTGCGAAATGCCTTCGGCTGGGGCGCGCGGCTGATGTCCGGCGGCCACGGAACTGGCCGTGAGCCGATGCGCGGCATGGTGGAAACCGAGCCGCTGCGCCAATACCTCAACAGGGTGCTCGAGCCGGCGCCGGATGGATCGCTGCCGGGGATCGCGCGCAATCTCGGTCGCGGGACGTTGAAGGCGGTCTCGCTCTCCGCGACAAGCTATACGACGGGCCAGTCGGTGACGTGGGTCGAAGGGCACGACATCGAGCTCTGGCAGCGGCCGCAACGCCGCACCGAGCCCGCGAAGTTGACGGTCGAGCACGTGATGGCGTCGGGCGCGCTGCCGATGCTCTTTCCCGCCGTGAAGGTCGGCCACGAGTGGTACGGCGATGGGGGCGTTCGGCTCACCGCGCCGCTCTCGCCGTCGTTGCACCTCGGCGCATCGCGCATCCTCACGATCTCTACCAAGTATCCGCGCACGCGCGTCGAGGCCGACACGCCGTTGACCGTCGGCTACCCGCCGCCGGCACAGGTGTTGGGCGTTCTCTACAACGCGGTGTTCCTCGATCTCATCGACGAGGACATCCTCCGATTGCGGAAAGTGAATCATCTGCTCAAGCACATGAAGCCCGAGGAGCGCGAGAAGATGCGCATCGTCGACATCCTCGTGCTTCGACCGTCGCGCGACCTTGGCAGGCTCGCCGGAGAGTTCGAGCCGCGCCTTCCACGCCTGTTCCGGTATCTCACGCGCGGACTCGGCACCAGGCGGACGGCCAGCCCGGACATCATCAGCCTCATCCTCTTTCAGGCGGACTACCTGGAGCGGCTGATCGAGATCGGCGAAGAGGATGCGACCGCGCAGGGTGACGTGATCGAGGCCTTTCTGGCGAGGCCCGTGGCGGATTCGGTGTGAAGAACGAGCAGATCGGACACGACGAGCACGACGTCAGCGTGACCGGTCATGTCGGCGCAGACTTCACGATACGTCGGATTCGGTGCGTGGCCGGCCGCACCCGGCAGCGGTCGTCCATCACCGAAAACGCCGCGCCCTGCCGAGTTCCCCTCTCTTCTCAGTCGGTCCGGCGCGGGCTCAGGCCACGTGGGCGCGAATCTGTCGATTCAGCCGGTGGATCTGATGACGCACGCTCTTCAGCCGCTCGTGGTCGAGCGCCTCGAGCGCCTCGTCGCGCTGCTTCTTGAGCTCGCGAATCTTCGCCTTGATCGCCGACTTGTCGATGCCCCACACCTGATGGTGCTCGTGCATCTCGACGCCGAGTGCTTTGCACAGGGCGGGCAGCAGATGTTCCTTGTTCATCTGCGAAAAGCCCTGCAGCGCCTCGTGCGTCAGGTCCTTCGCGATGTCCCGCAGATCCGCGACCGTTTTCTCTTTCAGCTCGTGATAGGTATAGGCCATATCGTACCTCCGACGCGGCTGCCTGTTTCCGTGTCCGTCTCTTATGCGACGCCGTCGGCCTCGCCGTCAAGAGGGAGGCGCCAGTGCGGCGCACGCCAATCCAGACGGGCCAAACGACATGGCATCTTGACAGCACCATCGGCACGCATCATAGTGACTTCATGAGAACCACCGTGACGCTCGACCGCGACGTCGAACGACTGCTGCGTGAGACCATGCACCGCACGAGGCGGACGTTCAAGGAAACGCTGAACGCCGCGATCCGGCAGAGCCTGGGCAGCCCGACGCCGCGCGCCCGCGTGGCGCCCTTCGTGCTGCAGGCACGCCCGATGGGCCTGCGGGCCGGGATCGACCCGACGGGTTTCAACAAGCTCGTCGACGACCTGGAAGCCGATGCCTTCCCCGCAAAGGTCCGCCGGGAGCGCAAGGCGTGATCATCCCAGACGTCAACCTGCTGATCTACGCCTACGATGCGGAGTCGCCCTTTCACAAGGCGGCGGCATCCTGGTGGCGCCGATGCCTCTCGGCGAGTGAGCCGGTGGGGCTGCCGCCCCTCGTCTTGTTCGGCTTCGTCCGGATCGCCACCAGTTCCCGTGTGTTTCGCGATCCCATGACGCCCTCCGAGGCCGCGTCACATGTTCGCGCGTGGCTTGCCCGGCCGTGCGTCCAGATACTGCAACCGCCCACCAACCACGTCGAACAGGTGCTCGCGCTCCTCGAAGCGCTCGGCGTGGCGGGCAATCTCGTCACCGACGCCCAAATCGCGGCACTGGCCATCGAGTACGGTGCAACCCTGCACACGGCTGACGCCGACTTCCTGCGCTTCGCGGGACTCCGATGGCACAACCCCATCACGGGTCGGGGACACGCCCCGCCGGCGTTGAAGCCATGACATCCCTTCCCAACCGGTACTGCCAGCGCCTCGGCATCCCGGTCCCGCGCGTCGAAGACGTGGCCGGGCGCCCGGAGGGGACGCTCTTTCAGCTCGTCGTCGTGGCACTGCTCGAAGCGTGGGGCAGCCCGCAGACGCTCGACGACGTCAATGCGCGGCTGCGCGGGTTGACGGACTATAGCGGTCGCATCGACGCCACAACCGTCCGGGCGTGGCGGACGGATCTGGTGGCGGTGGGCCCCGATGGCTTGCTTCGGCTGAATCCCGCCTCGTCGCAGATCGGGGCGTTTCGGCGCAATGTCCGCCGCATGGCGGCCACGCGCCTCCGCGCCTCCGCTCAGAGTAGAGACTTCAGGGTCGGGCAGCTGGAGCGGGAACGGCAACGCATCGAGGAACAACGCGAGCTCATGGCGCACGCACGCCAGAGCCGCCGCGCATTGCTGTACATCGTGCCTGCCTGGTTCACGCTCGACAAGGTGCATGACGTGCTGCAGACCGCGCTCGGGTGGACCAACAGCCACCTGCACATGTTCCGGTTTGGCGACGAGCGCGTGGGCATGCCGTACGAACTGGGCGATCTCGACGAGACCTACACACGCAGCGGGCGCATCGTGCACCTGGGAGACCTCGTCGCGCGCGGGCACCGACGGGTGGTCTACGAGTACGACTTCGGCGACGGGTGGACCCACACCATCGAGATCGACGATGTCCGAGACGAGGAAGGGGCGAGCCTGGCGTGTCTGGACGGCGCGCGCGCCTGCCCGCCGGAAGACTGCGGCGGCGTCCACGGCTATCACCACCTGCTCGAGATTCTGTTCGATCCGACCCATGAGGAATTCGACGATTCGCGCCAATGGGTGGGACCCGCCTTCGAGCCCGAGCGGTTCGATCTTCGGCAGGTGAACCAGCAGTTGGGGCGGTTGTAGGTTGTCGCGTTCGCGGATAATCTCAGGACGCTCTGCAGTGCAAAATCGCGCGTCCCGCGGGCAGATTGCACTATAGTCCGAGCCTTATTGGGATTGGGAAGACAAGATGATGAAACCTATGCCCGTATTTCGGTCCGCCCTGTTTACTCTGAGCCTGGCACTGGCAGCGACCGGCGCCATGGCCCAGACGACGAAGCCGTTCGAGCCGGTGGTGAGCCAGCCCGGAAAGGACGTTGTGTGGGTGCCGACGCCGCAAGCCCTCGTGGACAAGATGCTCGACATGGCGAATGTCACGCCGCAGGACATCGTCATGGATCTCGGATCGGGCGACGGCCGCACGGTGATTACCGCCGCCAACCGGGGCGCGCGCGCACACGGCATCGAATACAACCCCGACATGGTGGAACTGTCGAAGCGCAACGCGGCGACCGCGGGCGTGTCGGACCGAGCCACCTTTGAAGAAGCTGACCTGTTCCAAACCGATCTATCGAAAGCCAGTGTGATCACGCTGTTCCTCCTGCCCTCGATCAACCTGCAGCTCCGACCGACGATCCTCGACCTCAAGCCTGGCACCCGCATCGTCTCCAACACGTTCAACATGGACGACTGGCAGCCTGAAGAGGAGGCCACGATCCCGGACTGCGATCGCTGGTGCAAAGCGCTGTTCTGGATCGTGCCGGCCAGAGTCGAAGGCACGTGGCGGCTGCCGCAGGGCGACCTGACGCTGAAGCAGACGTTTCAGATGCTGACAGGGACGCTCGGGTCGGCGCCAATCACGGGCCGGCTGCGCGGAGAGCAAATCACCTTCAACGCCGGCGGTGTGGAGTACACCGGCCGCGTGAACGGCAACACAATCACGGGGACGTCCATGCAAGGCGGACGGTCCACGCCGTTCACCGCCACGAAGCGCTGAATCGTTCAGCCTGAAGGTTCAAGAGCAACGGCGAAAGTGGACGGTCCTTGGAGTGCCCCCGAGCTCTCCTCGAACAGTTCCGATCGCAGCATGTCGCCGACTCGCTGGGTTCCTGACCGGTTGGACGTCGTTCGTCGCGGGCTTCTCTGGCGCAATTGCGGTGAGCGCCGTCGTGCTGGCGGCGTGATGGGCGGTGTCTCGATCGTGAGCCTCGCCGCGAGCATCAGCGCCATGACCTTCGCGGGGCCGCGCGTCTATTACGCCATGGCGCGCGACGGGCTCTTCTTTTCGCAGGCGGCGCGCGTTCACCCGCGCTTTCAGACGCCGGCCCTCGCGATCGTGGCGCAGGCCGTCTGGAGCGGGCTCCTGGTGCTGGCCGGCGGGGCCAGCGCGCTGATCCGTTACACGGGCTTTGCCCTCGTGCTCTTTGCGGGCGTGGCGGTGGCCGCTGTCTTCGTGCTGCGCCGGCGCGAGCCCCAGGCGCCGCGGTCCTTCACGGCTGTCGGCTATCCAATCGCGCCGGCACTCTTCACGCTCGTCAGCGTCCTCATCGTGGTCAATGCCGTCTACAGTGACCCCGGACCATCCGGTGCCGGCATGCTCGTCATTGCCGCAGGGGTGCCGCTCTATCTGATCCTCAATCGACGGCGTCAGCGTTCGCCATATCTCGCGCAGGTGTGACGAGCCTGTCGTGAATGCCCATCGCGTGCTGAAACAGCGTCATGGGACGCAGACCGGCGTCCCCGAGCTGGGCGGGGAGCGCGGCACCGACGCGCAGCCGCGCGCGTATCCCGGAACCTACGTGGAGTAGGTCGAGCGCACGGGCCACGAAGCGCCCGGGGCGCACGCGTAGCGCGCCAC
>Ga0082335_1002862_pt1 | contig 30395 bp, 34 predicted proteins | sample Subgrocontami58m_FD_72375 | JGI IMG/M metagenome (GOLD analysis project Ga0082335, IMG submission 72375) | Subsurface groundwater microbial communities from S. Glens Falls, New York, USA - GMW37 contaminated, 5.8 m (SPADES assembly) (version 2) ...
ACTTCGGCGATCACGTTTGATCCGACCAACAAGCTCATCATCATGATTACCGATGCGTTCATGATCCCTTACACTGGCCCGCACGAGATGACCCATGTCCTCATGGGGCGCGTCTCGATCAATGCATATATTCCCGGAGTGATGGGAGAGTTTGTGGCTACGGCCGCAGAGATCTATCAGCCCACAGATCCCAATCAGATCACCTTTACCTACGAAGCTCTCAACCGTCCGATTCTCGCGACGGCCAAGAACATCGTCGGGAGGTCAGATGTGATTTCGGCCTACAACGCTCCGTTGGATGGCCCTCGATATGATCTCCTGCGTGCGGCTGGGAAGAAGATTGGTGATGACAAGTACCGCCAACTGGCTAAGGCTGTCTATGACAAGGCCACCAGGGCCAAGCAACCGATGAAGTTGGATGACTTCGCTCCGGTGTTCACCGAGTATGGTCTAGGTGATTGTGTTCTTTTCATCCATGTCATTGAGCCCGGATTCTATATGGACCTCACAGTCACGGAGAGCAAGATGCCTGTGGTGTTCACGAAGTATATCGATGGAGCCGGTCGAGAGACCATAATCCAAGCGCCGTTCTCGTTCCTGTGGAAGAAGGATGGGAAGCCAGTCCGTGAAACCACAGGTTTGGTCACCCCTGCATTCGTGGATGTGAGTTCAGCATCCATAGCATCTTCCATGGACGAGTATGTCCTTACCGTGGGAAACATCACCCACACGTATACGATCAGGTAGATCTGGTCGACCTCTGAACCGTCCGGTTTTGCTCGGATGGTTTTTTTGTTGAAAAGGTTTTTTGCCTTTGGTATAGTGCTGCTCGTATAGGGGCGTCGTTCAATGGTAGGACGGAGGTCTTTATCTTTCCTCTTGTGAGAGAGTGGGTTTGAACCTTGAAAGTATGCATTTTGTATATTTATTGCAAAGTAAAGTTGATAACTCGTTGTATATTGGTAAAACGGAAAATTTGGAAAAAAGAATAATAGAGCATAATAGTGGTAAGGGTTATTTTACCAATCGACATAAACCATACGAGTTAGTCTATTATGAAGCTTATGTTGTAAAGGAATTATCAGAAGAAAGAGAAAAACAATTAAAGAGATTTGGATCAGCCTGTTATGCGTTAATAAAAAGAATCGGTATAAAATAAACATAGGGGCGTCGTTCAATGGTAGGACGGAGGTCTCCAAAACCTCTGACATAGGTTCGATTCCTATCGCCCCTGCCAAAAAATTCTTCGCTGAAACAAGCGGAGATTTTTTGTAGGGGCAATGAAGGTTCGGAACTCCAACGTTGAAACGTGCTACCATTAACTCAATCAAATGTCCTTGCTAAAAATGCGATCGATATGAATTTAAAAATCAAATGGGCTCTCTTGGCACTTTTGCTCTTTGTTATGATCGGGGTAGTCGCCTACACTCAAGAACGCCAGAAAACTCAGTCATCAGATACGGAACAATCCATCTCCATATCCTTCAACCTCATTTTTAAATATGGAGTCGGAGCGAGAAATGAATTAAATACGTTCGATGGGACATTCACGAAAGATATGATCGTTGACGACCCCATCACCATTCCATTAGAGTTGACGAGTGCGGAGCTGGAAGGCATCCGTCAAAAGATCGACGAGTTGAATCTTTTTAAAGAACAAAAAACATACCAAGGCGACACGTTTACTATGGTGAGCCCGTGTTCAAGCTATGATCTGTCTGTTGAGTCAGGAGGCGTTCAGAAGCGTCTTACATGGGATTGCGAAAAACCTACTGGCAATTCATCAGAAAATCCAGAGCTCGATACCTTCGCCGAGTACATCCGTTCTATCGTTGAATCCAAAGAAGCATATAAGAAACTTCCCGAACCTCAAGGAGGTTATCTTTAAACTCCTTCTTTCATTTACACCATTACAAGAGTCCTAACCTCGCTCGCTAAAGCCTGCCAAAATTCCTTCGCTAAATCAGCGGAGGAATTTTTGTTGACGGATCACGGTGTATAGACCGGCATCGTCATGACTAGGTACTTTTCTTGATCAGTTTTGATAACCGTGAATGAAAACATCGATGTGCCATCTCGCAGTGTGAACTCCGAGATTCTGTCCTGGTTATTGAACCAGACATTGAAGAGGAATGTATTTTTATCAGGTTGTGAAGCGAAATCTGTGTTTCGGATTTCCATACAATTAAGGCCGTTTTGCTCACATCCTCCTTTCCAGAGCAAGGCAAGATCGGTAGGGTCAACATCAGGGTTCCAATCCCGCAGTTGGTCGTAGTCACCACCATAAACTGTGGCAGCCGCCTTATAGTCTTTCTCATAGAGTGAATTAAGGAATGTAATCAGTGCTCCCTCTGCTTCGTTTTCATCAGTGGTTTCGACAATCGTGGTCATCGGTGGGTTTAAAAATTTTTGGAAATACACCCCAAGAAAAAAGGCAATAATGGCGGTTAGCGCAATAATGAAGATAGTTTTTTTCATACGAAATAATTCTATCAGACAAAGACGGTTCCATCTAACACGACGGTTCTCACGTGTAGGCAGCAGATGGATTGAACTTCTGGTAGAATAGTAATATCCAATTTTTAAACAAATCATTATGAGAGGAAAAGATACATTCGGAGATAGACAACCTCCTGTAATAGAGCGAAGACGTTTTCTTGTACAGGCTGAAGTGCAGAAAGTTTTAAATGTTTTAGATGGTGATGAGAAAGAGCGCGCAGAAACCCTTGCGTTCATAAAAGAAGACATTCGCAAAGACAAGGAGCTGTTGAATGCTGAAGCGGATAAAGAGCTTTCTGGTCTCCCCGAGGAACAGACTGATCTGCAATTTGCCGTTTTTCAAACACTAGAAAAATATTTCTCCAGTCTTTATCAAAATTTTTTCTTGGATGTGCAACTAGATGGTGACACATACAAATCTCACCCTGATATTCTTGAAATATACGAAGATATCCGAGATATCATTGAAAAATATTCCGATGCCTTTGGAAAACGGTTTTTATTTTTTCTCGGAAAATGTGGGCTTGATCCGGCAACGGGAATAAATATTTTTAGAGATAGGGCAGTTTGGGATGCATTTATTTGCTACTACTATCTTCCTGAAACAGAAAAAGAAGGTGAGGCGGAAATCATAGATCGGAAAATCGCTGAAGGATTTCGTGACTGGCTTCGAACAAATCTACACGTCTATCTTTCGGGGACTTCCCAGACCCACACCAAGCTAAACGCTATTTTGAGAGATCTAGCGCCAGCAATGGTTGCTTATAGACAATTGACAGAAGAGGGAGATGTAAATAAGAAGACAAGTGAATTTTTGGTTGACCTGATTGAAACCGAAAGAGATGCAATCGCAGATACATTGTTACAAGAAGTGGTATCTAATGCTGATCGTGAACGGATTAAAAACGCTCGACAAGCAATCGTCTCTCGTGAACAAATAGCAGAACAGGTGGCAAGGAGCCTCACAACGTAAAGTGAAAAAGCATTTCTATGCAATCAAAAACATTTCTTTTTGGCATCGTGAGTGGCGTGATTTTTTCTGCGCTTAGTTTCGGATTTTTTACGTTGTTAACAGCAGAACAAGAACAAGCTTCTTATTCTGAAATTATCCCCACTGCCGCTACTTCCATCACCACAGAATCCATCATTCCCACAGAACCCATCGTAAGGGCCTCTTTGTTGTTACCCGAAGATCCTTGGCGCGAAGTGACACAAGGATACGTACTTTCCAATGGGAATGTCTGGCTTCTTACCCGTCCTATTTTCGAGAAAGGCGATCCCCCAGTAGTGAATCCTTGTGCGGAGCAAAATATTTGTCCCATACAAAGCTGGCTCGTGAATCTTGAGGAAGGTATCGCATATCTTTCTTCAGAACAAAATAGTTATGGATCTTCCGCAAGCGTTTCTGTGTATGAGCCAAGTACGTTTGGAGAAAAATCACTACATGTCGTCTGGGTCATCTACGTCGGTTTTTCACATACAACACGCATGGATAGAATCGAACAAATCAACATGGAAGATGGCACGATTTTGACGACAATCGGACCAACAGATTTGGATAAAAATAAGTCAGATCTTCTAGGCGCAGCACAATACAATTGTGAATTGAGTGGTGGAAGTTTTGCCAATGAAACATGTGTCTGTCCAAATACGGATTTTTACACAGGAGAATATTTATTTGATGACAAGACAGGATATTGTCTTTCTGATGCAGGCGGCCCTGTGGGCGATGCATTTTTTGCCTCAATTGGTTTACCTTACGGCTATTATAGTTATTGGAACAACATCATTTTTAGTTTATGCGAACAAAGTGGTGGATCTGTCTCTGGCGCATCCTGTCAATGTCCGGATGAGATGATTTATAGCGAAGAAACGGGAACATGTGAGTAAATAATTTTTTTCGTACTTTCAGACAACTTTCCGCAGCATTCCTGTCCCTTTGCTATACTAAAATAAACACACTAACTTTTTTCTATGGACATTCCTTCTCACAGTACAGCCAAAGATGTCTTTTCCCATCTTTTGGCTATCGTGACCTTGTATATGGGCGTCATCAGTTTTATCGCATTGCATTTTCAATATATCAACGTGAAGTTTCCAGATGTCTTGGGATTTTATTATGCTGCTGCGTTGGATATTATTCGCATGTCCATGTCGGTGCTCATGATTGCCTGGCCGGTTTTTATTTTTATTTCCTGGATGATTTACAAAGATTTGCGCAGCACACCAGCGAAAACAGGAATGGGCATTCGCAAATGGCTTTTATATCTCACCTTGTTTATCGCTTCCATTACGATCATGGTGGATTTGATCACGCTCATCAATTATTTTTTAAACGGAGAAATCACCACACGTTTTGTGTTGAAAGTCGCTGTTGTGTTGATCGTCGCTGCCGCGGTGTTCGGTTATTACCTTTGGGATTTACGGCGTGATATCGGAGCGAAAACTCTATGGGCGCGAAATGTGGCGATCATAACCGCTATTCTTGCCGTGAGTACAATTGTGTTGGGATTTGTATTTGTAGGAACACCCTCTGAGCAGAGATTGGTGCGTCTAGATGCGCAGCGCGTAACAGATTTATCCATTATCCAAAACGAAGTCATCAATTATTATTCTCTCAAAAGAACTTTACCTGCCACTTTGGAAGATCTTACTAATTCCATTTCCGGTTTTGCAGCGCCTCTAGATCCGGATACACAAGCTGCCTATGAATATGCGGCAATGTCAGATATTGATTTTGAACTGTGCGCCACGTTTTCTACAACGACAACATCCATCGAAGGTCAGCAGGCTTCGTATCCTGAATATTATGGCAGCGCCTATGGCCAAAATTGGACGCATGAGAGCGGTCGCGTTTGCTTTACTCGTACGATAGATCCGGAATTGTATCCATCCACTTCTATCAACAAAGAAGAGTTCTTGTATCAATAAACATGTCTTCCACTTTTCTCTGGCGCGTTTTTCTTGCGACAGCATTTGTTCAGGCTATCGGTAGTTTTTTGTATTTTGTTTTGTTGGAGAATGAGACAGCGATTCAGTTCACTTATACGGCAACAAAGACCATCATGGTATTTGCTCCGCTTGCGCTTCTTTTGTGTGGATTTAAAATGCCAAGCCCGACAAAAGGAAAAGAACACGGTCGTTCTCTTTTTTTGGGAATAGGATCAGGGGCGGGCATCTTCGTTCTTATCTTGATTGTCTACCAACTTTTTTTCTCCGTGTTTGCACCTTATGCTCCTGCGCTATTCGCAAAGATCGTTGAGGTCGGCATCTGGGAGTATTATTGGATTGCGGCCATTGGGATCAGTTTGGTTCATTCGCTTTTGGAAGAATATTATTGGCGCTGGTATATCGTAAAAGGACTGGAGACACATCTCGCTTTTTTCCCGTCTCTGTTGATTGGGAACGCTCTTTTTACCTTGCACCACTACCTCATTCTTTCCCAGTTCGTTTCTTTACCTTTGACGTTTCTTCTTGGAACCTGTGTCGGTCTCGGTGGATGTCTTTGGTCACTTATCTATCGTAAAACAGGATCGCTGTTGGGTGCATGGGTAAGCCACGTTTTTGCTGATCTCGCCATCTTTATTGTCGGATATTTTCTTGTTTTGTCCTTCCTGTAAGATCTGCTATAATTTTCCTATATGGAATCAGATCAAACCACAACAAATGAGATCATGGAGTTTTTGCAAGAACACATGGTAACAAAACAGGAGCTGAAAGATGAGCTTAAACACATGGTAACAAAACAGGAGCTGAAAGAGGAACTGCAAAAGCTTCGACTTGATTTTCTTGATTCCATGGACGAAAAGATCAGTACACTCAAGGGGGATCTCACCGTGATGATGCGTGGAGAAGATAAAAAACTTGCAGCTCTGATCGGTTTATTAAAGAACAAGCAAGTGATTGATGAACAAGAAGCTCGAGCATTATTGTCTTTACATCCGTTTCCTCAAATATAAAGAGATCTCAAAGTCCAAAACAAAAACCGCTTCGAGTTATTTCATGAAGCGGTTTTTTAAGTCTCCGGAGACCCGAGGTACGAGCTAGGGTAAGGAGAATCTTCTTGTGTCATATTAGTCGAGGGCAACGGGGCTTGGTTCTTCCCGAGCACTCTTATAGCGGAGCCAAGCTGTCGTTAACATAGTCCCGACGGCACAACCCAGGGCGTACAAAAGAATATTGTGTACGTTCCCGATATTGTCCATCACGGACTGAAGCACGTAATACCAAATGAGAATGTTAAGGACAGTCGTGAGACCGCTGGCAATGACCCTGGTCTCGGAGACCATATGTGTCCAGGCAGAGATGACGATCATCTCAAGGATGCCGACAAAAAAGAGGATCATAGGACAGTCGGTTAGAATAAAATGGACATGTGGGGTCGACCTTTTATCGCTCCTTTTCAGGTTCCCACGGCCAAAGAAGAGCGAACAAAAAACGCCGGTTACCTGACGCTTTTTGCGCTTAAATAATAGCTTTTTTGGAGGATTTGGTCAAGGTGAGTGTCCACAGCTTCTCGGAGGAGGCAAAGGGACAGTGAGATCGATCTGTTATACTGTAATGGACTATCATTTTTTATCTTTTTAACATTTAACGTATGAAAAAAGCCTTTTTCTTTTCCTTACTAGCTTGCGTTGTCTTCTTGGGGTTTGGGTGCTCTTCAACCGATCCAGAAGCAGGAGACGAAGCTTCAGAGGGGAAATACCGCAAGGTAACGACACAGGGGACTCTAGAGTTTTCTTTTGATCCCTCTACTCTCACCACTCCTGGACTTCTTGCCTGTCATGCCGATGGGGAAGTCAAAATGCAGTGGTGGTTTGATGAGGATGGGGGAGAAGCAATCGCGCAACAAAGTGTGGTAACAGTTTTGGATCATGACTGTGATAATTTTGGCACAGCCTTACCTTGCCCCACCGATCTTGCAGACGGACAAGACACATCTTTATCTTTTGAAGCATTTGCACGTTTGCTCCCAAGCGAATCAGTTTATACAAGCGGAGATACTACCATCCTCCAAGACCAACTTGATTTTGTCGTGAAAACTCTTCCTCCCTCTACAGCACTCACATTGTTACAGTCTTGTTCAACACAGTCGATTTCCGACTATGGCGGAAGTTTCAATCAACTCCTTCTTCCTTTTACCACCGAACAGCGGAGCACAAGTATTGAGATAGGGAAAGTCAAAGTTTATTCTCAAGAAGATTTTCCTGCGACAGGTGGTTATCTGGCGGATATCAATCTGACGATCACGGAAGAGTGGACGGATACCTTACCACGCTAAATTATGTGTACAAAAAAATGGATTCTTTTTTTAGGGGGCGTTTGTTTGACGCTTGGAATTATTATTGCGATTTCTTTTCTGTTATGGCCGACGGTAAGCATATCTGAACCTGTGACAGAACAAGATGACGATAACATCACGGTAATTCCTTCCACGATGAAAGATCCTCCGATAGGCAAGTACTTAACCTTTGTCATCAATGTGCATGATTGGGTGTATCCAGAACTAAGCATTGCGACGGTGAATCACGTTTTAGATCTTCATGAGCAATATCAGATTCCCGTGGACATTTACCTTAATGATCCTCTCTTGCAGATCTATTTGGAAGAGGCGCCTGAACTCATTGAACGTTTAAAAACATCTCCTCTTGTTGCTGTGTCGTATCATGTGCGTCCGCCCGCACCTTATCATTCGTTTGATTTTGTGGGGTTGGATGATTTGAGTCAAGGCGCTTTGGAAGATCTTTTATATGATTATGAAACGTCTCGGATCGATTTGGAAACAGGTGAGCCTACGGACGAACCAGGAGGATACGATTATCTTAAACAGGCAATGGGATATGCTCCGTACGCAGTTGGAGGAACGTCTACGAGCACTCGAATATCTCGAGCACTGTCAGATCTTTATACGCAGATGGGTGCCACATTTTGGGTTTCCCATAACCGTATCATCGAATGGAGAGATCAGTATGAGCATCTTTGGCAGCGTCCAGAAGATGTGGAGATTAAAATGTATGAACGGAAAATATATTTTTCTGCACAAACGCTTATTGAAGATTCTCTGAATGATCTTCCTTCGTATCGTCCAGCTTTCATGAATCTTAAATGGCATGAAAATAATTTTTATACTTCTGGGACGACTTGGGGCGCTGTCTATTGGGAAGATCCGGATGAGAAAAGCGGAGATTTTGAGCCACCTTTTGACTTATCGCGGGCAGGAGAGGGAGTGCCCATGAAAACGCAAGTCGAACAAGACGAGCAATGGCGCAGATATGAAGAGGCTCTGCAGTACACGCAAGATCACACAGATTCCATTACTGTCGTGAATATGCGTATGTTGGTAGAGTATCTACCAGAGTAAGAAAAATCGTCTAGCAAAAAAGCTCCCAACAGTGGGAGCTTTTTGTGAATAACAAAAAGGATCATTGCTGATAGACAGGGAAATAGTAGGTTTGTGTTTCCCCTCCAAGTAATCGTGCTTTCGCAACGACATAGAATGTTCCTTCGCCCAAGTCCTCAATCGTGCAACCACCACCAAAGAAAGAGCGATCGTTTACTTTTGTTGTGGTTGCTGTGCAGAGAATAGAAGAAGGATCCGCACTTGAGACGATTTTTATGGTTGCCGATAAAACTTCTTCATCCACCGTGATGGTGAGATCTGTTGGATCAAATGATTGAAAGTTGATGTGTGCTTCTTGAGCAAGTTCGACTACGGTTTTTCCACTTTCTTCTGCAAAACCTTCTTGATTTCCTCCAAAAGAAGAAAGGGAAATAATGGCTTGTTTTTCGGATACAATTTCTGTATCTTCTGTCGCCTCGGTCGGAGAAGTTTCTTCATCAACAAGAGAGGTTTCTTCGTCAAGACCTAAAGCTTCTTCACTGACACCTTCCGCCGAAGTATCAGAGACATCATCAATTGGAATGATTTTTTCCGTGACGCAACCCGCGCCAACAAAAAGAAAGAATGATGCTAGCAAGACGAACGTTATTTTTGCATTTTTCATACAAAATAGAATGAAGATTTATTTGATAGAGTTTATGTTTGTTGTCTTCCTTGAATAGCGCTGCCGAGCGTGATGTCATCTGCATACTCAAGACTTGCTCCTGCGGGAAGCCCACGCGCGAGGCGTGTGACTTTTATAGGAAATTCAGATAAACGTTTTGCCAAATAGAGTGTAGTTGTTTCTCCTTGAATCGTGGACGGAAGAGCAAGGATCACTTCGGTGATGGTGGAAGAGGAGCGAAGACGGTCCAAAAGTTCGCGAATGCGAAGTGTCTCTGTTGTGATTCCATCCATGGGATTGAGCAAACCACCAAGCACATGATAGCGTCCCTTGTACACATCCGTAGATTCGATTGTTGCAATATCACGCGATTCTTCCACAACACAGAGAATACTACGATCACGCGAGGAGCTTTTACAAATGTCACATATTTCCGTTTCCGTATAAGAAAAACATTCCGGGCAGATATGAATGTGATCATGGAGTTGTTGAAGCGCGTGCGCCATGAGTTCAGCGTCTGCAGATGGTTGTTTCAAAATATAATACACATAGCGCAGAGCGGTTTTTGGCCCTACGCCAGGAAGCCGCGCAAAGGCGGCCATGAGATGCTGAATCGGTTCAGGAAACCGACGCATACCTAGAGTCCAAGATTTTTGAACGCATCTAGTCCACCCATATCTTTCATTCGCGAAGCCATTTTGTGTTGGATTTTTTTGATGACGTCTTTGAAGGCTTCTTTGAGACCATTCGTCAAACGTTCTTTATTTCCAATAAGCTCATCATCAATTTGTAAATCCAGAATTTCCTGATTGCCATTCATTGTGACCACGATTTTTCCACGAGCACCTTCTCCTTTTTCAATAATCTGATCAAACTCATTTTTCATGGTCTTGGCTTGGTTGCGCAAATCTTTGATCGCTTTGATTTTGCTGAACATAAAAGGTTTTAAAAATAATAAGCATGATTATAACACGACATCCTACAGGAAACCGAAGGATTTTAGAATCCGATTTCTTCGACAGGCGGGCCAAAATCAGTAGGCAACGGTTCGCCACTTGGATTGGGATCCAGGGGTGGGGGAGGGATTAGGCCTCTGGGGGGTGCGGGAATAGTTTGAGAAGGACCACGTTGTTGTGGAGTAGCCGAACGATCAAGGTTTAAGAAAGATGTGCGGCGAGCATCAAAGAACATGCGCACCATACCTGTGGGGCCGTTACGATGTTTGGCTATATGGATTTCCGCAACATTGCGTTCTTCAGGCGAGAGATCGTCGATTTGATAGCTGCGATCCGCGGACTTGCGGTAAATAAACATCACTACATCGGCATCTTGCTCGATGGAACCAGAATCGCGTAAATGGGAAAGACGTGGGATTGCAGGTTTACTCATTTCCACCGCGCGTGAAAGCTGGGCAAGTGCGAGAATAGGAAGATCGAGCTCACGCGCGATTTGTTTGAGGCCGCGAGAAATTTCAGAAACTTCTTGCACACGATTTTCTGTTGAAGAAGATCTAGATCGTCCTTCCATGAGTTGGAGATAATCAATAACAATGAGGCCGAGTTTGTGTTCCGCTTTGAGCCGTCGCGCTTTAGTGCGTAGTTGCATGATATTAAGCATGGCATTGTCATCAATAAAAATCGGAGCTTCAGATAAATCACCCAACGCTTTTCCAATACGAGGGAAATCATCATCACGATCAGAAAGCCGTCCGGTGCGCAGCTTCCACAAATCCACATTGGCCTGCGCGCAAATCATGCGATCTACGAGTTGTTCTTTAGACATTTCAAGCGAGAAAATCGCCACAGGAACTTTGCTTTTTACCCCAACATGGCGCGCGATATCCAAAGCTAAACTGGTTTTTCCCACCGAAGGACGCGCGGCAAGAATCAACAAATCGGATCGTTGCATACCACCGAGCAGATGATCGAGTTCGGTGTAGCCTGTGGAAACACCGCGAAGTTTTCCTCGTTCACGATGGAGTTCATCAATACGTTCAAACGCGCCAGCCAAGACACTGCGCAAAGGGACAAAAGAATTTTTATTGAATTTTTCCGAGACATTAAAAAGCGTATGCTCGGCTGCATCCATGGTTTGTTCAATATCATCTTCTTCCTGAAATCCCAGCCGAGTGATTTCAGCTGCTGCACCCAATAGCCGCCGCAAAGTGGATTTTTTTTGTACAATATCCGCGTAGTGCGCTACATGCGCTGAAGTGGGAACCATATTGCTCAACTCCACCAAGTACGCGCGCCCACCGATTTTTTGCAACGTACCTTTTTCTTCCAACCGGTTTCCCATCGCCAAAATATCCAAAGGTTCGTGACGTTCAAACAGATCGAGCATGCAATCAAAAATCAACCGGTGTGCATCGCGATAAAAATCTTCGGGATGCAAACGGTCGGCGATATTCATCATGCTCTCTTTATCGATCAAAATACTTCCAAGGAGAGATTGTTCAGCTTCTAGATTGTGAGGGGGGATGCGTTCCGTGCTCATAGTGCCCTTATCTTATCACGGCGCTTGCGCACTTCAACCAAAAAGAGGGGATGAGCTGTGATATAATTGGGGAGAACTATGCAAACGCATTCTTTTTCTACGCTCCGATCTGTTTTTATTTTGATTGGATCTATTGTGGGGGCCGGTGTTTTTGGAGTTCCTTATGCTCTGGCACAAAGCGGACTTTCTTTAGGACTTCTTCTTTTGCTCGTGATGGGCACGTTGATGACCGTGTTGCTTCTCATGAATGGCGAGGTTATTTTACAAACTCCCGGACGTCATCGTATTGTCGGTTATTCCAAGATTTATCTCAAAGGTCATTGGTGGATATTGGCATTTTTCGGATTAGTTGCCACTGCATGGGGAGCTATGTTGGCTTATTTGTTGGTGGGGGGAGATTTTTTGTCTTCTCTTTTTTCTTTGGGCGGGTGGCAAGTTTCTCCTTTTTGGTGCGCATGGATTCTTGCGATTTGCGCGGGGTATGCGATTTTTCGCGGTCTCCGTTTTGCCTCCAAAGCGGAAGTGGTGGTCATTGGACTCATCCTTTTCCTTTTTCTTTTCGTCGTGCTTGCTTCCGCTCCTTTCGTCAAAGCTCCTCATCTTTTTACGATCCATTGGTCTCAAGCTTTTTTCCCTTATGGTGTATTGCTTTTTGCTCTTTCCGGAAGCGGAGCGATTCCGGAAATCAAAGATGTATTGGGGAAACGAGCCAAAAGTCTTATGGGGTTTGTGATTCTCGGCGGGATGGGAACCATCATTCTTTTATACGCGCTTTTTAGTTTCGCGATTATTGGGGTGACAGGATCTTTGACAACGCCCGTTGCTTTTGATGGGCTTATTCCGCTATTGGGAGGTGCATTTCATTTTCTCGTGTCCCTTATAGGTTCTTTGATCACGCTCTCTATTTTTATGATGATCGGCGTGGAACTCAAACATCTATTCCGCTATGATTTTTCTATTTCCAATGGATGGGCATGGGCGCTAACACTCTTTCCTCCTTTGCTGTTGTATCTTGCAGGATTTCGTGAGTTCGTTGTGATTATCGGATTTGTAGGCGCGGTTTTCGGGGGGATTCTTGGTATTATGAGCGTGTGGATTTATGAACGCATGCGACAAAGGTTACAAAAAGGGCATCACTATTGTTTCCATGTGCCCAGGGGGGTCAGCCTTATATTAATCCTCGTATTTCTTGCGGGGATGATAACTGAGATAGTGAATCTCGTGCGATGAAGCTCTGTGTAGCTCTACCGCGCGGTATCAAGCGAAATTCTTCCGTAGCCGAATAACTCCACAGCTTGGCCTACTCCGCGAAAGCAGCTTCAGCTGCGAAGGTCGGACTGTGGGGGTATTCGGCGAAGGAGAATAAAAAATCTCGGAAAATTATTCCGAGGTTTTTTGTTGTTGATAGGCTGCAAGGACATTGGTGAGAAGGAGAGCGACGGTCATAGGTCCGACTCCTCCGGGGACAGGCGTCATCCATCCCGCGACTTCGATCACGTCGGGCGCGACATCACCGACGATTTTTTGTTCCACCTTGGTGGTGCCCACATCAATCACAATGGCTCCTGGTTTAATCATTTCTTTGGTGATAAGGCCAGGATGACCGACGGCGGAGATGAGAATGTCTGCCTCGCGTGTTTTTTGTGCAAGAGAGGGATCGTCGGAAGGGATAATCAGACTTTCTATTCCGTAGGTGTCGAGAAGGTGGGTCAGAGGTTCGCCGAATAATTTACTTCCGATAATCACGGCGTGTTTTTTTGAAAGATCCAGATGTGTGGCTTCGATGAGTTTCAAAATTCCCAAGGCCACAGCCGGAGCAAGAGTGGGCGTTCCTTGACGCAAGCGTTCCAGATTTTCCGGATGAAAACCATCCACATCTTTTTTGGGATCAATCGCCGCGATGAGCGGATCGGGATTTTGTCCGGGCAAAGGAAGTTGTACCAAGATGCCTGTGACATCGGCTCGCGCGTTTAATTGTTCGATACGATCTAAAAGTTCTTGCTCACTCACAAAAACCGGGTAGGCAAACAATTCAAAACCAATTCCTACTTCCTGGCATGCCAATTGTTTTAAATGCACATACGTATGCGACGCTGGATCAGTGCCAACCAAAATCACCGCAAGTTTGGGTTGTGTCTTGCATGATTTTATTTTTTCCATCACACCTTGCCGTTCTTGCTGCGCCAATAATTTTCCATCAAGGAGTATGCCCATAAAGTGCGGTCATCATAACATGGCCCTCGCAGACCCTCAACGGTTTGAACATCTTTCTCTTTTTCCTGTATGCTAGAAACATTATGAAATCACATTCTTCATTCGTTCTTTTTGCCATTGTTTGTGGCATCGTAGCTGTCCTTGCTTACCTTCTTGTGTTTTGGTATCCGATGATTGCGGATCAGTTCGCACAAAATGAGGGAGTGGAACAGACACAAGTGACAGAAATACCTGCGGAAGATGTTGTGGAAGAAACCACGACAGATATTGCGGATCTTTCCGAATCACGTTTTTTAAATCTCAAAGTTGTTTCTATTTCCGAAGCGTATGACGTGAGTATTCGCCTACGCACCGGGTGGATCGAAAATCCCACGCGTGGTGTGAGGCAAAGTGTGCGTATTCATGAGCCTATGAATTTGGAAGTCGAAACCTATCCGGTAGTGATTTTTGTCCCTGGAGGTTCAAGCAATGGGCGGTCGTTTGACGAAGAAGTAGGAGGAGACTATTCAGACGCGGATTATTTGGCTGCTGAAGGCGTGATCGTGATCACGTATTCTCCTTTGGGAACCGAGGAAGATGCTACTGAACCATTGGATCATCAAGGCTTTGCAGATCAAGATGGACTTGCCGCCATTATCATGGCTGCCAAACAACTGACAAATGCTGATCTAGAACAAATCGGCGTGGCAAGTTTTTCCTATGGCATTACCGGAGCTGCGGGTGCCTTATCGCGTTATCCTGATTTGGGTGTGAAGTTTTTAGTGGATTGGGAAGGGCCGTCAAGTCGTGAATATACAACGGTCGGATGCAAGGATCCCACACCTATGCCCGAGGGAGAGGAAGACAATCGCGTCGCATCTGTTTCTTGTGAGGATGAATCTTTTTGGATAGAGCGCGAGGCGGCGAATATGATCGGAACAGCGAGCGTAGAATATTATTTGAGAGTTCAGTCTACGAAGGATCATGTGCAGCCTACCTATGGGCATACGCTTGAAATGATTTCCGCGGCTGTTGGAACGATTCCTTGGGTGCGTGTGAATAGTGGGGAAGTGAATGTGATATATGAGACAGACGATGATGTCCCTGTCATATCCACGGGTCCATCGTATTTTTCTTCTTATGGTTTGCCGTATGTCTTAGAGTTGATAGCCGCTCCTCCCACAGCCGCAGAGTGGTTTGAGGAGTAAGAGCAATCTATGTCTTTTTTTCGATCAACTTCGGATCCCTCCTTTCGCGAAAGGAGGGATGAACCCGCTCATTCAGAAGCTCTACATGAAGCCATCATGGATTCAGTGTCAAGCACCCGCAATTCCATTCCCGAACAATATCGTGCGCATTTCGAGACTCTCCGACAGGAGATTATTGATTTTGCCACAGCTCATGGGATTCCGAGAGACTTACTCGCCAAACCTGACGCTCTCCGTGAAGCCGCACAAAAACTTTCCACCCCTGACCTTGAACAACTTGCTACTCTTTTTGAACGCTTTGAATATCTGCTTGCTCATAAAGAGCCTTTGAAGAATAAAGAAGCCCTAGAGTATGCACAGGAGTATTATCACCTCAAAGAGCAATATGATGCACAAGTGGAACTTCTCAAACAAATAGGTATTCTTCATCCAAGAAAAGAATCAAAACGAACTAAAAGTCTTTCCACTCTTTTTCATTCCCTTCTCCCTTTTGGAAAAAAGAAAAGACCCGAAACACCGACTAAAATGGAAGAGCGAGAGATTTTTTGTATTACTGGTGTGGATGGAAACGAGTATCTTATTCCTAGTCTCGAACAAATCGCTATCCATCTCTTTGAACGTCGTGAGACTCTCGAAACCAAACGTGATCAAGGATTCACTAAACTTCTTCTCGTTCCCTTTGCAGTTGATCTTAAGAGGATAAGCAAGCTCACATTAAAAATTTCCCCGACTCGTTCTAATGATATTTTTGTTAAAGAACCCATTGCTTATTTTTCAAGATTTTCTGATCAAGGAAAAACAAAACTTCAAATTTTAGAAGAACAAAAAAAAGATGCACGGGTGATTTCTGGTTGGAGAGTCCTTCTTTTTCAAGCACCACACCAAGGCACACTTGGTTTTCGCGAAATTCCAAGGAAAGGAAGAGGGTGTGAAGAAGGTGTAGATATTCCACGTCCTGATATAGAAGCTGGTCAAACATCTAAAAATTATTCAGACACCATCATTCATGCTCAAGGAAATCAGGATTCTCCTTATTATGGAGAGTCTGGCATGATGCCTGAGGATTGGTTTTTTGCTTTCGCAACGCATTTTAAAGAAACAGGGAATTTTTTGAATGATTGTAAAGGTGATGGAGATGGCGATGGCATAAGTTTAATAGGGGCTGTTTTCACGTCATGGGATGCATTCCCAAAAATACACATAAAGGGTGATCATATTGATTTTAGCTGGTCAAAACTTCATCATAGAAGTTATGGATTTGGCACGCGTTTTGTTGTGGAGGTTTAATACATGCCCATCAAATTTCAGAAACGAAAAAACAAGGGTAGGAGCCCTTGTTTCGTTTATGTGTCGCGATTCGGGAAACGGTGGAACCAATCCGAGACAGCCTTGATATGTGTCTTGTGCACGACGAGGATTGAACATCCTGGCGCGTGTACATCATTGATATCGATCGTGTAGGGCAGAGCCTTGAGGATACCGTCGTCTTGGGTTTCCAGACGCAGCGGAACATATCCCAGCTTTTCACTGATGCCCATGACCGGCGCCCAGTCCCAAGGCAGATGGGGATTGTTACCCAACAGTAGGATGCCGCCGACTTCACCTTTCCACATTCGAGCAAAGCTCAAGCCGATGCTTCCGCCTTCGATCTCGAAATCTTTGAAGAGATTCTGACTTTTGTCCGCGCGGGGGATGAACCTCCGGCGGATCGCGGGAGCGAACTCCCACGGATTTTTGCGCACAAGCAAGTACTGCTCTGAAAGCGGACGCGTGGGATCAAGAAGATCCAGACGCAGGCGCGCTCCCACACGATCCATGCGATGCACCTTGGAAGAACCTGGACGGAAGTAGTAGATCTCCCCGGTCATCACATCTTCGATACAGACGCCAATGACGACGTCTTCTTCCAAAAGTGCGATCATGGTAGCGATACCATGCGATTGCATACGTCCAAACGCCTTGGTGCCATCAAGCGGATCCACGGTCCAACGACGCCTGGGGTGGCTGTTGACATCAGGTTCAATACGCAGATGTTCTTCTTCGGCCACAATGCCATAGCTTGGGGTGGTAGCCTCAAGCACGGCGAGGATGGCTGCTTGTGCGGCTTTGTCCGCAGACGTCACAAGATCAGTGAGAGTGCCATCGTGAGCGCATTTGGGTTCACGCTCAAAAGAAAAGCGTTCGAGTCGTACAATACAAGCCGCGCGATCGGTAGCTTCACGGATGATGAGACCAAGAGTGTCATCAGTCAAAACTTCACGACTTGTGGTTTCGTTCATGCAGACCTCCTTGTTGGAAAGAACAGACCCAATTTTTTACGCGAAAGAAGGCCAATTGTCAAACCCCCTTGGAAAAACGTACAATACATTCACCTATGACACTTCACACAATTGATCCAGAGATCGCAGAGGATTTGCAAAGCGAACTTACGCGACAGCGAGAAGGTTTGGAAATGATTCCCTCCGAGAATTTTGTTTCGCCAGCTGTGCTCGAAGCTTTGGGATCCATCGGCACGAATAAATATTCCGAAGGCTATCCAGGTAAACGTTACTATGGCGGATGTCAGTATGTTGATCGCATCGAGCAAACCGCGATTGATCGCGCCAAGAAACTTTTCGGTGTGGATCATGCCAATGTGCAACCGTATTCCGGATCTCCGGCAAACATGGCCGTGTATTACGCCTTGCTCAATCCGGGAGATACGGTGATGGGCATGCATCTGTATTTTGGTGGCCACATGACTCATGGACTCAAGGTGAATTTTTCCGGGACATTGTACCGCTCGGTGCAATATCAAACGCGGCCAGATGGATATTTGGATTTAGATGCTATGGATACGCTTGCTCAAACAGAAAAACCAAAAATGATCGTGGTGGGTGCGACAGCCTATCCACGAAAGTTTGATTGGAAAGCACTCAAAGATATTGCCGATCGTGCAGGAACTTTTCTTCTTGCAGACATTTCTCATATTGCCGGACTGATTGTTGGAGAAGAACATCCTTCTCCTGTCGGGTATGCAGATGTGATCACCACGACCACGCACAAAACTTTACGCGGACCTCGAGGCGCCATGATTTTATGCAATGGCAATCCGTCCACTCCGCTTAAAAAAGTAGAACGTACAAGAGAGAATTTTCCTACCTTGATTGATCGCGCCATTATTCCAGGTCTTCAGGGTGGCCCGCACAATCATCAAACCGCAGCGATTGCCGTGGCTCTTAAAGAGGCTGCCTTGCCGGAGTTCAAAACATACGCCCACCAGATCGTCCTTAATGCAAAAGCGCTTGCTGATCGTCTGCTTGAGCATGGGTTTGATTTAGTCACAGGCGGAACAGATAATCATTTATTGCTTGTTGATTTACGGCGCAAAGGTGTGACAGGCGCGCAAGCGGAAAAGGCTTTGGATGCGGCCGGGATTACTTGTAACAAAAACACCATTCCTTTTGATCCGCGCCAACCGTTTGATCCTTCGGGGATTCGATTGGGAACGCCGGCTATTACCAGTCGTGGCATGAGGGAAGAAGAAATGAAGCAGATCGGGGATTGGATATTAGAGGTCGTGGAGCATTGGGAAGATGGAGATCGTCTTGCCTCGATTCGTCTGAACGTCAAAGAGATGACTGATCATTTTCCTCTTTATCCAGGATTGACCTATGTTTGATTCTATACAAAAAGTTTATTTGGTCGGGATCGGAGGGATCGGCATGTCCGCGCTTGCCAAATGGTTTTTGTCACAAGGAAAACAAGTGAGTGGATCTGATTTGGTTTTGTCCATGATCACTCAAGAGCTGACAGATCGCGGCGTAAATGTTTTTGAAGGACAAGCGGAAGATCATATAAGCGAAGATGTGGACTTGCTTGTTTATTCTTCCGCTGTGCCAGAAGAGAATGTTGAGCGTTTGAAGGCGCGTACTTTGGGGATTCCCGAAATGACTTATGCCCAGGCGCTTGGAGAAATGTCAAAACAATTTGTGACGTTGGTTGTGTCCGGTACCCATGGAAAAAGTACAACGACGGCCATGTTGGGGTTGATATTGGAGGCCGCAGGTTTGGATCCAACCGTGATTGTGGGATCACGCGTTCCCACGTTTGCAGAAAAAAATTTTCGCGCGGGAAAGGGAAAATATTTTGTCGTGGAGGGATGTGAATATCGCGCAAACATGCTCTCCCTTCACCCTGCGATGATTGTGCTCACCAATATCGAAGAAGATCATTTAGATTATTATCGTGACCTTGATCATATTCGCGAAACGTTTCAGACGTTTGTGGATCAAGTTGGAGAGGGAATGGTTGTATGGAATGCAGATGATCCGCAGTCAAGAAAACTTACCATGTCTCATGGGGTCAGTTATGGTTTTGGCAATGGGGCGATGTATCAGGCAAGGAATCGACAGATGGATCAGGGAATACAAAAAGCAGAGGCGTGGAAAGAAGATGTATCTCCGGCAACCACCCCTCATCCCTCCTCTCGCGAGAGGAGGGATCGACCCTCCTTGGAAAGGAGTGGGATGGAAAAGCTTGGAGAGATAATTCTTCGAGTTCCTGGCGCTCACAATATCTCAAATGCTTTGGCCGCCATGGCTGCGGCAATGGAAGTCGGTGTGTCTTTTGATGTATGTGTAAGCACACTGGCAAATTTTCGCGGGATTTGGCGCAGGTTTGAGATTCTTGGAACATGGAAAGGAACTCAAGTGATTTCTGATTATGGTCATCATCCCACCGAGATCAAAGCGACTTTGCAAGCCGCGCGCGAGTTTTATCCGGGTCGGCGCATTGTGCTTTGTTTTCAACCACATCAACATGCGCGTACCATTGCTCTCAAAGAGGAACTCGCACAATCTGTTACTGGAGCTGATGTGGTGATCATGTCCGAGATTTACGAAGTGGCCGGGCGTACTGAAAGAGCATCAATTTCCAGTAAAGATGTGGTCATCTTGGCACAAAAGATTTCTCCAGAAAAAACATTTTTATTTGCGCGAGATTTTGTGGAAGCTCGTCGTCTTTTAGAAGAGCAGATTCAATTCAATGATATTTTGATTATTCAAGGCGCGGGAGATATTGATGATCTCGCACGTTCTCTTGTATGAACACGCAAACATTTCAATCTCTTGTGAAACGTCCGATCAAAGAACAAGAGCTATTGGCTCCTTATACAAATTTTCGTATTGGCGGTCCGGCAAAATGGATGGTGGAAGTGGAGAGTGTGGGAGAATTGCAAGCCGTCTTAGCGATCGCAAAACAAGAAACAATTCCTTTTGTGATTTTGGGAGGAGGATCCAATATGCTCGTCAGTGATCATGGATTTGACGGGATCGTGATTCGTATGCTTTTGCGAGAATATAACATCGAAGGAAGTCGAATTTGGGCACAGGCAGGATTGCCGACGGTTGCAGTTGCTCGTGCAGCAGGGGACGCAGGACTGACAGGATTTGAATGGGCTGTGACTTTGCCTGGAACGATTGGCGGAGCGGTGCGTGGGAATGCCGGATGTTTTGACAGAGAGATCAAAGACGTTCTGGTTTCCGCTACCTTGTTACGAGATGGAGAGATCGTTGAGGCGGGGAAAGAAGATTTGGCTTTTGGGTATCGTGATTCTGTTTTGAAACACAGAAAAGATATTCTTTTAGATGTGACATTTGAACTTGCGCCTGGGGATCATGAGAAGATTTTGGAAAAGATGCAGATGTGTTTACAAAAACGTCGTGAGTCTCAACCGACTTTTGGTGGATCTGCCGGATGCTTATTTAAAAATTATCAGATTGAACATGAGGAAGAGCTCGCGCGTTTGCAAAAAGTTTTAGAGCTTCCACCTGCAATGATCGAGAAGCGTTTGATCTCGACCGGATGGCTTATTGATCAGATGGGGCTTAAAGGATTGCGGATCGGAGATGCACAGATCAGTGAGCAACATGGAAATTTTTTGTTGAATAGGGGAAAGGCAACGGCAGAGGAAGTGATGCAACTTATCTCTTTTATTAAAACAAAAGCGCAAGAGAAATATGGGATCGTGCTAGAAGAGGAAGTTCAGTTGATCGGGTTTGGGGATTGACGGTTTGTAGGAGTTTGCATGGGAGTTCATGTTACAATAAAGACAAGAATTATTAACCTTTGAACTTATGCGTATCATCTCATTTCTTGGGTCAAACATGGAAATCACGGACGCGATCAGAACTTTTGTAGAGGAAAAGGTACAAGTTTTGGAAAAAATGACGGAAAAATGGGAGCCTGCGGAATTACGGATCGAGGTAGGGAAGACAACTAATCATCATGCCAAGGGTCCTTATTTCAAAGCCGAGATGCAGTTGAGTATTCCAGGTGAGGTGCTGCGATCGGTTGAGGAATCAGAAGATTTGTATGAGTCGGTTGATAAGGTGCGTGATAGTTTGCGTCGGCAGCTTAAAGAGTATCAAGAGCGTCAACAAGATCGCAGCCAGCGCGCAGGTCGTCCGGATAAAGAATAAAAAAATTACCCCATAGATATAGTCCTCACATCATGAAACAGGATTTATCCATCCATAGGAATGGCGGTTTGCTTGTCCTTCGCGTAGAAAAATCCTCAATGTATCTCTAGATACATCTGCGGTTTTTCTGACGCTGCAGGACGGCGCATCCCATCCATTCCTTTGGCGTCTAAAGTCCCATTTCATGATGTGAGGACTATAAACGAACCATGGGGTGTTTGTTACTCTTCTTTTTGGAGGAAACCTTATGAACGTTCTTTTCGCAACAACGAACCAAGCAAAGATGACGCGTATGCGTGCCTTGATGCAGGGCACGACTATTACTTTTCTTTCCCCGACCGAGGCGGGTTTGATTGTGCGTGAAACAAAAGAGGGAAGTGATATTGCGCAAAATGCGCGGGCAAAGGCCTTGGCTTATTTGGGGAAAACTGAATGTTCTATTTTGGGGCAGGATGCCGCCTTTGTGATTCCTGGAGTGAATTTGGACCCCGCGCAAGTCAAAAGAAATGCGATAGGAAATCGTGAAGAGTCTTTGATGTCACAGAAGGAGATTGCACAAGCCATTTTGGATTTTTATCGCACCTTGGTAAGGGAACGCGGCGGGCGAGTGAAAGCATATTGGGATGATGCGTTTACTCTCATTTTTCCGGACGGTATGATCAAGGAGATGCGAGCAAAACGTCCCGTGATTCTTACCGATGAGATTCACGGAGCGGTCAATCCTTATTTTCCCTTGCGATCTTTGTACATCGTAGAGTCGACAGGGAAGTATGTGTGTGAGCAGACCTTGGAGGAAGAATGGCAAGAACTCCTTCCGGTTCGGGAAGCTCTGCGAACATTGTTTGGTCAGTGATACACGAACGTCCAGTCCAAGACTGGCGTTTTTTTTGTACGGTGGCTCTGGCGTGCTCGGAGGGCGGCGAGATAAAAAACGGAAACGAGGAATGGGATTGGGATCATGCAGAAGAATGAAGAGTAAGAAAAAGACCCTTGGCGTGGGGGTCTTAGGGTGATCTGCTTTCTAATCTTCACTTGCCTCGGCGAGAGATTCAGGCGCTTCTCGAATCACGCGAAAGAATCGTTGAGCTTCTGCTTTGGAGCGGAAGAAAGCAATGGCAAGGACATGGGTTGAAACCGATCCATCTCGAAATGGAAATTGCGGATAATGTGTAATGGGTCGATCGTTTTCTCTCACAGAGACATCAAACCATTCTTGCCGGTAGCTGAAGAAGGGGGAACCTTTCTTTGAGGACTCAATCCATCTTGTAAATACTTTTCTTCCATCTGCTCGAGCCAACAAGGAAATACCACGAATGTGGCACCAGTAGTCTTTGGAAATAGCGAACAATGACGGCCGCCGCTCTTGCGGTTTGGCGATTTGCGCATCTACACCATCGGTTTGTTGTACGCGATAGTAAAAGACAACACCCCAAGCAATAGCAGCGCCACACCTCCCCTGATTTTCCACAAGTCCATTTTCGATATCTTTTACTTCTTGTGAGGCTCTTTCTAAAGAAGCAAGTGCTCGACGGAGTTCATGGTTTTGCATGGTGTACCCCGCTTTTGTGAAAGAACAGAACCCTATTTCGCCATAAATTTTGTGAAAAGTAAAGAGGAATTGTGCAAAAAGTGGAAAGACTGATTGACACTCCGCGTAAATTTCCGTAGGGTTTTACTAGTTCTTTCCACCACCACAAGTACCACAAGGAGGGTTTTTTCCATGGAACCTCAAGCACATGAAAGTGTCCGACGTCTCGTTGTTCTTTCTGGTATTCGTCCTACTGGTCCTTTGCATCTGGGTAATCACCTGGGTGCGGTCAAGGATTGGGTAGCGCTGACCGAGCAGGGAGAGCATGATTGTTACTTCTTCCTCGCCAATCTTCACATGCTCACCACGCGTTCCGCTACTCTTCATGCAGAAGGCAAGAAGAGCGGGGTGGATCCGCGCGAGCTCTATGATGATCAGGTTGGGCTGGTCCTCGACCTCATGGCCGCTGGGCTTGATCCCAACAAGGCGCTCATCTACGCGCAAAGCAGCATTCCAGAACTGACCGAGCTCATGTGGCTTTTGGCCACGTTCACGCCAGTCTCCAAACTCGAGGGCATGCATCACTTCAAGGAAAAGAAAGGGCAGCTTGAGGAGGAAGGAGTCGGTGCCAACGCAGCTCTTCTGACCTATCCAGTCCTCATGGCCGCGGACATCTTGGGTGTGCAGGCTGACATCATTCCTGTGGGAGATGACCAGCGTGCGCATGTCGAGTATGCACGTGATATGGCCAGGGCGTTCAATCGTGAGTATGGCGAGCTTTTTCCTGTGCCAGATGTGTGGCAGACACAAACTCTGCGCGTTCCTTCGATCGATTGTTCGGGCAAGATGGGCAAGAGTCACCCTGAAGGATCCGTGTTCTACACGGATTCCGAGAAGGTGATTCGTCAGAAGTTCGGTCGGGCCGTGAAGGCAGTTGTGAATCCTCCGCGCACACAAAGCGATTGGAGGAATGATCCCGGAGATCCAGCTATTTGCAATGTTTTTTCTTTCTTTGACCTCGTGGGGTCGCCCGAAGACAAGGCCTGGGCAGAGGCCGGATGCCGTGGTGCAACCATTTCCTGCGGGGAGTGCAAGGCGCGTGTGGCCACTGTGGTCAATGAGATCATGGCCCCGATTCATGAACGTCGCCTGTCCCTTGAGACTGTTATCGGTCGCGCACAAGCGGTCGAGATTCTGCACGAAGGCGGGAAGAAAGCCCGTCTCCGCGTTCAAGAGATTGTGACTCGTGCCAAGGATATGGTGGGGATTCCTGCGTTCTAGCTCGCTACTACGGCGAGCTTTTTTCGTACCATAATTTATTGAACACTTTTTGGTTTCAAGAGAGGGGTGTTGGGTATAAGTGGATTGACTTTTTCATCTCACGTCGTACCATCTAGCCAGTTCCTTTCAACCTCTCTCCTCAAGGAAGGAGTCCACCATGTCCGAAGCTCGAGGTGATGCGTGGCGTTGGCCCCCTGAAGGTTCCTATGACCTGACGCGTATCGCGCGTATCGAACAGATTGCCTCTCCCTATGAGCAAAATCCTCCACCCATTTGCTACCCGGGTACCTTGCTTGATCGCGGGATGATCGCGATGGTTCCCGAACTCATGCGCAAGCAGTTGAATTGCATCGGGTTTCATACTCCCGACGGCATTGGGGAAGGTGGGTTTGATTCGATTCAAAAAATGGAAAGCGCTGCCGTTTACATGGTCGCCAGCATGCTCGGTGGTACGCCCCAAACCGTGGATGGCTACTTCTGCGGCGGTGGGACCGAAGCAAATCTGGAAGGGCTGTATATCGGACGTCAATGGCTTCGTCGCTTTGCTGATCCCCAAAGAAAGGGAATCGCAGTTCTCTGTACTCCTCTTGCGCACTATTCCATCTTTTTTAAGGGAACCAATATCCTGGGACTGACCAATCAGTTCCGATGGACCGAATGTCCAAAGTGCCATCGCGCTCACAAATTGCCCCAAAACGAAAACACCGAACATCTGCGTTTGGTGGGGGTAGATATCGAAGGCAAGATGCATTTGCCATCTTTGGAACAGGTTTTCTTCAAGGCTTATGAGGAAGGGTATCGCCAGTTCCTGGTGGTAGCAACGGCTGGTACCTGCCTCATGGGTTCGATTGATCCTATCCCCGAGATCAGTCAGTGGATGACGTGCATGAGGCGCACATATCACGCAGAGTTCTATTTCCATGTGGACGCCTCCTTTGGCGGTTTTACCATCCCATTTGCCAGTAAGGGTGATGAACACATCGGCTTTGATGTTCCGGAAGTCATGTCTGTGGCCGTGGATGCGGACAAGATGGGTCATCTCCCATATCCGGCCGGCGTTTTCCTGTGCCGTAAGGGGTTGCAGGAGCATATCGGATTGGAAGTCGCCTATATTCGCGGGCATGGAGATTACACTATCTCTGGCTCGCGCAGCGCGATCGCTCCTGTCCTTGCCTGGGACTATTACCAGCGTCTGGGCGTGGACGGTCAGACACGATATGTTCAAGCGTGCCTGAAAGCTCGTGACCACTTGCTACACAAGATTTTGGAACGATTTGAGGGAACCACTCATGTCTACCCGCTTCCGTGTTCTTCTTTCGTCAACTTCCTTCCCCTGGTTATCAACCTTGTGGACGGCAGCATTCCCGAAGATCAGATTGAACGCGGACCGCTGGCTCCCTATCACCTGCGTGGCGACGGGATTCCTACCGAACAAATGGATCCCTTGAGCTGCCCCACGATCGCCTACAAGCTGTGCATCATGCCGCACACCTTCAGCTTCCTTGACCGTTTTGTGGACGACCTCGAGACGGTTGTCCGCGCGGCCGGAAAATTCGGCCCTTAACGAACCTGCCCCACAACGGCAGGTTTTCTGTTTGTCTTTTTTCACCTGATGAGGTATTTTCATTCAAGGTCTTTACAAAAAGGAGAGAACCATGGAAAGAGAAATGATCATTCATACTGTTCCTGGTTTAGCCGCAAGAACAGGAGAAATTCGTACTTTTGGCCATGTAGTCAAGAGCATTTTTCCCGCCTCGTATCAGGGGAAAGACGTTGTTGTAAAAGCAGCTCAGTCGGATGAAGAAAAGATGGAGGTGCGAAAAAACATACTCGGATATGAGCGCATGAGGAAAATGGGGTTACACAGCATCGTTCCCGATCATTTGCTTTTTGATGTTCAAGGGAATCTTGTTTTAATTCTCGAAGATTGTGGTAGGCCTTTTTTGGAAACAGTGAAAGAATCGTCTGAACCTGATGTCATGTACGAGCAATTACTTGATCAATTGAGAGGCATCTGGCGAGTGACGAAAGAAAAAGCTCCTTCTGATCATTTTTTGGTTTTGGATCGATTGGTGGCGATTCTCTTGAACTTCGGCGATCGTTTTCTTTCCGGTTTGGTTCAAGAAAACGAATATTGGGAAGCGTTAAGAACCTTGTCCTTTCGCAAAATGTATATTCCCTTTGTTTGTTTTTCAGATTACGATTTTACACCAGATGATACGTTTCTTTCTTGTGGAAAATTGAAATACGTTGATCCGAATGCAGAAGTGCTTGGGATTCCAATCATTGATCTTGCCTGTTTCTCTGGTGTTTGCTTGGTTCACAATCTTCCTCGCGCTCCGGAACAATTGTTACAGTATCGTGAGGTTGCGATTCGTGAGGTCTCTCTCTTGTTGGAAATAGAAAAAGAAGATGCAGAAAAGATTTATGCACTTGGAAGACTTTTGCAAAGCACCCTGTCTGCCTGTGTCAGAGCGGAATCAGAGAGAGAAAAAGCAGAAGTGCTTGTCAAAGATGTCCTGTATTTCGCAAAGCAACTTTACGCGCGGTGACGTAAGAGCGGTTGTAAAAAACCCTCTTTTTTTTTATCATTGGGATATATGAAAAAACAAATAGTTGTTTTTCTTGATATTGACGGAACCCTATTGGACGTTCATCAGGAATGCAACAACCGAACACTCGTTGATGTTATTGCATCGTTAAAAAAATCAGGGATGCATTTTGGGCTTAATTCAAATCGAGCCCAAGAAGATATTCTTCCAATTATTGAACAATTTGGGCTTAATGGCCCGTTTATATTGGAAAATGGTGCTGTCATCTTGGAGCAAGTTGATGGTATCCCTGTTCTGGCGGACGGCTTGGAGTTAGCCATTCCAGGAAAGGTAAAGGAAGCGTTGCAATATGTGATTACGAAAACATTCTTCAATGCGCGACTTCATGTGGAGGATACAGTTAAGATGATCCGAGAACAGAAGCCGTTGGTTGGGCTACATTTTTTTATGAACGCATTTCGACGTTATTCGGCGAGCATTCATCATAGGAGAGATGGTGAGATGAGCAGGGAGATTGCCGTGAGATTATCAGAAGAATTGAATACCTATTTCAAACAAAATGGATGGAATTTGATTGCGCAATCTCACACTCACGGAGAAACAGTAACTGTGGAGATCCCAGGGATTGATAAAGGTTCGGCTTTACGATCGTTACGAAAACAGCATCCAGATTCCATTTTTATCGCTATAGGGGATGGTTTGGGTGAATTAGCACTCCGCGATCAAGTGGATTTTTTGTACGCGGTTTCAAACGCAATTACACCATTGAAGGAAATCGCGGATGCTACAGCAACTCAACCAATGGCTCAAGGTGTTGAAGAATTGTTAGAAAAAAAAGTGCGACCATTATTGTCTATCGACAAGGTCGCAGAGTGAAGCGAGGTCTTCGATTGTGTGATCGATGTGTTCTGGAGCAGGAGACGATTGCGGCTGTTCAGGGAACCAGACGGTGGTCCATCCAAGTTGTTTCGGTACGATGAGATTTTTTTCTGAATCATCAATCATGACAACTTGTCCTGTGTGCTTGATGGAGCGATAGGCAGGAGCATCTGGTTTTTTGATTGGTGTTTCCGGACCGTTTGCGTACAAACTTTGGAACCAATGAGCGACATCGAGAAATGAGAGCATCTCGTGTGCAAAAATGCGCGGTGAATTGGTGAGGATGCACTTTTCGCCCGGAAGCGTTGGAATGATAGAGGCACCTTTTCTCAAACCGAGGGCAAATATGGAGAAAGAGGAGGCAAGATAGGTTTGACGAATCAGATCCTCGTAAGGCAAATGGAATTCGAGAGCAAACGCGAGAATGGTCTCATCTGTCCCATGCTTTTTTTTGAGAGTCTCTTTGAGAGATGCGTAGGAACCTTCCTCAATAGTGACAAGTTTTGAAAGGACGATTTTCATACGTTGAACAACGGTTTGTTCAATCAGATGTGTCGGCCCATACACAGTATTGTCCATATCAAAAACCCAAAGCATGACGTCTCCTTGTGAAAGAACTAAAGAAAAAGTAACAGGAGAATGTTATAGCGTCAATGACGTATTCTGTGGATAAATTTTTTATGCGGCAGATTTTAAGTTTGACAAGTGTTTTGGAAAAAATATACGATGATTATCGTTCTTTCCAAGGAGACCACTTATGACTCTTTATTTTCCAGTTTCTTCCACACCATTTTTTGTAAGGGCGAGAAAAGAAGTTGAGAGAATTGCTAAAGTAGTACCCATCACGATCGCTATTTTGGATAATTGGAATTCACAAGAGGGACAGAGAACAATCCGTGTGATTTATGGTGGTTTATTTACACAGGTTTGTGAGTCTCAATGTGAGGTTTGTCCGCTTTTTCAAGCGGTGGGCGAGGATCTCTATCAAAAAGATATTCAAGAACTTGATTTCATCACATCCCTCTGTCGTGCGACAAGCGCGCATCATGAGCTTTTTACTCCATGGGCTACACAAAGATTTTTGAATTGTAAGACAAGTGTTCAATACGAAGACGCCTACGCCCGTTATGTCTTGGTCGCCTGTTTGAGCTTTGGAAAACTTTTGGCAGAACTTCTCTGGATCAAAGAGTTTCGTCTCTTGCTCTATCCCGGTTGTGACAATGAGGAAGATCTTTTAAGAGAAGAACAATTGATGAAAGAGCGCATTGTCGAAAAGATTTTACAAGGAACACAATCCAGAGGAGAAGAAGAGCGTAGAGAATGGGTTTCAGTGCTTTGGAGATTTCTGCGTTCCCCTTCGTTCTTTTTTTAAGGAGTCCCCATGTCCTTTCACATCCTTTTCGTCTGTGTAGGGAACATTCAACGTTCTGTGATTGCAGAACGAGCATTCCGAAACATCCTTTTTGAAAAAGGAATAACGGATGTTCATGTTTTTTCTCGTGGAATTCAGGGATATCAAGGGATCAAGCCTCCAGAACACCTTTGTCTAAAAGATTATCCAGCGGTGTGGGAAGCATCCAGATATGTTCTTGAAGAGCTTGGAATCTCTCTTGATGGTCATCAGGCCGCCCCCATTTGTTTATCAGATGTTGAACAAGCCCATGTGATCATTGCCATGGAGGAATCAGTTTTATCTGGGCCAATAGTCGGAGAAAAAAGAGTATCTGGTCTCTGGGATTTATTTCCGGCATATCGTTCAAAGATGCATTGCTTTGGTGAATTGGATGGATCATCGGGACTGCAGGATTGCGGAGATTCTAAAAGACGAGAGACCCATGAAGAAATGATTCGTTCTTTAGTTCAAATTCTCCAATCCAGATATGAGATTATCTTTGATTGGATACGGCCGCCTCCATAGGCGGTTTTTACTTATCAACACCCCCAGGTTGACCGCGTAAAAATATCCCGATAGAGTAAAAGCGCAATATCGTTGATCCAGGAAGAAGTACCTTTGGCAAAGCTGTGAAAGCGAGCAGGGGATCGTGAAAGCCCTGTACAGCACTAAAGCGAAATTGGGCCTGGTGAGATGCTCGCTGCGCAAGTGGTGAGCCGGCAGCCTCCGTTATCATGGGCAAACGCATATCCTTTGGGAGTGCGCGTAAGAGCCTATCTTTTGGGATAGGAAGAGAGGTGGTACCACGAGCATGAGTCCTCGTCCTCTCAAGTCTGTTTTGTATACAGACTTGTGAAGACGAGGCCTTTTTGTTAGGGTCTTGATGTCGTTCTTTCCATCT
>Ga0082335_1002863_pt1 | contig 30382 bp, 21 predicted proteins | sample Subgrocontami58m_FD_72375 | JGI IMG/M metagenome (GOLD analysis project Ga0082335, IMG submission 72375) | Subsurface groundwater microbial communities from S. Glens Falls, New York, USA - GMW37 contaminated, 5.8 m (SPADES assembly) (version 2) ...
GCCCGGTCCGGGTCATCGACCATCCTCAATGGGGGTCGAGACAAAGCCGGAAAACTGTTACCCATGTGCCCGGTCCAGAGTGTTACCCATGTGCCCGGTTGAAGAGGGCGGAGCCCCGCCCACCCCCTTGAACCTCTCCCGTCGCCCAAGCACAGTGCGCCCGCGACCAACGGGAGAGGCACGTCAATGGCCATCGAACTGTCCGTCAACGGACAATCCAGAACGACCGAGGCGGACGCCTCCACGCCCCTTCTGGACGTGCTGCGCAACCATTTCGACCTCAAAGGCTCCCGCTATGGCTGCGGGCTGGAGCAATGCGGCAGTTGCATGGTCCTGATCGACGGCGAGGCCGCCTATTCCTGTGCCCGCGAACTCGGTTCGGCCGCCGGCCGCTCCGTCACCACGATCGAGGGCCTGGGCGGCAACCACCCCCTGCAGGTCGCCTTCCTGGAAGAACAGGCCGGCCAATGCGGCTACTGCCTGTCCGGCATTCTGATGACGGCAAAAGCCCTGCTCGACCGCAACCCGTCCCCGACCCGCGCGGACATCGTCGCCGCGTTGGACAAGCATTTGTGCCGCTGCGGCGCGCATCCCCGCATCCTGCGCGCCATCGAAAAAGCCGCCGCCATGATCCGAGAGGGAGCAAGCGCATGAGCGATACCCTGCCGCTGAGCATCCAAACCAACCGTCGCCTGGAGAAATGGCTGCGTTTCGGCCCCGACCGCACCGTGCGCCTGGCCGTCGGCAAGGTCGAAATCGGCCAGGGCGTGCTGATCGCGCTGACCCAGATCGCGGCCGAGGAACTCGACATCGCCATCGACCGCTTCTCTATCCTGTCGGGCGATACAGCCGATGCGCCGGACGAGGGCTCCACCAGTTCCAGCCAGTCAATCGAGGTCTCCGGCCGGTCGGTACGCCTGGTGTCCGCCGAACTCCGCGCGCGGGTCGTGGCGCGGCTGGCGCAGCGGCTGAACTGCTCGCCCGCGGATATCAGCGTGGATGACGGGGTGTTCCTGCACGACGACGAGCCGACCGGCCATGATTACTGGAATTTTGCCAGTGACGCCGATTTCGCGGCGGATATCGAGGGGACGGCGACCCCGAAGCCGCCCAGTGCCTACAAGGTGGTCGGCCAGCCGGTGCCGCGTCGTGACCTGATGGCCAAGATCAGCGGTGCCGCCTTCATCCATGACATCGTCCGGCCCGACATGCTGCATGCCCGCGTCCTGCGCCAACCGGCCCGCGGTGCCCGTTTGGCCGCCTTCGACGAAGCCCCGGTCCGGAGGGCCGCGCGCGGGGATTTCCAGGTGGTGCGGGTCGGGAATTTCGTCGCGTTCGTCGGCGACGATGAGACCGTGGTGCAGCGGGCGGCGGTCGCCGCTCCGGCCCACGCAACGTGGGAAAATGTGCGGCAACTGACGCCGGCCCATCAGGAAGCGGTCTGGTATCGCACCCAACCCTCTGACGATCGCCATGTCGGAGACACCAATCCGCCGGCCGTGACTCCCCACGTGCTGGAGGCAACGTATTCCCGGCCCTTCGTCGCGCATGCCGCGATGGCGCCGTCCTGCGGGCTGGCCGAGTTCCGGGACGGTCACCTGTCCGTCTGGTCGCACACCCAGGGCGTGTATCCGCTGCGCAAGAGCATCGCGGAAATCCTGGGTCTTCCCCAGACCCAGGTGACGGTTCGCCACGCTCATGGCGCCGGGTGCTACGGCCATAACGGGGCCGACGACGCCGCCGTGGATGCCGCGGTGATCGCCATGCAACTCCCCGGCAAATGCATCCGCGTGCAGTGGCGCCGCGAGGAGGAATTCGGCTTCGAACCTGTCGGCACCGCGCACATGACCCGCATGCGGGCCGCTTTGGACTCCGCCGGTCGGCCGGTAGACTGGACGACGGAGGTCTGGGCCGGTTCCCACGTCCAGCGCCCGATCTATGGCGGCAATATGCTGACTCATGAGGCGCTGCCGACCCCGCCGCCCGACCCGCGGCCCAACGATCCGCCCGAGGCCAATGGCGGCGGCGGCACCCGCAACGGCACACCTTTATATGATGTCCCGGCCAAGCGGATCATTCACCATCTGTCGATGACAACGCCGGTGCGGACCTCGTCTTTGCGTGGCCTCGGCGCCCTGCCCAACGTCTATGCCATGGAATGCTTCATGGATGAACTGGCGGAGCGGGCAGGCATCGACCCGGTTACCTACCGGTTGTCCATGCTGTCCGACCCTCGGGCCAGGCGGCTGCTGGAGAATGTGGCCGAACGCTGCGATTGGTCATCGAGGGGGAAGGTGGGGACGGGACGGGGGCTGGGGATTGCCTGGAGCCGCTACAAGAACCGCGCCGCCTACGCGGCCGTGGCCGTGGAGTTGGACGTCGACCAGGAAATCCGCCTGCGCCGGGTGTGGTGCGCCGCCGATGCGGGGTTGGTGATCAATCCTGATGGCGCCAAAAACCAGTTGGACGGCGGGATCATCCATGCCGCCAGCATGACCCTGAAGGAACAGGTGACGATGGACGGCGACGGGATCACGTCCCTGGATTGGGACAGCTACCCGATCCTGAGATTCTCCGAACTGCCCGAGATCGACACCATCATCATCCACAATCCCGACCAACCCACCCTCGGCATGGGCGAGTGCACGTTCGGGCCCACGGCGGCCGCGATCGGCAATGCGGTGGCGCATGCGCTGGGCGTGCGGATCCGGGACATGCCGTTGACGCGGGAGAAGATCGCGGCGGCCTTGTTGAAGGGATAGGGCGCGGAGGCGACCGGCCCCGGATGTCCCCGCGATCAGGGCCGGTACGGGATGACGCCCGGTCTCGGCGGGTTCGTTCCGAGGCGGGCGGATCGGGCGTTCCCGGACGCCGGTCGCCGGCCGAGCGGGGTGGGCCGGTGTAGGCCACGCGGTTGGCGCTGGTCTTGCGATGGCACAAATGGCGTCATAACGAGCCTATAAGTTCCTGATATGTTCTATAATGACAGCCAAGCTGTGGCAAGAGATTTTTTCTTGGCGCTATCAGGTGCGCAGTTTCGGTGTGGAAGCCATTGATTGGGTTGGATTTGTGTAAGTATTGGGCAAAGGTTAACGTAGAGCGCTCATGTCCCGAACAGGCGCGGTTTGGCCGCAGCCGGGAAAATTGGGGACTTAAGATATTGGGCCAGGGGGGGCATGTATTGCACTGATTTCACTTCGAAATCTGATAGGATGACCCGGATTGGGCGTCCCGCCGATGCTCGCCCGGTCGTTACGACTTCTGGCGGATAACGGGGGTTTCCGTTGCAAATCCATGCGGAATACGGGGGTTTTTGTTACGTATTCCGGCCATTAACCCTTGCCCTGAAAACAGGCGTTATGCCTTCCACGGGGCATCGGTTCTGATCCCGCTCTGCTTTCCTCCCCGCCCCCGCCGCGCCCCTGGTTCACCGCCTGCCGCTCGGCGTTTGCCCCAATCGGCTTTGGGGCATTGCCCGAGCCCGGTCGGTCCGCACAGTCTTGCCTTCGCGACCCCTGACCTCGTCCTTGCCCGGGCGCCGTTGCCCTGGCCGGGTTCCGGGCGCAGACTTCTCGCAACCAAGATCCAAGGAGGACCCGCCATGGCTCGTCTGCCCCTCATCACCAGCAAGGACCAGGTCGCGGCTGAGCATCACGCCGTCGTCGACTCCATCATTGCCAGCCGCGGTGCCCTGCACGGCCCGTTCAATACCTTCCTGCATTCCCCTGAAATCGCCGGGCGGATCGCCCATCTGGGTGCCTATGTGCGCTTCGAGGGGACGTTGGACATGCGAGTCCGCGTGCTGGCAGCAATGACCGTCGCGCGCGAGTTTGAGGCCCTGTATGTCTGGGGCGCGCAGACCGGCAGTGCGCGCCGGCAGAACGTTCCGGAGACGACCATATCGGCGATCCGCGACAACCGTTCCGATGGCGTGCCGGCAGAGGATCTGGCGATAATCGAATTCACCCGGACGTTGCTGCGCAGGCATCGGGTCGATGACGCGACATTCGCAGCAATGCTGGCTCGGTTCGGGTCGGACCAGTTGATCCAACTGACCAGTGCGATCGGGTATTACAGTCTGCTGTCGATGACAGTGAATGCGTGCGAGATGGATCCGGCGCCTGGGGCGGAGGTGTTGAAGACCGGCTGACCGGATCGACGGCGCATCGTCTTAGACCAACCGAGCCAGCCACTGACCCATTGGCAATCGACCCCACCATGCCGAGGGTGGCCGGCGTTCAGGATTTTGGGCATTGCAGCCGAGAAAATTGTGGAGGGTGGTCTCCGTTGATGGTGACGTGGCGGCATTGCTCGAGGAGTCAAAGGTTTGCCCTTGGTGTAAGTCGGTTGGAAATCATCAAAAATATGATATATTATGCGATCACCGTCAGGAGGCAGGCATGGCCGAAATCGAACGCATGACAGTCACGCTGCCGTCTGATATGGCCGCCGTCGTCAAGGGCGCGGTAGAGGGCGGCGACTATGCATCGTCCAGCGAGGTGGTGCGCGAGGCGCTGCGCGACTGGAAGATGAAGCGCGCACTACAATTGCAGGAACTCGCCGCGCTGAAAATCGACATTGACAAGGGCCTGACGGATGTCGCTGAAGGCCGGATCAAGGACTTCGATGCTGGCCGCATCATCGAACGAGGGAGAAAACTATTAGCCAGCCGCTCCCGCTCCGGCTAACCGATACGGCCGAAGCGGACCTCGCTGAAATCTGGGCCTATATCGCCACCGAAGCTTCCGAAGAGATCGCGACCCGTTTCATTACTGCGATCGAAACAGCGTTCGAGCCGCTGCGTCACTTTCCGCACTCCGGCCCCGCCCGGGAACAATTCGCACCCGGTCTGCGCGTGACGTTCCGTGGCGCTTACGCCATTTACTACACGCCTCTGGCCGACGCCGTGGTGATCATCCGCGTGCTGCATGGCGCGCGCGATGTCGCGGCATTGGCCGAGCGCGGCGGGTTTGCATGAGCAGGTAGGCAGCGGCGGAGAACCTGGATCCCGGTTCCGGCGAGACCCAAGCCGCTGTTGTACTGGTCATCGTGGAGGATTTCCGTTCGGTTGACCTGGCAGCGCCCATCGCCGGCATTGATCGGGTGGACTGCCCTGCGCTTGAGGGTCAATGTCGAGACCAACCCAAATAGCCGCCCCGCCCCGCTACCCCACCTCCACCCCATAATCCCGCTCCGCCGCCTCCACCGACAGGTACCCCAACCGCACATCCCGCCGCACCGCCTCGGGGTCCCGATCCCCGGCCGGACCCATCCCGCCACCGCCCGGCATCTCCACCACCAGCCGTTCCCCAGGCTGCACGACAGACAATCCTTTCGGTTTCAGCTCGACACCGGATGCCAAAGACAATCGCCCCTTCCCCCCGGGCCCACCGCCATTCCGCCCCCGAGCGGCAAACTTCACCCGCTCGAACCCCGCGAAAATCCCGAACGCGGCGTCTTCCCGGGAACTGACTTCCATGATCTGCCCCAACCCCCCACGCTGACGCCCAGGGCCGCCGGAATCCTGGCGCAGCTCCTTGCGCCAGATCACCAGCGGCGTGATCGCCTCGGTCGCCTCCACCGGAACGTTCCGGACTCCGCTCGGGAACGGTGTCGCCGACAGTCCGTCCTGGTTGGGCCTCGCGCCCGCACCGCCGCTATGGAAACTCATGACCATGAACTGGGTGCCGACCTTGCTGCCGATGCCGGTCAGTCCGTGCCCGGCGATCATCTTCAACGACCACAGATTGGACGTCCCCTCGGCCGGGACGCGCCCGGGGATCGCCTGTTCCAGCGCGCCATAGACCACGTCCGGCATCATGTGCCCGATCACCGACCGGGCATACACCGCTGCCGGATAGAGCGCGTTCACGATGGTGCCCTCGGGCGACGTCACCCGCACCGCATCCAATGTCCCTGCATTGTTCGGCACATGCGGGGCGACGACGCAGTTCACTCCGAACGTCGTATAGGCTTCCGTATAGCAGATCGGGCAGTTGATGGCGTAGGACGACATTCCGGACGTGCCGGTATAGTCCACATGGATCGAATCCGGTCCGATCGTGACGGTCGCGACCAGATCGATCGGCCCCTCATAGCCGTCGATCCGCATCGAATTGGTCCAGGAGCCCTGAGGCAACTTACCAATCGCCTCGGTCATCGCGCGACGCGACCGGGTGATGATCTCCTCACCCAGCATATCCAGATCGTCCAGCCGGAACTCCCGCATCATCGCCACCAGACGGCGGCTGCCGATATCGTTGCAGGCGATCAACGCGTAGACATCGCCGATCACCTGCACGGGTTCGCGCACATTGGCGCGGATCATCGCCAGCAGGTCCTCGTTCATTTCGCCGGCGCGCGCCAGGCGCAGCAGCGGGATGAACAGGCCCTCATGCCAAATCTGGCGTCCTTCCGGGCTCTGGCCGATGCCGCCCATATCCACCAGGTGCGCGGTGCAGGCGAACAAGGCCACCAGCCGCCCATCCAGGAACGTGGGAGACACCACCACCAGATCATACAGATGCCCGGTGCCCTTCCACGGATCGTTGGTGATGTAGACGTCGCCGTCCTTCATCTGCGCCGTCGGAAACTCATCCAGGAAATGCCCGACCGAGCGCGCCATCGTGTTGATATGCCCGGGCGTGCCGGTGACCGCCTGCGCCAGCATCCGCCCGTCCAGATCGAACACCCCGGCCGAGATATCCCCCGCCTCGCGGGACGAGGTGCTGAACGCGGTGCGCACCAGGGTCTGCGCCTGCTCCTCGACGACCGAGAGCAGCCGGTTCCACATGATCTGCAATTCGATTTCAGAGATGATGCGCTGATTCCCGCCGATGCTGTTCATGGCACGTCTCCCTCGATCACGATTTCGCCGGTACCCCCGATCCGCGCGGTGCATCCCATCGGCACAATGGTGGTGGTCCCGTCTTCCACGATCGCGGCGGGACCGGCCAGCCGCATTCCCGGTGACAGGGCGACCCGCGTATGGACAGACGCCTGGACGATCTCGCCGGTGGAGGACTCGACCAGCCGACACGTTCCGGTCGGGCGAGCGGGACCGGCATCGGGGGGCTCGGGGTGGAGCTTGGGCAGGGCGAAGGGCTGCGACAGGGACAGGGTCCATGTCAGCGCCTCGACCTCCAGCCGAGGGATCACCCGGCCGAACAGTTTTGTATATGTCTCGTCAAAGGCCGCCCGCATCCCGGCCGGGTCCAGACCCGATCCGGATAGCGGCACCGCGATCTCATGCCCCTGGCCGCGATAGCGCATATAGGCCGTGCGGGTTTCGACCAGGTCCCCGGTCGGGATGCCGAAGCGGACCACGGCCTCGGCTTCGGCGCGCATCTCGGCGAACAACGGGTCGATCCCGGCCTGCTCCAACTGGTCCAGCCGCACCAGGAAGGTGCGCACGACCTCATAGGCGATCGGCGCGTCCAGGAACCCGTGCGCCGACCCGACCCCGGCATCGCGCGGCACCACCACGCGGTCGATCCCGAGCTTCCGGGCCAGGCGCACGGCATGCAGCGGCGCGGCGCCCCCGAAGGCGATCAGGGTGCGGCCGGTGGTGTCCTTGCCGTTTTCCACCGCGTGGACCCTTGCGGCGCTCGCCATAGTCTCATCGACGATTTCGGTGATGCCGCGGGCGGCTTCCTCGACCTCCATACCGACGGCATCGCCGATGCCGGACCTGACCGCGCCGACCGCCAATCCGGCATCGAGGACGATCTTGCCGCCGGCGAACCGCGCCGGATCGATCCGCCCCAGCACGACATCGGCATCCGTAACGGTCGGGGCCGTCCCGCCGCGCCCGTAACAGGCGGGCCCAGGATCGGACCCGGCGCTGTCCGGCCCCACCGCGATCCGCCGCATCCCGTCCACCCGCCCGATCGAGCCGCCGCCCGCGCCGATCTCCACCATGTCGATGACCGGAATGCGCACCGGGATGCCGCTGCCCTTGGCGAAGCGGTAGGCGCGCGCGACCTCGAAATGGCGGGATTGTTGCGGTGTGAAATCGTCGATCAGGGTGATCTTGGCCGTCGTTCCTCCCATATCGAAGGACAGAGCGCGATCGTAGCCGCCCCGCGCGGCGATATTCCGAGCCAGAATGACGCCGCCGGCCGGCCCGCTTTCCACCAGGCGCACCGGGTAACGGCGCGCCGTCTCCACCGTGCAGATGGCACCCGACGACATCATCAGCAGCAACGGACAGTTGGCGCCGATTGCGCGCAAGCCGCTCTGCATATTGGCGATATACCCGGCCATCAGCGGCAGCACATAGGCGTTGGCGACGGTGGTGGAGGTCCGCTCGTATTCACGGATTTCCCGGCAGACATCTGATGAAATCGTGATCGCGATGTCGGGCAGCGCCGCCGTCACCAGATCACGCACGCGCTGTTCGTGCGCCGGATTGACGTAGGAGTGCAGCAGGCTGATCGCCACCGCCTCGATCCGTTGCGCGCGCAGGGTCTCGACGGCGCGGGCGACGCTGGCCTCGTCCAATGCCAGCAGGACGGTGCCATCGGCCGCCAGCCGTTCCGTCACCTCCAGGCGCAGGTCGCGGGACACCAGGGGGGCAGGTCGTTCCATATAGAGATCGTATTGCTCGAACCGATGCTCGTAGGCGATTTCCAGGGAATCGCGGAAACCGGCGGTGGTGATCAGGGCGGTGCGCGCGCCCTTGCGCTCGATCAGCGCATTGGTGGCCAGGGTGGTGCCATGGATGACCAGGTCCAGCGCCGAGGCGCCGATGCCGGCCTCATCCAGGATCGCCCGGGCGCCTTCGATCACCGCTGCGTCCGGCGCGTGATGCGTGGTCAGCAGCTTCGATGACAAGGTCCGGTCCGGCAGCTCCAGCACCAGGTCGGTGAAGGTGCCGCCGATATCGACGGCGAGGCGGGTGCGGGCTGCCATGTTGGTTTCCATCGTCGTTGCGGGTCTCGTGGGGCGGCGGCGGGCGGGTCGACGGGCATGGACCCACCGGTGGGCGTGGTGACGTTTTCCACACCCGGGTTTTGCCGCATCCGAGCTTTGGACCGGCGGGCTTTGGACCGGCGGGCTTTGGGCAGGTGGGTTTTACCGAGTGGGTTTTACCGAGCGGGCTTTGCCGAGTGGGCTTTGCCAAGTGGGCTTTGACAGACTGGCCAGGATCGTTAGGCTGGGTTCCAAGAAAGTATCGCGGCGCGCCCGAACCGGGTCAACGCACCGCTCCACAACCAAGGGAGAAAACGCGCATGACGGGATGCCCGCCATGCTGATGTATATCGGCCGGCGTCTGGTGCTCGCGGTGTTCACATGCATCGCGATCTCGGTGCTGACATTCATCATCATTCGTCTGCCGCCGGGCGATTTTGTCGATGCCTACATCGCCAATCTCGCCTCCACCGGCAGTTCCATCACCGCCGAACAGGCCGAGTCCATGCGCCGTGAGTATGGCCTGGATCGGCCCGTGGTCATCCAATACGCGCTGTGGCTGGGGCGGATCGTGGAAGGCGATTTCGGCGTGTCCATGATGTGGCGCCGCCCGGTGACCGAGGTTATCGGCGACCGGTTGTGGCTGACCATGGTGGTCTCCTTCGCCGCGTTGTTCCTGACCTGGATCCTGGCGCTGCCGATCGGCATCTATTCCGCGGTCCGGCAATATTCGGTCGGCGACTATTTCTTCACCATGCTGGGATTCATCGGCCTGGCGATCCCGAATTTCCTGCTGGCGCTGATCCTGATGTATCTGGGATTCCGCTATCTTGGCCTGTCGGTCGGGGGCCTGTTTTCCGCCGAATACGCGCAGGCGCCCTGGAGCCTGGCCAAGGTCTGGGATCTGACGAAGCATTTGCCGCTGCCCGCCTGCGTGCTGGCGCTGGCCGGCACCGCGCACCAGATCCGCATCATGCGCGCCAATCTGCTGGATGAGTTGCGCAAACCCTATGTCATCACCGCCCGCGCCAAGGGCATCCCGGAACGGCGGGTGATCCTGAAATACCCGGTGCGAGCGGCGCTCAATCCCTTCGCCAGCTCGATCGCCTACATCTTTCCGTATCTGGTGTCGGGCAGCATCATCGTCTCCCTGGTGCTGGGCTTGCCCACGGTCGGGCCGCTGCTGCTGCAAGCCTTGGTGGCGCAGGACATGTTCCTGGCCGGCACAATCGTCCTGCTGCTGGGTGTCATGACGGTTGTCGGCACCCTGATCTCCGACCTGCTGCTGATGTGGATCGAACCACGTCTGCGAATCACGGGACGCTAGCATGAGCGCCACGACAGCATCGTCCGCATCCGCCGGCGCCTCGCTCGCCGATGATCGACTGGCCCAGGCGGGGCAATTGCGGCTGACCTGGCTGCGCTTCAAGCGCCACAAGCTGGCGCTGATCAGCCTGTTCATCGTCGCCTTCTTCTATCTTCTGGCGATCTTCGCGGATTTCGTTGCCATCAGCGATCCGCACCATACCGATGCCCGCCGCAGCTACATGCCGCCGCAGGGGATCCATCTGTTCGACGAGAACGGGTTCGCGCCGCATGTCTATGGGCTGAAGGGCAGCCGCGACATGAAGACCTTCAAGATGGTCTATGTCCCCGACCCGTCCAAGAAAATCTACATTGCTTTCTTCGCGCCCGGCTACGAATACAACCTGTTCGGCCTGATCCCGACCAATCGGCATTTGTTCGCCCTCATCAACCCCACCCCGGTCGACGGAATATTCCTCCTCGGCACCGATCAGCTCGGCCGCGACCTGTTCTCCCGCCTCGCCGTTGCCACCCGCATCTCGCTGTCGATCGGACTTGCGTCCGTTGGGCTCAGTCTGGTGTTGGGGATTCTGCTGGGCGGCATGTCCGGCCTGTATGGCGGCATCGTCGATACGGTGATCCAGCGGCTGATCGAGTTGATCCGCTCCATCCCCACCATCCCGCTATGGATGGGCATCGCCGCCGCGTTGCCGAATACCTGGACGGTGCTCCAGGTTTATTTCGCGATCACCCTGATCATCTCCCTGATCGGCTGGACCGAGCTCGCCCGCGTCGTGCGCGGCCGCTTCCTGGCCCTGCGGGAGGAGGATTTCGTGATCGCCGCCGAACTGGTCGGCGCCGGGCAGTTCCGCATCATGCTGCGGCATATGCTGCCCTCCTTCACCAGCCATGTGATCGCGGCGGTCTCGCTCGCGCTGCCGGCCATGATCATCAGCGAGACGTCGCTGTCGTTCCTGGGTCTCGGCCTGCGCCCACCGGCGATTTCCTGGGGCATCCTTTTGCAGGACGCGCAGAATGTGCAGGTTCTGGCCGGTGCGCCCTGGCTGCTGATGGCCGCCGTGCCGGTCGTGCTGGTGATCCTGGCCTTCAACTTCCTGGGCGACGGCCTGCGTGACGCGGCGGACCCCTATGGTTGAAAATTCCCTCCCCCTGGTGTCCGTCCGCAACCTGGCCGTGGAGTTCACCCAGCACGGCGGCGGCCCGGTGCGCGCGCTCGATTCCGTCAGTCTGGATCTGCGGCCCGGCCGCGTGCTGGGCGTGGTGGGCGAATCAGGCTGCGGCAAGAGCGTCACCGCGCGCGCCATGCTGCGCATCCTGGACCGCAACGGTGCCATCAAGAACGGCCAGATCCTGCTGGATCCCGGCACACCGCAACAGACCGACATCACCGCTCTGCCCGGTGAGGGCAACCGCATGCGGGAAATCCGTGGCGGGCGCATCGGCCTGATCTTCCAGGAGCCGATGGCCGCGTTGTCGATGCAATACACCGTCGGCAACCAGTTGATGGAAGCCATCCGGGTGCATAACGACCCCGGCAAGGCCGTGGCGCGGGAGCGGGTGATCAAACTGCTGACCGACGTGGGCATCCCCCGGCCGGAAACCCGCATCGACACCTATCCGTTCCAGCTCAGCGGCGGGTTGCGCCAGCGCGTCGGCATCGCCCTGGCCCTGGCGGCGGACCCCGACGTGCTGATCGCGGACGAACCGACGACCGCGCTGGACGTCACCACCCAGGCGCAGATCCTGGCGCTGTTGCGCCGCTTGCAGGTGGACAAGCAGATCGCGCTGATGCTGATCACCCACGACATGGGCGTGATCGCGCAGATGGCCGACGACGTGGCCGTGATGTATCTCGGCCGCGTGGTCGAGTTCGCCCCGGTGAACGAGGTTTTCGGCGCCCCGAAGCACCCCTATACGCAGGCCCTCCTGCGCTCGGTGCCCAATCTGCGCGCGCCGCCGCATTCACGCCTGGCCACGATCGGCGGTGCCGTGCCGCAGCCGAACGCGCGCCCCAGCGGCTGCCCGTTCCATCCGCGCTGCCCGGACATGATGCCCGGCCGCTGCGACACGACCGCCCCTGCCCCCGTGCCGCCCGGTCAGGCCGGCGCATCGTGCTTCAAGGTCGAGGATGCCGCCCGGGTCGCGGCGGACGTCAAGGTCGAGGTGCGGGCATGAACATGCTGGAAGTCTCCGGCCTGACCAAGCATTACCCGATCAACGCGGGGATCCTGCGTCGGGAAGTCGGACGGGTGCGTGCCGCGGAGGACGTGAACTTCACCATCAGCAAGGGCGAGACCCTGGCCCTGGTCGGCGAATCCGGCTGCGGCAAGACCACTGTCGCCCGCTGCATCCTGCGCGCGCTGAAACCCACCTCCGGCGCCATCCGGTTTTCGCCCGCCGACGGGGAAATGGTCGATCTGGCGCCGTTGTCAAAACGCCAGTTGCGGCCGTTGCGCCGGCATATCCAACTGATCTTCCAGGATCCCTACGCGTCGCTCAACCCGCGCATGATGGTGGGCGATATCATCGCCGAACCATTGCTGGTGAATGGCGTCGCCTCGGCCGAACGGCATCGACGGGTCATGGAGTTGCTCGATCTGGTTGGGCTGCCGGCGGCGGCGCGCACCCGGTTCCCGCATGCGTTTTCCGGCGGCCAGCGCCAGCGCATCGGTATCGCACGGGCTCTTGCGCTCAATCCCCGCGTGATCGTGGCCGATGAGCCGGTGTCCGCGCTGGACGTGTCGGTGCAGGCGCAGATCATCAACCTGTTGCTGGATTTGCAGGAGCAACTCGGACTTTCGACCCTGTTCGTCGCGCATGACCTGGGTGTGGTGCGCCATGTCAGCGACCGGGTCGCGGTGATGTATGTCGGCCGCATCGTGGAGGTGGCCCCGACCGTCGCTCTGTATGCGACACCGCGCCATCCCTACACCCAGGCACTGATGTCGGCGGTGCCCAAGGCGGATCCGCTGATGCGCGATGCCGCCGCGGCCCCGATCGGAGAGGTCGCGGACCCGGCCAACCCGCCGCCCGGCTGCGCGTTCAATCCACGCTGCCCCTTCGTCGTCGATCGCTGCCGCACCGAACGCCCGGTGCTGCGCGATGTCGGCGCCGGTCAGCTCGCCGCCTGCCACCGGGCCGAGGAACTGACGCTCGCCGGCGTGGGATAGATAACGGTGTCGGATAGATCGCGGTGTCGGATAAATAACGGCGTGGGATAGACAACAATACGGCTTCGGGGGGGAAACGATGCGCAGGATCATGGTCTGGCTGATAGCGGCCCTGACGATGGGCGGTTTTGCCGCCCAGGCCCAGAACGCCTTCGAGCAATCGGGCCTGATGGGCAAGCTGGAATCCCCGGAAATCATCGCCGATCCCGCGAAATGGCCGAAGACCTTCAAGGAGGCGCCGCAACTCGCCGCCCTGGTCAAGGCCGGCAAGCTGCCCGCGGTCGAGCAGCGCTTGCCGTCGGAGCCGATGGTGTTGAAACCCCTGCACAGCACCGGCACCTATGGCGGTATCTGGCGGCGCGGCTTCCTCGGGCCCGGTGACCGGGAGAACGGCAACCGGGTGCGAGCCGGCGAGAAGTTGCTGTTCTGGAATGCCGCCGGGACCGAGATCGCGCCTCAGGTCGCCAAGGGCTTCGAGCTCAGCGCCGACGGCAAGCGCACCTTGCTGTTCCTGCGCAAGGGGATGAAATGGTCCGACGGCGCCCCGTTCACCGCCGATGATTTCATGTTCTGGTACCAGGACATGTACGCCGTGAAGGATCTGGTGCCGGTCCCCGCGCCGGAGCTGTCCATCAACGCCAAGCCCGGACGCATGGTGAAGGTCGACGAAACCACGGTCGCGTTCGAGTTCGACGAGCCCTACTACCTGTTCCCGCAGATGCTGGCTGGCGACACCCAGGTGGGCGGCGGTCAGTCGCGGCTGCAATCCGATGGACGGGCGCTGGGCCTGTATGCGCCAGCGCATTACCTGAAGAAATACCTGCCGAAATACGGCTCCCTCGACGCCCTGAACGCCGAAGCCAAGGCCGCCGGCTATGAGAACTGGGTGCAGTATTTCCGCTTCAAATCCGACTGGAGCCTGAACAAGGACGTGCCCACTCTGGCCGCCTGGTCCATGGTGCAACCGGTCAACAGCCAGATCTGGCTGCTGGAGCGCAACCCGTACTATTACGCGGTCGATACCGACGGCAACCAGTTGCCCTATATCGACAAGGTGCAGATGACGCTCGCGGAAAACCCCGAGGTCATCAACCTGCGCGCCATCGCCGGTGAGTTCGACTACATGGAACGCTTCATGGACCTGGCGAAACTGCCGGTGTTCCTGGATAACGCCGCCCGCGGTGGCTACAAGGTGCATCTGGACCCCGGCTTCAACGGCGGCGATTCGTTGCTGTTCTTCAACATGGCCTATCGCCAGGACGCTGAACTGCGCAAATGGTTCCAGAACACCGAGTTCCGGCGCGCCCTGGCCCTCGGCATCGACCGAGACCAACTCAACGAGGCCTTCTGGCTCGGCCTTGGCGTACCCGGCAGCGCGATGCCCTCTGCCATCATCCCGGAAAGCCCCGGTGAGGAATACCGCAAGCGCTGGGCGGTCCTGGACGTGAAGACCGCGAACGCGAAGCTGGATGCGATCGGGTTGACCAGGAAAGATGCCGAAGGCTTCCGCCTGCGCACCGATAACGGCCAGCGGCTGCGCTTGCAGGTGGATGTGCCGCAGACATTGACACCGACATGGCCGCAGCAGGTCGAGATGATCGCGCAACAATGGCGCGCCATCGGCATCCATGTCGATGCCAAGCTGTTCGAGCGGAGCCTGTTCTTCACGCGTATCCGCAACGACGACAACCAGATGGTGATTTTCGCCAATAACGGATCGGAAAACCTGTTCCTGTGGCCGGTGCAGACCCTGCCCATCGACCCGGTCAGTGCCTATGGTGGGGTGGCGATCGCCCGCTGGTACGCGACCGCCGGCGCCTCCGGAATCGCGCCGGAGGATCCGGCCATGCTGAAGGCGTTCGAACTGCTGCGCTCCGGCAGTGGGCTGCCGCAGGCGGAGCGGACGCAGGTGGCGAAGGAAATCTGGAAGCTGGCGGTGGATCAGGTGTGGACGATTGGCCTGGTCGGGCAATCGCCGACCTTCATGGGCACCAGGGTGGTTAATCTGAAGCTCGCCAATGTGCCAAGCCGCGTCTGCATCTCCCAGCACTGCCGCACGCCATGGAGTGGCCATCCGGAACAGTGGTACTACAAACAATAGAGTGCGATCACGCCGAGCGGAACGTAACGGTGTGTGCAGCCTGCGATATGACCACACACCAGAGCGGTTTCCGTTGCAAATCATGGTGAAACCGCTCCTGGAACACGGATCGGCCGGAGAGGGAACGATGCGCAACACAGTTTTCGGAGTGATGGCCGCGTTGACGCTGGCGGTCGGCGCCCAGACATTCGGTATCCAGGCAGTGCGGGCCCAAAGCGCGTTCGAGCAATCCGGCCTGGTCGGCAAGCTGGAAGCGCCGGCGGTCATCACCGATCCGGCGCGGATGCCGAAAAGCTTCAAGGAGGCGCCGCAACTCGCCCTGCTGGTGAAGGCCGGCAAGCTGCCGCCGGTCGGCGAGCGTCTGGGCACGGAGCCGATGGTGATCCAGCCGCTGCGCAGTATCGGCACCTATGGCGGCATCTGGCGTCGCGGCTTCCTGGGACCGGCGGATGGCGAGAACGGCAACCGCGTGCGTGCCGGGGACAAGCTGCTGTACTGGAACGATGCCGGGACCGAGGTCGCGCCGCAGGTCGCGAAGGGCTACGACCTCAGCGAAGATGGCAAGACGACCACGCTTTTCCTGCGCAAGGGCATGAAATGGTCTGACGGCGCGCCCTTCACCGCCGACGATTTCATCTTCTGGTTCAAGGAGATGTATACGATCAAGGATCTGATCCCGGTGCCGGTGCCGGAACTGTCCATCAAGGGCAAGCCCGGCCGGATCGTGAAGATCGACGAAACCACGGTCGCGTTCGAATTCGACGAGCCCTATTTCCTGTTCCCCCGCCTGCTGGCGGGCGACACCCAAATCGGCGGCGGCCAATCCCGCCTGCAATCGGACGGGCGCTCCTTCGGCCCCTACGCGCCGGCGCACTACCTGCGGAAATACCTGCCGGCCTCAAGCTCGGTCGAGGCATTGACCGCGGAAGCGAAAGCCAACGGATACGACAACTGGGTGCAGTATTTCCGCTACCGGAGCGACTGGCGCCTGAACCCGGAAGCCCCCACGCTCGCCGCATGGAAAATGGTGCAGCCGATCAAGGGGCAGATCTGGCTGCTGGAGCGCAACCCGTTCTATTACGTGGTCGATACCGAAGGCAATCAGTTGCCCTATATCGACAAGGTCCAGTTGACCCTGGCCGAGAACCCGGAAGTCATCAACCTGCGCGCCGTCGCGGGCGAGTATGACTATATGGAACGCTTCATTGACCTGGCAAAGCTGCCGGTTTTCCTGGAGAATGCCGATCGCGGTGGCTACAGGGTGGCGCTCGATCCGGGGTTCAACGGCAGCGATTCCATGTTGTACGTCAACATGTCCTATCGTCAGGATCCGGAAATCCGCAAATGGCTGCAGAACGTCGATTTCCGGCGCGCGTTGTCGATGGGCATCGACCGTGGCCAACTCAACGAGGCCTTCTGGCTGGGGCTCGGTGTCATCAGCACCTCGATCCCGTCGCCGGAGATCCCGGAAAGCCCCGGCGAGGAATACCGCCTACGCTGGGCCGAACTGAACGTGAAGAAGGCCAACGCGATGCTGGACGCGATTGGCCTGAGCAAGAAGGACGCCGAAGGCTTCCGTCTGCGCACCGATAACGGCCAACGCCTGCGGGTGCAGATCGACGTCGCCCAGACCCTGACGCCGACCTGGCCGCAACAGGCGGAAATGATCCTGCAACAGTGGAAGGCGATCGGCATCTACGCCGACACCAAACTGTTCGAACGCGGATTGTTCTACACCCGCATCCGCAACGACGATCACCAGTTGACGATTTTCACCAACAATGGGTCCGAGAGCCTGTTCCTGTATCCGAACCCCGTGCTGCCGGTCGACCCGATTTCCAGCCAGGGGGGCGCCGCGATCGCGAAGTGGTGGGCGTCGAACGGTGCCGCCGGGATCGCGCCGGACGATCCCCTGCTGGTAAAGGCGTTCGACCTGCTGCGCACCGCCGGCGGCCTGCGCGAGGCGGAACGCACCAAGGTGGCTCAGGAAATCTGGAAGATGGTGGCCGATCAGGCCTGGACGATCGGCATTGTCGGCCTGTCACCGACCTATATGGGCACCCGCGTGGTGAACAAGAAGCTGGAGAACGTGCCGGGCCGCGTCTGCACCTCGCAGCACTGCCGCACGCCGTGGAGTGCCTGGCCGCAACAGTGGTACTACCGGTAACCGTGGAGCCGCGAGGGTCGAGATAATCCGGAGCGATCCGGCGAAGCGGCTGCGGAACTGTCGTGCCGGGACTGTGGTGTTGGCCTATCGCCGTTTTCGCCATGTGGGCGAAATCCGGCGTTCATCGGCGGAGCGGGTCTCCGCCACGCGATCTGGGGGGAAACGATGCGAAACGCGACGTTTTTGCTGCTGGCGAGTCTTCTGAGCCTTGGCTTTGGCGCCCGGGCTCAGCAGCCGGGCTATGTCCAGACCGACCTTGTCGGCAAGCTGGAAGGCCCGACGATCATCACCGATCCGGCGCAGTGGCCGAAGACGTTCAAGGAAGCGCCGGCGCTGGCGGCGCTTGTGAAGGAAGGCAAGCTGCCGCCGGTCGAGCAACGCATCCCGCAAGAACCGATGGTGCTGAAGCCATTGCGCCAGATCGGCCAGTATGGCGGCACCTGGCGGCGCGGCTTTCTGGGACCGGGCGATTCCGAAAACGGCAACCGCTTGCGAGCCGCTGACAAATTGCTGTTCTGGGACGTCACCGGCACGGAAATCGCGCCCAACGTCGCCAAAGGGTATGAGATCAGCGCCGACGGCAAGCGCACCACCCTGTTCCTGCGCAAGGGCATGAAATGGTCCGACGGCGCCCCGTTCACCGCCGACGATTTCGTGTTCTGGTATCAGGACATGTATCAGGACAAGGAGATCGTGCGTGCGCCCGCTCCGGAATTCGTGGTGAACGGCAAGCCCGGCCGGGTGGTGAAGATCGATGAAACCACCATCGCCTTCGAATTCGACGAGCCGCATTTCCTGTTCCCGAGCCAGCTTGCCGGTGACACCCAGGTCGGTGGCGGCCAATCGCGCCTGCAATCCGACGGTCGGGCCTTGGGGATGTATGCCCCGGCGCATTACCTGAAGCAGTTCCTTCCGAAATACAGTTCCGCCGAGGCGCTCACCGTTCAGGCCAAGGCCGAGGGGTTCCCCAACTGGGTCCAGTATTTCAAGCTGAAATCGGATTGGCGGTTGAATCGCGACCTGCCCACCCTGTCCGCCTGGAAAATGACCCAGCCGATCACTGGTCAGAATTGGGTGATGGAGCGCAACCCGTATTTCTGGACCATCGACACCGCCGGCAACCAGTTGCCCTATCTGGACAAGGCGCTCCTGACCCTGGCCGAGAACCCGGAGGTGATCAACCTGCGCGCCATCGCCGGCGAATACGACTACCAGGAACGGTTCATGGACCTGGCCAAGTTGCCGGTGTTCCTGGAAAACGCGCAACGTGGCGGCTACCGCGTGCATCTGGATCCAGCGTTCAACGGGGCCGATACCGCCGTGGTGTTCAACCGGGCCTACCGCCAGGATCCGGAGATCCAGAAATGGATCACCAACGTGGACTTCCGGCGCGCCTTGGCTCTGGGGATCGACCGGGAGCAGATCAACCACGCGTTCTTCCTCGGTCTTGGCACCACCGGATCGGTCGTTCCATCTGAGATCATCAAGGAGAGCCCGGGCGCCGAGTGGCGGCAAAGCTGGTCGCAGTTCGACGTCGCCAAGGCCAACGCGATGCTGGATGCGATCGGATTGAACAAGAAAGACCGAGAAGGCTTCCGCCTGCGCACCGATAACGGCGAACGACTGCGGTTGCAGGTCGATGTGGCACAGACCCTGTCCCCCACCTGGCCGCAGCAGGGGGAGATGGTGGCCCAGCAATGGAAAGCGATCGGCATCTCCGCCGACGTGAAGCTGCTGGAGCGCAGCTACTTCTACAATCGCACGCGGCAGGATCTGAACCAGGTGATCATTTCCAGCAATGGTGGCTCGGAAAGCCTGTTCCTGTTCACCATTGCTGTCCTGCCGGTCGATCCCAGCACCAGCCTGAACGGCGTGGCGCATGCCTTGTGGTACACCACCAATGGCGCGCAAGGCATCGCGCCGACCGATGCCGCACAGCTCAAGGCCTTCGAGCTCTACCGGTCCGCCGCGTCCAAGCCGGAAGCGGAACGGATCAAGATTGCCCAGGAGATCTGGAAACTCGCCGCCGATCAGGTCTGGTCGATCGGCCTGGTCGGGCTGTCGCCCGCCTATATGGGCACCCGCGTTGTCAATGCGCGCCTGGAAAATGTCCCGGCTCGTACCTGTACGTCCCAGCATTGCCGCACCCCCTGGAGCGGCCATCCGGAGCAGTGGTTCTACAAATGAAATACCTTGCCCTGACCCTGTCGTTGCTGCTGGCCGGTGCAAGCACCGCCGGTGCGCAACAGAACGCACTTCGCGACGCCGGCATCGTCGGCAGCTTGGAGTCCGCAACGATCGTCACCGACCCGGCGCAGTTTCCGAAGAAATTCCAGGAAGCCCCCGCGATGGCGGAGCTGGTGAAGGCCGGCAAGCTGCCGCCGGTTGACCAGCGCCTGCCCGCCGACCTGCTGGTCATCAAGCCGTTGCGGGAAATCGGCAAGTATGGCGGCACCTGGCGACGCGCCTTCCTCGGCCCGGGCGACGGGGAAAACGGCAATCGTATCCGATCGGGCGACAAGCCGCTGTTCTGGGATGTGACCGGAACGAAACTGATGCCGCAGGTCGCCAAGGCCTACGAGATCAGCGCCGACGGCAAGCGCACCACCCTGTTCCTGCGCAAGGGCATGAAATGGTCCGATGGCAGCCCCTTCACTGCCGACGATTTCGTCTTCTGGTACGAGGATATGTACCAGAACAAGGAAGTCGCGCCCTCGGCGTCGCCCAACATGACACCGGGCGGCAAGCCAGGGCGGGTGGTGAAAATCGACGAAACCACCGTCGCCATCGAGTTCGACGTGCCGCACTTCCTGTTCCCCGCTCTCCTCGGCGGTGACTCACAGGTCGGCGGCGGTCAGTCACGCATGCAGTCCGAGGGGCTGGCCTTCGGTCTTTACGCCCCGGCGCACTACCTGAAGCAGTTCCTGCCGAAATACACGCCGGTGGAAACCCTGAACGCGCAGGCCAAGGCGGCCGGTTACGCGAACTGGGTGCAGTATTTCAAGTTCAAGACCGACTGGCGGCTGAATGTCGATCTGCCGACCGTCGCCGCCTGGAAAATGACCCAGCCGATCAACACGCAGACCTGGATGCTGGAACGCAACCCGTATTTCTATGAGGTCGACACCGCGGGCAACCAGCTTCCCTATATCGACCGGGTGCAGATGTCGCTGGCGGAAAACCCCGAAGTCGTGAACCTGCGCGCCATCGCCGGCGAGTATGACGTGCAGGAGCGCTTCATCGACATCGCCAAGCTGCCGGTGTTCCTGGAAAACGCCGAACGCGGCAAATACAAATACCGGCTGGACCTGGGGTTCAACGGCAGCGACTCCCAGCTTGTGTTCAACATGTCCTTCAAGGCCGACCCGGAAATCGCGAAATGGTTTGCCACCGCCGATTTCCGGCGCGCGCTGTCGATCGCCATCGACCGCGATCAATTGAACGAGACGTTCTGGCTGGGCATCGGCACCCCGGGCTCAGGCGTGCCGTCCGAAGTGATCCCGGAAAGCCCCGGCAAGGAATGGATCGCCAAATGGTCCAATTTCGATCCCGTCAAGGCGAATGCGCTGTTGGACTCCGTTGGCCTGACCAAGAAGGACCGTGAAGGCTACCGCCTGCGGACCGATAACGGCGAACGCCTGCGCATCCAGGTCGATGTCGCCCAGACGCTCAATCCCACGTGGCCGCAACAGGTGGAAATGGTGATCCAACAGTGGCGCGCCGTTGGCATCTCGGCCGATCTGAAGCTGCTGGAGCGCAGCCTGTTCTTCACCCGGGTGCGAAACGACCAGCACCAGATGGTCATTTTCTCCAACAGCGGCTCGGAGAGCCTCTATCTGTTTCCCACCCTGGCCCTGCCGGTTGATCCCGCCGGCAGCCTGATGGGCACCGCGTGGTCGCAATACTTTGCCTCCAGTGGCGCCCAGGGCACCAAGCCCGACGACCCCGCCATGCTTCGCGTCTTCGAACTGATGCGGAACGCACCGACCATGCCGGAGCAGCAGCGCAATGAGGCCGCCCAGGAAATCTGGCGGCTGATCGCCGATGCGAAATGGCAGATCGGTCTGGTCGGGCAGGCCCCGGGCAGCCAGGGTAACCGCATCGTCAGCGACCGGTTGGGCAACATCCCCGCCCGCATCTGCATCTCCCAGCATTGTCGTCCGCCCTGGTCCGCTCGGCCGGAGCAGTGGTATTTCCGATAGGGCGGGAATAGAGTACGTTCCGCTCCCAATGGGGAATCGCCTGGATTAATTTCACCCTGGGGGAGGAATGCAATGGCACTGTCGATCGAACGTAGTGCGGCCGAACTATACGCCGACGATCCGGAACGCGCGGACGCCCGGGTGCTGGGACGTCGGCGTGTCCTGACCGGGGCGGGCCTCGCCGCCCTTGGCACGGCGCTCGGAGCGGCGGTGCCGTTCGGGCGCAACCTGCCGGCCGGGTTCCTGCCGATCGCGCTGGCGCAAGGCCAGGGGCCGAAATTCCTGGACTTTCCCGGCAAGGACAAGGGGCTGGTCGTCCTCGGCGACCGGCCCCTGGTCGCGGAAACGCCGGAACACCTGCTCGATGATGCCACCACACCCGTCAATAAATTCTTCATCCGTAACAATGGCCAGATCCCCGACGAGGTCCCCGCTGCCAATGCGGATTCCTGGACGATCCGTATCGACGGGGAGGTGAACACGCCGCTGGAACTGAAATTGGGGGAGATCAAGCAGCGCTTCCAGGCGCAAACCCATCGCATGGTGCTGGAATGCGGGGGCAATGGCCGCTCCTTCTTCTCCCCGCCCGGGCGAGGCAACCAATGGACCAACGGTGGCGCCGGCTGCGCCGAATGGACCGGCGTGGCCCTGAAGGACGTGCTGGCCGCCGCCGGATTGAAAGCCAACGCGAAGTTCACCGGCAGCTACGGATCGGACGCGCATCTGTCGGGTGACGCGTCGAAACACGCGATTTCCCGCGGCAATCCGATCGCGAAATCGCTCGATCCACACTCGATGATCGTGTGGGCCATGAACGGACAGCCGCTCTCGACCATCCATGGCGGACCCGTGCGGCTGATCCTCCCCGGCTGGCCCGGCTCCGTGTCGACCAAATGGCTGAACCGGGTGCTGGTGCGCGACACGCCGCATGATGGCCAGGGGATGGGCGGAACGTCCTACCGGGTGCCGGTGATCCCGATCGTTCCGGGCAGCAACAATGACGGCAAGACCTTCCGCGACCTGGAATCGATGCCGGTGCGTGGCATCATCACCAACCCGGCCAATGGGGCTCGGCTCGCCGCGGGCACACGGGACCTGGCGTTGCGCGGGGCCGCGTGGGACGGCGATATCGGCGTCGGGCGCGTCGATGTCTCGATCGATTTCGGCCAGACCTGGCAGCAGGCGGACCTGACCGCACCCACCAACCGCTATGACTGGACCCGATGGACCCGCACCGTGAAACTGCCCTCGGACGGATATTTCGAACTTTGGGTCAGGGCCACCGATCGCAATGGTATCGCCCAGCCGCTTGTTGCCCCCAATTGGAACCCGCAGGGCTACGGTGCCAACCCGATCAACCGAATCGCGGTGCTGGTCGGGTGATGCGATCGCGTTCCCATCATATTGCTCTGCTGGCCGCATTGTTGATGCTGCCAGCGGCGAGCATGGCGCAACAATCCCCTGCCGCTTCATTCGAGCCCGAGTTGGAGGATCTGGCGACCTTTCCGGATTTTGCCGGCCGGGAAGAAACGTTCGGGCTCTGCGCGGCCTGCCATAATTTCCGCATCGTCGCCGCCCAGGGAATGACGCGGGAGCAATGGGACGCGTCGTTGGCCTGGATGACCGACAAGCACGGAATGCCGCTGCTGGAGCCAGCCGACCGCGACACGATCCTCGGTTACCTGACCAAGGCCTTCCCGCCACGCGCCGTCGCGGGCGGACGGAGCGGGTGGCGCAGTCCGTTCTCGCCCCAGCAGTAGTGCCCGGCGATAATCCCCAGTCGTAATCCTCAGCCGGTCCGCGAAATCTCCAACACGTGCTCCGCGATCGCCAGCGACGCGGTCAGGCCGGGGCTTTCGATCCCGAACAGATGGATCAGGCCCGGCACGCCATGCGTCTGCGGCCCCTGCACCACGAAATCCTGCCCCGGTGCCCCGCGCGGCACCGTCTTCGGCCGGATGCCGGCATAGCCCGGCTGCAAGGCGCCGTCCTTCAATCCGGGCCAGTATTTCCGCACAGCGTCATAGAAACTGTCCGATCGCGACGGGTCGACCGTGTAGTCGATGGTGTCGATCCACTCCACATCGGGTCCGAACCGCGCCTGCCCGCCCAGATCGACGGTCAGATGCACGCCCAGCCCGCCGGGCACCGGCACCGGATAGATCAGGCGGGAAAATGGCGACCGCCCGGACAGCGTGAAATAATTGCCCTTGGCGAAATATTCCGTTGGCACGCGATCCCGCGGCATGCCAACGATGCCGCGAGCCACAAATGGCGCATGCAGCCCGGCCGAGTTCACCAGCAAACGGCAGCGCAATGTCATCGGATCGGTGCCCCCGACATCGATCTCGATCTGGCGGTGCACCACGCGTCCGCCCACCATGGGGCTGAAAATCACCATCACCGCACCGGCGTTCTCGGCATCGCCTTGCAGGGCCACCATGTAGTTGTGGCTGTCGATGATGCCCGTGGCCGGCGACAGCAAGGCGCTGGTGCAGGACAGGTTCGGCTCCATCGCGATCGCCTCGGCCGCGGTCAGGACCCGCATGCCCTCCACGCCGTTGGTTTCCGCCCGCTGTTTGATGCCGGCCAGCATGGCGTCTTCCTGCGCGTTAGTAGCAACGATCAGCTTGCCGCAGTTGATGTGCGGCACGCCCTTTTCCGCGCAGTAGGCATATAGCTTGCGCCGCCCCTCCACGCAGAACCGCGCCATCAGGCTGTTCGCGGGATAGTAGATACCGGCGTGGATCACCTCGCTGTTGCGGGACGAGGTTTCGGTGCCGATCCCCTCGGCCTGTTCCAGAATGATCACCTCGCGCCCGTCCAGCGCCAGCGCTCGCGCGACCGCCAGACCCACCACGCCGGCGCCCACGACAACGCAATCGACTTCTTCCACGCGCGCCCCCTCCTGTATCGGCATCCAGGAACGGGTTAGGCTGGCTGAAAACAGGAGTCCAGACATGCGGATCGCGGTCATCGGTACGGGTGGTGTTGGCGGAGGGTTCGGGGCGGCGCTGGCCAAGGCGGGCGGCGACGTCACCTTCGTTGCGCGGGGGGCACATCTGGCGGCCATGCGCGCCAATGGGCTGCGGGTGGAGGGCGATCGCGGCAACACCCTCATCAAGCCCGTTCAGGCAACTGATGATCCAGCCTCGATCGGGGTGGTCGATGTGGTGCTGTTCTGCGTCAAACTGTGGGACGTGGAAAGTGCCGGCGCTCAGACCAAACCGATCGTCGGTCCGGACACCGCGGTGATCCCGCTGCAGAACGGCATCGATTCGCCAGAGCGCCTGGCACCCATCCTGGGCGAAGGAGCGATCATGGGCGGCACCGTCGGCATCAGCACGACGATCGCCGAACCCGGCGTGATCCGTCAGACCGGCACCGGGATGACCATGGCATTCGGGGAGTTGGACGGACGCCCCAGCCCGCGCGGGGAGCGGTTGCTGGCCCTGGCGAAACAGGCCGGCTTCGACGTCACCCTGACCGACGCGATCCAGACGGCGATCTGGACCAAATTCATCATGCTGACGGCCATGAGCGGCATCACTGCCTTGACCCGGCTGCCACTCGGCAAGTTGCGTGACGATCCGGATATCTTCGCCTTGTTCGAAGCGGTCATGCGGGAGACCGAAGCCATCGGGCGTGCCCGCAGCGTGGCGTTGCCGGCTGATGTGGTGGAGCGGCAGTTGGCCATGGTCCGAGTGTTACCGCCGGGGGTCATGGCGTCGATGGCGCACGACCTGTTGCGCGGCAACCGGCTGGAATTGCCATGGCTGGCTGGCAAGGTGGTCGCGTTGGGTCGGGAATACGGCATCCCCACCCCGGCGAACGCAACGATCCTGGCCGGCTTGAAACCTTATGCCAACGGCAAGCCGGCCTGACCGTTACTTCGTTCGGCCGCGCCCCGATTTCTTGGCTGCGGGCACGCGTTTGGCGGTTTCGGCGGCCGGAGCCAGCCCGGCACGCTGACGGGCCTGCATGAAGGATCGCAGAACCTCATTGATTCGGGTCTGGTAGCCGGCGCCAAAGCCGCGGAAGAAGCGCAGCACGTCCGCGTCCAGTCGCAGGCTGACGGCCAGCTTCGGCTCCTTCACGTCGAATACCAGGTCCGTGGCCCAGCCGGCGTTGTTGGTCTCGGGTTTGGGAGCGGACGCTGGCCTGCCGGTCTTTGTGGCCCGCGTCGCATCAGTCTTCGCGCCCCTCTTTGCACCAGTCTTTGCGGCGGCCTTCGCGGGCGGGTTGGCTGCCTTCGTTCGGCCTGCCGGTGCTTTCGCCTTCGGTTTCGCTGTCCGTGCCATGTTGTTTCCTCCCATTGTCGGTGAAGCCGCGAGCCTCACTGTCCCGCTTCTTGCATCGCACCCAAGGGGTACGCACGCTTGTCATTACAGTCAAGCTTCGGACGATCGGTCCGGCCGCGACACGGGGCGGCATATAATTCGGAAATGAAACATCTTGGCAACAGGGAACTGTCCAGGCGTCCATGGCCGCGTCCCGCGCCGCGCGTAAGCGCTTATTTTCTAGCGAGGAAATTTTTTGACGGATGTGATCTACAAAATCGTCTCACGTAAGAATGTTCTTCTCATTATCGGTATACGGAACGATTTCTGCCCTGCCATCCTGTCCTGGAATCGGCGACGTGCCAACCTCGGGACCAGCCGGTCATAATGGAGCCGCTTTGCCGCACCGGCCGCACCGCCCAGCCTCGGCGGGCTGGGGGCAAAACGGGCGTGCCCCGAACCGGTCCGCGTGCTAGATCGCGCGCATGACCCAAGGCCCGACCACGATCCGTACCCGTTTTGCCCCCAGCCCGACCGGCCTGCTGCATATTGGCGGCGCTCGGACCGCGCTGTTCAACTTCCTGTACAGCCGTCACCACGGCGGCGCGTTCCTGCTGCGCGTTGAAGACACCGACCGCGAACGCAGCACCGATGCCGCGACCCAGGTCATCCTGGAAGGTCTCGACTGGCTGGGTCTGACCCGGGATGAGGAGACCGTGTTCCAGTCTACCCGCGCCGCTCGCCATGCCGAGGTCGCCTACCAGCTCCTCGATGCCGGGAAAGCCTATCGCTGCTGGTGTTCGGCCGAGGAACTGCGCCAGATGCGTGAACAGGCCGTCGCGGAAGGCCGCTCGCCTCGCTATGATGGGCGCTGGCGTGACCGCGACCCGGCCGAGGCGCCGGACGGCGTGAAACCCTCGATCCGGCTGAAGGCCCCGCGGGAGGGCGACACGGTGGTCGAGGACATGGTGCAAGGCACGGTCCGTGTCGCCAATGCCGAAATGGACGACATGATCATCCTGCGCGGGGATGGCACACCGACCTATCTGCATGCGGTGGTGGTCGACGACCATGACATGGGCATCACCCATGTCATCCGCGGCGACGACCACCTGACCAACACGTTCCGCCAGGTGCAGATCTTCCAGGCGATGGGCTGGGATCAGCCGCGATTCGCCCATATCCCGCTGATCCACGGCGCGGATGGCGCGAAACTGTCGAAGCGGCACGGCGCCGTCTCGGTCCTGGAGTTCCGCGAGCAGGGCTTCCTGCCCGAGGCGGTGTGCAACTACCTGCTTCGCCTGGGCTGGTCGCATGGCGATCTGGAGGTGGTGGACCGCGACGAGGCCATAAGTCTGTTCGACATCGCCGACGTCAACCGCGGCGCGTCCCGGATGGACTATGCCAAGCTGACCAACCTGAACGGCATCTATATCCGCAAGGCCGACGACGACCGCCTGACGCGGGAGGTGCTGCACCGGCTGGTCCACCAGCCCGATCTGTCTCTCGGCAGTATCGCCGCCCGCCGGATCCGTGCGCTGATGCCGCAGTTGAAGGAACGCGCCAAGACCCTGGTCGACCTGGCCAATGCCGCCGCTTTCCTGGCCCGCGTGGTGCCCCTGCCGATGGAGCCCAAGGCCGAGGCGCAACTCACCGCTGAGGCAAGGCTGCTGCTGCGTGACGTGGGTGCGGCCCTGGCCGAGACGGATTTCTCGGTCGCTGCCATCGACGCGGCGCTGCGGGGGTTCGCCGAATCGACCGGGCGCAAGCTGGGACAGGTGGCGCAGCCGCTCCGCGCCGCCCTCACCGGCAGCACCGTCAGCCCCGGCATCGATGCCACCCTCGCAGCGCTTGGCCGCGAGGAGGCTCTGGCCCGGATTTTTGCCGCATCCCGATAAGAATTTCGCCTTTTTGATCCAGATCAATGGGAATGCCGGCGATCCCGGGCATTGTCCCGTTCGAGGCGCCGGGGATCTCTTCCCTGGCTTCTCTCTTGGACTCCTCCCCAAACTTGGCGATGCCCGCAAGGCGTCGCCTTTTTTTGGTTCTCGCGGCGTTATGGTCGATAAGTCTGCCTAACCGACCTGGCTGGTGCGCGTTGGTCCGTCCGCGAGGGCCTCACCCGGAGTGTACCGAGGACGACGGGGTCGCGCGGAGGCGTGTGGTCTTCGATAGAACAACCCGCGGGGTGGCAACGGGTCCCATATCGGTCGTCGGAGACGGCGACGCCCATCGGGCATAGGCTTGTCGCGGCGCGGACGGTCGTTGTCTGGGTTCTCAACTTTCCTTGCCCGGACACTGTGCCCCAGCATGGTCCTCGGCGCCCTCCGTGTTGGACCCTGGTGAATGATCGGGCATGCATCGGCCCATCAGTCAGGCAGGCCGTGTCGCCAACCAACGCCGTAAAGGCCTTTCTTGCCCAGGGAAAAGCACGAGGGAAAAGCACGAGGGAAAAACACGAAGGTCTGTTTACGAAATCTGAACCAATTGGGAGGTACTTCCGTGTCCGTGAAGGACAGGAGTGCGCAAAAAATGCGAGCCAAGGACCAAAGGTCGAGCGGGTCGATGATCGCCCCGGTGGTAGGCATGGCGGTGGGATTGCTGGCGCTGGGTGGCTCGATCGAGATCGCCCGGATGACCGATCAGTTCGGGCCCAAGGTCGGCGACCAGGTGGCATTTGGCCTGGATGCGCGCTCCCAGGTCGCCAGCCAGGAGACCTTGGCCGTCACCCGTACCGATGGCGCGGCATGCAAGCTGGATATTGCGTTGATGCAACAGTTCGGCGGCAGCCTGATCGTGGAGGAACGCGGGCCGGGTCCGCAACGCCTCTACCGGGTCCACTGGTCGGGGCGCGCGACCGCGGCGGGCGGGGGAAATTGCGGGGCATCGGTTGATCTGCGGCTGAATGACAGGCAGATCGGGACCCTGGCCGAGGCTGCGGGTGGCTATGGCCTGACCCGCCGGCGCCTGGTGCTGTCGACCCCCTGGGCCACGGCCGGCGCCTCCGTCCCGTAGCCGTTTGGGTGGGACGGAGGGTCCGGTGAGTGGGACCAGTGACCGATCTCGGCGGCACCCTGTCGTGTCGGTCCGCACCCTGCATGGCGGCGGAATCGCCGTCCGGGAGGCGGCTTGGAGGGCGTCAGATCCCAAGGGTGGTTTCACCAGGACTGGAAACGGAAAACCCGAGGTTCTTATCGCGTAATATGTTGGGAGTGGACGGTTTCCGTCAGTTCGGAGACCTTGCCCACTGGCGGCGCCACCGCACCCTCGCTCCTTCGTGATCTTCGTGCCTTCGTGGTGGAGAATCGCGAGCGTAACCAAAGACACCTTGCCTGTCCGGGAGAAACCCTTTGGATAGGCCACTACGAGCCGCGGGTCCGCGATTCTCCACCACGAAGGGCACGACGCTACCGGAGCGGGCCAAGGTCATTGCCGCGTGTTCCCAGCGCTGACGGGCACCATCCATTCCCAACACATCATGCTATAAGAGCCAAACCCTAAGAGGGGCAAAACCCGGGGTAAGTACGGAACGATGTTGGTTCAATCCGGCTTCGACTGGCGACACATGGCGGATTTCCGCCGCGGTCGTAGCATAGGCGGTTGTATACTTCGCCTGCTTACCCAGAGGGTTGCCCTTTTACGGAAAATTGCTCTGGCTCTTTGTTTTGTCGCATGATTCCCATGCTGTCACGGTCCGCTCAGCGTGGTCACGCTCTAACCGCCGAGTGTCACCCCGAACCGTTCCGCGAACCCGCTTCTCCCCTGCGGCGTGATCGCCACCGCGCGGGTGTCGCGCAGTCGGGCCACCCAGCCGAGGTCGAAGCAACGGCAGGCCAGGGCGGCGCCGAGGCGGCCGGCGATGTGGGGACGACGTTCGCTCCAATCCAGGCAGGGGCGGCAGAACACGCGCTTCCCCGGCCCCGGTTCAGCACCGAAATCGCGCAGGAAGGCGTGGCCGGTCTCCGTTACCTCACCGCCGTCCTGCGACAGGGCGATGTGGCCCTGCCGGGTCAGCGCGTCGGCCAGCGCGACACCCAGCCGCCCAGCCAAATGGTCGTAGCAGGTGCGGGCGTTGCGCAACGCCTCGCCGCCCTTCCAGCTTGTGGCGGTCCGAGGCGCCTCCGCGCCCGCCACGGCCATGATGCTTTCCAGCATCTGCCCGACCAGCGGGGAGGCGAGGCGGAAATACCGGTGGCTTCCCTGTTGCTCCACCGTCAGCAGCC